>Ga0209049_1000049_pt1 | contig 22062 bp, 25 predicted proteins | sample WorMetulBAHAMAS2_FD_187398 | JGI IMG/M metagenome (GOLD analysis project Ga0209049, IMG submission 187398) | Marine gutless worms symbiont microbial communities from Max Planck institute for Marine Microbiology, Germany - Olavius ullae BAHAMAS.2... | ecosystem: Host-associated > Annelida >...
GGTGGGGTACGGGCGTTCTTGTGCAACTGGATGTTCATGGTGGGTGATTGCTATACTCAAAGCGTGATGATGTCGGACTTGTCAATCGCCGTCGCCCCGCGGCTCGGCTTCCTTACCGCTCCCCTCATTCCCTCCTCGGCCAGCAGGCGTAAGACCTCTCTCGCTTGCAATAGAGGATTGCTCCTCTTCGGTATATAATCGCGCGGGACCTAACACTTTTTGCTGGTCGTCAGGCCCCAGCGCCTCACGTAGCCCTTTCTCGCACCCAATCCTCGACCAGTCCCAGCGCCTCGGGCAGACCCGCCGGATCATTGCCGCCGGCCTGGGCCATATCCGCTCGACCACCGCCCCGACCGCCCACCTTCGCGGCCACTAGCTTGACCAGATCGCCCGCCTGCATGCGGTCCGTCAGGTCCTTGGTGACCCCCGCGACCAGGTTCACCTTGCCGTCGTGTTCGGCGGCCAGGACGACCACCGCCGAGTCCAGCTGGTCCTTGAGCCGGTCCAGGGTGTCACGCAGTCCTTTGGCATCTGCCCCCTCGAGCCTGGCCGCCAGTACCTTGACGCCGTCCACGTCCACCGCCTGGGCGGCCAGGTCCCGGCCCGCGCTGCTCGCCAGTTTGGCCTTGAGCGCGCCGAGTTCCTTCTCCAACCGCTTAGCATATTCCAGGAGTTGAACCACCTTGTCGTCCAAGTCCTCGCGTGCACCCTTGACCAGGCGCGCGAGGCGTAACAGCCGTTCCTCGTCCGCTTCCACCCAATCCAATGCACCTTCGCCGCTCACCGCCTCGATGCGTCTTACCCCGGAGGCGATACCAGTCTCGGCAACGATCTTGAACAGACCGATATCACCGAGGGCATGCACGTGGGTGCCACCGCAGAGCTCGGTGGAGAAGTCCCCCATGCGCAGCACCCGCACCTGCTCGGTGTATTTCTCGCCGAACAGGGCCACGGCACCGGAGGTCTTGGCGTCGTCGAGGGACATGATCCGGGTCTCCACCGAGTGGTTCTCGCGGATCTCCCGGTTGACTAGGCGCTCGATCTGAAGGAGTTGCTCGCGGCCGACCGGCTCGAAATGGGAGAAATCAAAGCGCAGACGCTTAGGGCCCACCAGGGAGCCCTTCTGTTGCACATGATCCCCTAAAACCTCACGCAAAGCAGCATGGAGCAGGTGAGTAGCGGAGTGATTGAGAGCGATCCGACGCCGGTGCCGCGCATCCACCCGGGCCTCCACCCGATCGCCGACCTGGAGCTCCCCTTCCGCCACGCGGGCGATGTGACCGATGACACCGATGCCTTGTTTCCGGGTGTCCAGGATGGATACGCGCATGCCTTCGCGCACGAGCTCGCCGGTATCACCTACCTGACCGCCGGCCTCGGCATAGAAGGGGGTAGCACCGAGTACGACCATGCCGTCCTGGCCCTCGGAGAGGTTGTCCAGCGACTCACCATCCCGGTAGATCGCCATTACCGTTGCCTGATCGGCGAGCCGTTTGTAGCCGGTGAAGTCGGTCTCTCCTTCCAGATCCGGAACCATGTCCTGGGTCGTGCCGAATCGACTTGCCGCCCGGGCCCGCGCTTTCTGTTCCGCCATCGCCCGCTCGAAGCCCGCCGTATCCAGGCTCAAGCCCTGCTCACGGGCCACGTCGGCCGTGAGATCAGTGGGAAAGCCGTAGGTATCGTAGAGCTTGAACACGGTTGCGCCGTCGATGCGGTCGCCCTGGATCCCGACGATGGCCTGTTCCAGGATCCGCATACCCTGCTCCAAGGTCTCGGCGAAGCGTTCCTCTTCGACCCTGAGCACCCGCTCCACCTGGGCCTGGGCGGCTGGGAGCTCCGGGTAGGCAGCGCCCATCTGCGCTGCCAGCGTCGCTACCAGGTGGTGGAAAAAGGGCTCACGGCAGCCGAGCCGATAACCGTGGCGGACCGCACGCCGGATGATTCGACGCAGGACATAGCCCCGCCCCTCGTTGCCGGGGGTGATGCCGTCGCTGATCAGGAAGCCGGCGGAACGGATATGGTCGGCGATAACCCGCAACGACTGGTTCCGGTGGTCCGCACAGCCGACCAGTTCCGCCGCGGCTTCGATCAAGGCGCGGAACAGATCGATCTGGTAATTGTCGTGGGTCCCCTGCATGATCGCCGCCAAGCGCTCGAGGCCCATGCCGGTATCCACCGAAGGACGCGGCAGGGGCGTGAGTCGTCCTTCCGCGTCCCGGTCGTACTGCATGAACACCAGGTTCCAGATCTCCACGAAGCGGTCGCCGTCCTGGTCCGGGGTACCGGGTGGGCCGCCGGGTACCTGCGGACCATGGTCGTAGAAGATCTCGGAGCAGGGGCCGCAGGGGCCGGTCTCCCCCATGGACCAGAAGTTATCCTCCTCGCCGCAACGCGAGACGCGCTCGGGACTCACACCGATGTCATCACGCCAGATAGCTTCCGCCTCTTGGTCTTTTTCATAGACCGTGACCCGCAACCGCTCCTCCGGCAGGGCCAGCACCCGGGTAAGGTAGTCCCAGGCATAACGGATTGCCTCCGGCTTGAAGTAGTCGCCGAAGCTGAAGTTGCCCAGCATCTCGAACAAGGTGTGATGACGGGCCGTGTAACCCACGTTTTCCAGATCATTGTGTTTGCCCCCGGCCCGCACGCAGCGCTGGGCGCTGACGGCGCGGGTAGAGGGCGGCTTCTCCCGACCCAGAAACACCTCCTTGAACTGCACCATACCCGCATTGGTGAACAGCAGCGTGGGGTCGGCGGCGGGCACCAGCGGACTACCGGGTACGACCTGGTGTCCGCGCTCGGCGAAGTAACGGAGAAAGCCGGCTCGAAGCGCTGCGCTACTCTTCATGGGATGGCTTTGTGGTAATGGCTGAATTTTAAGTGGTGAAGTCTGCCAGGCCCTACCCCGTCACTCCGGCAGGAAGTGCCGGAATCCAGTGCCAGAGAGGGCAAAGACCGTGGGCTCTTTATGGATTCCGGACTGCTGGAGTACGCTGTCTTAAGCGGTGCGGTTTGATTCGGACCCCGGTCGCATGCGTTACCACCAATCCGTTGGGGACCTGGACATCCGATACTTACATTATACCCGTCACACGTGAATATTTCGCCGCGATGCACGCCGCTCGCACCCGATAGCCGCGTTGCGACTCGTCGCAATAGGGCCTGGCATTCCTCCTCGTCGCGCCTTGCTCTCGGGCACGATCAGCACACCTCGCTTACCATAATATTCACGTGCGACGGGTATAACTTTGCTCGGCTCTTTGGTGACCGGAACCCGGTCGGTGGGTACAGTCCACCCTACAGCCATGCCGGGGGTGACGGGTAAACTGTCTGGAATCCATAATCTGCGTCATTTCGGAGATAGGAAAGATGCCGTTCGGGGTGCAAAACCTACCTCGGCCCCCTGCCCCCTCGCTCGTCAGACCAGTCTCTAAACAAACGGCGGACGCCAGATGCCATCGAGAACAAAACCCGAAGACAGCGACCACCTACAGCACCGGGCCGAGCGGCTAACCACCAAGCTGCGTGATTTGGCGGCCCGACACTCCGACACCGAGTTCGCCGCACCGAGCGTTCGCTTCGATCTGCGCGGGACCAGCGCCGGACAGGTGCGCATCACGGACCGAGGCGACTGCCTGATCCGCTACAATGCACGCTTGTTGGAACGCCACCCCCAGGCGTTCCTTTCCCAGACGGTCCCTCACGAAACGGCGCACCTGGTGGTCTTCAGCCTGTTCGGACCCCGGACCCCTCCCTACGGGCGCGAATGGCGCGCGATCATGGCACTCTTCGGCGCATCGCCCGAACGCTGCCACAACTATCGCGTAGACGGCTTACAGGTCCGACACCTGCGCCGGTACGACTACCGTTGCGCCTGCCGCACCCACCAGCTGACCAGCATCAGGCACAACCGCATCAGATCCGGACAGATCTACCGATGCGGACAGTGCGGCCAGCCCCTCGAACGCAGCCTGGACTCAACCACTATGCACTAAAGGGCACCTTGAAAATTCCTTGAAAAATTCAAGGTGTCTTTGCAGAACAAGGAAGCCCCGTTATGTCCGTGTGCGTAACTCCATGATAATCAAGGCATTCGAAAAGCGCGATTTATGAGCATCACCATGAAAAGTATTGAGCATGGGATTTTTCAAGGTCCCCTTTAGGCCACCCGGTCTTTCGCAATTTCATCGGCCCCCTTTAAGGGGGCTGGTGAATTGGAATCGCAAAGGTACAAACTACGAATCACGCGAATCCACACGAATATCAAGTCCCGCCAGATTATAGGTACATTTTTTGAACAGCTGGGTCTGTTTTTGGGACCAGTTTTTCATCGCCTGAAGGGGAGGACTGTGGCCCAGTGCTTTCTGCGGGATGTGCTGATTGTAGACCTTTGGTCTGTGGCGTTCTTGGTTTGGTCAGGCGATGTTCGCTGCGGTTGGCGGTGCAGACGCGATCAAACGCGTGGGTACCCGTGGGCTGGCGCTGACCGGTGGCGCAGAAACGATCGGTAAATTCCTTACCATTATCGGTGAGGACCTAGGTGATCGTGAAGGGGGCCTTGTCGATCAGGCGCGAGAGGAAACCGCCGACAGAGGCGGCTGACTTGTTCTGGAGGCGTTCGACGTAGACCCATAGGGTGGCGCGGTCAATCGCGGCAAAGAGGTACTGCCGATGGTCCTCATCCGGCATGTGGGGCAGATACTTGACGTCCACATGGACGCAGCCGGGATCATACGCCTTGACGGGCTTCACCGGCATCTTGGCGCCGGCCTCCCAGGGCATCAGCGTCTCGAGGTTAGACACGCCGTGGCGGCGCAGACCGCGGTCCAGGCCAGAGCGCGAGACCTCGGGGTGGATGAACTCGCGGGTCACCGCCAGCAAGTCATCCAGGGGCAGCAGGAGGGTCTCACGCAACGCTGCCACCACCGCTTCCTGGGCCGTGGCGTGGAGCCCGCTGGGGGCGGTGCGAGGCATCTTCCACCCCCTTGCGTTGGCGCCATTTCGCAACCGTGTGACGGTTGAGGTGGTAAGCCTCGGCCAGTTCCCGGTCGCTCACCGACTCGGGCTGAGACTGTAATTCCAGGCGGATAGCCGGTGGGGTACGGGCGTTCTTGTGCAACTGGATGTTCATGGTGGGTGATTGCTATACTCAAAGCGTGATGATGTCGGACTTGTCAATCGCCGTCGCCCCGCGGCTCGGCTTCCTTACCGCTCCCCTCTATTCCCTCCTCGGCCAGCAGGCGTAAGACCTCTCGCGCTTGCAATAGAGGATTGCTCCTCTTCGGTATATAATTACACGGGACATGACAGCCTCTATTCACGTTTATTGTCCCAGCACGCTAGTCCAAAACTATGCCCTTTAGTGCAAGGCTTTAGCTGCTACACAGGTATGCTACAATTAGCTAATGAGTGATCAAAGACGCGGTAGTCATACGGTTAGCATTTTGCTGGTCCATATTGTATGGGTCACTAAATATCGTTACCCGGTATTAAAAGGAAATATTCAAAAGCGATGCCGAGAACTTATCCTTCAGGTATGTGATGCGGAAGATGTTCATATTCTGAAAGGAGTCGTAAGCAAGGATCATATACATATGCATGTTGAATATCCGCCGAGGTTATCAATAGGCGATTTTTTAACAAAGCGAATTCCCAGAACTGAAAAAACGATATTGGGGAAAGCATTTTTGGGCGATAGGGTATGGTGCCCGGACAACAGGGAATGTAACGGACGAAATGGTTCAAGAATACTTGGAGCATCACCGTCACCCATCCAATATGGATACAGGAAACATTATCCTGGAATGATTTAGGACTTTCAGTCCAGGGGGCAACCTATGCACTGAAAGTGCATAGTGGTTGAGTTCGCTTTCCCGATTTTGCGGAAACGAAGTGCGTCCAACATGCCCGAACTGCCGGAGGTAGAGACCATCTTGCGCGGGATCGCCCCTCGCCTGCGTGGGATCTGCATCGACCACCTGTTGGTGCGGGAACGCCGCCTCCGCTGGCCGGTGCCCGTGGATACCGAGTGGCAGGTCTGCGGCCAGCGCATCCTGGAACTGCGGCGCCGGGGCAAGTATCTGTTGCTGGAGCTGGAGCGCGGAACCATCCTGATCCATCTGGGGATGTCCGGTAGCCTGCGGGTGCTGGCGTCCGATATCCCACCCGCGAAGCACGATCACTTGGATCTATGTCTCCAAGGGAATAAGTGTTTGCGTCTGCGTGATCCGCGTCGCTTCGGGGTCTTTCTGTGGACGCCCGAGCCACCCGCGGACCATCCCCTGCTCGCGCACCTGGGACCCGAACCGCTGGAGTCCGGCTTCGACGGCGACTACCTCTACGGGCGCGCCCGCGCCAGGCGGTGCGCGGTCAAACCCTTTATCATGGATGCCGGTCTGGTGGTGGGTGTGGGTAATATCTACGCCAACGAATCCCTGTTTCGCGCGGGGATCCACCCGGCGCGCCCTTGCAATCGAATCGGCCGCGACCGCTATTGGCGGCTGGCGGCGGCGATCCGAGCGGTGCTCACGAGCGCCATTGAGCAGGGCGGCACCACCCTGCGGGATTTCGTGCAGGAAGACGGCGGTCCGGGCTATTTCGCCCTGTCCCTGCAGGTCTATGGCCGCGCGGGGGAGCCCTGCCCCGGATGTGGCGCGCCCATCCGCCAGCGCCGGATCGGACAAAGATCCAGCTTCTATTGCCCAGGCTGCCAGAAGTAAAGCTAGGGGCTGCTGACACTTGACCATTCATGAGTGGCACGTATGCCCCGGAAGATGAAAAACCAGTAACGCAATGGCGCCAAGACGCAAGGATGCAAAGATCACTGGGGTTCTTCTTTGCGTCTTGGCGTCCTTGCATTATTTTCTTATCGATTGAAAGAGCATCTTTACTATACTAGGGGACCTTGAAAAATCCCATGTCAATACTTTTCATGGTGATGCTCATAAATCGCGCTTTTCGAATGCCTTGATTATCATGGGGTTACGCACACGGACATAATGGGGCTTCCTTGTTCTGCAAAGACACCTTGAATTTTTCAAGGTGCCCACTAATCTAGGCTCTTTATGGATTCCAGACTGATCGAAGGGGACGGCGGTCCGTAGCACTCTGACCGATGACAGAACAGGCAGTCTTTTCTCAACAACAACAGTAAGTTATACGACGCCCCTCTGGCTTGCTGAGAAGGCGAATTTGCGCAAAATATCCTACCAGTCTGGAATCCATAAAGAGCCTTTCGTCATTGTCGTAGTGACAATAGAGCGGCGTACCTGAGAACGCAGTGACCTACAATAGCTTGACCAGGGCCGCAATAACCGCAACCTGGGCGAACATCATCGGGACGATCCACTTGATCAAATCCAGCTTGACGTTCGCGATTTCGGTTTTGAGTTCCGAATGAACCTGCTCGATTTCTGAGCGAACCTGCTTGATCTCGGCCTTGAGGTCCGAATGGACCTGTCCGATCTCTTTGCGCAGACAAAGTTCCGTTTCGCGCAGACGGGCCCGAGTAGTGAGATCGGGTAGGTGGGATAGCGTTTTTCCAATGCGATCAGTTCGCACGGGTCTTGTCGTCCGGTGCTGTGGCGAGCGCTTCGTAGAGCTGAACAGCGGAGGCCATGGCCGTAATCTGCCATCCGGTATGGATTTAGGCAACCTCACGGGTGCTGGATGTAGGAATAGGATGGTATGACGAGGTGGGCCTGTGCGGGCTAAGATGCGGTATTCGCGCCGCCGCGAGAGAACGAAACCAAATGCGAATTGGTCGGGGTGAGAGGATTCGAACCTCCGGCCCCTACGTCCCGAACGTAGTGCTCTACCAGACTGAGCTACACCCCGATTTCGATTTAGTAGGTGCGCGCAACCGTGAAATCCGCCAGCTTCTTCAACGCCGTGCGCTGGGCCGATTCGGGAAGCATCTCAGCCGATTCCTTGGCTAACTGTGCGTGCTGGCGCGCAACCGAAATAGTGTAGTCGATGGCCTCTGCCGATTCAATCGCCTCGGCAACTGCATCGATTCGATCCCGTTCACCATTCTCGACGGCTTGGCGCAGGAGCTTACGTTCCTGGTCGGTGCCTACTTCCATCGCCCGGATGATTGGGAGTGTAGGCTTGCCTTCGGCCAGGTCATCGCCCAGATTCTTGCCCAACCGGGCATCGTCGGTACGGTAGTCGAGGGCATCATCCACCAGTTGAAAGGCGATTCCGATCTGGAGTCCGTATTGTGCGGCAGCGACTTCCATTGGTTCCGGGACCTGGGCAAGCATCGCACCCAGGCGAGTACCAGCCTCGAACAGGGTTGCGGTCTTGCGCTCGATGACTTCCAGATAACGTTCTTCGGTGGTGTCCGGATCGTTGCGGTTGAGCAGCTGTAACACCTCGCCTTCGGCGATGCGGTTGGTCGCGTGGGAGAGGACATCCATCACCCGCATATTGTCCATATCTACCATCATCTCGAAGGCGCGGGAATAGAGGAAATCACCAACCAGGACACTCCCCTCGTTGCCCCACACTGAGTTGATAGTCTCCCGGCTGCGGCGCAGTTCCGAACCGTCGACGACATCGTCGTGGAGGAGAGTAGCGGTGTGGATAAGTTCCACCACGCCGGCAAGATCGGTGTGCCGATCACCCTGATAGCCGCAGGCGCGAGCCGCCAGGAGCACGGTGAGCGGGCGCAACCGCTTACCACCACTCTCGATGATGTAGTGACCGATTTGGTTGATGAGGGTCACGTCGGACTTGAGTCGTCGCAAGATCAAACGGTCGACGATTTGCATGTCCTCTGCGGCGGGAGCGCGAATCTCCGACAAGTCCATACTATGAAGAGACCACTATATAAGGTATTGACTCGATTGATGCTAGAGGCGAGGCAAGAGGCTGTCAAGCCGGTAATTCCTCTGTGTGACCCCCGGGGTCTCATGAATTGCCTTCGCTTGCGTGGTCTTAAGGGGACCTTGAAAAATCCCATGCTCAATACTTTTCATGGTAATGCTCATAAATCGCGCTTTTCGAATGCCTTGATTATCATGGAGTTACGCACACGGACATAACGGGGCTTCCTTGTTCTGCAAAGACACCTTGAATTTGTCAAGGTGCCCTGAATATGAAAGATTTGAACTGGATGGTTTGACTCGATCGGCGGCTCAGGCTAGCATTACCCTCTTCCGATTTGTCCCGCCCCGGGGACGCCAAACCGGCCAGATTGTTGGAGAGATGGGTTTCATGTACGCAGTGATTCAAACCGGAGGCAAACAATACCGGGTTTCCCAAGGCGATACACTAAAGGTCGAGAAAATCGCTGCAGAAGCTGGCGCGGTTGTCGAGCTCGACAAGGTGCTCATGGTTGCCGACGGTGAGGACATCAAGGTTGGTAAGCCCTACCTGAACGGCAGCAGAGTCACGGCTACTATCAAGTCCCATGGCCGGGGCAAAAAGGCCAAGATCATCAAATTCCGCAGGCGTAAACACCACTTGAAGCGTCAGGGCCATCGTCAGTGGTTCACGGAGCTCGAGGTTACCGGTATCAACGCCGATTGAGGGGGATGGTACCATGGCACACAAAAAGGCAGGCGGCAGCTCCCGCAATGGTCGTGATTCAGAGTCTAAACGCCTTGGCGTCAAAATTTACGGCGGCCAGGCGGTCCGGGCCGGCAATATAATCGTTCGTCAGCGGGGCACCAAGATCCACAATGGTGAGAATGTGGGCTGCGGTAGAGATTACACCCTCTATGCGCTGGCGGAGGGCATCGTGAAGTTTGCAGTCAAAGGTCCCAGAAACCGCAAATACGTCAGCGTCGAAACCGCTTAATTTCCTTATTTCCTTAGGCTCTTTATGGATTCCAGCCGGGTTAGGATATTTTGCGCAAATTCGCCTTCTCAGCAAGCCAGAGGGGCGTCGTATAACTTGCTGTTATTGTTGAGAGAAGACTGCCTGTTCTGTCATCGGTCAGAGTGCTACGGACCGCCGTCCCCTTCGATCAGTCTGGAATCCATAAAGAGCCTTTCCTTATTTTCGGGTCCTAAGTCCCTAAGGTGGAAAAGCCTCGTCGGATGACGGGGCTTTTTGCGTTTTATGAAGTTCGTCGATGAAGCCAGTATCCGTGTCGAGGCCGGTGACGGCGGTAGCGGTTGCGTGAGTTTCCGGCGCGAGAAGTTCATCCCCAGAGGTGGCCCGGATGGTGGTGACGGTGGTGACGGCGGCAGTGTTTTTCTGGTTGCGGACGCCAATCTCAATACCCTTGTGGATTTCCGCCATCGGCAAGGATTTCGCGCCGAGTGCGGGAAGGGTGGCAGGGGCCGTAATATGACCGGTCGTAGCGGTGAGGACCTGCTAGTACGGGTTCCGGTCGGTACCCGGGTGTGGGACGAAGAGACCAGGGAGTCCATCGGCGAGCTCTTGCGTGGAGGTGAGCGTCTGCTCGTTGCCCATGGTGGTTTCCACGGTATCGGCAACGCCCGCTTCCGGTCGAGCACCAACCGCGCGCCACGCCGATCCACGCCGGGAACGCCTGGAGAGCAGCGCCGACTTCACCTGGAACTCATTCTGCTCGCGGATGTCGGGCTGCTGGGCTTCCCGAACGCGGGCAAATCGAGTCTGATCCGCAAGATATCCAGCGCCCGGCCGAAGGTAGCGGGCTATCCCTTCACTACCCTATACCCCAATATGGGCGTGGTCAGCTCGGGAAACGGGCGCAGCTTTGTCGTCGCGGACATACCAGGTGTCATCAAGGGTGCGGCTATGGGGGCGGGGCTGGGCATTCGCTTCCTCAAGCACCTTGCCCGTACCCGATTGTTGTTGCACCTACTGGACATTGCCCCCCTGGACGATCTTATCGATCCGGTGCGACAGGTGCGTGAGATCGAAAGTGAGCTCAATGCCTACGATGGAAACCTGGCACGGAAGGAGCGTTGGCTCGTGCTCAACAAGCGCGACCTGCTGGAGCCCGCGGACTTTGAGCGGCGGCGTGCCGAAATCCTGAATCGGCTCGGCTGGACCGGCCCGGCCTTCGGTATCTCCGCCGTCACGGGCGAGGGTACGGAGGGTCTGACACGGGCCCTGATGCGGTATCTGGACCAGGAGCGCCGGAAGGCGGCGATGGAACCGGACACGACTGTCCCGAACCAAACTACGGACAATGGGGGTGACTGACATCCCTTGGCATGAAGCTACCGGCTTGCCCCCAGGCAGCACTTGAGGGACACTCTCTTCCATGACCGAACGACTCGACAAGCTTGCCGGGGACCTGGGGCAGCGGCTTGAGGCCGCCGGGCTTATGCTGGCCACCGCCGAGTCCTGTACCGGGGGTTGGGTTTCCAAGGTGGTGACCGACATCCCCGGCAGCAGTGCTTGGTTCGACTGGGGCTTTGTGACCTATGGCAATCCTGCCAAGCAGGAGCTGCTGGGCGTTTCCACCGCCGCTATCGCCGACCATGGCGCGGTGAGCGAGGAGGTGGCCCAGGAGATGGCCCAGGGTGCTTTGGAGCACAGCCGGGCGGACGTGGCAGTGGCGATCACCGGCATTGCCGGGCCCGCCAGCGGCACCGAGGATAAACCCGTGGGAACCGTTTGCTTCGCCTGGGCGTTCAAGGGCCGGATACCGCTGAGCCAACGGGTGCAATTCGCGGGTAACCGTGAAGAGGTGCGCCACCAGTCGGTGCGCCTGGCGCTGGAGCGTCTGTTGGATCTGCTCAAGGACGGTGACTGAGCGCCTGTTCTTTGCACTGTGGCCCGGCGAACGGCAACGAACGGCGCTGGCTGGAGTCCAACGGGACCTGCCGGACCATGGGGGGCGTGAGACTCATCCGGAAGATCTCCACCTCACGCTGGTCTTTCTCGGTGATCTGGATGCGGAACGGCGCGCCTGCGCGGAAGAGGTGGCCGACTCGGTTCGGGGAGTTCCCTTCGCTTTGAATCTGGACCGCTGTGGCTGTTTTCCGCGGGCCCGGGTCCTCTGGTGTGGTGCCTCGGCGTGGCCGCGACCGCTACTGGATTTGGTGCATGCCCTCGACAGTGGCTTGCGGGGTTGTGGCTTTCGCCCCGAACGGCGGGCCTTTACGCCGCATGTGACCTTGGCTCGTAAGGCGCGGCCGCTACCGGCGCGGGGAATCGAACCCCCGGTTGTATGGCCGATTTCGGCGTTTGCGTTGGTAATCGCACGCCCGGGGGAATGCCCCAGGTACCGGGTGGAACACAGCTGGTCGTTGTTTCCGTGACGGCCTCGAAAGACGCGCCTGACCCGCCTATCACCCCCGGCGTCTGACAGCTAACTTATGCGGTCGAGATAAAATCCCCCGCATTCGATCCGAAAATCCCAGGAAACGTGGTCTGTCCCAAAGGAAAAAGGCTCTTTATGGATTCCAGACTGATCGAAGGGGACGGCGATCCGTAGCACTCTGACCGATGACAGAACAGGCAGTCTTTTCTCAACAATAATAGCAAGTTATACGACGCCCCTCTGGCTTGCTGAGAAGGCAAATTTGCGCAAAATATCCTAACCAGTCTGGAATCCATAAAGAGCCAGGAAAAAAACCAAATTCTACCGATGTCATCAGTACTTCGGCACTGCTGTACGAGTCGGCCATGACCCAACGCCTTGATGAAGTTTGGATTTCGATCCGGGCAGCCGCTGATCGTTCCCTGAGTTCGACGGTATGAAAGAGCATGCCCGTACCGAACGCATCGGGACCGAGCTCCAGCGTGAACTCGCCCAGGTCCTGCGTGCAGAGGTGAGGGACCCGCGCCTGAAGCTCATCACCTTGCAGGAGGTGCGGGTGAGCCGCGATTTGGCCCATGCCAAGGTCTACTTTACCTGCTTCCCCAGCGACGAGGGCGGTGTCGAACAAGAGCGTCTGCTCAACGGTAGACTCGCGGGGTTTTTACGCCGGGTCCTGGCCCGGCGCGCCCGGCTGCGGACCGTGCCCCGGCTGCGTTTCATCCACGACGAATCGATCGCCCAGGGTGAGCACCTCTCGCAGCTGATCGAAACAGCGGTGGCGACGGCCGAGCCTGGGGCGGATATCGACGCTGATGATTGATGTGTGGTGACGTTCCAACGCTTGCTTGTTCCCGGACCGGGCCATGTTCCACGATCGGAACTTCAAGAACCTGATTCTCGACTACTTGTACCAGGCACTGGCCTCCTTATATAAGCAGCTTAAGTACCTGGATTTCATCGACATCTACGCCGCGCTTGACGATAATGAACGGGTCGAATCCGCGAGGAGGGCAGGCAGCAAGGCAAGCATCAAGGCGAAACTTTGGTCTTGGAACGCTGGTTACGCCTGAAATTCGGTGCTTTACCCGATGAGGTACAGTGCCGGATCGAGCAGGCCAGCGAGCAGACCCTGCTTGTGTGGTCCGAGCGGGTCCTCACCGCCGACCGTCTCGATGAGGTTTTGCATTGAAGTGAGTCGGAATCGTTGATCATAAGGGTACAGGGTCCCTGATCTTTCTCCGGGATGCCATTGGTAATTTAACGAAAACCCAGGTGGAACCGGCCGCTCCCGTGGGACAAGTGGGCTATCATGCAACATCGGCGCAGACATGGGCGTGACGTCAGCGGCATCCTGCTGCTCGACAAACCTCGGGGCATCTCCTCTAACGAGGCCCTGCAACGGGTCAAGCGGTTCTTCAAGGCCGCCAAGGCAGGTCACACCGGGAGTCTGGATCCTCTGGCGACCGGACTGCTTCCGGTTTGTCTGGGAGGGGCCACCAAGTTTTCCAGCTTCTTGCTGGATGCGGACAAACACTACCGGGTGCGGGTGCGGCTGGGGGTCACGACGACCACGGCGGATGCCGAGGGCGAGGTCGTCACGGAGGTATCCGCCGATGCCGTGAGCGAGCGGGATCTACAGGCAGTGCTCGCTCGCTTCCGTGGCCCCATCGAGCAGCTGCCGCCCATGTACTCCGCAGTCAAGCACCAGGGGGAACGGCTCTACAAGCTGGCGCGCCGAGGTATCGAGGTGGGGCGTACTCCACGGTCGGTGATTATCCACCGGATCGAGCTACGCCGCTTCGAGCCGCCGGAATTCGAGATCGATGTGCACTGCTCCAAGGGGACCTATGTCCGTACCTTGGCGGCGGACCTGGGGGAGGTGCTCGGGTGCGGTGGCCATGTGACGGATCTCCGCCGCACGGGCGTCGGACCCTACCTGGAATCCGGTGCCCGCTTCGTCACCTTGGACGAGGTGGAACGGCACGCCTTGGCGGAAAGTCGGGATGTCCTGGATGCCCTGCTGTTGCCCCTGGAGAGTGCCCTTGGTCACTGGCCGTCGGTAGGCCTCTCGGAAGACGCCGCCTTCTACCTGCGTCAGGGGCAGGCGGTGCTGGTGCCCCAGGCGCCGACGGAAGGTCTGGTCAGGCTTTATGACCCATCGCGGAAGTTTATCGGCGTCGGCTGCATCCTGGATGACGGCAAGGTGCAGCCGAAGCGGTTGTTGTAAACGAAAACTACGAATCAAAACAAAAGAATTCTCTTTTCCGAGAAGTGGTGGGATGAAATTGCTGCATTTCATGCTGCATTCTGTGCTATGTGGGAGGAGGGACAGGACCATGCACTGGGCCGACGTTGTTGCCGATTCGAGTCTCGATAACCTCCCCTACAAGATTGAGCTCAACGAGCACGGTCAGATCCTGATGACACCGCATTGGCCCCTGCATTCCGAGCTCCGGAGCGTGTTGCAGGAAGAACTCAATCAGCTTCTTCGATTCCGGGCATGAATTGGCGCAATCGAACCTGGTGCCTTCCTTTCCGACTCGTATCGAAATCTGAATTGCTACTACCAATAATTGCAACCGGCTATGATTGCCAATCCATTTTCTTCGGCCCGATCCCCTGAGCTCATTGTCGGGGTGGTCGCTATCGCAAATGCGGTTGAAGGCGGTTGATGCAGATCGCCGGCGGGGCCTTTTCAGAGTTTCCACACGGGAGACGATTCCATGCCAATGAGCGCAGCAGAGAAACAACAGGTCATCGCCGAATACCGGCGCGGAGAGGGCGATACCGGCTCTCCCGAGGTGCAGGTCGCCTTGTTGACCGCCCGCATAAAACAGCTCACCGGGCATTTTTCCGAGCACAAGCACGACTCGAAATCTGAATTGCTACTACCAATAATTGCAACCGGCTATGATTGCCAATCCATTTTCTTCGGCCCGATCCCCTGAGCTCATTGTCGGGGTGGTCGCTATCGCAAATGCGGTTGAAGGCGGTTGATGCAGATCGCCGGCGGGGCCTTTTCAGAGTTTCCACACGGGAGACGATTCCATGCCAATGAGCGCAGCAGAGAAACAACAGGTCATCGCCGAATACCGGCGCGGAGAGGGCGATACCGGCTCTCCCGAGGTGCAGGTCGCCTTGTTGACCGCCCGCATAAAACAGCTCACCGGGCATTTTTCCGAGCACAAGCACGACCATCACTCCCGCCGGGGCCTGGTGCGTATGGTCAATGCCCGTCGCAAGCTGCTCGATTACCTCAAGGGCAAGGACCAGGACCGCTACCGCAGCCTGATCTCCCGTCTCGGCCTGCGCCGCTGAGGACCAGGGGCGGTTGACATGCGGCGTTCTCAGGTCCGGTCCGCGTGGCTCGAGTCGCGGCACGTCGGAATGGATTTACTATTCCGCCTGGCTGTGCCTGGTCGGCACGCAAGACACCGCGCATAAATGTCAACGGCGATTGGTCATTGCCGGGTCCCCGGCCCGTAACCGAGCGATAGGAGCCGAACGATAAGGGATCGGGTCCGCAGAGACCTCCCAGGCCCGCTATTGTTGACGGTTGAGATCTGGAAACGCCGCGATGATTACACCACATCGGGTCCTAAGCTGCCGAGCGCAACCGAGCTGGCCAGCGTACTACCAATGCCCTGAGGAACAACCAGCAGGAACAACCAGTGACACCCACAAAAAAGACCTTTCAGTTCGGCAACCAGACGGTAACTTTGGAAACCGGTGAGATTGCCCGCCAAGCCGATGGTGCCGTACTCGTCACCATGGACGACACAGTGGTCCTCGTTACCGTGGTGGTGGACAAGTGCCCCGGTGCCGACCGTGACTTCTTTCCCTTGACCGTGGACTATCAGGAAAAGACCTACGCCGCCGGCCGCATCCCGGGCGGCTTCTTCCGCCGTGAGGGCCGGCCGAGCGAGACCGAGATCCTCACCGCACGGCTCATGGACCGCCCACTCCGGCCGCTCTTTTCGAAGGGCTATAACCAGGAAGTCCAGATCGTCGCCACCGTCAAGTCCCTCAACCCCGCGACCAACCCGGAGATTCCGGCCATGCTCGGCGCTTCGGCGGCGTTGGCGATATCCGGCGCACCCTTCAAGGGTCCCGTCGGGGCCGCCCGGGTCGGCTACAGGGACGGCGCCTATTTACTCAATCCGCCCGTTACCGGTCTCGGACCGGACACCGACCTGGACCTGGTCGTGGCCGGCACCGAGCAGGCCGTATTGATGGTCGAGTCCGAGGCCAGGGGACTCTCCGAAGCAGTCATGCTGGGGGCGGTACTCTATGGTCACGAGCGGATGCAGGTGGCGATCACGGCCATCAGGGAACTGGCGGCCGAGGTCGGCAAGGCCCCGCTGTCATGGACGCCGACGCCGGAAGATACCGAGCTCATGGCCGCGGTGGAGTCCATCTGTGGTGCCGGTCTGGGCGATGCCTACCGCATCGCGGACAAGCTGGAGCGTTATGGCACCTTGGATCGGGTCCGCGGCGCGGCGGTGGAGGCGCTCGCCGCCGGTGAGGAACCCAAATGGTCGGAGCAGGCGGTGAAGAACGCTGTCGAGAGGTTGGAGGAAAGGGTCGTCCGGGGCCGCGTTCTTGCCGGAGAGCCGCGTATCGATGGTCGCGACAATCGCACCGTGCGCCCGATCACTATCCGTACCGGCCTGTTGCCGCGCACGCACGGCTCGGCCCTGTTTACGCGCGGCGAGACCCAGGCCCTGGTGGTCACCACCTTAGGGACCGAGCGCGATTCGCAGATCGTCGATGCCCTGGAGGGCGAGCGGCGCGAGCCCTTTATGCTCCACTATAACTTTCCCCCCTTCTGCGTCGGCGAGACCGGCCGGGTCGGCAGCCCCAAGCGGCGTGAGATCGGTCATGGTCGCCTGGCCAAGCGCGGGGTGCTGGCGGTCATGCCAAGTCCGGACACCTTCCCCTACTCGGTGCGCGTGGTCTCCGAGATCACCGAGTCCAACGGCTCCAGCTCCATGGCGAGCGTCTGTGGGACCAGCCTGTCTTTGATGGACGCGGGGGTGCCCGTCAAGGGTGCGGTAGCCGGCGTGGCTATGGGACTCATCAAGGAGAGCGATAATTTTGCCGTGCTCACCGATATCATAGGCGACGAGGACCACCTCGGTGACATGGACTTCAAGGTCGCGGGTACCGCCGAGGGGATCAATGCCCTGCAGATGGATATCAAGATCGGGGGCATCAACAAGGAGATCATGGAGACCGCCCTGGCGCAGGCGAAAGAGGCGCGGATCCACATCCTGGGGGAAATGAACAAGGTTATCGACGTGCACCGCGCCGAGATGTCCGAGCATGCCCCACGCATCATCGACTTCAAGATCCACCCGGAAAAGATACGCGACGTCATCGGCAAGGGCGGGGCCACTATTCGTTCCATCACCGAGGAGACCGGGGCCACCATCGATATCTCCGACGACGGCCTGGTCAAGATCTTCTCCGTAGACAGGAATGCCGGTGAGGAGGCCAAGAAACGCATCGAGCTGATTACGGCCGATGTGGAGGTGGGCCGGGTCTACGAAGGCAAGGTCGCTCGCCTCATGGACTTCGGCGCCTTCGTTACTATCCTGCCTGGACGCGACGGCTTGGTGCACATCTCTCAGATCAGCGAGGAGCGTGTGGAAAAGGTCAGCGATAAGCTGGCAGAGGGCGACATGGTCCGCGTCAAGGTCCTGGAAGTGGACAAACAGGGCCGGGTCCGTTTGAGCATGAAAGCGGTGGATCAAGGCTGATCCGAGGCATTTCAGATCAATGCGGTTGGCGCGGGGAATGCGTACACCGTCCGGTAAAAGCCCGGAACCACCGCGCTCACCGTATCCTGCGCCCAATGCGAGTCCACGCGGGTAGGCCACAAACCGCATCTGTGGGTGGCAGGTATGCCCAACACTCCCGCGAATCGGCGCGAATCGATTTTCACGTGGATTCGCAGGATTCGTAGTGTTATTTGGTGCTGCCCGGACAACGCCAAATCATTCAGGATTGCTGATAGACCCGCCGGTGCATGGCATCCAGCGCGGCGAGGTCGATGTGATCCGATCCTTCCAGGGTGCCCCGTAATACCTTTACCGGGGAGTCGGGTCCACCGAGTCCATCCGTCGCCAAGGCCGCGCCGGAGAAATCCTGGTCTCGGGTGTAGGCGTTGACCGTCACCAGCAGGGCCCGCAGGTCGGCCCCGAGTGCGGAGCGAACGCCGTGAGCGGAGTCCTCGATGGCAACGCAGGCGTGGGCCGGAAGCCGCAGCTCGTCCAGGGCCAAGCGAAAAATGTCCGGCGCCGGCTTCTTGGCCGGTACCACATCGCCGGCGGCGATGACCTCGAACCAGTCGCCGAGAGCCGCGTCACCGCTGCACGCCAGCAGGGTGCTGACGTTCTCCGGTGTGGTGGTGGTGGCGATGGCGAGACGCACACCCGCGTCCCGGGCCTGACGCAACAGACGCATCACTCCCGTGCGCAAGGGGATCCGGCCTTGGCCCAGGAGCTCGAGGTAGTGCTGGGTCTTGCGCCGGTGGAGGTCCGCAATGGATCCGTCGAGATCGCCGGGGGGGTCGAACGGAGGCCGCCAGCGTTCGATATAGTGGCGAATCCGCTCCTTACCCCCGGTGATCGAGAGCAATTCCCCGTAAAGCGCCTCGGACCAATCCCAGTCGAGGCCGACCTCGGCGAAGGCCGCATTGAATGCGCAGCGATGGCCGTCCCGCTCCGTATCGGCAAGGGTCCCGTCTACATCCAGCAGCAAAGCGTCAAACCCATACATGTGTACTCTACCCTCTTTTGAAATCGAGCACTGAAGCCTAACCAAGAGCGATTCCGGATGCGGCTATGGCTTCCGGTCTCTCGGTCTACCCTAGCGGAAGATATCGGACCTGACCTTCCCATTCTCCATTCACGCTGCAGGTTGCCAGGAGCAGGATGTCATCGATGGCCGACCGGAGTGCCACCGTACGGCCGACCTCGAAGACGCCCGGCATGGGCTTACCCGCACGCACGCGGTCGTAGGCGCAGGCCGTAATGGTGGTGACATCGTGAGTCAGCAAGATCCGTCGATGTCGAGCTGCCCACTCCAACACGCTCGGGTCATCTGCGCCGGCAAGGCCGACGTCTTGAACCCGGACCAGATCGATACCGGTCTCTCGAAGACGAACCCCTCGAACGATGTTGTTGTTGAAGTTCTCGTCCGCGAGTAGCCGGATCACGGTGAGCCCTGTTCGGCTTGGCGTGCTGACAGGCGCGCACGTATTCCGGCGGGATTGAAAAGCCGTTCGTTTGCTTGTCTTACCTCTGCCGACTGCTGTTTTCGGGCCTGGAGGTAATCATTCACCTCGGCAGTGTGGGCAAGGTAGTAAGCGATGACGGCGTAGACCTGACCCAGGGATAGCGTCGGATACTGTGTGGCGATCTCCTCGGCAGTTGCTCCATCCTGGAAGGCTCCAACGACGGTATCCAGGGTCACGCGCGTCTTACCCACGTGAAATACATCGGCGGCACCGGCTACTAAGGGTGGCGTCTCGGCCGCAACGACCATGGTCATTTTGCTTCTCCAGGTTGGCCAGCTTCCGGATCGGGTGGTGGCTAACAGGTTGTCTAAGGACTAAACCATCCCATGGCTTGTCGAGCGAATTGCTCCGCCTGGTCCGTGGGGGATGGTTCGGGGTGCTCGGTTATGTTTATACCCGTCACACGTGAATATTTCGCCGCGATGCATGCCGCTCGCACCCGCCACTCGCACCTAATAGCCGCGTTGCGACTCGTCGCAATAGGGCCTGGCTATTCCTCCTCGTCGCGCCTTGCTTCTCGGGCACGATCAGCATACCTCGCTTACCAAAATATTCACGTGCGACGGGTATACATACTCCGTCTCACGGCAGGCGATCACTGTATCGCTTTCCCTTCGGCAGCCGTTCGGCGTCGCTCGATCAGCGCGATCACGTCATCCACCCGCTGGTTACCCGCCTCGGATACATGAGCATAGTCCCAATAATAGGGTTCTTCCAAGTCGTCGAGCAGCGCGTCGATATTGTGAAACCGCGGGCGGCTATTCAGGGTTTCGGATTGTCGTATCCGGCGGTAGATGGCGTCGTACATTGGCTCTAGAAAAGAAGCTCGCTTGGTCCAGGACTGCTCGAAGGGTGAGCGGTATCGCTTGGAAAAGATGGCAGGTTGCCAGTAGAACAGCGGGTCGAATCCGTAGCTGCGCCCCAACGACTCGACGATAGCGAGGTTGGCTTCGTATAGGCGTACTATTTGCCGGGCCAGTTCATCGTTCGACGCACGGTCCTTTGGTTTGGTATGCAACGGTGCCGACGGCCGGATGCGATACCGCAGTTCCCTCGCCAAACGCCGGAATCCCCGAAAATGATGTTTGACCAGGACCTCGCGTGCCCAGATCCGCGCCAATTGTTGTGGCCGCCGGTTGAGATTGAATTCCGCGCGTCGGGCCCACTCGTTCGTCGAAATACCCACTCTACCGTTGCGGTGAGACGAAAACACATCGTTGATACCATCGTAAAAAAGCACGATGTCCGGCACCTCACCGCACCGGTGGCGGCTCGTCGGCGCCGTCCCGCGTGGTGGGTTCCAGGTTGCCCGCAGACCATTTTGGTTCACATTGATGTATCGGCCCCGGTGCGGGACGGGGAGTACCAGACGAGTACGTCAGCTTTTTCAAGTTCTTTGAAATAATCGGGGAGCCATGCGATATCGGGATAGGTGTCGATCACTACCCGTTTGCTGAACTCGTGTGGAGTTACCGACCGCGGACGATCCGTGAGCCGATCCCTGGTCGTCAGCGCCAGGCGCAACCCTGCCTCGCAGACGATGATAGCGAGGTTGGCTTGATACACGCGCACCGTTTGCCGGGTGACCTCGTCGTCGATCGGCATCGGTAGCGGTGCGGCCTGTGGCCGAACGCGGCGTTGCAGCCCTGTCACCAAACGCCGGAATCCCCAGAAATATCGGGGCAGGACCCTTTTTCCCCAGAACCACGCCAACTGTTGCGGCCGCCAGCTGAGATGGAATTCCTCACGTCGGCGCGGCGGGCGCCCGAACAGTCCGTCGAATAACAGAAACCAGTTGCCGCACGGGGTCCGATTTGGTATTTAAGGATAATTTGAAGCTGGAGGTCCTTACAGCGATAGTGCCTGTTCCGCGGGGTGCGTCGGATCATCGCCACCAGCGGCAGACCGTTCGGAGGGATTGCATGGTCGAGTCAGACAACACAGATGCCCGAGTCTTCGGCTTAGCGCCATACGAAGCTGCGGCAGACGAAGAGTACATGAATCCGGATCAGGAGGAGCACTTCAGAAACATCCTCCTGGCCTGGAAGCGGGAATTAATGGAGGAGGTCGACCGCACGGTGCACCACATGCAGGACGAGGCGACCAACTTCCCCGATCCCAATGACCGCGCCACCCAGGAGTCGGAGTTCAGCCTGGAGCTGCGAACCCGCGACCGGGAGCGCAAGCTGATCAAAAAGATCGACGAGGCCATCACCCGCCTGGACAATCACGAGTACGGTTTCTGTGAAGGCTGCGGCGTAGAGATCGGGGTGCGCCGTTTGGAGGCACGCCCGACCGCGACCCTGTGCATCGACTGCAAGACCCTCGACGAGATCCGCGAGAAGCAGCATGGCTGAGGATCGGCGCATAGCGAGGCGGCATACCTCCACAGGAATCATTTTTTGCCGCGAAGTCGCGTGATTCGTGGTTTTCTTCCCGACGCAGCCGATTGATTTGACTGAATAGAATGCGCGGCGGTGAAGCGACTGCGGATCAAACCGCGGCGCGGCATATCGCGGTCGCTTTTTCGCCCCCCTCCCCGACAGG
>Ga0209049_1000050_pt1 | contig 21971 bp, 16 predicted proteins | sample WorMetulBAHAMAS2_FD_187398 | JGI IMG/M metagenome (GOLD analysis project Ga0209049, IMG submission 187398) | Marine gutless worms symbiont microbial communities from Max Planck institute for Marine Microbiology, Germany - Olavius ullae BAHAMAS.2... | ecosystem: Host-associated > Annelida >...
CAATCAGAGAAGATCGCCAATGAATTTCATTGAGGCATCACAGAGCTTTTCTGGTGTTTTCCTGGAATCGAGTTCGAGAATCTTCATTTCTGAATCACGGTAGGCATCCAAGGCCTTCTGATAGCCCTGGAGCACCCGCTGTTGAAGGCTTGCGTGTTCGAAGATATCCAGAGATTTCCTGTCGGTGAGCCTGTCGGTGGCATTCTTAACAGGTATGCCCAAAAAAATCAGATGGCTGGGCAGGGGATAGTATGCGTTGATGCTCTCCACCCATTCCCAGTCTGAATCGAGGGATTGGTAGGCTAGTGAAGAGAAAAAATACCGATCGGTGATGTAAAGGGCACCCGAATCCAGCTGATCTTTTATTCCATTAGCGCTGAAGAGATGCTCATTGCGGTCGGCGGAAAACAGAATAGCCAAAATTCTTGGGGGAATCGTGACTCGACCTGCCAGGGCTTCCCTGATAAGTTGTCCCACAGGTCCATCAGTGGGCTCTTTGCCACTCACGAAGTGCCTGTTATGGGTTTTCAGGGCAGCAGCGAGGAATTGACAGAGGGTTGTGGTACCGGCGCCATCAATGCCTTCGATGGCAATGAGTCCATCCCATATAGTCCGGCCATCATTCATCCGTATCCCTTCCGGCTTTCTTTTCGTTAAGATAGGGTTAATGCACGTGAAGCGTCCACCCTATTCCATTCCTTTCTTGCTGACAGTATCGATGCTGTTGCTAAGCATATCGGAATTATCCTCACTGGACGAATTTGTTCTTCCCGATTTGGTGTTTGAACGTCTTCCTCGCCCCGATATAGCCCAACCTGATAGCTATCCGGATCCGGCCGCGCAATGGCTTCCCAATCTACCTACATTCCGTCGGCAGTACCCATTAACTTTTTCAGCCATTCCCCCGCGCTCATTCTCTGAAGCAGGCGACTTCGTTGATGTAAAAGGGTCTTTCGATTTCGATGAGGACATGTTCCCGGTCTCACGAAATCCTCCTCGGGCCCTTCGCAGAAGCGGAATCCTGCCGCCGCTACGCAATTGGTCTATTGGGGCCAACGTGAATCCACTGGAGCTTCTCGACTTGGGACTCGCGGTATTGATTCCTCAATTTGGCACGTTAGGATTCAACTCCATCCTGCCTTTTAATCATTCTGAGTACCGAACGCTCTCTGCCGAAGTTTATTGGATGAGCAATGGCCGCTTCGGTGCCGATGTTAGAGCCGGCTATAAGGAGAATTTAGGCTTCAGCCCCTACAGTATCGGCCGCATTGACTGGCTGCCGCGCTCTTCCATCGGAGACTCGCATATGTTGAGTCTGCACCTCTACGGCGGATCGGGGCTCTCCGCCCTCCTAGGCACCCGATTGGATTTCCCTATCGGGAATTCACGCTGGGCGATGCTTACAGAAGTGGATGCCGGGGGCTGGACTTCGCGGGATGATGATGAGAAGAAATCATCTACTCTTGGGGCTTATCTCCGAGCCGCTGTGGCCACTCGTCTATCTCTGCCATCAGCGCATTGGGAACTGGAAGGGGGTGCCGATGCCTATTACGCCTCTTCTCAGGAGTTCGGGGGGATGCCGTATCTCAGGCTGCTTTGGTCGCCCGCCCAGGCTTTTCATTTCTTCGCCGATAGCCGAATTGTTACCGGGTATCCGAAGTCAGTGGATGATGGCATGAGCAAGCTGAGAATCAGAGGATTTCTGGCGGAATTACCGGTGAGCATGCGATACCGTGTTGGACTGACAGGTTCGTCTGAGCATCTTGATTATCGCATGGAAACAGCATATTCCACGGGGAGCTTCGCCTTTGCTGAGAAGCAGGTAATTGTCACATTGCCGGATCGTCGGCTGAGTGCTTTGGCTGAATTGGGAATGGCCTTCAGAACGATCTCTTTACTGTTTTCGGGGGTTTTAGACTATTCTATCACCGGAGAATCGAATTTATGGGAGTGTCGGGTAACGCTCGTTGCGGATGAAGCCTCATTTTATGTCTCGGGAGGCAGCATGGACGCCATACTTTCCACCGATTTGCTGGGAATGCGTGGTGAAGAGATGAGAATGGGGTTAGGCTTAGAGTGGGTTATTCGAAAGCAGTGGCATTTGGGCGCATCCGCATATGCCGGCATACACTGGAATGACCCGTCAATCAATATATCAGTTAATTGGAGAGATTCATGAGTGAACTGATTGAGGCAAATTGGTTAATCCTCTCACCGATCATCCTTTTGTCCGTGATCGCCGTGGCTTTGATTATCGAGAAGGGATTCTACTTCCACAAGATTCGTTTGGTACCGGGATCAACTTTATCCGATGTCTTGATTCTCGTAGGCCGCTTCCCGGTTGTCAACATCATGAGGCGATTCCCGAAGGCAAACATCAGTCCCGCCAGGGAGCTTTTGAAGTTGGCTCTCACATCGCGGACCCGTGGCATGCCTGAGGCTCATAAGCATCGATTGGAAGCCTTGAAAGAGCGCTATCTCGATCGCATGGAGCGCCATTTGCCCATCCTCAATGGCATCGGCAATATAGCTACCCTATTGGGTCTGTTCGGCACCGTATCCGGTATGATTACTGCCTTTTCACGCATGAACGAAACGGGGAATTCCGATCCCTATGTACTTGCCGGCGGCATTTCGCAGGCATTGGTGAGCACCGCCGCAGGACTGGCCGTAGCCATCCCCGCTCTACTGGCTACTCATCTCTTTGAAGCACTTGTTGATCGCCATGCCGAACAGATGGATGAAGTAATAAGTGAATGTCTGTTCGTTACAGGAGAATACCATGGGCGTACGAGAATACCGGCGAAGCCGTCGGCATAGGGGGGGAAGATTTCTTACTCCTCTCATTGATATCATATTTCTGCTTTCCCTGTTCTTCGTACTGAATACGAGTTTTCGGCAGGAACGCTATATGGATGTCAACCTGCCATCTTCCCAGAGTTCTGAGGATATCCAGGCCATCGGCATGGTATTAACCCTTCGGGAAGATGGGTCAACGACTCTTGAAGGTAGTGATATTCCATGGGAATCGCTGACAGATTCCATGCGTGAACTTGCCCGGGAGAAAGGAATTGTTGACGTTATTATCAGGGCCGATAAGAGTATTTCCTATGCGCGCATGGTAGAAGCGTTGGATCGTGTGCGAGAAGCGGGATTGGACTCTATTTCCTTGCAGACTCTGCGTGCTGGGAAGTGACATTGACTCGGAGTCTGCTCATTTCATTTGCCATTCATATTCTTCTTCTGCTTCTCATCTTCATCACCGCGATGGAGGTGGATCGATATGAACCGATTTCCGATAGCGTCCGCATCAGGCTCATCAGCTCAAGTATTGGGAAGGCGGATTCCCTTATCGGCCGGGAGCGGGCTGAAATCGGTCATGAAAAATTCAAGAACCCGCGGCAAATTGTCCCTCCTTCAGAGATCGGGAAGACTCATCCTGATGGGGGTAGGGAAAAACAAGAGGTTCGGCAAGCCATGATAGACGAGCGCGTGAGGGGGAAGAAGCCCGCTAACACGGCATTCACGGCACCGGCTCCTAGCGTATTGCCGAGCGCCTTGGACCCTCTCGCGGGATTGGAGGAAGTGCCGCGGATTGAGAGTGAAAGTCGAACAAGAATTCTAAACCCCTGGAACTTGTCTTGGATAAACGGCAGCGAAAGGGGTATCTTGTCCTTTCCGATGGTTGATGTCAACGAATTTCCTGATAATGCCGAGCGACTACTGAATACCGAGCTGCACCTGAGGGTTTCACCCGAAGGTGAAGTCATTTCCGCGGAAATTGTACCACCAGGTTCCGGAGACATCCGTATCGATCGCTATATGCACAGTGCTGCCTTGCAACTCATTCTGGAACCATGGCCAGCGGAACAGGGTGTGCAAGAAGGTCGCTTGCGCCTCATCTTCCTAGGTACTCAGCCATGACCAAACTCTTTTTCAGAAGGTATTTGATTCAGATAGGCCTCCTTCTCTGCATCCTTGCCGCCGGATTTCTACTCCTTGTTCCGCTCAAGAAAACGGCTGATCGACGAGCGGAAATTCTGAAACACCGTTTCATAGGACAGTTAGAGGACACACTGGGAATTACTCTTAGCTATCAGAGCATCTCTCCGGCATTGCTTTCGGCAGTCACCGTGAAGGGGTTGGAAGTCGAGTTTCCGCATGGTGACTTTCGTGTGGATACGCTGCGGGTCCACTACAGCCCTTTCAGACCTTTGAGGAAAGATAAGAACGATCCGATGAGAATGATATCCAAGGTTACAATGGCCCAAGGTCATCTGAACATGGCACTGGGAAATGAGGTAGAAGCAGGATTCGAAAGTTCACCATCGGAAGCAATGTTGTGGGCTTTTCTGGCGGATAAAGTCGTGTCACTCACCGGATTTTCCGCGAACATCGTTCTGAATGAGGATGCCAACATCAGTGCCCACGATGTATCATTCCACACTCAGGATGACAAAGGTACGATTCGCTATACGCTCGATAGCGGCGTCGTTGTCGATGTCCTGGCTACTCATCGTTCGGATAGGAGAATCCTTGCGGATATTTCGTCTGCCGGCAGCATCTCTTCTGAAAAGAAGGCTCTCAATGGACGATTGGATTTTGAGACCCTCCGCACAGAGAAGTTTGCCTTCAAACCCCTTGCTGTCGATTTCACGTATTCCGCGAATGAAATCACCGCGCGACGTATCTATGATGCCCATCCCTTGGACCTGTCTTTCTCCTATTCACCCGAAAGTTGGTCTCTCGGTGGGGAAGCACTGGGATTGACTCTCAGGGATATCATCCAGCCGGAACCATCAAGGATGGAGCTTGATGCATGGTTTTCTTCTGAATTGGATGGTCGTTTTTCTATCTCTGGAATCCCCGGCGCATCATCCATGGATTATTCCTTAGATCTTGATTTTTCCATACCACCGGGCTTAACGCCCATAGCATGGCATGGAAATCTGAGCCTCCGAGGGGATCAGGAAACAGCCTTCATCGATCAGATCAGTTTCGGCTCGGAGTATGCCAGTATGAGGTACTCGGGAAATTTCAGCTTAAGGGAATTAGGTCCCCGAGGGCGTTTGTCCTTTACACTGGAAGAAGACCTCCTAAGATATCCGGTGAGCGCGGCTTTCGATCTGAAAACCACAGGCGCAACGATTTCCGCCGAGCCTGTCCTAGTTCAAGCGGCGGATTTAGTCTTTCATGATTTTCGGTTTCTTGTCATTCGGGAAGCCCATGCCTATGCCATTTCACTATTGGCCGTGCCGGTTCAGCCAGACGATGGCGCGGCACGCAGTTTGTATGTCGACGCGCTTATCGATATCGGCGACGAGCCCGTGGTATATGGTTTTGCCGATATGGCTGGTTTTGATTTTTCCAATATACTGAAACTTGCCAGTTTGGGCAGTATTGACAGCATCGGTATCTTCCAGAGCTCATCCTTCAATCTCAGAAGCTATTTCGAAGCGAACGGTGAGTCTTGGGCACTCACGGTCGAAGAGGTCAACCTTATTCACAATGTGAATCCGTCAAATTCCGTATCATTCCGGGGTAGGGTTTCCCCGGAGAGCTGGTCCTTGGACAATCTTCGTATCTCATGGAATAGCTATATGGTAAGTGGGTCTGTGTTTGGCAAGGCATCGAACAAGGCGGGAACTGCCCTTGGGCGTTTTATCATTCAGGATGAGGTTTTTCCCTTCGATGTGAACTGGCACGCCGATGGCAGAGTACAGTTGATGAGCGGTTTCGGCCTTTCCGCCATGATAGGCCCCCACTCGTTCAATGGAAGGTCAATTCAGGTACTGAGTCAAAATAGCTCCCTGCCGTTGACTGACGGTCAATTGATCTCACACTTGGATATCAGAGGGCGCATCGCAGCCCGTAATTGGGAATTATACCTGAATACCTTCACTATGATTTTGACAGAACGCACACATCGTCCGGATATCGTTTTGCGGGTGAAGGGAACGCTCAATCAGGAGAGCATCTTACTACCGGTAATTATCTTCAACGACGACATAGGTGAGCTGAAGGGGAATATGGTAGTAGAGAGTGAGCGCAATCAGCTGAGTGGGCGCATGTTTTTCGCTGGAAGGGAGGGAGAATTCTACGAAATAGGGCTTCGCAAAGATGGCCCGGCATGGGATGTCGGATTGGAAATTCGTGATGCGTGGATGAATCGCATGGGCGGAGACCGGCTTGTCGGTCGACTCAATCTATCAGGCCGAATGAATGGCACTCTGGAGAATCCAATTGTGAAGCTCAGGTTGGAAACGGAAAATGGGATTCTTGACGGTCATCCCTTTCACTCTAGCGGCGCAGTTACCATGAACGCGGGCCGTCTGCGACTTCAGGATATCTTCTATGAGCACAAAGGAGTCGCGCTGAAGCGCGGATTGGCGCTGATAAATCTCAATGAAGGAACCTTGAGAACAACCGCTGATCTGCAAGCTCATTACAATCAAGTTCCTGTTTCCACTGGCTTCTCACTGGCCATGGATTTTGGACACGAGCTGGCACTGACAGAACTCCGTGAAATCGGCAATGGAGAGTTCAGTGGCACTTTGGCGACTCAAAAGCTGTTCTGGAACGATGAAGAGCACATGCCTGCGTTCAAATTTCACTTTGACAAGGATGCCGATGGTTTCACAATACAGTCTTCGGACGCGAAAGTACTGAACGTGAATTTCGATTATAATTCTGGGGAGTTGAATGTTCTCTCAAACGCCCCCATGCCAATCATAGTTCGCGGTGGTGGTACACTGAAAGATGCGCAGGCAAATCTCTCTTTTCCCACACTCGAGATAGACCCTGTGCTGATAAACTATGTGATGCTGCGTGATCCCATCCTTCTTCAGTACTATGTGATTTTCCAATCGGGTCGATTCATTGGCAATTTAGATATCATTGGGCCTATAGACGATCCAAATCTCTACGGCACCATCCAAGTTGAAAGCCTAAAGGTTGATACCCCTTATACATACGCGAGTATCGAACCGGCCGATACACAAATACACCTCAGTGGAGACCGCGTCAGCGTAGACCGAGTTGAGATTCCCGTTGGACAAGGAATCATGTACGCCGAAGGGTATCTGGTGCTCGATCGATGGATAATCAGCGAATTCGACATGATATACGGGGGAAGGGCAGGCGCTAATGGAACCGGAGTTCCCGTTTATTATCCCTTAATGGGAGTTGACCTGGACGGCCTTTTCACAGGTGAAGTTCGTATGACAGGCGGCAACAACCATTTCTTCCTTGAGGGGGATTTCAGGTTTCCCTATTTGAAGGCTTCGTTTGGTACGCCAGCAACTCCCATCCCGCAGCCGATACTAGGGGCTGAACCCCCATCAGTTTCCCTCGATTTCAACTTCATTACTGGGAACAACAATGCCTTTTTTCTTCCCAACGAACAGGTGAAAATAGTCAAAGCCATAGCAGAACCTGAGAACGTACTCAATCTTAGATACAGCTCAGCGCCGAAAGAGATGACCTTTACAGGCCGACTTCCCATCAAATCCGGTGATATATTCTATTTTGATCGCGATTTTCAGATTACCGAAGGCTCGTTGGAATTCAATGAATCGCTAGAGGATTTCGATCCTGTTTTGGCCTTTCAAGCGGAAACACGTCTTAAGGACGAACTGGGTGAAAACATTTCGGTTGCGTTGGTTTATGACGCACCCATCATGTCTGGTTTCAATCCAAGGGTTATTACAATCCCCCCGCGTTCCGAATCAGAGATTTTCGCTCTTTTCGGCAGAGCGGTGATACCCTATGCGGAATCAGGCGACACTGACGCCGCGAGCACCGTTTTATTGGCCACGGGGGGGATGTTCGGACAAGTGGGTTTGGTGCAGCCTTTCGAGGAGGTATTGAGAAAGGGCTTCAACCTTGATATGGTAACTATTCAGACGGACATAGTCGAGAATACACTGGCACAGGGTCTGAACCGAAATAGCGATGCCGGCAATGGGAATACCGAATCATTTGGCTTAGGACAGTACTTGGATAATACAAGCTTGTTTGTTGGGAAGTATATAGGAGATGACTTGTTTGTCTCAGGCACATTGTCGGCGAATTATTTCGAGGGCCAGCGTCCTCGGTCAGTCTTTGGCGGCCTTGAATTTGAAACAGCTGTCAACCTTGAGATGGAAACCCCTTTTTTCAACGTGGGATGGTCCTATTTGCCAGGCCCGTTGACTTCCCGTTCTTTTGTTGAGGATAACAGTATAACCCTGAGATGGCAGTTTGCCTTTTGAGTCACTCTGAATGGAGTTTTCCGCTCGAAAACAAGGAGCATGGATGCGGCGTTCGACATTGCTATTGCTTTTATTCATCTTTCTTTCCGCAAGTCTGATTGCTCAAGAGACTGATTGGTATCTCAACAGACCCATATTGGAAGTCCGATTCGATGGATTGAATTCGATATCGGTGAATGAGCTCATGGGCATTGTCCGGCCCTATTTCGGCCAGCCCTATACGGATGCTCTCTCGTGGGACATCCAGGGCAAACTTTATGCTCTGGATTACTTCAATATCATTATTCCGAAAATCATCCCGGCGGAGTCGGATGCCGAGAGCATAATTCTCATTTTTCAGGTTGTAGAGAAACCCCTGGTTGACGATGTTGTTTTTGCGGGTAATACAAAAATAAGGAAAGGAGAGCTTGCTGATACGGTGCTGGTGAAGGCGGGCGATCTTCTTAACCCCGCGGCTCTTCATGCTGATGAGCAAGTGATTATCGATTACTACCTCGAAAAGGGGTTTATAGATGTCGAAGTTAACTCTCGTTACACCATTGATGAACAGAAGAATCATGCCGTTGTTTTCTTCAACATAAATGAGGGAAGCCAGACAAAGATCAGTGAAATTCTATTTGTCGGTAACGATAAACATGTGCCGGACAATGCTCTTAGGAATCTCATAAAGACAAAGGCCCAATCACTCTTCAATAAGGGTCTTTTCGTTGAGACCAAGCTGCAGGAAGATGTGAAGGCCATTGAGCGTTATTATGGGGATCGGGGGCTGATTGATGCCAGAATTCTCGAAGTCAACAAGGAAGTGGTTCTGGATGAGAAGCAAAACCTACGGAAAATGCATATCACCTTCGTTATTGAGGAAGGTGAGGTATGGTCGTATGGCGGTATGACGTTCAGCGGTAATCGCGTCTACTCGGACGCTGAGCTCGAGGACATCACATCCTTGCAGGTTGGAAAGGTCTTCAATCGCACCAAATTTCAAGTCGACTTCCAAAACATTTCTGATCTCTATTATAAAAATGGCTACATCTTCAATGCATTCACCTACGAAGAAGTAAGATCTGAAAGCAGCCGTGAAGTTGCCTATATCGTAACGATTGTCGAACGGGACCGTGCCCATATCGAGAAGATTATCATCCGTGGGAATGATAAGACAAAATCCTATGTTATCCGAAGAGAAATACCCTTGGAGGAAGGTGAGGTATTCAGTAAGGCAAAAATCGTTGAGGGAATGAGGAATCTTCACAATCTTCAGTTCTTTGATGCCGTGGAACCACAGCCCTATCCTGGCGAAACTGATGGGTTGATGAACCTCATTGTCGATGTATCCGAAGGAAAAACCTCGGATATCAGTTTTGGACTTTCTTTCTCAGGTGGTCCTGATTTTCCCATTTCGGGACTATTCAACTGGAGAGACCGGAATTTCCTCGGTCGTGGTCAGGTGTTGGGCGCGGAGGCTAGTATATCACGCGACGCTCAGAGTGTCACCGTCCAATTCACAGAACCCAGGCTGCTCGGACGACGATGGTCGGGAGGAATCAATCTGAGCTGGGAACATGATGTCAACCGCCGAATCAATCAGGACATTGACGGCAATGGCCTCCCTGACCCCTTTGACTCATGGCAGGTATACGACGCCGTGGGTCGTGTTGTCCCACCCGACTATCAGATGGCGTATCATTCCCATTACATCTCACCGGGATTCACCACTGGCAACATCTGGCCGACACGTGTCGGACGCTTCGGCATTTCGGGCGGAATGCGCTTTATTTGGGAATATGTCAATTATGATGAAGCAATATACAGGCCTCATAGTCTCAACATTCGAGAGAACCTACACACGTGGAAATACGATGATACCATCTCTCTGAAGGTTTCCTGGGATACACGCGATCTCATCTTTGACGCGACAAAAGGATTCATCCTCAGCGAGAAACTGATTTTTGCGGGAATTCTACCCGCGGCTCGGCGGGAATACATCAAAAGTGTATCGCGGTTCAGTTACTCTTTTTTGCTTTTCGATATTCCAGTGAACGATGAAGGCAAGACTTTTCGCAGTGTATTGTATCTCAATTCCGCATTCCAGGCCTTATTTGACAAACCGTGGTCCGATGTCGAAGCAGATACCCGACGGGCTGGTTTCTATGTTGATGGCATGTTCATTGCCCGCGGTTGGATTCCCCAAACAGGATACCGGTATCTATGGGATAATACAGTGCAATTGAAATTCCCCATCGTACCCAATATTCTGGCATTCGATATTTTCCTTGATGCCGTCGGTGCTTGGGTTGTCACCCGGGGCGATGATTCCATCCGAAACGCCCTCAACAATATGCATATCAGCGACTGGCGTTTCAGTTTGGGCGCTGGGATACGCTTTGCCAATCCTCAGTTTCCCATTGGAATTTATCTTGTTAAGAAATTCAAATGGGATAATCAGGGTGTTCTCAATTGGAACCCTGAGCCCCGATTCACTGAGTTTAGGAATGGGGGATTGGACCTTGTAATCGCCTTCAGTTTGGATATCTACTAGGAGTTCCTGGATGAGAAATTCCGTGTTTTCGGCCCTGTATGTGTTGGCGGCATTGCTCAGCACTCCCCTGAGTGCTGAGCAGATTACAAAAGTGGCCGTTTTGGATTATACAAAGATCCTTTCGGCCTTTTATGCCGATTCAGCCGCGCTTCGTCGCATTGAAAAGATGAAAGAGGTTTTCGCTGCCGATGTGCGTAGATTGCAAGAGGAAATACAGAGCCTGGAGGAAGAAAAACTCGAAGCCGAGAATGCGGGAAAATCACGTGAGGCGCTGAATATAGATAAACGCATTCAGGATAAGAAGAAGTATTACCAAGATTTTGTCAGAGTGAGGGGAAATAGAATTCAGCAATCCTCCGCGAAACTTGTCTCCGACAATGAACTCGCCAAGGAAATTCTTCAGGAGATTCAATATGTCGCTGAAACTCATGGATTCAGCATAGTGTTAAAACGCTCAGATCCTGATCTTCTATGGTGGAACTACGAGGTGGATATCACGGAACTGGTTCTCCAGCGTCTGATGAGCAGAAAAACAGCCAACTGAAGATTAGCCGGGATGGCAGAGATAAAAGAAACAACGCCCATGTTCCAGCAATACGCGGAGCGGAAAAGGAAGCACAAGGACGCGGTTCTTTTCTTTCGGATGGGGGATTTCTATGAGATGTTCAAGAGCGATGCCATTGAAATCAGTCGATTACTGAATCTCACCCTTACCCAGCGGCAGGGAATACCCATGTGCGGCATACCCTATCACGCGGCCGCTAACTACATTGGAAGGCTATTGAAGCTCGGCAAGAAGATTGCTATTTGTGAGCAGATTGAACTACCACAAAATGGAAAGGGCCTTGCAAAGAGGGAAGTTATCGAGGTAGTGACACCCGGAACTGTCGTCGATGACAGGTATCTGGATGAGAGTGCCAACAACTATCTGGCTGCTGTGGCCGGTGATAGCGCCCGATTGGCCTTCGCTTATGTCGATCTCTCAACGGGTGAATTTCGCGCTACAGTTTTGGATGACAATCCCCCCCGTGATGGCCTCAGGCGGGAGTTAGCCCGTACATCACCTCGTGAATTGATCATACAGGAAAGCCTCTTGGAGTCGAAGGAATACTCATTTCTAATTGATGAGGATATCGTTATCGACAGGATGCCGGACTGGTACTTCGATTTCGCGGCATCCAGAGAGCGTCTCACCAAGCAATTCGGTACAATAAACCTCAAGGCCTTCGGGCTCAATTCCCACGATCCACGCATACCTGTTTCCGGTTCTATTCTTGAGTATCTTGAGGATAAACACCATCGATTACTGCCCCACATCAGTTCACTCCAATTATACGGGAATTCCGATTCGATGGGATTGGATGATTCTACAATCAAAAACCTGGAACTCGTACGGAATCTTCAAGATGGCGGCCGTTCCTTCACACTCCTTGACACCCTGGATCACACAAAAACAGCCTGCGGCGCGCGTTTACTCAGAAAGAGAATTCTCCGACCATTTTCCAGGATTGCCGAATCTGTTGCTCATCATGAGCGTGTGGAACGGCTCTATCATGATCAGAGTATGCTATCGGCTCTGCGCGAAGCGCTTTCGAGTATTCTGGATGTGGAACGTCTTGCCGCACGAATCGCCATGGCCAAGGCCCATGCCAAGGATTTGATAGCCATACGAGATTCATTGAAGAAATGCGTCACAATTCGGGGTATCGTCGATATCTCATTACTGAATGATGGGAAGGGAGAACTCAACCGTCTCTTCGAATCTTTGGGTGAGCTGGCGGAATATCTTCAACTCTCTCTCATGGACGACCCCTCGATACTCCTCAATGAAGGCCGTCTAATACGCGCAGAATGGGATTCAGAAGTGGATAGGATGAGGTTGCTGCGGGCCGAGGGGCGGAATTTCCTCAATGCCTATGTCGTCGAGGAAAAAGCAGCCACCGGAATTGGATCGCTCAAGCTCAAATATAACCGTATACTCGGCTATTTTCTCGAAATTTCCAAGACGCAGTCAGAAATGGCGCCCTCAAGATTCAGAAGACGACAATCACTTGCTCAAGTTGAGAGGTTTTCAACGGATCGTCTTGACGAACTCGAAAATGAGATTAGCAGCATAGGCGAGCGACTTGTGGAACGAGAACGTGAGATATTCCTGGCGATTCGAGCGCGTGTGATGAAAAAGGTTCCCCAACTCATGCGCGCGGCACTGATTATAGCCGGCATCGATGTTGTTCAAAGCTTCGCACATGCGGCTACCAAGTATGGCTATGTACGTCCCAAGATGGTAGAGGAGCCGTTAACCGCCATAGAAGGTGGTCGCCATCCGGTGGTGGAGCATCATATGCCTCAAGGATCTTTTGTACCCAACAGCGTACACCTTTCCGGTAAGGAGCAGTCTTTTGCTCTTGTTACCGGTCCGAATATGGCGGGTAAATCGACGGTTCTCAGACAAGTGGCGCTCCTCACTCTCATGGCCCAATCAGGTAGTTTCATACCTGCTGATTCCGCTATTATCGGTGTTGCAGACCGCATCTTCTGCAGGGTGGGAGCCTCGGACAATTTGGCGCGGGGTGAATCAACCTTCCTGGTGGAAATGAATGAGACGGCGAACATCCTACGCAATGCCAGCTTCAAAAGCTTGGTTATCATGGACGAAGTGGGGCGAGGCACCGGTACCGCCGATGGGTTGGCGATTGCCAGGGCAGTTTGCGAATACCTTTTGGAAGACCAATGCCCTAGAACACTCTTCGCTACCCATTACAGGGAACTCACCCACATCAATCATCCTAAGATGATGAATCTATCAATGGATGTCTGCGAGGTAGGCAATGAAGTGGTATTCACAAAAAACCTTGTTGCCGGAGCAGCCGAAGCCTCCTATGGCATACATGTGGGAGCCCTGGCGGGACTGCCATCTTCGGTTGTCTCTAGAGCGAGGGAATTGCTGGATGAATATGAGAAGCAGTCGCTTCCTGAAAAACCCGCTTCACAGCCCCATAAAACCACTGCAAGGCCAACCTCGCTTTTCAGTCCAAGCGATCTGATAGTGGATTTACTCAGAGGACTGGATCTTGATTCCATTACGCCCTTGGAATCGCTGGAAATTCTTGCGCGATGGAAGGATGAATTGGAAACTGATTAGTCTCAAGCAGCGAGTCCATTCCCACCGTCATGAATTTCTGTGAAGCTTTCATCGTTTCGATGCCCGATATGTGGGAAAGCGACTCAGACCCTACTCGATCCCTGTGTGGTATGCCAGGATGCCTTGAGCAATGAGTATTCGGAGACCTGTACACAGTGTTCCGCGGATCTTGCCGGCAGTGACAACCCATGTCCCCAATGTCGAACAGGTTCAGCGGCTATTGACGGAATAAAAGCCCTCGGGGCGTGGTCGGGAGTGCTTCGGGAATGGCTCTCGTCGTTTAAGTATGGCGGTGATTCCCGTACTGCAGGACAGTTGGCGAAGTTATTGCTTTCCCGTTGGGAGGAAGAATGGACTGGGATACCGGTAGTACCGGTACCACCAAGGTTTATGAGGGTTTTTCGAGATGGGTTCGACCCCGTTGGACTGATAGCCGATTCACTCAAATCCCGCGGAGTTCCTGTAGAGAAGCTGCTTCTTAGAAAGGGTGGCCAAACCCAGAAGTCATTAACACGGGAAGAACGGCTCGCCGGGGCTGCTCTTGATTTCAGATTCCGTCGTTCCACACAGCCCGGTAAGAAAGACTATGTCATGCTGGATGATGTCACAAGCACTGGTGCGACATTGAACAAATGCGCGGAAATGCTGAAAAGCGCTGGGGTTCAAAGGGTTTTTGCGCTCGTGGTTTGTCGTGCGTGAGTTACCTATTGACCTTTTTCATTGCTGCGGTTAGTATACAGTGTGTTCAGGAATATGTAGCCGATAAGAAGAGCCCGCACCGCGGTCTCTTTTTTTTGATCTTTTAGCGGAGACTATGGAGATTGATCAGGATTTGGCCGGCCTTGTTTCGCCTCTGCTCCACGCCATGGGCCTGGATTTGGTAGAATACTCCATCGGGAAGCATCGTGGTAATACCAAGTTGAACCTGGTTCTCTATAAAAACGGAGGTATCAGTCTGGATGATCTTGCCGAAGCTCAGAAGATTCTCAGACCGCGTCTGGAGCTGGTATATGATAGGGACAGTTTATCGGTGGAAATTTCATCGCCCGGGTTATCTCGGGTAATCAAGAATCAAATGGAATACCGTATCTTCATCGGTCGGGATATCAAGCTGCTTGTCGATGAACACTGGATTGGCGGCAGACTCATGGAGGCGGATGATGCTTATGTTCATATCATGACTACTCAGGATGAACTCACTATACCTTTGCAAAGAATAAAAAAGGCCAGGCTTGCTTAGGTAATGAAGGGGATTATGAGATAATGAATGCCGATTTTGCCGATTCTATAAGGCTTATCCAATCTGAACGTGGCATAACCAAGGATTTGGTACTCGCCACCATCGAAGAATTTCTGTTGGCAGCATATAAGAAAACGTTTGGGACATCCGATAACGCTGTCGTTCGTTTCTCGGATACCGGCGAAGAAGTGTCGATTTTCGCAAGGAAGGTCATTGTTGAGGATGAAGACCTCTATGATCCGGTGTCCGAGATTGAACTCACCGATGCCCTTCAACTCAACGATGACTGTGAAACAGGTGATGAGCTCCTTATCGAAATCGATCCTAAGGATTTTGACCGTGGCGCGGTTCAGAGCGCGAAGCAAAAAGCTAAGCAGAACCTGCGGGAAATTCAGAAAGACACCCTGTACTCTGAATTCAAAGACATGGTTGGTGAAATGATCATCGGCTATTATCAACGAGAGAAGAACGGGACGATATTTGTCGATCTGGGTAGAACCGAGGGAATTCTACCCAAGCGATTTCAATCCCCCCGCGAGGAATACCATCAAGGTGATCGCATAAAGGCTATGATTGCCGAAGTCAAAAAGGCCCCAACGGGGCTGGAAATCATTCTCTCTCGCTCCCATGGCGAATTCGTAAGGCGGATATTCGAATTGGAAGTGCCGGAGATTTACGACGGAACGGTTGGGATTTTCAAGATCGTAAGGGAACCGGGATATCGAACAAAAGTAGCCGTTTATTCCACACGTGATGATGTCGATCCTGTTGGCGCATGCGTCGGTCTCAAGGGCATCCGGATTCAAGCCATTGTACGGGAGATGGAAGGTGAAAAAATAGACATCGTAAAATATGATAACGATCCTATCACCTTCATGCGCAATGCCCTAAGTCCGGCCGTGGTGCAGGACATCGTGGTCTTGGACAACGCCAAGCGCCAGGCTCTTGCCATTGTTCCCGAGCAGCAACTCTCCCTTGCTATTGGAAAGCAGGGATTGAATGTCAGGCTAGGTAATCGTCTTGTTGATTGGAATATCGATGTGAAGACTGAGGCCCAATTCTCAGAAATGGATGTGGCGATAGAAATCAACAGGGCCGCGACGGATCTTTTCAGCGGCATTGGCGGGGAAGAGGAGATAACGCGGATCAGTGAGCTTCCGGATATTTCAGAGCGCCTCGTATCCTTATTGAAGGAAAACGGAATCGAGCTGATCGAAACACTCATCAGCCTGACACCAACCGAGCTGGAAGGACTTGCCGGCCTCAGCCCTGACGATGCCGGGCAAATCCGTAAAATCATTGAAGATAACGTGGAAATCATCGAGAGTGATGAGGAGGCGGCTCCCACTGATGCAATGGGCGATGATAAAATCTCCTTGAATGAGGAAAATGGAACTGAAACATATGAATGCCCGGAATGCAAGCAACCCATTGCGATCGATATGCCAAACTGCCCTCATTGCGGCGTGGGTTTGAGTTTTGAGATAGAGGAAATTAAAGAGCAGGAAGCGTAGATAATATGGCCGAAGACAAGGAAAAAACAAAACCCAAAGCCACTCTGATCAAACATCGTAAAACCGAACCCGTGAACAGAATCCCAACCGATGAGCCTGTTCATTCGGATGCCAAGAAAGTTGTGGTGGTGAAAAAAAAGGTTGTCGTCAAAATGACGACGAAAGCCATCCCCGCCTCGGCGAGGGAGAAACAGGTTTCTTCCTCTGAAAAATCGGGGAAGACTACGGAACTCGATTCTGAAACCCCAAAAACCTCCACAGAGAAGGCGGTTTCCGGCTCAGAAGGCTCAGAGAAATCTGCTCACAAACCTTCAGATGCCCCAGCCGAGAAACTTAGCATTGGCACGAGAGTCGGAAGACGAAGCACTGAAAACCGCTCTTCATCGGCTGATGAGGGGCAAGATGATGTGGGCTCATCGTCGGAAAGAATTACTTCGGGAAAGGATACCGTGGCTTCTCCGCCCAAACGAATCGGCACTTCAGGTGTTCAGGTACTGGAAACCAGACGTACCGGCGGTCGGGCAGGGATTGTCGCGGGCAGGCGGGTGGATGCCGGCCCCAACCGCCGTGTGGGTGGTCGAGCAGGACAGTTCGGCGCCCGTCAATCAGGTGGGCTTTCCAGGGGGCCCACTTCCCCTGGCGGTTCCGGACGTCCCGAAAACTATCATCGCAAACCCGAGATATCCGGCCGCTCCGGCGGCTATACTCGGGGTCCGGGAGGCCAGGGCGCATCGAGTGGAAGCCGCCCCAGCGGCCGCTTCAGTCCCGGCAAATCGGGTGGATTCGGAAGCGCTCCTACAGCCCCCCCACCGGTGAGTAGAAGCAAGAGATTCTATAAAGCCAAGAAAACCTACGAGAAGCGTAAGGAAGAGCAGGAAAAACTCTACCAATACGCCCGTAAGAAGCAGGTGGTTCAGGCGAACCCGGTTCCCAAAGAAATCGAAATCATGGAAGTTATTGCGGTTTCGGAACTGGCGCGGAAGATGAATCTAAAAGCCTCAGACCTCATTTCCAAACTCATGGGAATGGGCATGATGGTATCCATCAACCAACAGATTGACGCTGAGACTGCCACCATACTTGCCGATGACTACGATTGCAAGGTTAAGATTGTCAGCCTGTATGACGAAACCATTATCGAATCCGATATCGATCATGTCGATGAAATGAAACAGCGTCCGCCCGTCGTAACAGTGATGGGACATGTCGATCACGGGAAGACAAAACTACTGGACGCCATTCGCAGCACCGATGTCGCGTCCGGCGAGCATGGCGGCATCACCCAGCATATCGGCGCGTATATGGTACATACGCCCAAGGGGAATATCACATTCCTCGATACCCCCGGGCATTCTGCATTTACCATGATGAGGGCCCGTGGCGCGCAGATAACCGATCTGGTGGTTCTGGTTGTGGCGGCTAACGATGGCGTCATGCCTCAGACGGTGGAGGCTATACAGCACGCGAAGGAGGCTGAGTCCCCCATTGTCGTGGCCATCAACAAAATGGATCTTCCGGAAGCGAATCCGGAGAAGGTGAAACAGCAGCTCTCCGAGTATGAGCTTCTGCCCGAGGACTGGGGGGGATCCACCCAATTCATTGAGATTTCGGCCTTGAAGGGTGAGGGAATTTCCGATCTTCTCAATGTGTTGATTCTGGAATCGGAAATGCTTGAACTCAAGGCCAACTGGGATCGCAGGGCGGATGGCAAAATCATCGAATCCAGGGTCGATCAGGGGCGTGGCATCGTCTCCACTGTTCTGGTCGAGAAGGGCACCCTGCGTATCGGTGATGCCTTTGTCGCGGGAATTTTTCATGGCAAAGTCCGGGCGATGTTTGATGACAATGGCATGGCCCTACAGGAAGTGACACCCTCAATGCCCGTCGAAATTCTGGGATTCTCGGGTGTACCCGACGCGGGAGACCCATTCCAGGTAATCGAAAGTGAAAGGGAAGCTCGTCAATACGGCAGTAAACGCCAGGAACTCAGGAAGATGGAGACCGCGAAGAACGTCAAGAAGATTACCCTCGACAATCTCTATGATTCCATTCAGGAAGGTGATGTTCAGGAAATCAAGATTATCATCAAGGGCGATGTCCATGGCTCAGTTGAGGCCCTTCAGTCGGCCCTTGAGAAGTTGAGCACGGAGGAAATACGTCTTATCTGTATCAGGGCCGCCGCCGGCGCCATTATCGAGGATGATGTCAATCTTGCCATAGCCTCGGAGGCCATCATTGTCGGATTTCATGTTCGACCCACCGCCAAGGCACAGACAATCGCCGAGCGGGAGAAAGTGGAGATTCGAAAGTACAATGTTATCTACGATGCCGTGGAGGATATCAAGGCGGCCATGGAAGGCATGCTCGCCCCGGAATTCGAAGAAGTGAGCACTGGAAAAGTGGAAATTCGAGAAATTTTCAAAGTCCCGAAAATCGGAACTGTCGCGGGCTGCATGGTAGTATCGGGATCGATAACGCGTAAGAGTCATATACATCTTATTCGTGATAACACTGTGCTCTATACCGGCGCTTTGGCGTCTTTGAAACGCTTCAAGGAGGATATCAAAGAAGTCAAAGAGGGCTTTGAGTGCGGCGTTGGGCTGGAGAATTACTCCGATATCCAGGTGGGCGACACACTGGAGGTGTTCATCATGAAAGAGATTGCCAAGAAGCTGGGCAAAGCAAAAGCCGATGAATGAAATCCGCCTCAAGCGGGTGGAAAGCCTTATCCGCGAGAAGGTGAGCGCGCTCATCATGATGAGAGAGGTGAAGGATCCCCGGGTCGATCCGTCGATCACCATCACCAGGGTGAAGGCTGCCAAAGATCTCGCTTCCGCTCATCTCTGGGTAAGCTCCTTCGGCGGTGACGAGGCCACAAAGCGGGCCTCAATCGGCCTTAACAGCGCTGCCGGCTTCATACAATCGAGACTCGCGCGGGAATTCCGCATGCGGCACACCCCTAAACTTCATTTCTCACCCGACAACTCGATTCGGGATGGAATCGTTATGAACCGTCTGATTGATGAAGTGATGAGTAACGATTCTGACAGCCTTGATGGAGATTGAATCTTCTGTACGCTCAGGTATCAAAACTCTTTCTCATCGATAAGCCCGCCGGCCTATCGAGTTTCTCCGCTCTTAAACAACTCAAGAAATCCCTCGGCACAGGCAAAGTCGGTCATGCCGGCACATTGGATCCCTTTGCCACTGGTTTACTCCTGGCGCTGTCTGGAAAACTCACGAGGCTCAGCGGGCCTTTAAGCCGGATGGATAAACGCTACGAGGCATTGCTGCGCTTTGGTGAGGAGACCGACACCCTCGATTCTGAAGGCAGCTTGCGCTATTCGGCCCCCATCCCTCAGATTGATGACATTATACAGGCTTCCAAGGCGTTTTCAGGCGATATACTCCAGGTGCCCCCGGCGTATTCCGCCATCAAAATCGGCGGGAAGCGTGCCTACGCGGAGGCTCGTAGGGGGAAAACCGTCGATATCCCGGCAAGGCGCGTTCACATCAACTCTTTTGAAATCATCGACTGGAATGCCCCGGAACTCAGGGTTCGCGTTCAGTGTTCGTCTGGGACTTATATCAGAGCCATAGCCCGCGATTTGGGTATCGCGACAGGAAGCCGGGCATTCTGCAGCGGCTTACGGAGAACCGCCATCGGCAATTTCGACGTAGACGACGCGACTGCGCCGGCCGATCAGAATTCCTCAAGCGGTGTGGAAGCTGTCGAATTCCTGGAACGTCTGGGTGCAGTTGTGCGTGTCATCGACGAGGAAACCGCGGAAGGACTGCATAGGGGTCTCAATCCGGAGCGCATGGGACTCCTCGCCGGCCCCGAAGCACCGCTCATTCTCTATGTGGATTTCAATAACAAACCCGTAGCGCTTTTAGAATCCAGAGAGTCCCGTCTGTCTTACAAAGTTGTATTCGACTAAGAATCATCCTGAAAAAATGTGATTTACCAATAGAACACCCAGCTTGACTAATCATGCTATCCATGGCAGTTTGGGGTGTTGAACAGTCTCACGGAGGCCTCGAAAAACCGATTTCAGGAGGCCCGTTTGAGTTTTGCCTGCGGCTTGCCACTGAATCAGGGCTACTTCGCATCTAAGGCAGCATAACGACGACCCGGCCGACTACACGCGGACGGACACGGTCAGCGCACCGTGAAACAGCAGGAAGAGGAAAAACCATAACATGTCTCTCACGAGGGATACAAAAGCCGCCATTGTGGCTGAATACGGCAATAACAGTGCAGACTCCGGGACAACGGAGGTTCAGATTGCCCTCATCACCAAGCGCATCGAAGACTTGAAATCCCACTTCGACAAGCATACAAAGGACCACGCTTCACGACGTGGTCTTCTCAAAATGGTTGGTCAAAGACGCCGGCTTCTCCGCTATCTCAGGCGGACCAATCTGGAAGGATACCGGGCTCTTATTGGGAAGCTCGGCCTTCGCAAGTAGAAAGGTTTATACATGCATACATCTAAAATCAGAATCGGTGAAGAAGACTTGATTCTCGAAACCGGGAAAATTGCCAAGCAGGCCAATGGCGCGGTTCTCGCTACATACGGCGGCAGCGTGGTATTGGCGACGACATGCTGCGCCCCTGAATCCTCAGAGGGCTTGGACTACGTTCCCCTGATGGTGGATTACAACGAGCGCTACTATTCCGCCGGCAAAATTCCAGGTGGGTTTATCAAGCGGGAAATGCGACCCAAAGACAAGGAAATTCTCGTATCCAGGCTGATCGACCGGCCCATGCGACCCCTTTTCGACAAACGATTCGGCCGGGATATTCAGGTGATTCCCATGACCATCTCCACAGACCAGATTCATACCCCCGATGTCGTTGGGATGATGGCCGCCTTTGCCTCCGTCATGATATCGGATATACCATTCAATGGTCCTGTGGCGGCCATTCGGGTGGGGGTAGTTGATGGGAAGTTTGTCGCCAATCCCACTTTCGAGCAATTGGCAAATACCGAACTTGACATTGTGGTCGCGGGATGCAATAACGGCATTGTCATGGTGGAGGGCGGGGCGCGGGAGATAAGCGAAGCGCGCATGCTTGAGGCACTGGCCTTTGCCGAGCACATGTTGAAAGACCTCTGCGCGTTCCTTGAGGATTTTGCCGTCGTGGCCGGAAAGGAGAAACTACCCCTTCCAGAGGGAATCCCAGCGCTGGATTTCGAAAACGACGTCACAGATACGGCCGAGAAGATGCTCCAGGAAGTAGTCTTCCTCCCCGATAAGCTTGCCCGCTCCCGTGGGGTACGAG
>Ga0209049_1000051_pt1 | contig 21832 bp, 17 predicted proteins | sample WorMetulBAHAMAS2_FD_187398 | JGI IMG/M metagenome (GOLD analysis project Ga0209049, IMG submission 187398) | Marine gutless worms symbiont microbial communities from Max Planck institute for Marine Microbiology, Germany - Olavius ullae BAHAMAS.2... | ecosystem: Host-associated > Annelida >...
GGTTATATCAGTCGCCCCTTTTTCGACGAGGATCTCCCTCATCTGCTTGCGGCTGCCGATTTGGCGGTTTCCCGATCTGGTGCCGGGGCGGTTTGGGAGCTGGCGGCCACAAGAACGCCGGCAATTTTCATTCCCTTGAGGAAGGGCTCCCGGGGTGATCAGGCTCTTAACGCCCGGATGGCTGATGAGGCGGGGATGTCGGTAACTCTGGCCGAGGATGCCGATTCTGAAGACTTAGAATGCCTGATTTCCGAGCTGCTGTCAGACGCGTCCCGCTTGGGGAAAATGGCCGCGGCGGCAGCGGTCTATAGAACTCATCGAGCGGCAGACAGCATTTTTGAGCTGCTCAAGGAGTATCTTTGAATGAGTTTCGCCGATATAGCTTTGCTTGTGATGATAGCCGCCGGGGCGCTTTACGGCGGCCTGCGGGGTATAAGGCCGGCCCTATACCTGTTGGTAACCCTGCTCATGTCCATTCTGGCTATGTTGCTCTTTACCACTGTGTTGGAGACTCTGATTCTCAATCTTAGCGGAATTGGTTCGGATACTTATCCCGGTGCCCCGGCGGTGGCGGTGCTCATTTTGGAAGACCAAGTCCCGAAAGCCTATCTGGCTTCTCTCATTCCATCGATTCTGCTGGTTTTCGGATTTCTGATCCTGATTGTTGGGCAGGCACTGCTAAGGCCCCTCATGATAGAAGCATCCCGATCGAAGTTTTCCCATATTGCCGGTTTGGTTTGCGGTCTTGTTAGCGGCATAGTGGCCGCTCTGCTCTCCATCATTCAGTTGATGCGTTTGCCCTGGCCTCCCGCCGGGCAGATGTTGAGAAATAGCCTGATTATGGCGGCGCTGACCGGTCTCACTGAATTTCTGATACCCCCATTGGTGGGGATTCTCTAGATGTTTGAGAATCTTCTTCATCAAGAGGGCATCGTATCCCGACTGAGACACGACTTAAGAAATCATGCGGTACCGCCGGCCATGCTGTTCACCGGCTCACCCATGTCAGGAAAGCTCACGGCGGCACTGGAATTGGCCCGAGTGCTTTCCTGCGATGAGGCTGGGGTCTGGAACTGCCCATGCAGCCATTGTCGCTCTCACCGTGCATTGGCTCACACGGACACTGTCATAGCCGGTAGTCGCAATCTCATGCCTGAAATCGCCGCCTCCGCGGAGCTTCTCCGACGAGACGGGTCCGACAGATCCCGATATCTCCTGCTACGTTCTGCTAGAAAACTCATTCGGCGTTTCGACCCGATACTGTGGGAAGGGGATGAGAACAAGCTTAAGCAAGCCCTCCCGGTTATGGAGAGGCTGGCCGAATCGGTGGATTCATTGCTACCGGGACGAGAATTGCCTGAATCCGACTTGTTCGATACAATTGTGGACGATTGTGCCGTTATCCAGAATTTCCTGCCGGCGATTCTTCCGGTTGCCCAAGTTCGACATATCACAGGGTGGGCGGTGTATTCGGCCCGTCGCGATCATAAAACGGTTATTCTCGATGCCGCCGATCGCATGCCTGAGGGCTCGAAAAATGCTCTGTTAAAATTCCTAGAAGAACCACCGCCGGACACCTCGGTAATCCTTATCACCGATCGGAAATTCATGCTGCCACCAACGATTATTTCCCGACTGAGGGAATACGCTTTTAGAATTCGTCGTCCCTCTGAAGAGGCTGAAGTTCTTCGACGGGTGTTCCGGGAGGATATGGGACGATGGCATACCCTTGCTGAATACTTCCAAGCCTGGCGCAGCGGTCCCTCGGAAAGGATGAGGGAAACGGCGCTTGAATTTCTCAACCACGCCGCTCAGGGTGAGCCTTTCATGCCCAAAGAAGCAGCCGAAATCAAGGAGCAGCAGGATTTCGTGGTATTCCTCGAAGCCCTCAGCGGGGAATTCAGAAGGAGATGGACTCAGAACAAGAATCCCGATCATCAACGATCATCACGGGAAATGACCTGGCTCCGGGATGCCCGTTTATGGACGGAGAGTCTCAATCTGCCGGTGCCTATGATACTCAGAAGCCTTTATATTTCCCTGGGAACGCGGCTGTGAGAAAGCTCATTCGCCGGGCTTTGAAGAGCCTCGACCGTCTGGATCATGATAGGTTTCATTCCCTGGTTCAGGAATTGGTGGCCGATAACGAACTGCTTGAGATGGTTATCTCATCCATTCCCGGCGGAGTGATGGTGAGCTCCCAAGACCACAGGGTGATCATGCTCAACAACCCGGCCCGGCGCTTTCTCCCCCTCTCCGCCGCCGATCCCTTGGATATGAAGGCTTGGGAGGCCATCGCCTCGGCCAAGTTGTCGAGCTATGTTCGAGAGGCCTTGGAGGAGGATAGAGGAGCGGAGATGCGGGACTTCTCCATCCAGCATCGGGATCGAAATTTCATACTCAGTTGCGGAGTGCTGGCCTTGGTAGACCGGGGACATATCATGGGCAGCATGATATACATCGAAGATGTCACGGCGATTCGTGCCGAGGAAACCCGGTTGAAGCAAGCCGAGGGATTGGCATCCCTCACCACCATGGCGGCGGGCGTGGCTCATGAAATCAAGAATCCTCTCGCCTCCATGGGCATACATCTTCAGCTCATGCGCAGGCAACTAAAAGGGGATTCCGCCGATCCCGAAGAGCTGCTGGATGCTCTGGAGATTTTGGAAGAAGAGACAGAGCGATTGAACAACGTCGTTTCGGATTATCTTCTTGCTGTACGGCCTCAGAAATCAATCCCCACCTCCACCGATTTGAATGCGTTGATTACTGATTTGGTGCAGTTTTTGCGCTTCGAGATGGAAGAAGCCCGGGTACGGGTAATGCCCATTCTGGATGAGACCATACCGCTGCTTCCACTGGATGAGGGAGCGATGAAACGCGCACTCTTGAATCTTGTCAAGAACGCCATCGTGGCGATGCCCAATGGCGGAGAATTACGGCTTCAAACTCGCATGATGATAGATAATGTACAGGTAATTGTCAGTGACACAGGAGAGGGAATTGCCGAAGGAATACAGGGCAAGGTGTTTGAACCGTATTTCACGACGAGGGAGAGGGGTTCCGGCCTGGGTCTGACAGTTGTTTACAAGACTGTGAGGGAGCATGGCGGCGATCTTCACATGGATTCCAGTACCGGACGCGGTACGACATTCCGGATTTCCCTCCCCATTCCTCAGAGTGAACATAAGCTCCTCTCAGGGGGAAACACATGATATTCAAGATTCTTGTGGCGGACGATGAGAAGAATATCCGCTCCGGCCTGGCCAAGGCTCTCACCATGGACGGCTATGTGGTGGAGCAGGTGGAAGATGGCCAGGCGGCCATGAAAATGATGCTTCGGATGGAGATTGACCTCATCATTGCCGATCTGCGAATGCCGAAGCTTTCGGGGGAGGAACTTCTCAAGAAGGTGGTTTCCTCATATCCCACCGTTCCGGTAATCATTCTCACAGGACATGGGACGGTGGACAGCGCCGTTCAGGCCATGAGGGATGGTGCCTATGACTTCCTCACTAAGCCGGTCAATCTCGATCGCCTGGCCCTGCTCATAAAGCGGGCGCTGAGCCGTAGGGAATTAGCCAGAAAACACCAGGAACTTCAGGGAGAGTTGTACAAGCTTAAGAGACGGCATAGCGGCTCTGATATGCTCGGACGCAGCGCGCCTATGCTGCGGGTATTTGAACAGATTGAGCAGGTGGCACCCACCCGGGTGAGTGTTCTGATAACCGGGGAAAGCGGTACCGGCAAAGAACTGGTAGCCAATGCACTGCACGAACAATCTCCCCGCAAAGATGCGGCCCTGGTGAAAGTTCATTGTGCGGCCCTCACCGAGACCTTACTTGAATCTGAGCTTTTCGGCCATGAAAAGGGGGCATTCACGGGCGCGGCAGGACAGCGCAAGGGAAGATTCGAACTAGCGGATGGCGGGACAATATTCCTGGATGAAATTGGTGAAATCAATCAGGCCACCCAAATCAAGATACTGAGAGTACTTCAGGATAAGAGTTTTGAACGAGTGGGCGGCGAATCCACCCTCACCGTGGATGTGCGTATCATCGCCGCGACCAATCGCGATCTCAGAGCGGAAGTGGATGCCGGCCGATTCCGTGAAGATCTCTATTACCGACTGAATGTCGTGAACATCCATCTGCCAGCACTCCGGGAGCGTCCTGATGATATTCCGCTCCTGGCTTCCCGCTTCCTTGAAGAGAGTGCGGAAGAACATAAAAAAGAGGTGTTAGGATTTGAACCCAAGGCCGCGATGGCCATTAAATCGTACCGCTGGCCGGGAAATGTCCGGGAGCTTCGAAACGTTATCGAGAGTGTCGTCGTGATGAGCAAGAACAGCTATCTGACCGTGGAGGACCTGCCTATGCATCTTAGCGAGCGCAATGAGGAAGAGGGGATCTTCATACCCATGGGAACCACCATGGCGGAGGCAGAGAAAATGATTATCCGAGCGAATCTGAACGCCCAGGCCGGTAACAAGAGCAAGACTTCCGAAACCCTGGGCATAGGGCGTAAAACCCTGCATCGGAAAATTCACGACTACGGCATGGAAAAGGAGTTTCTCTGATCCGCCTATTACTCGGGGAACATGGCGCTGAGTGACTCTCGGCGTGAAATCCGCCTGATGGCCTCGCCGAAACAGGCGGCGACGGATACTGTTTTTACCTTTTCTATCAGGGCTTCGGGTCTGTTTTCCACGCTGTCTGTTACATACAGCGTTTCCAAATCGGAGTCGGCAATCCGTTTCATCGCGCCGGGAGAAAACACGGCGTGGGTAACCGCTGCCATGATGTGAGCCGCCCCCTTGCTCTTCAGCATACGGGCGCCCTCCACCAGCGTGCCTCCGGATATCACGAAGTCATCCACAATCAGGGCGGTTTTTCCCCGAACTTCACCGATGATGTCAAGAACCACTGTGCTTTCTGAGTGACTCAGCCTTTGTTTCACACTGATGGCCACCGGCGCATCGAGATAGCGAGCGAATTTTCGAGCCTCGTCGGCGAATCCCGTATCGGCGGCAACGACTACAAGACTCTCAACACCGTCGCTGCGAATTTGATCGCCAAGGGCATGCAGTCCCATCAGGTTGTCGACGGGTATTCGAAAGAATCCCTGTATTTGCGGCGAATGAAGATCCATGGCGACTACACGGTCGCAGCCCACCGCTTCCAACGCATCAGCACATACTCTGGCCCTGATGGAAACCCGTGGTTCGTCTTTCTTATCTCCCTTTCCATAACTGAAATAGGGCATCACGACTGTTACGGTAGCGGCACTGGCACGCTTGAAGGCATCCACCCAGAAGAGAAGCTCCATGAATCGGTCGTTGGTTCGGTGAATAGTTGACTGAATGATAAACACATCCCGCCCTCGAACATTCTCACCCACCTGAACAAAGGTGTTATCATCGGGAAATGTTCGGCATTCCGCCTTCGATATCGGCACTTCCAGCCAGGCGCATATGGCCTTTGTCAAAGCATGACTCGCCGAGCCGGGGAATATCATCAGTTCTTGGTCAGTCATAAGCGTATTATATTGACTTCCCACGAAAAGAGGGAATAGTGGAGGCTGAGCTTTCTGCCGGTCGGTGAGTGTCCTTGCTTCAGTTTAGAAAGCGATGGTTTTCGGCGCACGTGGGAAGGGAATAACATCGCGGATATTCTGCATACCGGTGATGTACTGAACCAAGCGTTCGAAGCCCAGGCCGAATCCACTGTGGGGAACGCTGCCGTAGCGACGCAAATCCAGATACCAGGAGTATTCCTCAGTATCCATGTCCATTTCGCGAATTCGACTCTCCAGCTTCTCATAGTCATCTTCCCGCTGACTCCCGCCGATGATTTCTCCCAGGCGTGGAACGAGTAGGTCCATGGCTCTCACGGTCTCACCGTCGTCGTTCATTTTCATGTAGAATGCCTTGATGTCCTTGGGATAGTCTGTGATTGTCACCGGGCCGTCGACGATCACCTCGCTGAGATAGCGTTCATGCTCTGTTTGGAGATCGATACCCCAGGAGGGCTCGAATTCCCAGTCCACTTCAGCCTTCACCAGCTCGCTCATCGCTTCGGTGTATGTCAGGTGGGTGAAAGGCGACTGAATTACCTTCCCGAGGTTCTCGATGGTTCCCCTTTCAATCCATTTGTCGAAGAAGGCCATGTCTTCTCTGTTCTCATCGAGAACCCGGGTCAGCAGATATTTGATGAATTCTTCGGCGAGCTGCCTGTTTCCATCCAGGTCGCAGAAGGCCATTTCTGGTTCAATCATCCAGAATTCGGAGAGATGGCGGGCTGTATTTGAGTTTTCGGCACGGAAGGTGGGTCCGAAAGTATAGACCTTGCTCATCGCGCTGGCGAAATTCTCCGCCTGCAATTGTCCACTCACCGTCAAATAGGCCTTCTTACCGAAGAAGTCCCGGCTGTAATCCACCAGACCATCGCTGCTTCGCGGTGGATCGGAGGGGTCGATGGTGGTCACCTGAAACAGATTACCCGCCCCCTCGGCATCGCAGCCTGAAATAATGGGCGTATGAATCCATAGAAATCCGCGTTCTTGAAAAAAACCGTGAACCGCCGCGGCCAGAGAATTTCTCAGTCGGGCAACGGCACCGAAGGTATTGGTGCGGGGGCGTAAATGGGCAATTTCCCTGAGGAATTCAAACGAATGTCTTTTTTTCTGCAGGGGGTAGTCGGCAGGGGACTCTCCCACGAGTTTGAGAGTCTCCGCCGCAAGCTCCACGCCCTGGCCATCTCCCTGGGACGCGATGAGGCGACCGGTGACGTTAACGCTGGCGCCGGTGAGCAGAGTATGATTGAGATTCTCATCGATGATACCCGCATTCCGATCCACGACTATCTGGATATTGGCCAGGCAGGAGCCATCGTTGATCTCAAAGAAGATTATGTTTTTACTCTCTCTTTTCGTTCTAATCCAGCCCTCGATACTGACTAGACGGTCCGCTGGGGCGCCGTGTAGAAGCGAAAAAACGGTAGTAGCCATAGGGTTCACGTTAGGACACCACCCCGAACGCGTCAAGCACGGCCTAAGCCATGTGAGGCAGTTCAAGGGTTCTAAGTCGTTCTGAAAATCTCCACGGCGGCACTTTTGGCGAAGAGTAGGGCGCCTGGTTTGTCCACAGATACCCGACACGCGAAAACACCTTCGATTTTCAGGAGTGAATCAGCTACGGCGGCGGCCAGCGATTCGATGAGAGTGTAAGAGGAGGCCTCCACCAGGGTGGATACCGCCATCATGGCAGCCTGGTAGTCCACTGTGAGGTCGAAATCATCGGCGGTTGCGGCAGGGCGCTGATCGGTGAAGAGAGTCAGATTGAATATCAAGTCTTGTTTCTCATTCCTTTCGTCGGGATTGATTCCGATGACTGCCTGGAGTCGAAGATCGCGGATATGGATTTGGTCACATCGAGAATAGTCGATGTCAGAGTCCATATCTGTTCCCCCTCATATGGCGACCGCCGTCTACATAGATAACCACGCCGGTAACGAAGCGGGCAGCGGCAAGGTAGATTACCGCGTCGACAACATCCTCGACAGAACCGCTTCTTTTCATGGGGTTGGTGGCTTTCATGCGATCGATCCATGCCTCGTCCTTACCAGGAGGCGGCAGGATAATCCCGGGTGCCACGGCGTTAATGCGCAGCTGGGGTGCCATTGTGACGGCCAAATCCCGAGTGAGTGTGAAAAGACTGCGCTTGGCCAAATGGTAGGTCGCGTGCGCGTCATCGCGATCAGTTATGCGAGTATCGAGCATGTTCACCACGATGCCCTGACGGCCTTGGCGGTGCATTGCCTGTATCATAGCTATGGGGGACAGCACATGAATGGCCATGGATCGTTCCAACGCGCCGGCCTCGAGCGCATCATAGCCGCCTTCGGAATACTCCGAGGCCGAATTCACCAGGATATCGAGTTTCCCACTCTGCTTCAGAACTGAGCTAAACCACTTTTGGGTGGATGCAGAATCCGACATATCGTGCGAGCTTATCGAACAGTTTCTGCCCATGCTCCGTATTTCACGGGCCAACTCGTCGGCTTCACTCGCAGAGTGATTGTAATGCGCTATGATATCGGCGCCGGCCTGAGCGAATGCCAGGGAGATGGCGCGTCCGATACGCCGAGCTGCTCCGGTAACGAGTACATTTTTGCCCTTGAATCTCATAGGCTACGAGCATAGTCCCAATCTGAAAAATCAGCCAGCACACAGTGGAAGAATTGACATGGGCGTTTTGTGAATAGAAATACGAACAATCAATGGGAATGTGCAGCGACAAAAAACACACTGAAGATCCTGTTTATGGTAGCAGAATGATATGGGACATACACAGGCGGGAGTATCCAGAATGAGTGCGTCGTGGAGAATGTGGAGATAAACATACAACTAACCTTAGTTTCGTTGCAATGACAGAATTGGCTTGGAGCATACTTCTGCTTGACAGAGCCTATGGTGGAAATCATAATCAAAGAAGTAAACAGTTTTGTAATGTGACGGAGTGGCAATGAAGGACTTATCAAAAGCATCACATAAGCTGCTCGGGCAACCGATGTTCAAGCTTTTGGCCAGAGTCCATGACCTTGAGAGGCAAGGCAGGAACATCGTACATTTTGAAATTGGTGACCCGGACTTCCCTACTCCTAAGAGCATAGTCAACAGTGCCTATAAGGCCCTCAAAGACAACCAAACGCATTACGTCGATTCCATGGGAACTTACGATTTCCGACAAGCCATATGTGACACAACTGAAATCTCACGGGGATTCAGACCTGATATGGAACAAGTCTTGATCACGCCTGGTGCCAATATCATTGTATATTACACCGTTCGCTGCTTAGTTGACCCAGGTGATGACGTTATTCTACCTAACCCATGCTTCCCAACATACAACTCTGTTTTAGAGTTTTGCCAGGTCAATCCTGTCTACGTACCAATAAGAGAAGAAAATGAATTCAGGATGGATCCAGATGATATAAAAGCCAAAATCACTGATAGAACTCGATTAATCATCATAAACTCACCTCATAATCCCTGCGGCTCTGTATTGACAAAAAAACAATTAGATGGTATATACGATATCGCGGAGGAGAACGACATCTATGTCTTCTCAGACGAAGTCTATTCCAGAATGATTTATGATTACTCGAATGATTTTTATTCTCTGGCTAGTCGTGACAAGTGCAGGAAGAGAACAATCCTGGCCAACGGTTTCAGTAAAGCATTTGCTATGACTGGCTGGAGGTTAGGATGTGTAATAGCACCTGCGGAGGTCACGAACAAAATGGCACTACTCCTTCAGACGACTTCTTCCTGTGTAACTCCATTCATACAGAAGGCGGGAATTGAAGCCATCAAGGGTTCACACAAGGCTGTCAGCAAAATGATGGAAATCTACAGAAAACGCAGAGCAATAGTCGTCGATGGGCTAAACAGCTTGCCAGGAATCAAATGCCTAAATCCTGGTGGGGCTTTTTATGCTTTCCCAAATATCAAGGGGACCGGAACTGATGATATCACTTTCGCAGACAACATCCTGAACAAGGCCTCCGTGGCGCTTTTGCCGGGATCCTGTTTCGGAGAATCGGGGGCCGGCTATATCAGGATTTGCTATGCAACTAACGAAAGAAACATTGAAACTGGCATAGAACGAATGAGAAGTTATTTGGAGGGGAAAACTGGTGATCAGAGTTACTGATTATATCGCGAACTGCATTTATAATCAGGGTGTTTCACATGTATTCATGGTTACCGGAGGAGGGCTGATGTTTCTCTCTGATGACGTCGCCCTGCATACAAAGCTCAAAGCTGTATGCACTCATCACGAACAGGCTGCGGCAATGGCTGCTGTATCATATGCAAAGTACAATGAAAACATCGGGGCATGCTATCTAACCACTGGATGCGGCGGAACGAACGCTATTACGGGATTGTTGAACGGCTGGCAGGACAGCATCCCCTGCTTATTCATTTCGGGGCAATCAAAACGCAAAGAAACCATTAGAAATTCTGGACTTCCGCTTCGTCAGTTTGGCGTACAGGAAGCTGATATTATCTCGGTCGTACAGTCACTGACAAAATACGCCACAATGGTAAATGATCCCGAACGAATTGCATACCATCTCGACAAGGCTATTTTCCTCGCAAGAAGCGGACGTCCTGGACCTGTCTGGCTGGATATTCCGTTGGATGTACAGGGAGCAATGATAAACACGGATTCTCTCATCCGATTTGAAGCCGAAGAGCGTATAAGCTCTCAGCAAAGCAGCATAGACAATGCTGATATGAAGGAAATTCTGAAGATGATCGAGGATGCCAATCGGCCAATTATAGTTGCTGGACAGGGAATTCGACTGGGAAAGGCTATAAGAGAATTTCAAGAAACGGTCGATAGATTTCAGATTCCAGTCGTCTCTTCATCGCTCGGTATTGATCTTTTGGCAAGCAATGATCCACTGTTTATCGGACGCATTGGCAACAAAGGGGATAGACCGGGTAATATGGCTGTTCAGAATTCAGACTTGGTTATATCTATCGGATGTCGCCTGAGTGTCAGCAGTACGGGACATGAGTACCATAATTTTGCCAGAGAAGCCAAGATTGTTGTCATTGATATTGATCCGATAGAGCATAAGAAAAACACCGTCAGGATAGATATGCTAATTAGAATGGACGTCAGAAGCTTTCTACAGAAACTTAATAATGCAAAAACTACGGTTACACATAAACCCTGGATAGAAAAATGCGGTAGCTGGAAGAAGAAATATCCTGTATGCCTACCGGTATATAAGGATGATAGTAATGGCATCAATTTATACTATTTTGTAGATTGTCTTTCCAAAGCACTGAAAAAAGATTCCGTAGTTATCTCTGATGCAGGCTCAGCATTTTATGTTACCACTCAAGCTATTCAGCTTGAGAAAGGACAACGGCTCATAACCACCGGGGGCCAGGCAGAAATGGGTTATACACTGCCGGCGACTATTGGCGTCTGTTTCGCAAAAAATAAAGGCCAGGTTATTGGGATAACAGGTGATGGATCTTTCCAGACGAATATACAGGAACTCCAAACGATCGTTCACCACAATCTGCCAATAAAAATTTTTGTCTGGAACAACGATGGCTATCTATCTATTAGGGCAACACAGAGAAAGTTTTTTGACAGTAGATTTATCGGCACTGACAACACCTCTGGAGTTTCCTTTCCTAATCTAAAGAAGATTTCCGCTGCGTATGGCATAAAATACCTTCGCATTGACAAAGCAAAAGGACTTACTGGGCAGATACAAGCAATACTGAATGAACCCGACGCCGCCATCTGTGAAGTCATCTGTATTCGAGACCAGCTAATAGTGCCAACAGTCTCATCCATAAGGAGAGATGATGGCACTATGGTATCAAAACCGCTGGAGGACATGTACCCATTTCTTAACCGTGAAGAGTTCAAAGAAGAAATGATTGTAAAACCTCTCGAATGAGATGATGAATTGAGAATTCTTGTTTGGACGAAATGGCAGATCTTATTCGCTAAATCTTCTCTTTTTGGTAAGAGTATTGAATGGCGTTAGGCACTTTGGTTTTTGCTTCCATCTAAGGGCTGTATTGGCATAGACGTTCTGTATAGACACGTGCATCACAAAGCGGTTACAATGCTATTTATATCATATACTGGGGTATTCATGAGCGATGACAATTCCATTATTCCCTTAAGTCTGCTGGTATCCAGCGACAAAAACATGTATGAACTCACCAATGCCGCCATTCACCGTTCTAAGCAGATTTGCATGGCCGGTTCCGATGAATTGGATGCGGCAGCAGGCAAAATTGTTTCCTTGGCCGTCAGGGAAATAGTTACCGGTGAGGTGCTGTATAAAATCAAGCAGGACTGAACGACCGAATCTGATCATTCTCTTCGGACCGACCGGTGTCGGCAAAACCGAAGTCCTGGACAGGCTGTTTTCCGGCCCATCCAAGTCAAGGGCTTTGGATGGCCCACTGCCACGTGTCGAGGTAATCAGCGCTGACGCTCTTCAGGTTTATAGGGGGCTGGATATTGGTACGGCCAAGCCGGGAGCCGGTCTTCTCTCCCGAATTCCCCATCACCTCATCGACATACTCGACTATGATGAAAACTTCAGTGCGGGTGAATTTGTCAGTCGAACGGACGCTCTCATACCCCAGATACTCTTAAGGGGGAATCTACCGGTGATTTCCGGGGGAAGCGCCTTCTATATACGCTCCTGGCTCATGGGATTGCCTCCCACCCCCCCGGTGGATCCCGCCATTCGGAAGGAAATCGAGCGGCAGTGGAGAACGCGAAGCGATGAGGAAATGCATGCGGCCCTGAATGAGATTGACCCGAAGAGTGCCCTCCGCATCGGCGCGAAAGACCGCTATCGCATGCTGAGGGCCCTGGAGGTGCATGCGCAAACCAATCGCCTGCTTTCGGATTTTCAAGTTCCCTCTCATCCCCGTCAGGATTATCGGACGCTCATCATAGGTCTTCATCGTGATAGGAAGGAGCTTTATCGACGTATCAACGATCGGGTGAAAAGGATGATTGATGCCGGTCTGGAGGCTGAGGTGGCGGCACTGTGTTCTCGGGGCGCCGGCTTGGAACATCCCGGCATGAAGGGTATCGGATACCGCGAATGGTTCACTCAAAGATCCCCACAGGCGATCGCGGAGCTCATTGCCCGCAATACACGGCACTATGCCAAACGGCAGATAACATTCTTCTCCTCACTGGCGGGGGTTCACTGGTTCGATGCCGCGAAGCCGCTTGTGGTATCTGTTTTGAGGCAAACGATCGCCGATTTTCTCAAGCGCAAATCCGATGCACTTGACCAAGAGGCCATGGGTGGGGATAATCCACGGATGCTCGTTCGGATGGCATTGGCACCGACGAAGGCAATTGAATACGAGGAGACCCGATAGTGCCCTGCGGACGTAAGCGCAAACGCAAGAAGATCGCTACACATAAGCGTAAGAAGAAACTCAGGAAGAACCGGCACAAGAACAAATAGCCCTTACACGCGTTCATCGTTATCAAGAAACGGCACTCATCAACGCTTCTTGATCATTAGGATATGAATTGGTTTCGATGGCGCATCGGGCTGACAGAATTTCTTGATGTCGCCGATGATATCCATCACTATCTGATTGACTTTGGGACTTCTGGAATCCGCGAGCGCGGCGGCTAACCGCTTAGTGCCGAGGGGTTCGCCAGAAGCTGAGCTCAGTCCTCTCAGCGATTCCGCATAGACCATGAGCACATCGTTGGATTCCATCGGAATTGTCAGTAATTTCATTTTTCCCGAGCTGATTCCCGGAGTTCCCATGGGAGGATTCGGGAGTTTCGCGTCGGAAGGCCGGATGGCGACCACCTTTCCGTCCTTGCTTCGACGCAGGAGCAGGGGTTGCGTGGATAGGGGCATGAGGATAATGCGATTTTCCCTGAATCGTCCGATTATGCCCTTCATTGTGCTGCCGACCGCCTCGGCCGCGAATATCGATTTTCTATGAACGGTTTTGAACAATTTGGGCAGGGCGGAGTTAAGCTCATAATTGCGATGGAGTTCACTTTGTACGATATGAGCGAAAACCAGTCCCTCAAGGCCGACTGCGTCGCAGTTCATGTAGGCAAAACCATCAAGAGTGCCACGCCGGTTCAGATAGATATCGTAGAACCCAGCCACAGGATGAGAGCTTCGCGATCGTGATGTCGCCAACTCCCACATGGGGTCCCATGGTATCGATTTTGGGTAGAGTGTCGCGTAGATGCTCCGGGCGAGGAGCGACTGCGCTCTCTGTGAGTTCGGCAGGATTCCACCTGTTGACCGATGTAGTTCATCATTATCACTCTCCACGCTTATCCTGTCGTTCAGCTGATTCTCTCCAGCTAAAATCATCTTCTCGATGGTGAAGGGGCGTTTTAAGATCTGAACAAGGAAAACCATCAGGAGGGAAATAGGCAGCCCGTATTGAATCAAACCATCCAAGAGGCTGGAAAATGTTTTATTCTGAGCGAATCTCAACGTGGATGGAATCAATCCACAGAGCAGGATTAGCAGGGACGCGGTTCGCCTGGGATAAGAAGAAGCCGTTTGAATTATCCAAGAAATCACTGCCGTGGCCAATATATAAAGGGCCAGCCAGGGCAGGAAATTGAATTTGAGGAAGGCGCTTAACTGCTCAGAAAGAGTGGGAAAGGCGAGAAAAGGGGACACAATCCATACTGCCGCCGCGGAAATGAATACCAAATCGATAACTCTTTGCGGATCGCTGTCTTTTCCCCCACACGTTGATATTGATTTTCGCCAGTACAACATGGCAAAGGGCTCGGAAATTCTCACAAGCAATGCGGGGGGTATCCAGGTGATAGGCAGAGTCAGGCCGCGCAAAGCTCCGATGACGGCTTCCAGGGAATCTAGGGCAACAAATAATCCCAATAGGCCGAAGGCAGTCCATTCCGGATTGCGGTGAGACCTCCCTGCGGTGAAAGAGATGATGAGAGTCGTTATGCCTAGAACGAATATGATGAGGGGAATCGCTGTTTGGGTGATACTCAGTACTCGCCGAAGCAGCTCTGCACGCTTAGAAGAATTGAACGGGAACAGATCAGAAATTCTTGTAGAATCCGATTCGGGACTCACCGCTATTTCTGTGTTTTTTTCTGGAAAATCAGGTGCGATCGACCACGAATTCGGCATGGAGACTGTAGACAGGAATAGTGAGCAGAGGAGCACAGATATGTAATGCACAGTCGTCACCTTCAATTTCAAAGAGGCTATGTTAATCTATCGACAAGTGACGGCGTAAAGTTATATACTAAAAACATGTCGATGAATCGATTTTTGGAAGTTACCATTTGATCGTGCCGCCTCGGGCATAAACCAATGACATAGGAGGTATTTGAGACTGAGAATTTCGTTACCGGATTCTATGGCCCGGCCGGTATCAGTGCCGGAGCGGCAGAGCGAAAACCGATAATCCCAAAGGATTCTCCACGACGAGATTGGGGGGGTCTCCCAATAGCGCGGAATATCACTTATGATGCAGATCAAATAGATTTACAGCCTTTAGGATGTCTTTCATAGCATGAGATTTGAAGAATTGGGATTTGATAAACGTATCCAGAAAGGAATCAACGAAGCGGGTTTTGAGTCGCCTCTGCCTGTCCAGGTTGAGTGCTTTCAACTGCTTATTGAAAACCATCGTGATATTTATGCACAGTCGCAGACGGGTACGGGGAAAACGGCGGCATTTCTGCTCGCGATTTTTCAGCTGCTGGTTGCTGAAGAGAAGTACAAGGGTCAGAGGGCTTTAATCGTTGTACCGACCCGGGAACTCGCGATACAGATTGAACGGGAGGGCAAGCTTCTTGGCAAATATCTCAGTCTCAAGTTCGGCTCTGTATATGGTGGTGTGGGATATGGCGCTCAGGAGAAGATGCTTGAACGGGGGGTTGATATTCTCGTTGGAACCCCCGGACGTCTGATTGATTTCAATAAGCAGCGAAAACTATCTTTCAAGGATTTCGGGTTTTTAGTCATCGACGAAGCCGACCGGTTATTTGACATGGGTTTCCTTCCGGATTTGAGGAAAATTCTCAAAGGGATGAAGCCGAGTAATGAGCGCCACACTCTACTCTTCAGTGCTACACTGAATCCTCGTGTGGGAAATTTGGCTTGGGAGTATATGAACAACCCCGGTGAAGTAATTATCGAACCTGAGAAGAAGACTGTGGATACAGTAACGCAGGAACTCTACCATGTCGGTAAGGACGAGAAGCTGCAGTTGCTCCTCGGTATTTTGAAAAGTGATAATCCGGAGAATGCCGTCATTTTCACCAACACGCGTCACAACGCCTGGGAAGTGGCCAAACGCATGGAGATTAACGGCTACCCAGTTGTGTCACTGATGGGCGATCTGCCGCAAAGTAAGCGGTTACGCATCGTTGATGATGTTAAGAATGGGCACCACAAATACCTAGTAGCCACCGACGTAGCGGCACGAGGTCTCCATATTGACGGGCTTGAGATGGTTATCAATTATGATGTTCCCTTGGAGCCCGAAAGCTATGTACACCGCATCGGTAGAACTGCCCGCGTTGGGCGCGCTGGGAAAACCATTACGATGGCTTGTGAGGAATTTGTTTATGGGCTGGGTCCCATTGAGAGGCTCCTGGGCGAGAAAATTCCCCTTAAGTGGGCTGATGAATCCTTTTTGGTAGTCGACAAGAGTGCCGGTATGAGTTTTTCTCCCCAAGCCCGTCACAGGGAAATGGCCGGAGGCCATGGCCGCCGCCGTTCTCCCAGGGCCGCCGGACAGCGCGCTGGTAATCGACAGGATGCTCACCCCGAGGGGAAACGCGAGGCGCGTGCGCCCTCAGGTGGCCAGTCCTCCGAGGTCAACAAGAAATCCATTACCGGCAAAGAACCGTTGGATCCCAAGACCATCAAGATCCAATCGACAATAACTTCGATTGCGGGTGGAAGCATAACCGAATTCGGCGAGATGCCGGATGCTCGGCGGAAAAAGGCCAGAAAACGCTCCCGGCCCCGAACATCCCAGGCTTCCAAACCAATGAAACAAAGAAGTGTCGGTGGAAAATCCCCAAAACCCCCTGTGAAGAAGCCATCTGAAACCACGCAAAGGCCTCGGCCGCCTGGGGAACATGAACGAGTCAGTTCAGACAGCAGTATCGATGAGCGGCTTGACTATTATCGCAAGAAATACGGTGAGAATTTCCGGTTGGATAGGAGCGGAGAAGGCACCGATGAGCGGAGAAAAAACTCTCAGGAAGTGACAGAGTCTAAAAGCAAAAAGGGACCGATTAGGCGTTTATTCGGCAAGTAGGGAGCACGCGAGTTGTCTCAGTAGGATGAAGACGGCTTGCGTCGATTGAGCAGGGGGGATTGACATTTGTCGAGAGTGGTAGTTTTTCTAGCGGATGGATTCGAGGAAGTCGAGGCTGTCACCGTGGTTGATTATCTACGGCGAGCCGGCGTGGAGCTGGTAACAGCGGGCATCGGCACTCAGATGCCTACCGGAGCTCGTGGTATTCGGATTGCGAGTGACATTGAAATTGAGTCTTTGGACGAAATGCCTGATGGCGTTGTTCTTCCCGGTGGTATGCCGGGTTCTGCCAATCTGGCGGCGTCGGGCAGGGTTGGCGATATCACCCGCGGTGTCATGAAAAATGAGAACATGGTGGCCGCGATATGCGCTGCACCGGCATTGGTCCTGGGCGGTTTCGGTCTGCTGAGAGACCGCGAATACACCTGCTACCCCGGTTTTGAGGAGAGTCTCTCCGAAGGGATATTTCTTGATGAGCGGGTGGTGGTCGATCACAATTTGATTACGAGCCAGGGCGCGGGTACAGCTGGTGAGTTCGCGATTGCCATTATTCGATACATGGTAGGTGACGCCGCCGCCGAAGCCATCGCGCGGGGCGTATTGCTCTAGGAATCCCGCCCTGGGACTCATCATGTCCCCTTGGACGGATTGCCGTGGAACGCTGCTTGGGGCAATGATGTTCCCTGAGGCGCGATGGCAATTTACTTCCTGCGTTGTTAGAAGGCTCATTGAGGCAGCTTAGACACCCGGTCCGTTCACGAGTATATGTTCAAGCCCAGGGTTTTTCATTATATCATCCTTGAGGGCGGCATCCCGTGCCGCGTTTCTGTAACCGGGACTCTGGAAGGAGTAGTTGAACGATGTGTGAACATCATAAGTGCCATTGAGCAGGGCGTAGGTATCCTCGGTTATCACGAGTTCTTCGTCGGTGGGAATAACGAATATCTTGATAGGTGAATCCTCTGAAGATATGCAGGTTTCGGCGTTTCTGCTCCGCGATAGGGTGTTCTTTCTTTCATCGAGTTTGATGCCGAGGGCTTCTAGGCCTTGAAGGGTTTTTTGTCGGTAGCTGGGGTTCATTTCGCCCACACCAGCCGTGAAGACGATGGCATCGAGACGGCTAAGCGCGGCATAATACGCGCCTATGTACTTGCGTATCCTGTAAGTTTCAATGTCCTGAGCGAGGATGCAGCGTTCATTGTTAGACTCGACACCGCTCTGAACGTCTCTTCGATCGATGATTCTTTCTGTGATACCCAGCACGCCGCTTTCTTTGTTGAGTACAGTATTGATTTCAGAGCCGCTCAAACCTTGCCGGTTCATCATATAGATAATAATGGCCGGATCGAAATCTCCAGAACGTGTGCCCATCATCAGGCCTTCGAGAGGGGTCATGCCCATGGAGGTGTCGTAGCTCACACCGTTTTTGACTGCGCAGATTGAAGAGCCGTTGCCGATATGGGCAATTACCAAATTGGTTTCGATTGCTTGTTTACCCAGAAGCACTGCTGCCCTCTTTGAGGTATAGATATAGCTGGTTCCATGGAATCCATAGCGGCGTACATGATGCTCTTTGTACCAATTATATGGTAGGGCATACATGTAGCTTGTAGCCGGCATGGTCTGATGCCATGCGGTATCCATGGCGGCACAATGGGGTATGTCGGGAAGCAGTTCCTGGGCAGCACGCACCCCGATGATATTCGCGGGATTGTGCAGTGGCGCGAGCTGGGACAGAATCTCCATGTCCGCAAGAGTTTTGTCATTGATGATAAGCGATTTCGTGAAGGTCTCTCCACCGTGCACCATGCGATGCCCCACGGCAGTGATTGCGCTCCGATCTTCGAGGCAGCCATAATCGGGATCTACGAATATCTCCATAATCCAGGCGATGGCTTCCTTATGATCCTTGCATGGCTTGCTGGCAGAGTATTCTTCCAGTCCAAAACTCTGATGCTCGATGTTGGAAGTTTCTTGGCCAATGCGTTCCACAAGGCCAACTCCGAGAACTCTCTTGGAGTCCCAATCATAAATTTGGTATTTAACAGAGGAACTGCCGCAATTGAGTGTGAGAATAATCATATCAGAAGCCTCCACACGTGTCCTGAGGAACATGCTGGGAACTTGGGGAATACCAGAAAGCTCATTTTCTCATGTCTCCACGAAGGGGGCAAGTGATCCATTGAAGTGAGAGAATTGCATAACTGGTCTTTATGTATATGAAGGTACTGTTGATCAGTCTTTTAGCGTGTCTGCTGGCGCGCCCACTTATGGCTGCATCTTTCGAAACTTCCCTGAATGCGGATAACCTGGAGCGTTTGAAAACGCTTCTTCTGTTCAATAGCTCATTAGTGGATGTTGGTATCACGACAGATTGGGTTAAAACGAAGGGCTTGAAGGGTATTATGGGTGGGATGAATATCAAGGGATTCTCCATTGGTCATCTCCACGATGCTGGTCTGGCTTCAGAAATCAGAAATCCGCAGGCAACGGCTCTCGCGCGTTTGTCGGAACGAACTTTTTTCCGCGCCAACCCGCGTTCCCATTCCCAATCCAGGATTGGTCTTTCAGTTTCAGTGCTGGCAGACCGGATTGGGCTCGCTCTAGAACGCAGGAAAAAAGTGGAAACCTTGCTCATGTGGGCGGTTCCACTGCTAAAGGAGTTCTGGATTCTGGATATGCTCGGCGAAACGGGGAATTTGCGCTATGCCCAGTATGCCGATTCATGGTATTCGAGAAGGCATGAGCGCCCCGCTGGCAGCTTCCATATGATATCCACCAGACTGAGATATCTTCCCGGGGCTTTTTCGGCGGGTTTCAGCACTATGGTGTCGGGCGGTGAGTACCTGATACCTGGTTGGTTTGCCGCTCTATCCTCAGAATACTCGTCGGATGCCTGGAGAGTGAGAATGAGAGGGACTCTCGCTACCAGATACTTTCGGGACGCCGATGGCGATACTCTGAAAGAGCCCATGGGAATTGCCGCCGACTTGCGATATAGACCAAAAAAGGGATTCCAATACGGCGCGGACTATCGGATTGCCGCATTCTCCCTTTTTCCTGAGGGCTACCGCATGGTCGATCAGGGAAGCATCACAGTTGGCTGGCGTTTCGACGAGATCCGGCTCTCCCTGGAATCAGACTGGAACCGTGTGTTCCTTCCTGTTCTCCCGGATGCTGATTCAATGCCCTATCGACGCGTCAAATGCGTCGCCCATTGGGATCGTTTCTACTATCATCTGGGTCTGATCGGCATCTGGGAGCCTGTCGATGAAATGGAAATTGATGCGGAATTCACCGTCCCGTTGGGAAAAGCATGGATAGTGGATGTTAGCATCGGCATGTACGGTTCGGTGGATCGATTCTTATTGAAATCTCACATCGAGTGTCTATTGAAACTAGGGCAGAACAAGTTGATTGCATCGATTTTAACAGAAGATATCATGCGGCATCGTTATGATTCCACTCAGGCCATCGCGGACATGTCCGTGAATATCAGGTGGATCAGGCAGATAAACTGACGAACAGGAGCGCCGCCTATGTTTTTGATATCCTCAAGCCCGATGGGGGCGGTTAATCAGCATTACGGCCCCGATCGCGAGTAGAGCACCGAGGAGCATCAGGGGTAGGAGTTGCTCGCCTAGAAAAATGGAGGTGAAAAACAGGGCGGAAACCGGGACAAGGTAGGTAAAGGAGCTTCCTCGTGCTGCGCCCAGTCTCGCTGAAGCGAAGAAATACACACCGGTTCCAAATGACCCCACTACTATACTGATAAAGATCATATCGGCCCAAAATGCCCAATCCATGCCTTCCCGCATACTGCCAAGGGTTTCTGAAAAGGCAAAGGGCAGCATCATCAGAGTGGCTAGGCCGTAGAGTATGATATTGAAGCGTCTGAATCCCATAATACTCTGGGCCTTGCGACTCGTAAGGGTGAGCAGCGCCCATGCCGCGGCTGCTGCCAGGAAGGCGAAATTTCCCGAACTCACAATTTCCTGAAGCGAGTAGAGCCAGGGTTCGAAGAGGAGCACAGCGCCTACGATTCCCATGACTATGCCTACCAGCGCTCCTATGCCGATTCGGCCTCGATTCAGCGGCAGCAGAAGTAAGAAGGTAATGAGAGGGTTCATCGTGGTGACAATTAACCCACCCTTGCTCGCCAGACCTGAGCGCAGACCCACTAGGCAAAGAATATTGTAAGCGGATATCAATAACGCGGCGAAACCGGTTCGCAACCATCCCTCTCGAACTTTGCCTTTCGTGATTCGCGGCAAATTTCGACCAATCAATGTGAATAGGAAGCTTATGAATGTGAGGATGAAACGGATGCAGGTCAGGGTTGCCGGAGGAGCCGTAGTCGAGATCCGTTTTCCCGAAACCCAGCTGAATCCAAAGGCCACCATGGCGATAATGAGCAGGAAGATCAGCAGGCCATTATGCGATCGAGTTTTTTCGACCCGAATCCCATGGAGCGTCCTGTTCCGATAACTGGAACTGTACTTATGACGCTTCCAGGAAGGGAGGATATGAATCGATGGACCGCCATTCTTCTCCAGCCATTTTCCAAGATCTTCACCGAGGGCCTTCTGGTCGTGACCAAGGCAGATGATATCGGGTTTCATGGCCTGTATGACACCGTAAGTTCGAATTTCCACATCGGCCAAAACCGCATGATCGACCAGGCCCCTGCTTCTAAGAGCGTGGATGCGAGACAGCTCATTTTCACGCGGTAAGGCCCCTTTCTGCTCGAGAACAAAGGAATCTCGGGAAACGACAGCAACAAGACGGTCTCCGAGCTTGTGAGCTTCCTTGAGAAACCACTTATGGCCGGCGTGAATAACATCGAATGTGCCGAAAACGAGTACTGTTATCATGGTCGCAATATCATCGCAGTATAAATTGACCTTGACAAAGCGAACAGAGGGGAGTAAACAATGCCATGGGAGCAGTATAC
>Ga0209049_1000052_pt1 | contig 21322 bp, 17 predicted proteins | sample WorMetulBAHAMAS2_FD_187398 | JGI IMG/M metagenome (GOLD analysis project Ga0209049, IMG submission 187398) | Marine gutless worms symbiont microbial communities from Max Planck institute for Marine Microbiology, Germany - Olavius ullae BAHAMAS.2... | ecosystem: Host-associated > Annelida >...
ATAATGCCCAAACCGGTGATGCCGTGATGCAGATAAGTGGGCAGATCGTGGTTTTTCACCTTGTAGACTTCCAATCTCCCACTGGAATCCGCCGCGGAAAGCTTCCCTGATCCAAAACTGATGTTCATTCCCAGACTCGCGAAATACTCCAAAACCGTATTGAGAAGGCGTCCCTTGGGTATGGCAAGGCTCAGTGGCGAATCTCTCATCACGATTCCTTCAAAGGATTGATTAGCACCCGTTCTCCTTGTGCTCGACGATCCTTCGCGTCCCGGTAGCGGGTGGTGAAATCATCCCCCTTTGCGACAGAAATGGGGAACTCATCTGCGATATCCGCCGCGAATCCACTCAAAGGTTCAATCTTTCTCATCATCAGGCTGAAACCGACAGCAGGTGATGAGTTACCGAAGACACCCAGCAGGTTGTCGTATCTTCCCCCAGAAGCGATTGCCGAATTGGCACCATCGGCATACACGCGAACCGTGAAACCCGTGTAGTAGGGTTGACCCCCGTGCTCCGTGAGATCTATGCGAATGTCTTCCATGGGAACACACATCGAGAGTTTTGAAGCCAGATCCTTGAGCGAATCGACCGATCGCTTGATCATGGTGATGTTCAGGCTGTTAGCGCAGTCCTTGAGAAATTTCCTACCGGCCTCCGCGAATTCCCCAACGGTTCCTAAGAAGAGCAGCAAATCGGCTCTCTGTTTCCAGTTGTTCAATCCCGCGTCTTTCATCAGGTGATTCAGTCCTTCACGATCACGGGTCTCGAGGTGATACCAAGCGTTTTCCGGATTCACCTTTTCTCCCAGGATGCTATCCAACAAGGAGCGAGAACCGATGTGCATCCGCCATCGGGGAATTTTCATGGTAGTGAGCAGGTTGTATAGGAGTGTGAGTATCTCCAGATCACCATCCTGTCCATCCATCCCGATCAGTTCGGCTCCGGACTGAAAGAATTCGTCATTGGAGATATCTTCATCCTCCTGATGCTGAATGATGCTGTCGGCATAATACACCCGCCGAGGAAGCGATCCCCCTTCAGGGAACAGGCCCATCTGCTTGGCAAGGAAGAGGGTGATATCCGATCGGAGCATCAGAAGCTCCCCATCCCTGTCGGGGAATCGGTAGCTGCGTTCCTCCTGGACACGATTCAACAAGGGGCGGTAGGTCTCAAAGAAATCGAAAACAGGCGTGAGAATTGGTAAATATCCCCAGGATGTGAATTCATCTTCCACCAGCCTGAGCAGCTGTCTATGCCGATAAGCTTCTTCGAGAAAGAAACTCTCAGTTCCCTGGGGAGTACGCAGCCGCTGCCGATTGTCCCTTCTCATAGACACATTATGCCTGGAGCCATGAAGGCGGTCTACCAGTTTCTAGTGTCTTCGGGCCCATGCGAGAATACCCTCACAGATCATCAACGCGTCCTGTTCTCTCAACCGGTCAGAACGCAGTGCCCAGGCACTCTGAGGATAATGGATATTGCGTGCCTCTACCAGAACGGCGGCATCGGCGGGATTGTTCTTGAGTACGCGAAGGGACTGTTGGCGGAGAAAAGAACTCGTACCGAGATGCTGAGCAATCACGGCGGCCAATTCCTGAGAAGCGGCCAGCTCCTTGGCATTATCCCCATCGAAAAGCACAGCCTTCCCATCCGGTAAATCGGCTGAATTGTCCGCGTGTATGGCAATGAAGAGGGTGCCCTGTCGACGAGCGGCGGAACTTGCCTTCGCTATGCTGCGGGACGCGATGGTTTTTCTGAGATCCAGACCTTCGATGGTACCCACGGGCCGCCAGGCGATATTCTTATTATGCTCTCTATCATTGTATACCTCGTTTTTCCGATGGACAAAGGTGTGCCGGGCATTGATGCTGTTACGAATTTGATGATCCGGTGCCAGTACCGTGAAATCAACAGAAGCGCCATGACGAATCAGAACCCGCGCGAGCCGCATCGAAATGTCATAAGCGTATTCATCTTCGGTGATCACCACCGGATTCCCATCTCCATCGGCGACGGGAATGATGGCGCCGGGATCGAGTCCGCCATGTCCGGGATCCAAAACGATATGCCAGCCCCTTAGACTGCGGCCGATGGATGAGAGTTTTTTCGCTTCATCGAAGAAATCATCCCATATCCTCCTCGCCCGTTCAAAATCAACGGCGGCGCTGTCATCCGCCGATTCCCAATAAGACGCGTTAGGCTGGCTTGTTTTTTGGGGTGCGCTGAAGTAATATTCACCGTCTGATGGCATTTTTTCACGTGTGAGCACCGCGTCGTGCTGTGGTTTCTGGATCGCGGCGGTAGCGAGTAGAACCGGCGGATCAGTCTCCGGTTGCCAATCGCGCATGCCCGGAAAGAGCGCGAGAAGCTGTCCCGGACGAATCATCTCGTCTCTTAGGTGATTCCATCCTTGGAGGCTTTCTATGTCCAGATCATACCGCCGCGCGATGGTCCATAGGGATTCTCCCTCGCGTACTCTGTGTTCCTCGGGCCGGGGGGGAGCGATTGTGAGGGTCTGCCCGGGGTAAATGACATCATCTTCCAGATTGTTGTAGAGCTTGATGCGTTTGGCACTGGTATCATGTCGATGGGCAATGCCTAAGAGAGTATCTCCAGGAAGAACGCGATATTCGCCCTCTGCTGCCGGTAAGGGAATCTCGAGCTTCTCATCTATGGCTATGACATCCGTTCTCAGGTTGTTAATGCGACGGATATCCGTGGCATCGACACCGAATTCCAATGCGAGGCCATATATCGTGTCTCCCGGCCGCACGGCGATAACAACGATGTCGTCGCTGGGAATATCCAGGATCTGTCCCGGGTGAATCATGGGATTCTCCAGTTCGTTCACCCTCATTATCCAACTAATCGGGACATCATATTCTTGGGAAAGACTGTAGAGGGTGTCCGCCGTTTTCACGAGGTGATTCAATGCCCCGGCAAGGGCGGGGAAGAGGAATAACAGCAAGGCGCCATACAAATAACGTTGTGAATTCGACACAGAATACTCCCATCGCTTTCAATATCGAGAGCAATGAAGGCGTCCATAAGAGAAATCAGTACGGAATTTCAATCGTCTCGGGAATAAAAGGATAGTCGGGAAGATCCGTAACTCCGCTTGTCATAGAGTCGCAGATGGCCGATTTCTTCGGAAAAAACATCTTCGGCTGGATAGTGAATCATCAGAGTACCCCCCTTCGCGGGTTGTCCGGCGAGCTCTGCCAGTTCCAACAGACCCAGCTTATCGCGCATGGTGAAGGGTGGATCACAGTGAACTATATCGAAGCGATTCATCCCGGGACGAAGTAAATGCTCCACAGCCTTTATGACGAGTCTCACCTTGGGTTTCTCAGGGTCATCACAGGCGATTTGCAGGTTTTCCAATATCGTTTTTCGTTTCTTTCGATCTTTTTCGACTAAAAGAGCATTGCTGACTCCCCGACTGATGGACTCGAGCGCGACGACACCCGAGCCGGAATATAGGTCGAGAAAACACAATCCATCCAGGGGACCCAGTATGGAAAACATCGACTCCCGCATACGGTCCATGGTCGGCCGTATGACTCCCGGCGGACAGCGCACGACGCGGCCGCTGTATCGGCCCCCGGTGATTCTCATCCTATCCTGAGCAGGTTTTCATCGAATGGTGGGCGGATACTGAACAGATCACGGAGATCAGCATATTGTGGATCCAGAAGACCCGGATCTTCCTTTGCCGTCTTCTTGGCATACTCTCGGGCTTCTAGGAGGACCTTCAGATCTCTTACAGGATCGGCGATTGTCAGTTTGAGGAAGCCTGACTGCTTCGTTCCCGCCATGTTCCCTGGACCACGCATTTTCATGTCTTCCTCAGCCAGAAGGAAGCCATCGTGGGTCTCTTTCATGAGCATCAAGCGTCTGCGCGCGTCATCGTTAAGCGGCTCGGCGTATACAAGGAAGCAGTAGGACTGTCTGCCGCCTCGGCCCACCCGCCCCCTCAGTTGATGAAGAGCCGAGAGCCCGAATCGCTCGGCATGCTCGATTACCATGGCTGTGGCCTCGGGAACATCGACGCCAACTTCCACGACGCTCGTGGATACAAGAATCTGAACCCTTCCTTCCCGAAAATCCTTCATTATTCTCCGTTTCTCGTCTTCTTCAATCCGGGAATGTATGAGGGCAACCTTGAACTCACCGAACACCTTCTTAGAGAGGTGATCGAACATGTTTTCAGCGTCTTTGAGGGAGACTCTCTCCGATTCTTCGATGAGGGGATAGACGAAATAAGCCCGATTGCCCGCTTCGAGTTCCCGGCGTACGAACTCATATACTCTGGATTCGTTGCTCATTTTGGCAAGATGTGTATTGACAGGCAGGCGCCCCTGTGGCATAGTACGTATGGTGGAGAGATCCATATCGCCGAATGCTGTCAAGGCGAGGGTTCGGGGTATGGGGGTCGCCGAGAGGGCGAGGAGGTTGACAAAGGAAGCCTTGTCGGTAAGTGAGCGGCGCTGCTGAACACCGAAACGATGCTGTTCGTCGATTATGGCGAGTCTCAGGTCGTGAAACACCAGATCGGCGCTGAAAAGGGCATGTGTGCCCACCGCTAAATCCACCTCACCGGCGCTTAGGGCCTCGGTGAGCGCGCTTCGTGTACTGCCTGTTACCTCGCCACTGAAGAAAGCCACCCGCAGTCCCAGGGGTTTCAGGAGATGGGCCGCGTTGTCGGCGTGCTGCCGGGCTAGGAGTTCAGTGGGTGCCATGAAGGCCACCTGGGAACCGGCACCGATTACGCCCAGGGATGCCATGAAGGCCACCAGGGTTTTTCCCGAGCCTACTTCGCCTTGAAGCAGGCGGGACATGGGTTTAGGGGAGGCTATGTCCCGGCGAATATCTTCCAGGGAGCTTATCTGGTCGGGTGTGAGGGAGAATGGGAGTCTTTTTTCCATCTTGCTGATAAGCCTCTCGTTCCAGGAACCCGATGGGTATTCCTCGGTATCGGAAAGCTGAAAACGCCGGGCGATGGTGAGTTGCAAGTGGTAGAGTTCTTCAAAGATGAGGGCCTTCCGGGCGCGCTCCGCGTCGATGATGTCATCGGGGAAGTGAATGTCTCTCAGGCACTTCTCCTTCCCGGGAAATCCTCCTTCCCGGCGCGGCTCGGCGGGAAGTTCGTCTCGCAGGCCCCGCGCGTAGGTGTCCAATGCCGTCCTGATCGCCTGCCGCAGGAGAGTCTGCGTCAGCGTACCGCGCAGGGGATAGACCGGGAAAATACGCCCGAATTTCTTCGGTTCCCTGCCCTCAACATAGTCCTCGAAAACGAATGTGCCCGATTGGAGTTCGCCTCTTTTCCACTCAAATGGGCCACTGAGATGAATGCGTTTTCCCGGAATCAGCTTCTTTTCCAGGAAATTGCGGCCGTAGCACAGCATGGCGGCCTGGGCTGATTCATCTGAAACAATCACTTTGAGAGCCATACCCCGCTTCCAATGGATGAAATCATGGCTCAGTACAGTAGCGAGTGTGACAGCGGGTCGATCAGCGGAGGATGAAGCCAGGGGTACTGAATTCTTCCTATCCTCATAGCGCACTGGATAATGCCGGAGAAGCTGGGCTACACTCGCCACACCGAGGGAAAGGAGGTTTCGCGTGGCCGCGGCTCCGATACCCCCGAGGTTCACCACCGGATAATTGAGTTCGCCCAGGAACATCAGAGGCTGTTTAGCAGGTTTCTGAGGAATTCAAGAAGCAGCGCCATGCCCCAACGTCCTAAGAATCTCACGGCGATGAAGGCACCAGCGACGATGCCAAGGGCCCAGGGGTAGGGGATTGTTCGGTTAGTGAATAAACCCAGAGTGCGTGACACAACGGGAAACAGAAAACTATCCAGATTGCTCAGAAAGGTCAAAGAAGGTCTTCTAGAGACATAGAGCATCAGCAAGCGAAAGAGCATGATAATGGCGAAGAGTAGAAACACACCCGTAACGATTATCCATATTCTCCAGACCAACCAGAACAGCAAATCCCATCCGGAGAGCAATTCCAGAGAAGCCATGTTGTCGGTTATATAGATTCCAAAATAGAGAATGAGCAGGGCCAGCAGGGGTGAGAGATCCAGATTCCCGATTCTCAGCCACTGTATGCCTCGAAAGATATTCAAATAGGGGTTGGTAATCTGATTGATATAGAGCTTGATTCTCATCAGCCTACTCGATCGGCTAGGTATCCAACTGAGCAGTATGCTCAAGAATATTATGAATGAGTAGACAGAAAGCACTGTGCTGAGGATGCGCATGGTGATGCGAAAAGTTTCCATGAATGAGAGTTACTCCTTCCAGGCCGCGGCCACGGCCTTATAGTTTTTTACACGTTCGAGAATGGAATCATCGACAGCGACTTGCAGCTGATTCGATGATTTCACAATGGTCTTCCGGTCATCGGCCCGGACGTGAAAGTAGAGTGTACTTGGTCCTGGCATGTCTTGGAAGAACGATCTGAGGTCCATGAGCTCTTCTTCTGAGTAATCCTGGTCTATCAGTTCAATATGAGTTTCTCGAATGCCGGCTTCCCTCAGTTCATCGGGTTGCTTGATTTCGTCCACCTTCAGCTGCGCTTTGTCCCTGCTCATGTCCACCCTTCCAACAACACCGACAATGGCATCCTCAATGAGCAAATGAGCATAGCGAGCAAAAACCTTGCTGAACACCGTCAGCTCTATTGATCCGTTGAAGTCTTCCAGGGTAGCGAATGCCATCCGGTCTCCTCTGCGCGTCGTCTGCTGACGGACATTTTTGATCATACCCATGATGGAATAGGGCCTATCCTCCCTGCTTCTTTCGATCTCAGCGATGTTCAGATTCACCGTTTTTTCCCATGAACTACGATAGGAATCCAGAGGATGCCCTGAGACATAGAAGCCGAGATGCTCTTTTTCCATGTGTAGCAGTTCAGAGTCGGACCAGCCCTCCACTTCTTCCCATTGCACCTCCGGTGACAGTTCCTCCTCGGCATCGACAAAAAGGGAGTTCTGTCCAATAGACTGATCCTCTTTCCTCTTGAGGACAGACGACAACACCGCATCGAGATTATGCAGCAGAGTAGCTCGATTTCGAGATTCGATATTGTCAAACAGTCCTGCCTGAATGCTGGTTTCCAGCACCTTACGATTGATAGTCTTCAAATCAACCTTCTCTAGAAAATCGAGAAAACTATCGAACAGCCCCCGTTCACTCCGAGCCTCTACCACGGCATCGGCCGCGGATTGTCCCATACCCTTGATGCCCAGCAGTCCGAAGATGATTTCACCTTCGAAGACCGTGAAGGTGGGTTCGGAGAGGTTGATGTCCGGCGAGAGTATGGTGATTCCCTCAGAACGCGCGGAATCCAGATAGTTTTTTAAGACATCGGGAAAGTTGATTTCGTTGGTCAGGTTTGCCGCCCAGAATTCGGCCGGATAGTTGGCCTTGCAGAACGCTGTCTTATAGGCCACCATCGAATACGCGGCCGCGTGTGACTTGTTAAAACCATAGCCCGCGAAGGGTTTGAGCATCTCGAAGATATCCTTGGCCAGCATGGGATCATAGCCCTGCTTCTTTGCCCCCTCGACGAATTCGGCTTCCAGCCTCCCCATGTCCCTTTCCTTCTTCTTGCTCATGGCTCGTCGTAGCGTATCGGCCTTCCCCAGGCTGAATCCTCCGATTATCTCGGCCACCTTCATGACTTGTTCCTGATAGACGATGACGCCGTAGGTGGGTTTGAGGACATCCTCAAGGTGGGGATGAGGATACTGGATTTTCTGAGGATTCCTCTTCGATTCAACGAACTGAGGGATGTTCTGCATGGGACCCGGCCTATAGAGGGCGTTCAACGCGATGAGATCCTCGATGCTGGATGGCTGCGCATCCTTTAGTACTCGCCGCATACCCTCGCTTTCAAACTGAAAAACAGCCTCGCTACGGCCGCCGCTGAGCATTGTGAATGTGGCCGCGTCGTCCTCGGCTATGCTTTCCAGATCGAATTGTGGGGTACGCATTTTAACAAGCCTCTCTGTGTTTTTGAGCAATGTGAGAGTCTTCAATCCTAGAAAATCCATTTTCACCAGGCCGCATTCTTCTATGATATCCATGGTGTATGCCGTAATGATGTCTCCGGATTTCTGATCCTTGATAAGCGGAACAAAGTCGCTGAGTGCCGACCTTCCAATTACCTTGCCACAGGCATGCGTGGATACATGGCGGTTCATCCCTTCGAGCAGCGCTGCCACATCGAAGAGGTCCTTATAGACACCACCACGCTCGTAGAACTGCCTCAGTTGGATATCCATCTCCAATGCCATTTTCACATCGATTCCCCGGCCATCGGGAGTTCGTCCTTCAGGAATCAGTTTGGTGATGGCATTGGACTCGCTGAATGGTATGTCAAGAACACGCGCTACATCCTTGAGCACGGCCTTGGTTTTCAGGGTTCCAAATGTGCAGATGCCCGCGACATTGTCGTGGCCGTATTTTTGGTGCACGTATTCGATCACTTCAGCACGGCGCTCGAAACAGAAATCCACATCGAAGTCCGGCATGCTCACCCGTTCGGGATTCAGAAAACGTTCGAAAAGCAAGTCGTATTTCAGAGGATCGATATCGGTTATTCGAAGCGCATAGGCAACGAGGCTGCCGGCACCGGAACCCCGTCCCGGACCCACCGGAATATCATGGCGTCGTGCCCAATCGATGAAATCCCAGACAATCAGGAAATAGCCGGAGAATCCCATGTCGGAGAGCGCCTGCAATTCATATTCGGCCCGCAGGTGAATCGACTTCTTCGCTTCCTCATCGACATCAGGATAGCGTTTCGTCAGACCATCGAGAGTGAGATGCTGAAGATAGGAATCTGGACTGTCAAAGCCCTCGGGTATCTGGTAATGGGGTAATTGGGGGCCGGGCCGAGGGATCGTGAGATCGCAGCGTTCGGCCAGCGTAACAGTATTCTCAATGGCATCGCGAAAGTCCGGGAAAAGGCCGCGCATTTCATCTTCTGTTTTGAAGTAAAACTCCGGATTCTCCGTCTTAAGCCGCTTATCATCGGCCTGTCTTTTTCCCGTGGCGATGCAAATGAAGATGTCATGTGCGTTGGCATGACTTCTATCGAGGAAATGCACATCGTTGGTGGCGATGATGGGTATGCCCGTTTCCCGGTTGAGTCTCCGCATGCCCTGGCGAACAGTCTTTTCTTCGGGAATGCCATGATTCATCACTTCCAGATAGTAATTGTGTTTGCCGAACAACCTTTGGTAATAAAGAGCCTTGTTCCTCGCCTTTTCCCAGTCGCCCGCGAGTATGGCCTGGGGTATCTCTCCTCCAAGACAGGCGGCAGAGGCCATCAGACCCTCATGATGCTGTTCAAGTAATTCGTCATCGATTCTTGGTTTGTAGTAGAACCCTTCTGTGTAACTCTTGGACGTCAAGTTTATCAGATTTCGATAACCCTCTTCATCGCGGGCATAGAGAACCATGTGGTAGTACTTTTGTCCGGTGGTGGATTTATCCAACCGGCTTCCAGATGCTACATAAACTTCGCAGCCGATGATGGGATTGATGCCGGCAGAGCGGCAGGCCTGCTCGAATCGTAATGCGCCGAACAAATTTCCATGATCGGTGAGTGCCAGATGCCTCATGCCCCGTTCCGTGCACCTGGCTACATAATCTTCGATACGACAGGCACCGTCGAGCAGCGAGTAATCAGAATGATTGTGAAGATGGACAAATCCGCTCATATTCTCCCGATCATCATGGTATTTTGCGCAGGCAATTCTGTCACTCGCGCCGCTTCACATTACGACATTGCTCAGAAAATCCCAAGCCAGTGATTGAGCCGCCCTGCGTTCGTACTTGCGGTTCTCCCAAACAAGCGTCATTTTGTCGATGGACCCATCCAGTAGTGTGTATTCCCTTTGCCCGAAGGGAAGTGGACGGCCAGCGAGGGTGAGTTCCAGTTCTCGGCTGCGGAGTATGTGCTGGAAACCGTCTGAAAGCGCCATTCTGCATTCGGAGAGAATGCCCTTGTCCACTTGCGCCAGCGCGGCGAAAACCAACACACGGTTTTCATCCTCTGTGGGGCGTATTTTGCGGAAGACTCCAAAATCCCATTGTTCGGTGGGTATGCTGATTTTTGTAATCAGTTCACCCGGGGAAAGGGCCGGCCCTTCATCGATTTGGGCAAGGGGAATTTTCTTGGTACTGCTAAGGCTTTTTCTTCTCTTACGTTTTTTTTTGAGAAAACGTATTTCCACCCTCGTCTCCAACAGTTGTAGAAAAGGCTTGAGATCCCCGATTCTCCCGCTCATGGCCAGATGCCCGCCGATGGTGGCACGGCAGCGGATTGGGCGGTTTCCCACCGCGGCGATGGCATCATACAAACCCGTCGGAAGGGTGTGCCGACCAATGGACCTCAGTCGATCCAGGCTCATCATCGAGCCTAACTCCAGGCTGCGTTCCGATCGGGAGGCTCTGGCGAGCTCCTCAACATGGCCGAGAGCAATGACGACATCAGGCATTTTGATGACGGATTTGCTGGTGGAATAGCCTGTTATTTGGGTGCCCCCGGCCCAAAAATCCGCGTCGCGCTCACTCACGACGAATTCCAGGGCCTCATTGATGGTTTTCGGGAACAGGACTCTGGGGGATGTTCTATTGAGACTCATGACGACGCTCCTTTCTCAGGCGAGCCGATCGCAGTATGCCATCGAGTATTCTCGAGGTAGGGGAGCACCCACAGAGCACGGAGCCGGCGGACTCCCGCGCTTGTTCAACGCTGGGTCGCTGGGTTTTGCGCAGCAGTGCTTCTGTCGCCAAAGCGCGTGCGGGCGCGCAGGCGGCGCAGAGCTGCAGCTGAGCGGACTGGAAACCAGTCGTGATATCCGCGTATGATTTGGCTTGAGAAAGGCCTTCCATCGTCCAGATATCCCGGGATCGGAGTTCGAATGCCGGCAGAATACAGGAAAGGGCCGGACAATCATCCATGAGTATCAAACAGCTGCCGCAGCTCGCGTCGATGCAATGCTGTCTAAGGGAGCGCTGTTGGAAGTCTTCCCTAAGAAGATCTACGGCGCGCCGATGCGGTACGGTATTCACTTCCACCGATTCGCCGTTGAGGCTGAATGCGATAATCACAGCCCCAACTCTCCTTCTTGAATCCTCTCCGGCGTAATGGGAATGCTGTCGATCAGTACTCCGGAGGCCTGCCGAACCGCATGAAGCAGGGCCGCGGGCAATAGGAGCCAGGGCAGGGTGGAGACATCTTTGGGGGCGCGTTTCGTTACCGGTGAGTGAAATTGAACATCGAATATGGGTAGACTCGTATTACTGGGCCGGATAAGGCAGCAGTTCAGGGCCTCTTCCACTGATGATTCCACAGACGATCGGGCATAATCCGGCATCAGAATCGATCCACCATCGATAATCAGCCACAGATGCAGTGGATGAACCTCCATCGTTGTGGTGGAAAGGGCTATTTCCGCGATACATACCCCGAAGGAGATAGTTTCGAAAGGAATCCCCTCAAGTTTTTCCGAGTCCCAGGTTTTTTTCTTGTTTTTTCCTCTAGAACGGGTTACTGTAATAGGGAGGGGGTCTCGAAATCGTTTTTTCACCAAGTCGTCCAGGGCCTGGTCGAGTAGACGGGAATACACCGAAACGTCCTGTCCCAGTATAGTTGGGCCCTGTTCGTCAAGAGCATGTGGAGAGTCGTGAGAGAATTTGACGCGGCGGCTTTCGATACCTAATTGAGACGAGATCGCATTGGTCCAGACTCGCCGCAATGGCGTGCCGGCGCTAGCTGACGGCATGCTGGCAGTCAGGCTGCCGCCTAGATCCATGGTGAGGGATAGGGATGCCGCCCTGAGGTTTTTCGAGGTGGTGAAAAATCCATTCCCGAACCAGGCACAACTCAGTCCAATGCCCCGGTAGAATTCGGGCTTATGGGTGTGTTCCGCCCGTCTCCGGCCGCTTTGCTCGAAGGACGCGTTTTTTCGTTTGAAGTCTGATAAGACCAGTGCTTTGTTGAGCATCTCCGGAAGAGGGTAGTTGACCGGCAATGTGATACCGGGTCCACAGAATTCGCCGATCTTTGGAATACTCTCCATGCGCCATGCTCCAGGCTGGGCCGCGCTGTTCTGCGCGACCCGAGAGGCAAAGAGCTCACCGGCGAGAAATCCGATTTCGAATCCGGCCGCGGGTCCGACCATCGACGGCGGCTGTCGGCCGTACGCGACTTTCCCCCTTACAATGTAGTTGTGGCAGGGGTAAACGCTGAATATCCCCAGGATAACCCTCTCCAGGAATTCCTCCTGAAGTGGGAATACGGCACCGGCCAGAACAGTGAAATCGGCTTCGATAGCCAGGACATGACCCTTCGCGTCAATCGCTCCGCGGATTCGCAATTCCACTTCCGGGTATCGCGCGCCAAAGAGTCTTGCATCTTCGATGCTAGTGCTGATTCGTATTCCACGCCTTGCCCGATTCACCAGCAGCGCGGCATGGCAGGCAAGCAATGCCGGCTGCCAGATTTTCCCATTGGATTTGCCCAGCAATTCATAGGGTCTCACTCCAATACGGCTCTTATCAATCTTGAGAACCTCAGAAACGCTGCGCCGAATGACAGCCGGCCAAGAGGAAGAGGCATGGATAACGAAGTTGGCCCTATCCCTGAGACATGTAATGGTTTCTGATTGGCGGAAATCTCCCCTGGCGGGAATACTGATGGATTCTTCTATCACACGAGAAGCCTTGGAGAAAGCTCTGGCGGGCATACCCTTTTGCCGGAGTATTTCCGCGGTCCTGCCTGCCTGCTCTCCGCGCGGCGGTTCGATATGCATTTCCACCCTTGACAGCCAGTCTTCCAAATCGTCTGGGTGGGGACACGCGGCCGCCAGTATCGGCTGCCCATGCCAGAGAATGTCTGTCTCCGTTAGGACTGGTATATGTGCGTTACCGAATTCTATATGGGCGGCTCCGGGGATATCCGCCGCTTTCACGCACACGGTTTTCGAAGTGGAGGGTGGTAGTTTGATGGCCTTGATTCTCCCGGCCGACACAGTAGCGCGCAGTAGTTTTCCGGAGAGAAGTTTCTTTCCACCGGCATCTTCAGGAAAGCGAAGACGGCCTGACATCCTGCTGCTTAGGGTTTTTATCTCATCCATGAAGGGTATTCCTGACTATCTTTACAATCCGCGTCCGTTCTTTCCGGCGTAAACCAGGCCAGAGGGGCAGGGATAAACTGCGGTATGCGAGACTGTCGGCAACCGGAAAATCATTCTTATCCAGATGGTAGTTCTTTTTCCAGTAGCTCATCCTGTGAAGTGGTATGAAATGAACAGAGCTGCCTATTCCTTCCTTCCGCAAATTGTCCGCTATACGATTGCGGATAACAGTATCATCGGTGCGAATGATGTACAAATGCCATGCGTGTCCCTCTACCTCATCAGGCAGATGAAGGCCATGGAGATTGGCCAGTTCGTCGCTGTACTCCATCGCGATCCTCTGGCGGATCGTCAGAAGATCATTGGTCCTGCGTAGTTGAACCCGGCCAATAGCCGCCGCCAGGTCGCTCATATTGTATTTATAGCCCGGTGCTGACACATCATATTCCCACGGGCGTTTTTCCGCTTTGCTGTTGTACCGGTTCCATACGGGCCGATCGATGCCATGATGACGCATGAGTCTCATTCGATCCTCATAGAGAGGATTTCGACAACTCACCATACCGCCCTCGCCTGTCGTGATGGTTTTCGTAGCATAGAAGGAGAATACACCGATATCACCCAGTGTTCCGACCATGCCCCCGGTGGTTGATGAGGGGAATGCATGCGCCGCGTCTTCGATGATCGCGGCGTCACTTCCTTTCAGGGCATCCCGGATTGCATGGATATCGCAGGGATGTCCTCCCAGATGCACAGGAATGACGGCTTTGATGTTTTTGCCCGAAGCCGTCACGTGTTTTACCGCCTTTTTCAGTTGTTGAGGGTCCATGTTTCCCGAGGCTTCATCAGAATCAATGAACAAAGGATCGGCTCCAAGATAACGAATGGCCGCAGCAGTGGCTGTGAATGTCAGGGTGGGTACCGCAACAAGGTCACCGGGTTCAACTCCCACTGCTTCGAGGGCTAGGTGAAGGCCGGACGTAGCCGAATTGACGGCGAGGGTTCGCATTTTTTCGTCGGCCGAACCCCTGAGAAAATCCGCGAATTCCCGCTCAAAGGCCAGCGCCTCCGCTCCGGTTGTCAGCCAGCCGCTTTTCAGTATCCTTCGAACAGCGGACATCTCACCTCGGCCTATCGACGGCTTGAAAAACGGGATAGCGCTAGTATTCCGGTTCATCGCTGTACACTTTTACCCCCGTGAAGTAACGGCGGATTATATTTCGCAGAAGACGGCGGTTTCGAAACGCGTCGGGGTGTTTGGAGTCCCGATGCGTAATTGGTTCGATTTCCTTCAGTATGCTATCTACCCTCTCCTTGAGTTTCAGGGGGTATTTCACTTTGACAATGCGTGGATGTTCGGTCTCTACGGGTGTTTCATCAATCGACCAAAGCCGTTCGACTTTCTTCTCGCCGGGTCTCATCCCTATGAAGGTGATGGGAATGCTCTCTTCATCATAGCCATAGAAGAAGATCATTTGCCGGGCAAAATCTACAATGCGCACAGGTTCTCCCATGTCGAGCGTGTACAGTCCTCCATCGGATGACAGCCCGGCGGTTTTCAATACCAAGCTCACCGCTTCCGGTATTGTCATAAACCATCTTTTCGCGTCGGGATGGGTTACCGTTACCGGCCCGCCGGAAAATATCTGCTCCTTGAAGAGCGGCATAATACTCCCTCGGGATCCCAGTACATTGCCGAATCGGACCACCATGAAATCCCGGCTATTCTCCCTCTGGGCGAGAACCATCATCTCGGCAATTCGCTTACTCACCCCGTAGACACTCACGGGTTCGACGGCCTTGTCGGTGGAAATGAGAACGAAACGGTCTGTACTTGAGGCAATGGCGGCATCAATGAGATTTCGTGTACCCATAACGTTATTCCGTATGGCTTCCACCGGATTCTGTTCCATCATGGGTACATGCTTATGGGCAGCACCGTGGAAAATGACGTCGGCTTTCAGGCGCTTGAGGAGAAATATCATGTTGTCCCTATCTTGGACTTCCCCTATTACCGGTACGATGGTTGCCTTTTCACCGACACCGGCATCCTGCAGCCGCCTGAGTTCCTGCTCAATGCCCCATATGCTGTTTTCCCCATGGCCCAGGATGTAAAGGCGCTCGGCACCCCCGTGGAGAAGCTGTCTGGAGAGTTCACTCCCGATGCTCCCCCCGGCCCCGGTTACCAAAACCCTTTTTCCGCGAACATAGGAAAGGCTTTCCTTAAGATCGATAAGAACAGGTTCCCGCCCAAGAAGGTCTTGAGGATCTATGTCTCTTGCTTGTACGAAATGCGGATCGGCACTGACAATCTGACTCACCGACGGCAGGATACGGATTCGGGAGAAGTCGGCCTTTCTGAGAGACTCATAGACTTCATTGAGCTGCTTACGGGATGCCGTGCGTAGGGAAATCAGGGCCTCGGCACCATGCCCTACCTCCAATATACCCGCGCAAGCGCTTACCGGTCCGAGGACAGGAATCCCATCCACCATCGTTCCTATTTTCTCCTGGTCGTCGTCTAGAAAGGCAACTACCATACCGATTACACGGTTTTCGCGAATCTCTCGCGCGATGGCCCGACCGGATTCACCGGCGCCGACGATGTAGATGCGGTTTTCCATGGCCATAGGCCAAAATGTAGCATCGAATCGATGGGTATGGAAGCACGAACAACAAATCTCATTTGCCTCCTCGGGTTCTCCGAAACTAGAGAGTATGAAAAGAACCATGGGGGTTGTTCTCATCTTGTTTCTCATAGCCCCTTTTTCTGCCTCATCGGCGACGGTCTTGATTGAGACCAGGGTTGCACAGACTGCGGAAACCATGGAACTTGCCCAACGCATGCGTGTTGTATCAGTCGAAACCGGATTAATGGATTCGCTATTCGACCATGGCCATATTTTTTTCAATGTATATACTCATACAGAGATGCCTGCAAAACGTGTATTGGATCAGGCTACCCTGAACTACGCGGCTGAGGAGAGAGCGGAATTTCTTCTCATCCTGATGCCCAACAAGCTTGGCGTTGAATGGCGATTGTATGCGGTTTTGAGAAAAAAACTGCTAATTAGGAGCTTCTCAGCACTCAAAAAAACCAATCCCGATTTGGAACCACAGGATCGATGGCTTGCATTAGGTGGATTAATGGCTGAAGATATAATCAAGGAACTCCGATGAGGCTAATTCTCAGGAGCGATGACGTCGATCATAGAAGTGGGCGTTAGCGAATCTTTTGGGGGCGATTGCTTAAGGAGATATATGAAGAGTTGTTATACCGTTCTCATATTCATCGCGGCCACTTGGTCGCTGAGTGCAGAAACGATTTGGACGGGCAATGTGGCGGTCGGTGACATAAGCGATTTTCCCATGGCATCCGATTCATATCAGGCATTGTCGAATACATTTCCTAATGGTACTACACTGAAGATAATCAATCCTAAAGACAGTGCTTCTACGGAAGTGAGGGTCACTGATCGTCTAGATTCACCGGGTGTTTTCATCGTCATCGAAGAACAGGCTGCCACGGATATCGGAATTCCTCATAATCAGGTTATGCCCATTCGCGTCATACCTCTCACCATGGAGCCCGAATATACCCCATTATCGGATGATCAGGACATCGCTAGTCCGGTTGTCGATGAGACCATTGCTGTCGATATAGAGCCTGTGATTGAGGCGAAACCACCATTGCCGCCGCCTGTCACAGACGATGCTACTCTTACCGACGTGGCAGTGGAAAACATGCTTGTGGATAACCTGATCGTGGACAAATTCGAATCAAACGACGCTCTTAAGCCCCCTGTCGTGGAGAAGGCCCCGGATACCGTGAAGATGCCGATTATGGTGGAAGCACCGGCTACTGAGCGCATGGAGCCCAATGAGTCAAATGGTGGGTTCTATATGCATTCTGTCACCAATGATGAGGGTGGTTTTGGTGATGATCAAGACGAGGAGAATATCTACTTCCTAACGCCGGCCGATCTCCAGCCGCCACCAGCATTGGCGTCTTCGAAGACATCGATACCGGCAGCCCCCGCGCCAGAGCCGCCGGCACCCGCAGCGCCGGTACCACTTCCCGCGCCATCAGAACCGCCGGCACCCGCGGCGCCGGAACCTTCCCCCGCGCCATCAGAAGCACCGACGGCGACAATGTTTTTTTCACAGGTTGAGGATGATTCTAAGCTGCAGGTACCCATTTATGAGGTGCTTCCCGGCGACAAACGCGCATACATCCAGGTAGGTGCCTACAGTAGTAAATCGGCCCTGGAAGATGCCGCGCGGTGGATTCTTGACAACACGCCTGGTTATCCATTGAGCATGGCCATAGGCTCTAATGCCTACGGTGAGGTATATAAGCTCCTTCTCGGACCCCTGACTCAGGCTGAGAGAGGCGTCGTGCTTCAAAACGCCCGGTCCACATTTTTCGCGGACGCCTTTCCTTATCAGCCATGAGCGGCGTTCAGGCTGACAGGGGAATGCCCGATACCGACGATGTCCTCCCCACTCCGGAACACAGTGATTTCGACGCGGATTTCTTGAGGATCTGGAAGGAAGTTAAACCATATACCATGATTTCTCCTGAACGCGGATGGGCATTGGCCGAGGCCGTCCGCTATGTTTGTCGGCGAGAAATTCCAGGGGACATTGTCGAATGCGGGGTTTGGAAGGGTGGAGCCTGCCTTCTTGCCTCCTTCATCATCGCGGGCGAGGCATCTCAAGAATCTCGACGGATCTGGCTTTTCGACACCTTTGAGGGCATGGTAAGCCCAACCGACGAAGACCGCATAGCCTTTAGCGGACAGGCTCTTCGGGAAAGGAATCCTGTGGGTTGGTGGTCGGCCGATCTGGACGAGGTAAAACGGGTTCTAAGGCTATCGCCATTGGATACTCAACGATTCGAACTGGTACCCGGCCGGGTTGAGCACACATTGTTAGGCAAAATTCCAGAGGATATCTCCATTCTCCGGCTGGATACCGACTGGTATGCTTCAACCCTGCTGGAATTGGAAATTCTCTATCCCAGGCTTAGCTCCGGTGGCATTCTCATCATCGATGATTATGGTCATTTCACCGGCGCTCGGAAAGCCGTCGATGAGTATTTTGCCAGGCAGAAAACTCCCATGCTCCTTCATCGAAGCGACTATACCGGAAGGGTGATCGTAAAAGACTGATGCCTTTCATGTCATAAGTCCTATTTGAGGGCCCAGCTTCTCATCATTGCTATCATCTCTTCGCTATCCCATTCCAATGCGCCGGCCGCCACGGCGAGAGCCCGACCCTCACGATCAATGAGAAGCGATGTAGGCAGGCCGGATATTCCAATCTCCTGTGCTGCTGAGCCATCGGGATCGAGATAAACAGGGAGATTTACCTCATATTCCTTGAGAAAGGTCTTGATCAGGGTAGCATCTTCCATAACATCGATGGGAATTATGGTGAATTCACTGCCTTCGAGAGCCTCTGCTAGATTCTCCATCGCAGGCATTTCCGCCCGGCACGGTGGGCACCACGAGGCCCAGAAATTCAGAAGAACCACCGAACCACGGAATTCCTCGAGTGTAAGGGTTTTTTCATTCTCAAGATCCTGAAAACGAATATTGGGTACAGGATTATCGTTCATCAGTGGCCTAAAACCGAGTTCTTGCAGTGTTTCGGGTGATGGGACAACAGGTTTGGCCGCGTATCCGCATGTCAATAGAATAACCGCTAGTAATAGACCTGAACCTGCCAGGGTATTCCGGATATTGGAAAACATTGCTGACTCCCTAGGATCGTTTCTTAGCAGTATAGGCTCTATGATCGAAAAATCAATATCAGCGCGAAGATATTGTGTGCCGCATGAGCCGCAATCAATGGTACAATGCTTCGATAGCATTGGAACACTGAGGCGTAAATGAGACCCGCGGCCAATGCGAGGGCCATGGCGGGTATCCCCTGCCAAGAATGGACTATAGAGAAAACAATGGTGGAAATCAGTAGGGCGGGTATGCCCCCTCCACCGAGGTTTTCCAGGTTGTAAATCAACCATGAACGGAAGAGAAGCTCTTCAGTAGCGGCTGAGAATACTGCCATCAACAGAAACGGTATCGAGGTGCACCCTAAAATCAGCCGCGGCCGGTGGGTTGAGATAGTTGGCGGCAGGAGCACACCGACTAACACCGTGCTTGTGAAAAGAGCCAATGTAAGGGGTATGTCTTTCCACCCCGGGCGTACCCATCCTAGCCTGCGCCGATCTTCTCTCGGGGCTCTTAGGGGAATCACAATCATGACCGCTAGGAAGGGCAGCTGCATGAGCACCCTCATCAAGGCTGTTTCACAGTCAATGATGAAGAAGTTTTCATCTTCCAAGAGGTAAAAACCCAGCAAAAAACAGGTAAATACCAACAGAAATGGCGCAATGTCTTTCGTTGTGCTCCGATGCATGAACAATTTTAATGGGTGATGACCGATAATGGAAAGTATATGTGGATAGTCGTTATGGTGATGTTAGTCGCCGTGTTGTTTCTGTTTCTCCGTAGGCCGACCCCAGCCTCTTTGCCCGGCAAAAGGAAACGAGGAAAGATAGATTTCTATATAAAAGGCCTAGATGCCGGATTTGCCTTTTCGGAAATCAACCTTCTATGGTCTGCCGCTATTCAGGCCGATATCAGCAATCCATCAGTACTCTATGGTTCTTTTGACGAGCTGGATAAAACCATCAACCAGATTGCTGGTAAGAGAAAATTCCAGGATCGAAAGCTGGACGATCCTGATACGCTCCTACTCAAGAAACTCTTCGAGTATCGGAAAAAAATGGAATTGAACAGGCCGAAATACCGGATGGGTCTCAAGAGCACCAGGAGTGTTGATATAGGCCAGCGTCTTTCGGTAAGGGTCGAGGGAATTGGAAGCTACAGCTCCAAGGTTGTGGAGAACGAACCCAACTATCTTACCATCTCCATACCAGTGGGCGACCCCTTACCGCGGGGTTTCAGTTGGAGACGGGCAACATTGAATGTGTATTTTTGGCGCAAGGAGGATGCGGGGTATTACTTCCAAACCCGGGTAATTGATAACTACTACAATCGGAAAGAACTCCACTTCCATGTTTCTCACAGCGATACCCTTTTGCGCAGCCAAAGACGGAATGCTTTGAGGGCCCCGGCCCGCATATCGGCACGTTATTATCCCCTTCCCAGCCTGAGCGATGCCAACCAGTGGATTGAATCCGCCCCCGGGCTCAATTGCCTGATCATCGATGTCTCGGATGAGGGAGTGGCTCTTCAGACCAGTGGACGCGTCAAGAGAAACCAAGCTCTTAAGCTCCAGTTCAAGATCCGGGATGAGATAGTCGTCGTCGCGGGCATCGTAAAGAGGGTCAAATACAACAGCAAGGAAAACAGTTCAATCCTTCATATCGAATTCAGCCAGCCAACAGAAAACGCACAGATGATACTCCTGTTCTATGTTTTCGATATCGACCGTTCACGTGCCGGGGGTGGACCCATGGAAACAGGGGATGTGCTCAGCGCTATTCTGGATTTTTCCAGCGCATCTGAAGAGGGCGTGATGGATAGTCAGGAATCAGAATTCGAATCTTTAGATGGTGAATTTGAAGTGCAGGACAGTGATAACGCTGATGAGAAGAAGGCCGAAGTCCCATCTGCCCAAAACGATTCCCATGACGATTTGTCCAGTGAAAGTGATGCGGATCAGATCTCTGTTGTGGATGATACTGCTGATGATGTCGGAGAATTAGAAGAGTTACCGGAGGAGTAACATGTAATAGTAACGTATAAAATCTTGTGCACTTTTAGATTCTCTTGCGAAAAAGAAATAATGTCAGATCAAGTCTAGACTACTACAATTCATTGCACTCATACTCTACTCTCGGATAGATTGAATATACCAGGCGTACATATCTTCCAGCCCCTTTTGGAGCAACACTCGTGGCCTCCAACCCATTCCAAATAATTTTGAATTATCCATAATTTTACGTGGCGTTCCATCTGGTTTAGAGTTATCCCAACCCAATTCACCCTTGAAATCAACCACTTTTCTTAAAAGCTCCGTCAGTTCCTTGATTGACACTTCTTGATTTGACCCGGCATTAATCAAACCGCCACCTTCGTAATTATTCATCAAATAAATGCATGCATCCGCAAGATCATC
>Ga0209049_1000053_pt1 | contig 21112 bp, 19 predicted proteins | sample WorMetulBAHAMAS2_FD_187398 | JGI IMG/M metagenome (GOLD analysis project Ga0209049, IMG submission 187398) | Marine gutless worms symbiont microbial communities from Max Planck institute for Marine Microbiology, Germany - Olavius ullae BAHAMAS.2... | ecosystem: Host-associated > Annelida >...
GCGCAAGGACGCGCTCTAGCTTTTTTCAAGAAATAAACGAAGTTGAGATTGTCTAGATACTGCCTTCAATACTCATAACAGTCTCAAGCTGCCCATCTGCTTGAACAAACCACGGCAGTGAAAGCACACTGATTCGAAGCATATTCAATAGCTAAACGATAGATAAAGAGAACTCAAACGAAAGGAAAACGAAAGTCAAAAAAAAGAAAAAGAGCAATTATCCGAGGTCTACCGGTTACAGAGACTTATCATGCAAGATGTCGTTTATCATTGCTGACTTCGCTGGCAGTCGGGAAATCTACGGTCTCGAAAGGAGCCGCTTCTATGCTGGATTCCTAGTGAGTATCCTCAAATCATATCGAAATGGTGTCGTCTGGATGTGAGCTGTCGATTCTTGGGATATCCTCAATCACATAGGCGGTGATGGCAAAGGGATCCGCGGAACGCTCACGGGAGATCATCAGAGTTTCTCTTGTCCTGCCATGTTCACAGAGCACCTCGAATACATAGGTAAACGTATCTTTCCGTTCCCGTCCTTCCAAGGAAACCCGGCGGTTGACGGCAATGCGATCTCTGGAGATAAACGCCCCATAAGCCATCTCGCGTCGATTGAGCTGATTCTCAGTTTCCATTCCAATCTGCTCGTCAGAAAACAACTCTTGGGGGATTCTTTCCGAAGAGTCTTTCTGGGATTCATAGAAGAGCGAGGCGATTTCGTCGACGCCACTGCGGATGCCTGCCACGTCACAGCCTCCCAGTATGGCGATACATGTCAATATGATGAAAAAATTCCAATTTCTCATGGTTAGATAACTATCGTGTGAATGAAAGAGAAAATCAAGAGACCAGCAGGGGTAACGCGGCACGGCGATTCTTTAGGAAGACGCGTTGGATGCTCTTCTTGAGCAAGCGGGTAAGGTAACTACTGAAGAAGGCGAAACGGATGAGTGCGCGCATCCCGCATAACTTCCCTTGATTGAGATTTCGCTCATTATTTCTCGTGAAAACTGGCTGCTACATGCTTCATGTTCAATGCCTGTCCCGAACTATCCTCAAGGTCTTTCTGTACCAGGGCGGTAATACCGGTGGAGAGACCATAGAGATTGATGAATCCTTCGGCATCCGCGTGGTCGTAACTTGTTTTACCGAAGCTGGCGTATTCTTCCATGTAGAGGGCATAGGGGGATTTTCGCCCCACGACGCTGACATTGCCCTTGTAGAGCGCAAGACGCACCGAACCGGTGGTGAATGAGGTGGTTTCCACCATGAACATCTCAAGTGCTCTTCGGGCCGTGGTAAACCACTTCCCCGCGTACACCAGATCGGAATAGTACTGAGAGAGCTTGTTTTTCAAACTCAAGGCATCATAATTGATGGTGAACATTTCGAGATCTCTCAGGGCCTTGTACAGCAGGGTGCCTCCTGGGGTCTCATAGACACCACGGCTCTTCATACCCACCATGCGGGTTTCCACGATATCAACGCGCCCAATGCTGTTTTTCGCCCCCAAATCGTTCAAACGTCCCAGCAGCTCAAGGGAATGCAGTTTCTCACCATCGATGCCAACCGGGATGCCCTTCTCGAAATCGATGGTAACTTCAGTTTGACAATCCGGAGCTTCATTGGGGGAACAGCTTAAACGGAACATGGATTCTTCAGGTTCATTCCAGGGATTCTCCAGTCGGCCTCCCTCGTGGCTCATATGCCAGATGTTCCAGTCCCGACTGTAGATGTTTTCCCGACTGATTCCCCTCAGATCGAGTTCATGTTCCTCAGCATAGGCGATGGCCTGCTCCCGACTGTGTATGTTCCAGATACGCCATGGCGCGATTACCTTGAGCTGAGGCGCCAATGCCTTGTAGGTGAGTTCAAATCTCACCTGGTCGTTTCCCTTGCCGGTACAGCCGTGTGCCAGCGCGTCGCAGCCCTCTTTCAGGGCAATTTCCACCTGTTTGCGGGCCTGTAAGGGGCGAGCAATGGCGGTGCCCAGGAGATACTGACCCTCATAGACGGCGCCGGCGCGTGCCATGGGAAACAGATAGTCATTGACAAATTCTTCCCGGCAGTCGAGCAGGTAGTACTGTGATGCCCCCGACGCATAGGCCTTGCGCTCAACCGCTGCCCAATCTTCCTGTTGACCCACATTCGTGCATACGGCAATAATCTCTGGATTATCGTAGTTTTCCTTGAGCCAGGGCATGATGATGGATGTATCCAATCCCCCTGAATAGGCCAAACAAATTTTTTCCGCGCTGCCGTCGTTCTTCATCGATATCTCCTCGCATTGCACATGCGCTCAAAGGTTTTCTTTGATGATTCTCATGAGAAGGTCTACGCCCTCATTGATTTCCTGTTCCATGATGATGAGAGGGGGCGCCAATCTCAACACATCGACTCCTGTTTTCAGGATGAGGAGTCCGGCGTTTCGCGCTTCACTCATTATCCTTGTACACCAATTCCCATCGTATCGGGAATTGGCTAGGCGAAGCCCCCGTAGAAGACCGGCGCCCCTGATTTCTCCTTCTACGCCCAGATGCCTCAATCCTGTCCACAGGAGGGATTTCAGCAGTTTCCCCTTCCGACGAACCCCGGCAAGGAAGGAGGAATCAGTGAGCATGTCCCATACCGCCGATGCGACGGCAGCGCTTACCGGGCCACCTCCAAAGGTAGAGGCGTGGTGGCCGGGTCTCAATAGCTCATTGACGCGCGAGGGCAGCAGAACCGCCGAGAGGGGTAAACCGCCCGCTAGGGGTTTAGCCAGGCAGATCATGTCGGGTTCCAGCCCGACCGCGCTGCTGGCGGCGAGCATCCCACAACGACCCATACCCGTTTGAATTTCATCGGCGATGAGCATGATGTCATGAGTTCGGCACAGTCTGTTCAAGGTCTTGGCGAAATCGGAATCGACGCGATGAAGGCCGCCTTCACCCTGAACAGGCTCCACGATAACCGCGCACACGGTACTGTCCACGGTGTTGTTGAGGGCCTCGGTGTCGTTCAGTGGCAGAAATTCGACTCCCGGTACCAGTGGGGCGAAGGGAGTCCGGTAGGATGGATTTGCTGTGATACTCAGAGCACCCATGCTGCGGCCATGAAAACCGTTATGAAACGCCACGAACCTGTGATGGCCTTCCCCCCGATGGGATCTCGCGTACAATCGGGCGTATTTCAACGCCGTTTCATTCGCTTCGGCCCCGGAATTACCGAAGTGAACGGCCACATAAGGAGCCGCCCCAGGAAGAGGCGTGCCCACCATCTTGGTCGCCAGTTCCAGCTGCGGTTCGCTGGCATAGAGATTTGATACATGAATCAGGCGTCTCATTTGGTCCGCCGCGATCTGTGCCAAATCATCACGGCCATATCCCAACGCGTTGACGGCGATGCCCGATCCCATGTCCAGATAACGCTTCCCGACGCGATCTACCAGGTAAGAGCCCTCCCCATGGGAGAATACCAATAACTCATTGCCGTATTGTCTGGGCAGGGGCGGGTTTATCACGGTGTTTCGTGGCGACATCATGAGCCTCCTATCGCTATGAGGGTTCCCCTCAGACCGGAAACGGTTTTCTTCAGGTCGCCTGGTTGGGAGTACTGTCCAATGAATACCGACACCACACCCCCATCGAGGGCCCTGATAGCGGAACGCACCTTCGGTATCATGCCATTGCTGATTACGGATTGAGCGATCTTCTCTTCGGCGAGCTGAGGGGTCAGGTGTCTGATGGTTTTCCTGTTGTCAAGGACCCCCGGGACGTCGGAGAAAAATATCAAATTGTCGACTTTCAGCGAAACGGCCAGGGCGAGGGCGGCCTCATCGGCATTGACATTGATGCCCATACCCTGCTTGTCTGAGGCGACAGGAGCGAAAATCGGCAGATAGGCCGCGTCCCAAAGCTGCATCAGTGGCCGATTATCCACAGACACTATTCTTCCGGTGCGGTTTTCCTTTGCCGCCCCCGTAAGGCTCTCAGCCAGGAGTATACCGGCATCGGCGCCGCTCAGTCCCCAGGCCTTGATGCCTGCGCGGTTGAAAAGCCTCACTAGATGCTTATTAACCCTGCCGGCGAGGGCCGAATCCACGAGAAGCATCTCCTTCGGCGTGGTTTGTCTGAGGCCGTCGCTGAATCGGGGCGTTATCTCATACCTCTGCTGCATCTGACTGATGAATGGGCCCCCGCCGTGAACTAGGAGCACCCGATTATCACGGCGTAACAGGTTCTTCAATTCCTCGGCGAGATGGAGGATGGATGTGTCCTTTTCGGCGAAAGTGCCGCCGATTTTTATCACGCTTATCGGCTTTCCGGCCATCAGGTCTCCCCTCTGAGGGAGAGCCCAGCGGTCTGTGGGAAACCGAAGCGTATATTGAAATCCTGTACGGCCTGCCCTGAGGAGCCCTTCATCAGGTTGTCGATTACACTGAAAAGGTACAGCATCGATGGCCCATTCACTGCTTCTTCAACATACCAGCCGATGTCACAACGATTTGATCCGATCACATCACGGGTGGCTGGAATCGAGCCGGCTGTGAGTTCGATGAAGGGTTCCTCGTTATAGGCTTTCGAGAAAACATCGCCGATTCTGGTATCCCAAACTCCTTCTTCGCTTTTCAGTGGCATCGAGATGGTGGAAAACATGCCCCTACGCATGGGTACCATGTGGGGGGTGAAGAATAAAGGCGCATTACAATCCATGATTGCCAGTTCCTGGATTATTTCCGGATAATGTCGATGTTTGCGGCCGGGCTGGTAAGCTATCGAATTCTCAGAGCGTTCGACATACAGCGAGGTTTCCCTGGCGATTCTCCCCGCTCCCGAAATACCGCTGAGCGAGTTCACCGTTATCACCGAATTCAGAAGGCCCAAGCGGGAGAGAGGGAGCAGGGGCAGGAGTATGCAGGTAGGATAACATCCCGGCACGGCGATGATATCGGCACCCTTGATATCTTCCTGGTAAATCTCGGCCAGGCCGTATACGGCCTTCTTGCGGAGTTCAGGCTCCGGTGCTGTTTGGGCATAGGCCCGTTGATGAGCCTGAACATCCCTCAATCTGAAATCCGCCGAGAGGTCAATTACCACGGAAATGCCGAAGAACGGTTTGCAGAATTCCATCGAAGCACCATGTGGAAGGGCGGAGAACACCGCATCGGGTTGTTCTTTGAGTGCCTGATCCCGGTTAAGGAAACGGCCGCCTCCCCATAGCTTTCCTTCGATGTCCGGTCCAATACCGGTATCCTGCTCATTCAAGGCGCGTCCCGGCTTTGTTGATGATACGGGTAACAAATCGGTGACCTCCGGATGGTCGAGCAGTAATCTCATGAGAACCCGGCCGGTGTAACCCGACGCGCCGAATACGGCCACTTTCATTTTCGAACTTCCAGATTGTCTAACATGTTGCCCCAATGCTCAGCGGACAGATGGTGATTCCATCTTCGCTGGGAATTGCATATTGACGCATATGGATATTAATATGCAATGCTTCGGGGAAATTTCGTGGTGTCCGGCTGCCCTCTATATCCAGATGCAAAGGAGTGTTAATTCGACGGTGACTCATCAACACTCCTTTCACATCATCCATAAAGATGAAACCGATACTACCATGGAAGACGCGCGTCGAGCGCTCGTCTCAGGACGTGGTGAATTCCTTGTCTGCACGGCCACAAGACAGCATCGAGCGCGGGGACGTCTTCCCGGACGTACATGGGTGGATGATGGCAGGGAAGATCTTCTCTTCACGGCTGCATTCCCAAAGAGCCGAGTCAGAACAGCTTATCCGCTCACACAGCTTCTAGCCCTCGCCCTCTGTCGCCATCTTGAAAGCGCCTATCGGCTATCACCGCAAATCAGATGGCCCAACGATGTTTATGTGAATGGCGGCAAAATCGCGGGAATTCTCGTGGAGATTGAGGGTGAATACTACCTTGCCGGTATGGGCCTGAACATCCGGCGGCGTTTTTTCCCAACTACGCTCCGGCATCCAGCGACTACTCTGGTTTCTGCTTTGGGGCTGCCGGAAAATCATGAAACGATGCGATGTGAACCTTCCCATGTGCTCGATGGTGTTTTGTTTGAACTGGAGCGGCTTCTTCTGGAGAAACCAATGATAGGCGAAGTTCAAAGACGTTTGGCCCTGCGTGGGGAATCGGTGAAGGTGGCAATCGGCAATCCAAGTCGTTATATTCAGGGCATGCTGGTGGGGCTGAAAGATGACGGTGCTCTGCTTGTGGATACCGGCGGATCAGAATTGCAAGAGGTTTACAGCGGTGAGATAAGCTGATTTCGGCTTTTGTTTCCCTGATGCAAAAAAAAATCTTGATGATCGGCTTCATTTTTTAGTACTTTTCTAGCGGGCAGGCGCCAATCCGGTGCTTTGGTACCCGACTACATTCTAAAACACCTTTAAGGGGAGTTATGCGAAATGGCCAAACAGCTATTGTTTCATGAGGATGCTCGTAAGAGTCTTCTCACCGGTGTGCGTAAAATGTCGGACGCCGTCAAAGTCACTCTCGGCCCCAAGGGCCGAAACGTTCTTCTCGACAAGAAATTCGGTGCTCCAACGGTTACCAAGGATGGAGTATCCGTCGCTCGTGAAGTGGAACTTGAGGATCCGTTCGAGAATATGGGTGCTCAACTATTAAAAGAAGTAGCCACGAAGACGAATGACATCGCTGGCGATGGGACTACCACGGCAACCGTTTTAGCTTATTCCATTGTCAAAGAAGGTCTCAAGTCGGTCGCGGCCGGTATCAATCCGATGGGGATTAAACGCGGCATCGATAAGGCTGTAAGCATTGCCGTTGATGACATTCGAAAGAACAAGAAGGAAATCAAAGACAAGGAAGAGATTTCCCAGGTTGCCGCCATCTCGGCAAACAACGATCGGGAAATCGGCGATGAAATCGCAAACGCCATGGAGAAAGTGGGAAAGGATGGTGTGATTACTGTCGAAGAGTCGAAAACCATCGAAACCACCACGGATTTTGTGGAAGGAATGCAGTTCGATCGCGGCTATCTATCGCCCTACTTCGCCACCAACCGGGATAACATGACCACGCTTCAGGAGAACCCTTACATTCTCATCTTCGAGAAGAAAGTGAGTAGTATGAAGGATCTGCTTCCCATTCTTGAGAAAGTTGCCCAGGCAGGGAAACCTCTTCTCATCATTGCCGAGGATGTTGAAGGCGAGGCACTGGCTACCTTGGTTGTGAATACCATTCGTGGAACATTGAATGTATGCGCGGTGAAGGCACCGGGCTTCGGTGATCGCCGCAAGGCCATGCTTGAGGACATCGCCGTTCTCACCGGCGGCCAAGTAATCTCCGAAGATGTTGGTTTGAAGCTGGAAAATACAGAGTTGGATCAGCTCGGCCAGGCCAACACCATCAAAGTGACCAAGGAAGACACGACAATTATCAATGGCGCAGGCAGCGATGCCGATATCAAGGGGCGTATCGCCCAGATCAAGGCACAAATTGAAGAAACTACTTCTGACTACGATCGCGAGAAGCTCCAGGAGCGTCTGGCGAAGCTCGCCGGCGGTGTGGCCGTTATCAATGTCGGTGCTGCCACCGAGGTGGAACTCAAGGAGAAGAAGCATCGGGTTGAGGATGCCTTATCCGCCACCCGCGCCGCCGTGGAAGAGGGCATTGTCACCGGGGGCGGTCTCACGCTGATTCAGGCTGCCAATGCGCTCGACAAGGCCATTCTGTCTGAATTCGCGGAAGAGGAGAGGGTGGGATTCAACATCGTTAAGAGAGCCCTTGAGGAGCCCATACGGCAGATTGCCGAGAATTCCGGTGTTGATGGTTCCATCGTTGCCGAGAGGGCCAAGAACGAGAAGAAGGGTATCGGTTTTGACGCTAACACATTGGATTGGGTCGACCTTATCCAGACAGGAATTATCGATCCTGCCAAGGTTGCTCGCAGTGCGCTGCAGAATGCCGCATCCATTGCCGGTCTACTGCTTACCACCGAGTCTACCATCACCGACCTCCCCGAGAAAGAGGCACCTCCGCCTCCCGGAGGCGGCGGTATGGGAGGCGGCATGGGAGGCATGGGCGGCATGATGTAGAGTAGGATAGGGAACACATGAACAGGCCGATCGGAGTCTTCCGGTCGGCAGGATTATTGATGAAACGGGAAGACTACATATTTTCCATCGGGTTCGACGGGAACAAGGCTATCGTCGATAAGAAGGCCCGTTCCAGCCTCAGGAAACTCGATACCCGTGCCCTGGCGGACCGAGGTATGTTCAAGGTGGCCTATCGCAGCGCCGTCTATGAAGAGGATCAGGCAGGCGCTGACTATGTGTTGGCCCGCTTCAACGAGGTATCACCGATTCGCTACGAGAATAGTGAGCGACTCATGATGGTGTTCGGTGTCCAAGCTCCTTCCGACGATATTACTGGCATTCGTGCCATCTAAATTGTTCGCTCTCATTGACGCAGAATGAGCTTCGTGATATAGTGCGTATATCATAAAAGGCATTCCGGTCATTACGAGTTTTGAATTCCGCTTCTTAAGAGGAGCGGGAACTCCTATGGCAGTGCCTTACAAGGCAGGCTAAAGAATCATGTTCAACAGTTTCCCCTTACTCATAGGCTCCCCAGGTGCTACAGGAACATCGGGATCTTCAGGCAATTATATCCAAATCCTGTTGATCGTCGGCGTATTCGCAATTTTCTATCTGCTCATTATACGCCCTCAGAGAAAGAAGCAAAAAGACACTAAGAAGATGCTTGAGGCGGTGAAAAAAGGTGACAGGGTCAGCTCAATTGGCGGCATACGCGGTACCGTGAAAAATGTTTCAGAAACCACGGTTATCATCGAGGTGGATAAAAAGGGCACTACGTTGGAATTCACCAAGTCTGCCATCGCGTCGGTTGAACCTGTTTCCACAGAATCCGCCCCACCCAGGAAAACCAAGGAACCTGAGGTGGACGATGCGTCCGAATCGTCCGAGCAGAAATAATCGGTTCTACCTGAGGATGAATCGATGACCAAATTGATGCGCGCGCTCTTGGTTTTGGTACTCATCGGCCTGGGTGCTGTGTTTCTTTATCCGACGTTCACCTGGTATTTCTTTACCGACCAGGAGATGAAGGATCTCGCTAACGGCACCCTTGTGGATATTCGTGCCTGGGCCGAGGAGCGTTCGCGCAGAGAAAACGACGAAATTCGCCGCTTGAGCCAGGACGAGGAAGCCATATCGGCCCCTATTCCCCAGTGGTTCGAATTTCTGGTAGAGGAATCGAAGGCGAACTATCGCTTGATTGACAATGAACTACCCGAAGAGTGGACCCTGGGAGCCGTTCTCAATGGTTTCAATGACTTCGATGATATTCAAAAGGCAGTGGAGAAGCACTATAGGCAGAGCGTACTCGATCTGAAGGACAAGAAAAACAGGATTTTGTTACTGGGTCTCGATTTGTCGGGCGGCTTGAATGTTGTGCTGGAACCGGATTTCACCGATCTAGAGGCCGCCGGCACCGAGGTGCTTTCGGCGCAGGAACGTGATGCCGCCTTAGAATCCACATTGGAGGTTATCAATAGCCGTATCGATACCTTTGGTGTCACCGAGCCTCAGATTAGGAAGCAGTTGGATAATTCGATTCTCATCGACATCCCCGGTGAAGCCGATCCCGAGCGGGTGAATTCCTTCTTGATGGGGCGTGGTTCTCTGGGATTCTACATCGTCGATGATGCCGGCACCCAGGCCCTGCGTGACTACGTTGTCCGTGGCGGGGAAATCGTCGACGGCCGGCCGACGGAAGAGGGCATTTTGGTGGAAGGTTTGCAGGCCGTGGGCTATTATGCCAAAGACGATTACGGCATAGACCGCTTTGTTGACTGGATTGCCATACCCGAAACCGCTGGTCTTGATGGCTCTCATATCCGGGAGGCCAACCCTGAAACCGACCCTAACACTCTTCAGCCCATAGTTACGTTCCGACTCGATGCCGAGGGTGCCACACAGTTTCAGCGCCTTACCTCGGAGAATGTCGAGAAATACATGGCCGTTGTGTTGGATGAGAAGGTAAAGGCGAACGCATTCATTCCGGAAGCCATTCCCGGTGGTTCGGTTCGAGTTACCGGGTTCAATTACAAGGAGGCCAACGATCTTGCGGTTGTACTGAGAACAGGATCGCTGCCAGTTTCGCTTAGCATCAGATCCCTGCAATCGGTGGGTGCCTCCCTCGGTGCCGATACCATCGCGGCAGGGCTCAACGCCATTCTCATCGGTCTGGCCCTGGTTTTCCTGTTCATGCTTATTTGGTATTTGGGAGCCGGGCTGATAGCCGATCTGGCCCTGGCGCTCAACCTCTATCTTCTCACTGCCGTGCTCTCAAGTCTCAATTTCACTCTCACGATGACCAGTATCGCCGGTTTGATACTGACTGTGGGTATGTCGGTGGACGCCAACGTCATCATTTTCGAGCGCATCAAAGAAGAATTGAGACAGGGTAAGAATAGGGCCGCCGCGGTCGATACGGGGTTCAAGAAGGCATTCTGGACCGTCATGGACGCACAGATCACCACCCTCATAGCCGCCATGTTCCTCGCACAGCTGGGAAAAGGACCCGTTCAGGGTTTCGCCACGACTCTGATGGTTGGCATACTCTGTTCCCTGTTCACCGCGCTTTTCGTTTCACGCCTATTACTCGATTTTGGAACCGAGTCCCTGAAAAGAAGCAAACTCAGCATCGGGTGGAGGACGAGATGAAGCAGTATAATATTACCCGATTCCGTATTCCTGCCCTGATTACTTCTTCGTTCATGATTGTGGTGTTTTGGGCCTACACATTGTTAATCGCTGGAGGATTCAATTTCGGAATCGACTTCCGTCCCGGTATACTCATTACCGCCGAGCTAACTGGGACATCTGATGAGCAGGTCATCCGTAATGCTTTGGGTGATTTGGATTCCGAAGTTCAAACCGCGGGGGATGAGGGCGATCGACTCATTATCCGTATTGCCGATAACGCGTCGGTGGAAAATTTCCAGCGAGTAACATCCAAAGCGGTTCATGAGCGCCTCAAGGCTGCCTTCGGCGATGTCACGATTATCGGTGAAGAGTACATCGGAACCAGTTTCGCGGCGAATTTGGGCACCCAGACTATCTGGGTAACTCTGATTGCACTGAGTTTGATTCTCCTTTATATCTGGATCCGCTTCAAGCTCAACTATGCCGTCTCAGCCATTGTGGCCGTTTTCCATGATGTCCTGTTTCTTCTGGGGGTTATTGGCGCATTTCAGCTGGAGTTTTCCACAGCTACCATAGCGGCGCTTCTTACTATTATAGGTTACTCGCTCAACGATACGATTGTCATCTTCGATCGGGTCCGGGAGAATTCGCGAATCGCGAAGGACAAGAGTTTCAAAGACATCATCGATATTTCGATTTCACAGTCCCTAAGTCGAACCCTGATTACTTCACTGACAACATTATTGGCGGTGCTGGCCATATTGTTATTTGCCAGTGGAACGATTCGGATCTTTGCCTTGAGCCTTGTCGTCGGCGTTCTCGTGGGAACCTACTCCTCCATCTTCATCGCGTCACCCGTGTTGCTGGCTTGGCATGATAAAAATGTGAAAAACGCCCATAAGGCCCATGCCGGCAGTGCCCATAGCGCCGAAGTATCGAAGGCCCCCGCCTCCTTCCGCTCCGCCTTCGTCAGCGATGCCCCCAAACAAACCGCTGAGGAAATTGCCATAGCGACGGAGAAAAAGGCACGAAGCAGGGCGAAGAAGAAGAAAAAGAAGAAATAATCAGTCAAGATCCGCAAGCTGGTTCTTTCTGTTGGTATTTTGATGACCGTGTCAGTGAAATTTTTCCCCCCGTACCCCGCCATGCTGTTGCTGATCGCGGTTGTACCCTTGCTCGCTGCCGAAGAGAGTCCCGCCGTCTTTTGGCGATACGCATTCAATCGCTATAACAAGCCGGTTCTGATCGACCCCCTTGTGGTGCCCGCGGGCGTCGATCCCTATGCCTATCTGGCGGAACAGACGGGCATGAGCCGCTGGATGACCCGGAAAACCGAGAAGTTCACCATACTCTTTGAAAAAGCCGTAAAAGGAACGATTCCCATACTCTGCTTTCATAGAATCAGTCGTGAAGGGAGATATGGACTCACATCAGAGCGTTTTCGGGCACTGCTTCAATTCATTAAGAGCGACAAGTGGTATCTCATCTCAGACAGGCAGTATCTTGAAGGAGATTTTTCCAGGGTACCCACCGGCTTCAAACCCATAGTTCTCGGTGTCGATGACGCGAGTTATGGGATTTTCGTCTATCAAACCAGAGGCGATCGCCTCACTGGACCCACAAAACGGTTTTTCAGTAGACCATTGCTGGCTCGTGACTCGATGGTAGCCATCCTGGAACGTTGGGCTCCCCGCGAGGGGGGCAGGATTAACTTCACCTTTTACGTTTCCTTTGATGCCATTCCATTTCGTCAGCTCGATGGCTTTGAAAACCCCGGATTCCCATATCGAGGAGTGCCGGTTGTCGCCGAGAAAATCCGCTACCTCGATAAGAAATTCATATTGGGTGTCCATTCTCTGAGACACATTCATGCGTACTACATGGAACCTGAGGAATTCGCTGAAGATATCTTGGCCGCTTGGAAAATGATCGATGAATATGCTGGGGGTAGGGCGGAAAGTCTTTATACCATGGCCTTCCCCTATGGTATCGATTTTCTTACTCCCGAGATGAGAGAGGCGCTTGCGAAGCTGAGCCGGAACGGGAGAGAACTCCTTGGCGCCTTCGATCTCGATGGAAGACTCGCGCCCCCGCCCGGCAATCCCGGCGATCCATTTGATGTTTCGCGTTTGAATGTGGACAACGAGAGCTGGGTGTATCTCATGCGCACACTCCATACCGCCGATGTCGTTCATGCGCGGCGACACATTGTCTGGGAGCTTGAATCGAAGAAACTCCCAGCGAATCGTAGTCTTCCCAACGCATCGGCGGAGGATAATATCTGGGTGCTGGTGACACCGTAGGATCGCTCCTGAGCTGCCGGTATCCTGCCGGAATCGGGTAGCATCCTAATACGAATTTGCTTATCATCGGCGCTGTGTCGATGGGCTTCTATGGGGGCAGACGAACAAGAAGCGCTGTTTTCAGCGATGTGGAAGATTTCCGGGCAATATTTTGCTCTTGCTGATGATGGCGCGCGAGGGTGCACCCGTATTGCCGGGAACAAGCGTGATAGAGTGGCTAATGGACCGAGGCGCGTCCGCCACCTGGTGGCTAACGAAGATAACCGAAGTATCGGTACTCGTGATGAGCCGGTCCACCAAGTCTGCTACGCGGGCCCTGGCTGAGATATCCAAGCCATGCATGGGCTCATCGAGCAGGAGCAGGGGAGGGTGCTTTATCATGGCCCGCCCGATAAGCAGCATGCGGCGATCACCGTAGGAAAGGCGATGAAACGGAGTTCCTTTTCGATCGGTGATTTTTAGTACTCTCAGCCAGTGTTGCACCAGATCCATTTCAAAACCGTCGAGAGTCCTGGTGAGCACCAGGGAATCTCGTAGTCCGCTCCCTAGAATTTCCTCGGAATCCGCGTGCCTGGGAGCGGATTCTTGGAGATTTGTCGAAACCAAACCAATGAACGACCTGATTTCGGCGCTGCTCTCACCGCTCCCTCTCAGACGCCCGAAGAGGCGGATGTCCTGTCCGTATCCCCGCGGCTCATCGCCGTCAATCAGGTTCAGGAGAGTGGTTTTCCCAGACCCATTGGGTCCGGTGAGTAGCCAGGATTCCCCCCTCTTCACCTTCCAATTCACATCCTCTAAGACCGATCTACCGTTGAATGCCAATGATACACCGGTGAGTTCGATTAAGCTGTCTGTTGGAACGTGGTATTGCCGTGGGGGAGGGGGAATATCCAAGGGTTTTTTCCTGTTCTGGTCGAAGCACCTGGCGGCTACAGGCGATTTCAACAGAATTTCAGGCGCCCCCTTCGCTATTATCTCGTCATCCTGGAGGAGCACTAATCCTGTGGCATAGGGTGGAATATCATCGAGCCGGTTCGCCGTCAGAACGATGAGTATTCCCGATTCCGCCGCGCGGGCCAGCCAAGCCATCAACCGTGAACGGGCCTCGACATCCAAACCCTCGAAGGGTTCATCCAGCACCGCCAAGGCAGGCCTTTTTCCCATCTCCCGGGCAATCAGAACCTGTCTGAATTCTCCGGTTGAAAGATTTCTTATTCCCCTTCCAGCCAGTTTTCGAAGCAGACCCTCATCCAGTATTTCATTGGAATCGAGATTCTCCGAAGCGCGAGTCAGCCCCCTATTAGCGGAGAGAGAAGCGCCTAGAAACGAACCCAGATCCGGGCCCTCGTCGGGCATCCCAAGATACTCCGAATCATCATTGTGCCGGAAAAGGTTCCTGATTTCCTGTTCTCGGTCGAAGGATATCCATGCGGTCCTCCCCCCTGCCTCGCCATGCCGCCGCAGGCCTGGAATGGATCGAGGTTCCGCGATGGCCCGGGCTAACGTGCTCTTTCCGCATCCCCCCCTGCCGCTGATCACCCAGACTTCCCCGGCCTGCAATGTCCACTCCCGAATCCTCAGGCGGCGATCGCGCCCCATAGGAATCCGGGCGTCGGAAAAAACGATTATGCTTTCATCGATTCTCATTGCGCATATGGGAAGTCCCGTGTTCCAGTATACATTTTTTCACAAAAAACTTCTAAAAAACATTTTTGTGCTATTTAGTGTGTTTTTTGGTGAAGGCGTGGTATAATGCTGACATAAAGATCAGAAAGGTAGATAATGAATAGTAATTTTTGTGACAGGCCTCGGCTTTTTGCTTTACTCGTGATATTGCTGCTGCCGGCCTGCGTTTTCGCAGACGATTATCCAGACAGAGGCTGGAATCTAGGTCCGTCGGTGGGAGTGCATTGGGGTCGTGCCGAGGAGATTGTCTATCCAAACATCGAAAATGATCAGAACACTTATTTGAGCCTGTTAAGCTGGGATCTCAAGCCTGTGTATATGGTGGGCATCGAATCCCGCTGGGAGTCGGGCAAGGCATTCGGTCTCAATCTGCGCCTGCGCTCGGCTATTCCCTTCATGCCTGTCGGACAGATGACCGACTACGACTGGCTTTACAGCAATCGGGAATGGAGCCATTGGTCGCTGAGCGATGTTACTCAACGATGGGGTTTCACAGCCGATGTCCTTACAGACTGGCATCTGTATGCCGGTCCACGCGTTCAATTTCGCTTAGGCGTGGGTTATCATTTGGATTGGTGGGCGTGGGAAGATAGCACCAGGGACTCACTTTACTCCACGGTACCCGATGCAGATGTTTACCCAGTCGCGTGGATTGGGGATCCTGCCGCCTCAAAGGGCTTTCGTGATAGAGCCGGCGCGGTACCCTGCGGTGTCAACGCTATCACATATGATGTCGCCTACCATGTTCCCGTGACGTCTTTAACCTTCGCCATGGAGGGGAAGGTGATGTTCTTGAGAACCAGTGGTAGGCTGGGGCCGGTCCTGGCCCTGTCTCACGACCATCATCTGCTACGCAAGGAGTACGGACCTGATGGTGTCCATTTCTTCGACTTTGCCTTCGGTGGTCTCTGGCTTGACGCGGAGTTGGAATTCGGATTCCGGATTAGCAAGGGATTCTCCCTCTCACTGCGGGCGGAATACGCCATGTTGAACGAAACCCGTGGGCATGTCCTGTTGAAACCCACCAATGGGGAACCTCTGCAATTCGTAGTGAATGCCGCTGGTTTCTCCTTTCGACGTCTCGGCGCGTCATTGCTTTGTTCCTGGACCCTGTAGTCCCTCTTGAGAGACATGTTGACAGAACAGCCGAGGATGCTTATTCTACCTGAGTAGATAGAATGACGAGGGCGATGTAGCTCTCGGGCCTGCACGCCCTTCTTCAAGATTTTTCTCCGCTTTCCTTGTGAGGGGTTGCTCTGTGCGCCGGGAAACAGGAAGATGAGCGCGGCATGGTTCTGATGAACTATGAACCGATGTGAGACGGTACCCTTAAGAAATGCCTTTCGTCGATTTCCGGATCGGCGATCTGGGTCGAGAACCGTCCAACCGATTCCTGGAAAGGCACAATCCGTGAGCAGCGATAAGAGCGTCAAAGATCAGAAAAAACTCGCCGATCTCATGCGGATGCGCCATTCCATGGCGCATGTCATGGCGTCGGCCGTCCTGAAGATATTCCCGAAGGCTAAGATAGCCATCGGGCCGGCCATCGAAAACGGGTTTTACTACGATTTCGATCTGCCACGAAAGCTCACGCCTGAGGATCTATTCAGCATAGAGGATCATATGGCCGCGATAATTCAGAGCGACCGGCCCTTCAAAAAGGAAGTGATTTCCCGCGTTGAGGCCTTGAATTTCTTCGCCGACCAGCCATTCAAAGTGGAACTGATTAACGATTTGCCGGAGGACGAGGAACTTTCGGTGTACCACATGGGAGACTTCACCGATCTCTGCCGCGGCCCCCATGTGGAGTCAACCGGTCTATTGAACGCGAGGAGCTATAAGCTTCTCAGCATTGCCGGGGCCTACTGGCGTGGCGATGAGAAAAGGCCGATGCTGCAGCGCATCTACGGCACCGCATGGGATAATCCCAAGGCGCTGAGGGCCCATCTCGCATATCTGGAAGAGCTCAAAAAACGCGATCATCGACGATTGGGCAGGGAACTCGATCTTTTCTCCACGCAGGAGAAGGCCGGTCCCGGTTTGGTGTACTGGCATCCCAAGGGCGCCCGCATTCGTATCGCCGTGGAGGATTTCTGGCGGCAGGAGCATTACAAGAATGGTTATGAGATGGTGTTCACCCCCCATGTCGGCAAGAGCTGGCTATGGGAAACCTCAGGTCATCTGGATTTCTATGCCGAGAGCATGTATCCCAGCATGGTCATGGACAAGAGTGATTACTACACCAAGCCGATGAACTGCCCCTTCCATGTGATGATTTACAAGGACGGCAAGCATTCCTACCGCGATTTGCCGTTTCGATGGGCCGAGTTGGGCACGGTCTACCGTTACGAGCGCTCAGGAACCATCCATGGTTTGATGAGGGTGCGAGGCTTCACACAGGATGATGCCCATCTGTTTTGCACTCCCAATCAGATGTACGGCGAAATCCGCGAGGTAATCCGCTTCAGTCTTTTCATGCTCAAATCGTTCGGATTCGATGATATTGCCGCCTATCTGTCTACACGGCCGGATAAATTCGTAGGCGAGATTGCCCGATGGGATGCCGCCCAGGAATCCCTGAGAACGGCAATCGAGGATGAGGGTTTGGAATACGAAGTCGATGAGGGGGGCGGGGCCTTCTACGGTCCGAAAATCGATCTGAAGGTGAAGGACGCCCTGGACCGATCCTGGCAGCTTTCCACCATACAGTTTGATTTCAATCTCCCTGAGCGTTTTGAACTCACCTTCACCGACAGCGACGGCGTTGAGAAACGCCCATACATGATTCATCGGGCCCTATTGGGAAGCCTAGAGCGTTTTTTCGGGGTCATGATTGAGAATTTCGGCGGGGCATTTCCGGTTTGGCTCTCACCGCTGCAGGCCGTGGTCATTCCCGTGGCGAACAGCTTCAATGACTATGCGGAAGAAGTACTGAAGGAATTGAAGCTCAGCGACATATGGGCGCGGGCCGATCTGGGGAATGCCCGATTGAATGCCAAGATCCGTTATCATCAGACCCAAAAAGTGCCGTACATGCTTGTGGTAGGCACTCGTGAAGAAGAGCGGCGCTCGGTGAGCATACGGGTACGCAGCGGCGAGCGATTTGAGCTGCCTCTCTTAGAGGCCATTGCCATGATCCAGAGGAAGATTGCCGCCAAGGCCATGCCCTGATAGGGGATTTGCCCTTTCGTTTCGATGCCTGAGCGGACACATCTTCATAACTTTTTGAAAGCTCTTCCCGCTGCCGCCGCGTTCTGCCTGTGAGAGCATAATTGAATCAGTCTGGAATTTGCTCTATCATACCCAGCATGTCGGTTTTTGGCTGGGGAGATGCGGCCCTCGATACAGAATTAGCGAAGGTGCAGGAATACCTGGCCGGCGAGGTGCTCAGGGCCGAGGGTTTCATCAGGGAGGATATACGCCACGCGCTTTGCTGCGAGGGAAAGCTCCTCAGACCGGCACTCGTAATCCTCGCCGGTCGGCTTGGGAACAAGAGAGGCATGAATCTCATTCCCTTGGCTACCGCGGTGGAGATGATCCATCTGGCCACCCTCATTCACGACGATATCATCGACGGGGCCCTTTCCAGGCGTGGCGCGCCAGCACTCCATGTCAATACCGGGACCGCCCGGGCCGTGCTCAGTGGGGACTGGCTTCTGGCACGGGCCCTCTCAATCGTAGGTGATTACTACTCGCGGCCACTCTTCTCATTCCTCACCGCCAGGATCGAGGAATTATGTCGCTCCGAAATCCTTCAGGATGCCTCCGGCGGCAAGCTCCGTGTCTCCCGCGCCGAATACTTCCGTCGCATTGACGGGAAAACGGTTGCCCTTCTTCGTCTCGCCTGCCGAAGCGGGTCAGAATCGAAGGGGGCCAAACAGGACACGCTCGAAGAACTCGATATGTGGGCCCTGAGCGTCGGCCGCGCGTTTCAGATGGACGACGACGCGCTCGATTATCTGGGACAATCGGAGAAGCTGGGCAAGGGGGTTTCTGTTGACCTTCGCGGCGGCCTGGCCACGATGCCGCTCATCATCGCCTGTGAAACAAACGATCGCTTGATGACAAGACTCACCGCGGCGCATAGGGCCCCCCGGTGCTTGCGTCGCTGGCGTATACGGCGCCGAGTTGCCCGCCTGGGCGCGGCCGAGGGCGCCAGGAAGGAGGCCCAGGCCATGTACGGCCAGGCCCTGGCCCACGCCGCGAAGCTTCCAGGCAGCGGGGCGAAGGACTTCACGATGCTAACGAAGAAACTCGAAGAGCGCGGACGTTAGGGGGCTCATACCATGCAGAAGACTGAGAAACTTATCAAAGAACTGAGAAATCTCGATGAATCGGTTACCCGCCTGGGTTATATAGCAGCCTTGCTGGAGTGGGACCAGGAAACCTATTTGCCGCCCGATGGCGCTGATGAACGGGCCCTTCAAATCGCGTTGCTCATGGGTTTGCAGCATGAGGAAATCGTGAGTGGGCGTTGGAAAAAGCTATTCGATGACTTAGGATACACGGACGGCAACGCTCCTGAGAATCTCAATGCAGTCGACTCGGCGTTGCTCAGAGAAACACACAAGAGGTGGAAGAGAAGAACCCGCGTCCCCCGGAAGCTGGTAGAAGAGATAGCCAAGGAAACATCACTTTCGCACAACGTTTGGGTAAGAACCCGGAAGACTAACGACTATAAGGCCTTCGCGCCGCACTTAGAAACGCTCATCAGGCTCCAAAAGGAGTATGCAAAGGCCCTCGCGCCCGATAAGGAGGCCTACGATACTCTTTTGGACGAATATGAACCGGGTGCCACCGGAGACGCGATAGCCGGTGTTTTCGATGAGTTGGCCGATGGGCTTGTTCCCCTCATGGAGAAAATTCGCTCATGTGAAGCGCCTGATTCCAGTTTTCTGGATCGGTCCTACAGCATCGATAATCAGAACATCTTCGGGAAGAAGGTGCAGGCATTCATGGGCTACGACAATAAGCGGGGAAGGCTCGATTTGAGCGTCCATCCCTTTTCGACCACGCTGGGGCCGAACGATGTCCGTATCACCACCCGCTATGATGAGAATCAGGTGCTCTCGGGGCTACTGAGCAACATACACGAGGCGGGTCATGGCCTCTACGAGCAGGGAATCGATCGGAATCTTCAGGGAACATTGCTGGCCGAAGGCGCGAGCTTCGGAATACATGAATCCCAATCCCGATTCTGGGAAAACATCGTCGGCCGATCGAGAGCGTTCTGGAACCTGTGGTTTTCTGATTTGCGGAACCTGTTCCCCGAAAACCTCCGTGATATTTCCTCGGAGAGCTTCTTTCGTGCGGTGAACCTCGTCAGGCCGAGCCTCATCAGGGTTGAAGCCGATGAGGTGAGCTATTCCCTCCACATCATCATTCGTTTTCGACTGGAGAAGGCTCTCATCTCGGGTGCCTTGCGGGTGAATGAGCTTCCCGACGCCTGGAGGAAGGCCTATAGCGAAATTTTGGGCATCGAGGTGCCGAATGACACCTTAGGCTGTATGCAGGACGTTCATTGGGCGACGGGTCTCTTCGGATACTTTCCCACCTATGCGCTGGGTAATCTCTACGCGGCCCAGTTTACAAAGGCAATGGAGGCTCAAATCGGCCCGCTCACTGTGCTAATCAGGAAAGGCGGCATCGATGCTGTCCTTCGCTGGCTGCGTGAGCACATCCATCGGCATGGCAAGGTGTATCCTCCCGGAGAACTCTGCCGGCAGATAAGCGGTGAATCGCTGAACCCCCATCACTTCATGGATTACCTTAACAGTAAGTACGCCGAGATATACGGCTATTAGGAGATCACCCACCCGCCTCACTTGATTGACCCTGATTGCGCCAAAACCTATAGTGTGCCATGACGCTCGCAAACAAGCTCACCCTCAGTAGAATCTTCACCGCGCCGCTGTTTTTCCTAGCCTGGTTCATTCCAATTCACCTGGAACATGGACCCCGTTTCGGTACAGTGGCGCTCTGGGTGCTGTTTCTGTTGAGCGAAATCACCGATGTACAGGATGGACGTCTCGCGAGGCGCCTTGGACAGGTGAGTGATACGGGAAAACTGCTGGACCCCTTTTCCGATGTCTTTCTGAGAATCACCTATTTCGTCTGCTTCGTGGGGGCGGATCTCATGCCGATCTGGATTCTGCTCATCATCCTGTGGCGGGAGCTGGCCATAACATTCATTCGCATGCACCTGTTGCGGGAAGGTGTCGCGTTGGCCGCCGGTAAATTCGGTAAACTCAAGGCGGTATTCTATGCTCTCAGTGGTTTTTGGGGCCTATGTGTTCTTAGCATAAGAGCATGGCTCAGGCATGCCGGATGGCTTGCTCACGCGGAACGTGTGAGTGCCCTCTTATTCACTATCGCCGCTCTTGTATCCCTGTTATCATTTGTGGAATACTTTCGTTATTATA
>Ga0209049_1000054_pt1 | contig 21094 bp, 21 predicted proteins | sample WorMetulBAHAMAS2_FD_187398 | JGI IMG/M metagenome (GOLD analysis project Ga0209049, IMG submission 187398) | Marine gutless worms symbiont microbial communities from Max Planck institute for Marine Microbiology, Germany - Olavius ullae BAHAMAS.2... | ecosystem: Host-associated > Annelida >...
TTCGCAACCGTGTGACGGTTGAGGTGGTAAGCCTCGGCCAGTTCCCGGTCGCTCACCGACTCGGGCTGAGACTGTAATTCCAGGCGGATAGCCGGTGGGGTACGGGCGTTCTTGTGCAACTGGATGTCCATGGTGGGTGATTGCTATACTCAAAGCGTGATGATGTCGGACTTGTCAATCGCCGTCGCCCTGCGGCTCGGCTTCCTTACCGCTCCCCTCTATTCCCTCCTCGGCCAGCAGGCGTAAGACCTCTCTCGCTTGCAATAGAGGATTGCTCCTCTTCGGTATATAATTACACGGGACCTGACACTGAGGCGCTCGTCGTTCAACGAGAAACCCTTGACCAGGTACTCGTGCAGCACGGTCGACGCCCAGCGCCGGAACTGCGCACCGCGCGGACCGCGCACCCGATAGCCGACCGCGAGGATGGCATCGAGATTGTAAAGTTTGGTCCGGTATGCCTTGCCGTCGGCGGCAGTTATCAAGGATTCCTTGAGAACTGACCCCTCTTCCAGCTCGTTGTCTTTGAATATGTTTTTTAGATGAAGGCTGACATTCTGCAAGGATGTGTCGAACAGGGCGGCAATCTCAGCCTGCGGCAGCCAAACCGTGCCGTCGACGGCGCGGAGATGGATCGCGGCGCGCCCATCCTCGGTCCGATAGAGAACGACCCCGCCTTTCGCCTCCTCGCTCATGCTACGGCCTCCATAATCTTTCCAGCCTCGCGCTGGCGGATTTCTGCCGGACATCAGCTTGGGCAGCAGCAGGTCGCGGGTTTGGGCCAGAGTTTGGGATTCCGGATTGTTGTGGTGGGCAGATCGTACGAAGAGAGCCCTACGAAGAAGACACCCATTTTGTTTGTCGTCGCTAGTTGAAACAAAGTGGGTGTCCTTTTACTAGGTGCTTGCTGGCCCCGTGGTGAAATCATCTGTGGGGACTGGCGACCGCTCCCAAAGGGGGATCATTGAAGGGGCGGGCTGAATGACATCACGAGGTTGTTTTGCAGCTGACTTCCTACATCATGCGCACGCGAGGACAAGCAAGGCTATTTAAACTTAAAGCGATCTGCCTCCAAAAGGGCATCAACACGCTCAAAGAACTTTTTAGCATCTTTAATTGACTTTTCGCGCGTAGTTCCAATGGGCATTGGAGTGATAAATTTCTTATTCCAGGATTCCATCTTCAATTCGGGTTGGCTGGCTGTCTGGGCAAGATAATAGATCTGATCGCTGCAATATTCGCTTCTAAGAGCATACCATAGGAAATAGGATGTCTCTTTATCGTTGGGCTCAATCACCAAGAAGCCCAATGTGCATATGGCTTCGTCAAACTCTTCAGGCACTTGCACAACAGTTCCTCTGGAACTGTTATTGATTGCCAAGGGAAGTTGGTCATAAGTGTCGCATATCCATTTGGTAATTAGACCATATTGGGTCATGTCCCCAATTTCGATATATTTGAGATGCTTCTTTTTTCTTGCCCGTGGCGCACTGGTCATGACTAACCGGATTCGGATTTATCACCGGGTCCGGTACGGGCCGGGGTCGGATCGGTTGAGGCTGCCTTGGCGGCTGGTTTGTCCCCGGCGTCGTCCAGGATGGTCTCCAGCGGATTGCTCCGGGCCTGCTTGTCCAGGATCTCCTGGAGTTCCTGGGCCTTGATTTCCCGGTCGATCTCTTCTTTCATCGCGCTCAACATGCGGCGACCGCGCCCGACCCACAACCCCGCGGTGCGCGCGACCTTGGGCAGGCGTTCGGGTCCTACCACCAGCAGCAGGATCACGCCGATGAGGGCCAGTTCCCAGAATCCGATGTCGAACATCTTGACCTTTGGCAGGTCCGCCCAGCGGACCCTGTAGTCACTCGAATGGTTGGCGTAGGGTCCGCTGTGCGGACCTCATTTCGGCAGGCAAAGGAAGGCATTCCCTGCGGGGGGAATCAAATAGAGGTCAGCGGTATTTCGGGACCGCCGTACCGGATGCTTCACGTCTTCTCCCGGTCCTTGTCCGCCGTGGCGGCGGAGGCGACCTTGTCGCCCTCGGCGCCGCGCTTGGCGGCCTCCTCCCCGAGCTGTTTGGGCTCGGTATCCTCCCGCGCGGGTTCCGCCATGGCACCGCGAAAACCCTTTACCGCATTGCCCAGATCCGAACCGATGCTCTTCAGGCGCTTGGTGCCGAAGAGCAGCAGTACGATCACCAATATGATCAATAGCTGCCAGATGCTGATGCCACCCATTCCCATGATCTTTGGTCTCCTCCGTCACCACCCCGCAGGGTGGCCGGTAGTCTGTTCTTGCCCCCGAGGCGCCGGGTGCCGGTTATCGGGTCGCGACCGGGCACGCGACCTGCATAGCTTTAGGATCATAACTCAAAAAACGATTGCTATGCAGTTACCGGACCGATCCGGCAGGGCTCCCGAATGGTAGACCCATGGAAAGCAAGAAGTTGTCTACTCGGCCTCAGTCCCAGGGCGACTATCGGTCGGCCCCCCTTTGGAGTGCGGCGGCGGTCTATAAACCCCTGTGCTTCGGGTCATATCCGGTGCGGGGTTGGCAACCCCTGTCCGGTGATCGGCACGGACCCGACGCCGCTTTGGATCGAGGTTGCTTGATAACTCGCATGCCGCTCTAGTACGCCGTTTCACTCCATTTTGCATTTGTAGGGGACGGCCTCCGTGCCGTTCCGCAGGCCGTTCGGAACGCCACGGAGGGGGTTCCCTACCACAAAATCATGTGAAACGGGGTACTAGAGCACCGGCACTGCCGGCAGGGAAAAGCGCCGTCGCCGCGGCGCGTGTGGCATGCACGATTCAGGTTCCTGTTCAGGTTTTGGGCAACGCTCGATGGCGTCGCTTAGCGCGCGGATCCGGACTGCGCCGCTCTGCAGGCGTACTCTAAAAGCGTCGGATCGATAGCCCGACGGTCCCGACTCACTGCCAGGGCGACCGTTTATTGTCCCAGCACGCTAGTCCAAAACTATGCCCTTTAGTGCAAGGCTTTAGCTGCTACACAGGTATGCTACAATTAGCTAATGAGTGGTCAAAGACGCGGTAGTCATACGGTTAGCATTTTGCTGGTCCATATTGTATGGGTCACTAAATATCGTTACCCGGGAGAACTTATCCTTCAGGTATGTGATGCGAAAGTAAGGTCATCACGTCTTCTTCAAAGCGAATTCCCAGAGCTGAAAAAACGATATTGGGGAAAGCATTTTTGGGCGATAGGGTATGGTGCCTGGACAACAGGGAATATAACGGACGAAATGGTTCAAGAATACTTGGAGCATCACCGTCACCCATCCAATATGGATACAGGAAACATTATCCTGGAATGATTTAGGACTTTCAGTCCAGGGGGCAACCTATGCACTTTAGGGGACCTTGAAAAATCCCATGCTCAATACTTTTCATGGTGATGCTCATAAATCGCGCTTTTCGAATGCCTTGATTATCATGGAGTTACGCACACGGACATAACGGGGCTTCCTTGTTCTGCAAAGACACCTTGAATTTTTCAAGGAATTTTCAAGGTGCCCTTTAGTGCATAGTGGTTGAGTCCAGGCTGCGTTCGAGGGGCTGGCCGCACTGTCCGCATCGGTAGATCTGTCCGGATCTGATGCGGTTGTGCCTGATGCTGGTCAGCTGGTGGGTGCGGCAGGCGCAACGGTAGTCGTACCGGCGCAGGTGTCGGACCTGTAAGCCGTCTACGCGATAGTTGTGGCAGCGTTCGGGCGATGCGCCGAAGAGTGCCATGATCGCGCGCCATTCGCGCCCGTAGGGAGGGGTCCGGGGTCCGAACAGGCTGAAGACCACCAGGTGCGCCGTTTCGTGAGGGACCGTCTGGGAAAGGAACGCCTGGGGGTGGCGTTCCAACAAGCGTGCATTGTAGCGGATCAGGCAGTCGCCTCGGTCCGTGATGCGCACCTGTCCGGCGCTGGTCCCGCGCAGATCGAAGCGAACGCTCGGTGCGGCGAACTCGGTGTCGGAGTGTCGGGCCGCCAAATCACGCAGCTTGGTGGTTAGCCGCTCGGCCCGGTGCTGTAGGTGGTCGCTGTCTTCGGGTTTTGTTCTCGATGGCATCTGGCGTCCGCCGTTTGTTTAGAGACTGGTCTGACGAGCGAGGGGGCAGGGGGCCGAGGTAGGTTTTGCACCCCGAACGGCATCTTTCCTATCTCCGAAATGACGCAGATTATGGATTCCAGACAGTTTACCCGTCACCCCCGGCATGGCTGTAGGGTGGACTGTACCCACCGACCGGGTTCCGGTCACCAAAGAGCCGAGCAAAGTTATACCCGTCGCACGTGAATATTATGGTAAGCGAGGTGTGCTGATCGTGCCCGAGAGCAAGGCGCGACGAGGAGGAATGCCAGGCCCTATTGCGACGAGTCGCAACGCGGCTATCGGGTGCGAGCGGCGTGCATCGCGGCGAAATATTCACGTGCGACGGGTATATACGCACCTGTCCTGGGCCGGCGATGCTTGGCCTTGCTCAGGATTGATCGAACGGGTAGACTTAACTGAATCAGGAAACAGCGGAATTTGAGAAGTGTTGGAGCATGGAACCTGAATGCCACTAAGGCCCCGTGATCGGGGCTTTTTTTGGCTTCCAGCTGGGCGGGGTGGGCACGTGATCCGCGCGGCGGGAGTCGTTCGCTAAAGTGGGCCTTGTGCCCATTTTTTGTTTGTGGCGAAAGTGGATGCGGCAGTTGGAAAACGAAGTGACGGGTCTGGTGAAGTCGGTCGTGGAGCCGATGGGCTATGAGCTGGTGGGGATCGAGTATTTCCAACGCGGCAAGCGGGGGGCGGTGCTGCGCGTTTACATCGACCACCTCGACGATACCGGGAGACAGGGTATCACGTTGGACGATTGCGGCCGGGTCAGCCATCAGCTGAGTGGGGTGCTCGACGTCGAGGACCCGATTGCCGGCCACTATGATCTGGAGATCTCTTCCCCGGGCCTGGACCGGCCGCTGTTCACGGCCGAGCATTTTGAACGCTTTCAGGGCCGGAAGGTACGCATCAAGGCGACGGTCGAGCTCGATGGTCGGCGCAACTTCGAGGGCCGAATCGCCGCTCTGGAGCGAGAGCTGGTGCTGCTCAGGGTAGACGGCGAGGTGCGGGAGATTCCCCTGGCAATGATCGAATCCGCGCGCTTGGTGCCTGAATTCTGATTCGGGAATGTGGAATGAGCAAAGAAATCCTGTTGGTGATCGAGGCCGTTTCGAACGAGAAAGACGTGCCCAGAGAGGTCATTTTCGAGGCCATGGAGGCGGCATTGGCCTCCGCTACCCGCAGAAAGGCCGGCGGCGATATCGATGCCAGGGTCGCTATTGATCGTGACAGCGGGGACTATATTACTTTCCGCCGGTGGGAAGTGGTGGAGGACCCCGGAGAGGAGGGTCCGGAAGCACCTGATCGCCAGCTTACACTGACGGCGGCGCGGGAGCGGGATCCGTCGATCGAGGTCGGTGGTTTTGTCGAGGAACCCATGGAGTCGGTGCTCTTCGGGCGCATCGCGGCACAGACGGCGAAGCAGGTGATCGTACAGAAGGTCCGGGAGGCCGAGCGCGCCAAGGTGGTCGAGGCCTATCAGGATCGCAAGGGACAGCTGGTTACGGGAATCGTCAAGAAGGCCGACCGCGGCTCCATCCTGCTCGATCTGGGCGGCAACGCGGAGACCCTGATACCCCGCGAGCACGTCATTCCCCGCGAGTCGGTGCGCCCCGGTGACCGGCTCCGCGCCTATCTCTTCGAGGTCCGTTCCGAGTCCAAAGGGCCGCAGCTCTTCGCAAGCCGCACGGCCCCGGAGCTGATGACCGAGCTGTTCAAGCTGGAGGTCCCGGAGGTCGGTGAAGGTCTGATCGAGATTCTGGCCGCGGCCCGGGATCCGGGCTCCCGGGCCAAGATCGCGGTACGCACGTTGGACTCGCGCGTCGATCCGGTGGGGGCCTGCGTAGGCATGCGCGGTTCGCGGGTACAGGCGGTATCCAACGAGCTCAGCGGGGAGCGGGTCGACATTATCTTGTGGAACGATAATCCGGCGCAATTCATCATCAATGCCATGTCCCCGGCGGACGTGGTTTCGATCATCGTCGATGAGGAAGCACGCAGCATGGATGTGGCGGTAAAGGAAGAAAATCTCTCCCAGGCTATCGGCCGCGGTGGTCAGAACGTACGTCTTGCCAGCCAGCTGACCGGCTGGGAGCTCAATGTGATGAACGAGGAGGAAGCGGCCGTCAAGAGCGAGCAGGAGGCCGGACGCCTGGTGGAGGACTTCATGGAGCAGCTCCGGGTGGATGAAGATGTGGCGACCGTACTGGTAGAGGAGGGTTTCTCGACCGTCGATGAGGTTGCCTATGTGCCTATGTCGGAGCTGATAGCCATCCGGAGGTTCGACGCGGACACCGTCACCCTGCTGCGGGATCGGGCCAAAGATGTGCTGCTGACCCGCGCCATTGCCAGCGAGGAAAGCTTGGCCCGGGAGCCGGCGCCGGATCTGTTGCAGATGGAGGGGATGGATAGGGCGTTGGCCCTCAATCTGGCCCGGAACGGCGTAGTTACCATGGAAGACTTGGCCGAACAGTCGCTGGACGAGCTCGTGGAGCTGGTGGGTATCGACGCGGAGCAGGCGGCCATGTTGATCATGAAGGCGCGCGAACCCTGGTTTGCCGAGGCGGAGAACGAATAGGGCCGGAGGGTATGCGGATGAGTGAAGTAACTGTCAACCAGCTGGCCGGCACGGTAGGAATTCCGGTGGAGCGTCTCCTGACCCAGCTGCATGAGGCGGGTATCTCGGCCGACGACGGCGAGGCCAGACTGACCGAGCAGGAGAAGGTCCAATTGTTGGGTTATCTCCGCCGCAGTCACGGCAGGGCCGAGGGCGACGCCGGAACGGTACCCAGCCGGGTTACCCTCAAGCGCAAATCGGTCAGTGAGTTGCGGCAGCCGACGGTGAGCGGCCGCGCTGCTGGTAGTGTTCGGGCCGCTACCGCCCCCCGGGCCAAGACGGTCAGCGTCGAGGTGCGGCGTAAGCGCACCTACGTCAAGCGCGGTACGCCGACGGCGGAGCCGGGGGCGCAGGAGCGGCTGGACGACGAGCAGGCGCATCGGTCCCCTGTGGTCGAGGAACTGGAGCCTGTCCGTGCTCCGACGGATCGGCGCTCCGAGCTGCAGGTACGTCGGGCGGAAGAAGACGCGCGGCGCTTGGCGGAGCAGGAAGAACTCGGGCGTAAGGCCAAGGAGGAGGTGGCCCGCCGCAAGGCTGAAGACGAGGTGCGTCACAAGGTGGCGGAAAAAAACGAGGCCGAGCTTGCGGCCGCATCCCCCGCGGCGCGTGAGAAACCCGCCGGCCAGGACGGCGGGGCCAAGCAGGCGAAGGGCAAGGCACGCAAGCCGGGGAAACGGAGCAACGAACTTTCCGAAAAGGAAAAGTCCCTCAAGAAGGCCGGGCGCAAGGATTCGCTGCGCACCCGAGAGCTGTCGCCGGAGGTCGAGTACGAAGAGGCCGTCGGCGAACAGGAGATCCCCATAGCGCCGGAGCGACGCCCGCGCCGCAGGAAGAAGACCGTCAAGCCACAGCTTCAGGACAAGCATGGTTTCCAGCGGCCGACCGTTCCTGTGACACGGGAGGTGGAGATTCCCGAAGCGATCGCCGTGGCCGACCTTGCGGCCCGCATGTCGGTAAAGTCCGGCGATGTGGTCAAGGTCCTGTTCAAGCAGGGCATGGCGGTCACGATCAACCAGGTGCTGGACAACGACACCGCCACGATCGTCGTCGAGGAAATGGGCCACAAGGCAGTCAGGGCCGAGGTCAGGGATGTCGAAGATACGATGATGCGGGAGGTGGAGGAACAGGCCGCGCAGCTGGAGCGGACGGCGCGGCCGCCGGTGGTCACGATCATGGGACACGTCGATCACGGCAAGACTTCGCTGCTCGACCATATTCGCCGGACGCGTGTCGCCGCCGGCGAGGCCGGCGGCATTACCCAGCACATCGGCGCCTATCACGTCGAGACCGGCCGCGGCATGCTCTCCTTCCTGGACACTCCCGGCCATGCCGCCTTCTCGGCGATGCGTGCCCGGGGGGCCCAGGTCACGGATATCGTCGTCCTGGTTGTGGCGGCGGACGACGGCGTTATGCCCCAGACGATCGAGTCCATCCAACATGCGCGCGCGGCCGACGTTCCCCTGGTCGTTGCGGTCAACAAGATCGACAAGCCGGAGGCGAACCCGGATCGGGTGATGCAGGAGCTTACCCAGCAGGAGGTGGTGCCCGAGGAGTGGGGAGGGGAGACCATAGTGGTAAAGGTCTCCGCCAAGAGCGGCGAGGGCATCGACGAGCTGCTCGAAGCCTTGCTGTTGCAAGCGGAGGTGTTGGAGCTGACGGCGCCGGAATCAGGCCCCGCCCGCGGCGTGATCGTCGAGTCCCGGCTCGACCGAGGGCAAGGGCCGGTGGCTACGGTCCTGGTCCGGGCCGGCACCCTGCGCCAGGGCGATCTGGTCGTCGGCGGTACCGAGTTCGGCCGTGTGCGGGCCATGTTCGACGAGCAGGGGCGGAGCGTGGAATCCGCCGGTCCCTCGATCCCGGTGCAGGTGCTGGGGCTTTCCGGCACGCCCGGTGCCGGCGATGACCTGGTGGCGGTCACCGACGAGAAGCGGGCCCGTGAGGTAGCGGGGCTGCGGCGGGAGCGGGGGCGCCGGTCGAAGCTCGAAGAGCAGCGCGGCGCGAGCCTGGATCGGCTTTTCTCCCAATTCAAGGAAGGAGAGGCCCGGATGGTCAACGTCGTCATCAAGGCGGATGTGCAGGGCAGCCTGGAGGCGTTGCGGGACAGCTTGCTGAAGCTCTCGACCGACGAGGTCAAGGTCGCCATCGTGGCCTCGGGGGTAGGGGGGCTGACCGAGTCCGATGCCAACTTGGCCGTGACTTCCAATGCCATTCTGCTCGGATTCAATGTCCGGGCCGATGCCGCCGCCCGTCGGATCGTGGAGGAAAAGGGCCTGGATCTGCGTTATTACAGCGTCATCTACGAGCTGATCGATGATGTGAAAAAGGCCTTGTCAGGGCTCTTGAGCCCCGAGTTGACAGAGGAGATCATCGGACTGGCCGCAGTGCGGGATGTCTTCCGCTCCTCGAAGTTCGGCGCCATTGCCGGCTGCATGGTCATCGAGGGCCTGATCAAGCGCAACAATCCCATCCGTGTGTTGCGGGACAACGTGGTCGTTTACGAGGGTGCATTGGAGTCCTTGCGTCGTTTCAAGGAGGATGTGTCCGAGGTCAAGGCAGGTACTGAGTGTGGTGTCGGGGTGAAGAATTACAACGACGTCCAGGTCGGCGATCAGATCGAGGTGTTCGAACGTACCGAGCGGGCGCGGGAGCTTTAGGGTTTGTCGATGTTTATCCGGGGGGCGATTGCAAGGTTTTCACACGCGTTGCCATTCCGCTCCGGTATCGTGGGCGAGATCGCGGTCAGGTCGGGGCAATTGATCGCCCCACGAACCAATAATTCGTGTCCATACCAATACACACGCATCAATCAATTAATAGGCGCCGCAGGCGCATCCCGTCCCTCGCCAGAGGGAGCGGGCCCGGAGATCAGATGGACGACAATCGCAAGCGGGCGTTGACGGCCGCGTTGAGCCAGATCGAAAAGCAGTTCGGCAAGGGGTCGGTCATGCGCATGGGCGACGTGGGGGCCGTGCGCAACCTGGAGGCCATCTCTACCGGCTCTCTGGGGCTGGACGTGGCTTTAGGGATCGGCGGTGTGCCCAAGGGCCGGGTGATCGAGGTGTACGGCCCGGAATCCTCCGGCAAGACGACCCTGACGCTCCATATGGTCGCCGGGGCCCAGAAGCTGGGCGGGACCGCAGCCTTCGTGGATGCCGAGCATGCCCTTGATCCGGGCTATGCGGAACGCCTGGGGGTGGACATGGACGAACTCCTGGTCTCACAGCCGGACACCGGCGAGCAGGCGCTGGAGATCACCGATATGCTGGTGCGCTCGGGGGCGGTGGACGTGGTAGTAGTGGATTCGGTCGCGGCCCTGACCCCCAAGGCGGAGATCGAGGGCGAGATGGGCGACTCCCACGTGGGTTTACAGGCCCGGCTCATGTCCCAGGCCCTGCGCAAGCTCACGGCGAACATCAAGCGTTCCAATTGCGCGGTCATCTTCATCAACCAGATCCGGATGAAGATCGGGGTCATGTTCGGCAATCCGGAGACCACCACCGGCGGCAATGCGCTCAAGTTCTACGCCTCGGTCCGGCTTGATATCCGGCGCACCGGTGCCATCAAGAAGGGCGAGGAGGTCATCGGTAACGAGACCAAGGTCAAGGTGGTCAAGAACAAGGTGGCACCACCTTTCAAACAGGTCAGTTTCGATATCCTCTATGGCGAGGGGATCTCCCGTGAAGGCGAGATTATCGATCTTGGTGTGCAGCAGGGCGTTATGGAAAAGTCCGGGGCTTGGTACAGTTACAGCGGCAACCGGATCGGGCAGGGCAAGGACAATGTGCGCGGTTTTCTCAAGGAGAATACCGAGCTGTCACGGGAGATCGAAACCAAGATCCGTGCCCTGCTGTTGCCCCAAGCCGGCGATGCCGAAGTGACCGACCCGCAGCCGACCGATCCGCAACCCCGGGAGGCCTGATCCTGGAACCGGACATCGGACGCGCTGCACTCAAGCTGCTGGCGTCACGCGAATACAGCCGCGGGGAGCTCCGGCGCAAACTGTGCGCATGCGGTTATGCCGAGGCGGAGGTGGAGCGGCTCATCGAGGACCTGGCCGACCGTGGTTTGGTGAGCGATCGGCGGATGGCCGAAGTCTATGTCGATGAGCGGATACGCAAGGGGTTCGGACCCGTGCGGATCCGCCAAGAGCTGCGCCACAAGGGCCTCGCCGATGAGCTGATCGAATCAGCTCTGGAACAAGCGACGCGGGACTGGTCGGCTGCGCTGTCCAAGGCCCATGACAGGCGGTTCGGCCCCGCGCGTACCTTTGATGCCAAGGCGCGTGCGCAGCGGGCCCGATTCCTGGAATATCGGGGATTTCCCACAGAGCTGATCGCCGACTTTCTGAACGGCAAAGACGAGTTCTAATTTCGCTGGAAATGTTGGGATCCGACTAGCGGCTAACCGCTAACTCAACGGCATTGGGTCAGAGTGTCCCCCAAGCGCTCTTGCGGCGGCGGAAGCGTAAGTGGGGCAAGACAAGACCGATGAGGATCGCGCCGGTAACCACACCGGCACCGATCAGAAACCAGCGCTGATTCGTTTCGTTTTTCAGGTCCCGGTTCTTTTGCTGTAAATCGGCGACCTGTCCTGTCAGATCCGCCACCCGCTTGCGCAGATCCGAGCGTTCCTGGGTGATGGCCACCAGGTTGGTGGAGGCGTATCGGATAGCGGCGAGCTCTTCCTCCAGTTGCTCCTTTTCCTGCTCCAGGTCTTCATGATCGGCTGTGAGCCTTTCATGTGCCGATTGCAGCTGAGAGAGCTTCATGGCCAGTTGGTCCGGCGCCTGCTGGAGTTCCGCCAGGTGGACCTCCATCGCGGCCAGTCGGTCACGTGCTCCCGGTTCGTCTTGCAGCTGGCGGGTCAATACGTAACCGGAGGTTCCGTCTTTGGTCCAGATCCGCGAGTAACCGGTCTTTCTGTTCGTGCTCAATTCCTCCACCGCTTCACCACTCGTCAGGTAGCGGAGGATCTTGTACCTAGTGCTCTCGCCCTTTCGTAATTCGATCTGGGCTATGTCGGTTATATAGCGGGTCTCGGCCAGGGCCTGACCAAGGCCGCACAGGCAGAGCAATAGGAGAAGAAAACGTGTCATGAAGGACCTCTGGTAACGGATAATAATCGCGGCGCGCCTTTATGTGGATTCACGTGGAAAAGTCAGGTCGCAAGCAGGAACTCCAGCAAGGCCTTCTGGGCGTGTAGCCGATTCTCCGCCTCGTCCCACACCACCGACCGGGGACCATCGATGACCGCGGCCGCTACCTCCTCACCGCGATGGGCGGGAAGGCAATGCATGAATAAGGCGTCACGGGCGGCATTCTCCATCAGGGCCTCGTCCACCTTGAAGCGGGCGAAGGCCCGCCGACGCTGTTTCTGTTCCTGCTCTTTCCCCATGCTGGCCCACACGTCGGTGACCACGAGATCCGCGTTTTTCGCTGCCTGCTCTGCGCTCTGCATAAGGGTACAGTGGTTTCCGGTACCCGCGAGGATCTCGGGATCCGGATGGAACCCCTCCGGGCAGGCGATGCGCAACTCGAAATCGAACAGTCGGGCCGCGTTTATGTAGGAGTGGCACATATTGTTGCCGTCGCCGATCCAGGCCACCGTCCGCCTGCGGATGCTCCCCCGCTGCTCCTGGTAGGTTAGCATGTCCGCCAACAGTTGGCAGGGGTGGAAACGGTCGGTGAGGCCGTTGATTACAGGCACCCGGGAATATTCTGCAAAGCGCTCCAGCGTGCGTTGCTCGAAGGTGCGGATCATCACCGCATCGACCATGCGGGACAGCACGCGCGCGCTGTCCTCGATCGGCTCACCACGGCCCAGCTGCGTGTCCTGCGACGATAAAAACAGGGCGTGACCACCGAGTTGGGTCATGCCGACCTCGAAGGAGACGCGGGTTCTGGTCGATGACTTCTCGAAGATCATGCCCAGGGTCCGGTTCTTCAAGGGCTCGAAACGCTCACCCTTGCGGACCAGACACTTGAGCTCGGCGGCCCGCTGCAGCAGGACCCGGGCCTCATCCAAGGAGAGATCCGGCAGGGTAAGGAAGTGTCGTAACGGTCTGCCGATCGCATCCATAGGCGTCAACCTGCCGTGGCATTCGAATCCACCGGCGACTGTAAAAAGCGCCGGATCAACGACGAGAGCTCCCGCAGCAACAGATCCGCCTCGCTTTGCTCGAGGATCAGCGGCGGCAGCAGACGCACGACACGCCCGGCGGTCACATTGATGAGCAATCCCGCTGCGAGGGCCTGGGGGACCAGGTCGCCGCAGGGCCGGTCGAGCGCTATACCGATCATGAGCCCGCGACCGCGGATATCGAGTACGCCCGCGACGCCGCCTAGCGTGCGATCGAAACCGACGCGTAAATAGTCACCCATGCGGGAGGCACGATCCGTCAATCGGTCATGCTGAATGACCTCGATTACGGTTTGGGCGACCCGACAAGCCAACGGGCTTCCGCCGAAAGTGGTTGCATGAGTGCCCGGTTCCAAGACCCGCGCCGCCGCGCCTCGGGCCAGGCAGGCGCCCACCGGGAAGCCATTGCCGAGCCCCTTGGCAAGGGTGACCACATCGGGTTGGACGGCGTTGGCCTGAAAAGAGAAGAAGTGCCCGGTGCGCCCCATGCCGGTCTGCACCTCGTCCAGCATGAGCAACCAGCCGTGGCGGTCGCACAGCTCCCGCAATCGGTCGAGATAGTCCCTGGCGGGGATGTTGATTCCGCCCTCGCCCTGGATCGGCTCTACCAGGACGGCGACGATATCGGGACGATTGACAGCTGCGGCCTCCACCGCCTCCGGGGCATCGTAAGGGACCCGGACGAACCCCTGTACCAGGGGCTCGAAACCCGCCTGTACCTTACGGTTTCCGGTGGCGCTCAGGGTCGCCAGGGTACGGCCGTGGAAGCTCGCCTCCATCACCAGGATGGCGGGGTGCTCGATGCCTCGGTTATGGGCGTGGAGGCGGGCGATCTTGATGGCCGCTTCGTTGGCTTCCGCGCCCGAGTTGCAGAAGAACACCTTGTCCATGCCTGAGAGCGCGGTCAGCGTCTCCCCCAAGGTCTCCTGCCTGCCGATCCGATACAGGTTCGAGGTGTGGACGAGGTCCTTGGCCTGCTCGCACAGGGCCTGGTGTACGGCGGGGTGGGCATGTCCCAGACCGCATACGGCGATGCCCGACAAGGCGTCGAGATAGCGTTTGCCGGCGACATCCCAAAGCCAGACACCCTCGCCACGGGCGAAGGTGACCGAAAGTCGATTATAGGTCGCCATCAAGGATTCGCTCATACGCGAACACCATTTTCAAAAAGGCTCTTTATGGATTCCAGACTGGTAGGATATTTTGCGCAAATTCGCCTTCTCAGCAAGCCAGAGGGGCGTCGTATAATTTACTGTTGTTGTTGAGAAAAGACTGCCTGTTCTGTCATCGGTCAGAGTGCTACGGACCGCCGTCCCCTTCGGTCAGTCTGGAATCCATAAAGAGCCTTTCCGATTTCTCGCAAACTGAAATCACTACCGTCCCATCCGATTCCGGGGCAGGAGCCAATCCTTGCGACCTGCCCGTTCGGCATTCGAGGCTCCCCCGCCGACGAGGGGACAGTAGCCCCGACCGGCGCCTGGCCGAACGCCTCGGGGCGGCATCCGAGGCTTCGGATCATACCGGCATGCTTACTGGCACACGCCTGGTGCCCCAGCTAACGGGCTTGGATTCAAAGCGACCGGCGCAGGCGGTACCGCAGGCCATGCATTTGCCTTCCGGCGTCAGTCCCCAGGTCCCGAGCCGGTACCAATCGCGTTTGATAAGCAGCGTCCCGCACCTGTGGCACCAGGTACTTCCCCCTACGGCGTCCCGGACATTGCCGGTATAGGCGTAGCGTATCCCGGTGCGGCGGGCGATCGCCCGCGCCCGGGTCAGGGTTTCGGGCGGCGTCGGCGGCAGGTCCCACAGTTTCCAGTCGGGATGAAAGGCGGTGAAGTGCATGGGGGTTTCAGGCCCCAGGTGCTCCCGGACCCAGGCGCACATAGGCTCTAATTCGGCCTCGGAATCATTGTGGCCCGGAATCAGCAGGGTAGTGAGCTCAAGCCAGACCCGGGTCTCCTGCTTGAGGTATTCCAGGGTCTCCAATACCGGCGCCAGCCGGCCACCGCAGAGGCGCCGGTAGAAGTCATCGGTAAAGGCCTTCAGATCCACGTTGGCCGCATCCATGGCGGAGAAGAGGTCCTCCCGCGCTCCGGGGCTGACGTAGCCTGCGGTCACCGCCAGATTGAGGATGCCCCGCTCCCGGCAGGCCAGGGCCGTATCCCGTGCATATTCGAGAAAGATGACCGGGTCGTTGTAGGTATAGGCGACGCCGCGGCACCCCAGCGCCTCGGCCTTGCGGGCGATGGCCGCAGGCGTGGCACCAGCGGCCAGGGTATCGACCTGCCGGGATTTACTCATATCCCAGTTCTGGCAGAATTTACAGGCGAGGTTGCAACCGGCCGTCCCGAAGGACAATACCGGAGTGCCGGGCAGAAAGTGGTTGAGCGGCTTCTTCTCGATCGGATCCACGCAGAAACCGCTCGAACGCCCGTAGCTGGTGAGTAAAATCCGATCATCCGCACAGGTGCGCACGAAGCACAACCCCTGCTGCCCGGCCTTGAGCCTACAGGTCCGCGGGCAGACATCGCACTGGATGCGACCGTCTTCCAGCCGATGCCAGTAGCGGGTCGGATGACGACTCGGTTGGACGCCCATGGTCACCTGGTACGGATGCTCTCAATGATGGATAACATCGAGCGGGCAGGATCTCGATGGAGAAGTCAGCCGCAAATCAACGCAAATCAGCGCTGCCCAGAAACATCGGGTCCACGTCCACGACCACACCCCGGTAATTGAACAACCGGTGGCGAATCACCGGCCCGATATGAAATTTGGCTTGGAGTGACCTCATGGTTTGATTCCCTACTCGGTGGTTTCGACCATGGCGGCCACCACCTCAGTCCAAGCCCGCGCCGTGTGGTCACGCTCATAACCGCCACCGCCCATGGCGAGGAGACGACCCTCACAAATCTCGTCGGCGATCCGGCACAGGGAGGCGGTTACCTGCCGGTGCACCGCCGTACTCAGATGCAGATGGGTGATAGGATCGCCGGCCAGGGCATCCGCCCCGCACTGCAGCAGAATGAACTGGGGCCTATAGTTTTCGATGAAGCGCTCGGCCTTGGACCACAGGCTCAGGAATTGCTCATCCTCGGTGAACGGGGGCAGGGGCACATTCAACTTGGTACCGCGGGCCGGGCCGGTTCCGGTCTCGTCGACATGGCCAGTGCCCGGATACAGGTAATGCCCATCCTCGTGGAAGTCGACCACGGCGAGCTCGGGGTCATCGTCAAAGGCGTAGAAGACTCCATCGCCGTGGTGGGCATCGATGTCCGCATAGGCGATACGTGGAATACCATGCACTTGCCGCAGGGTCTCGATGGCGATGCCGCAATCGTTGAAGACACAGAAGCCGGCCGCCCCATCGCGCCGCGCGTGGTGGAGCCCGGCGATGGGCACCATGGCGCGGGTCAGATCCCCGGCCAGGATCCGCGCCACCGCATCCAGGGTACTCCCGACGACGAACAGGGCCGACTCGTAGATACCCACCACGGCCGGCGTATCGCCATAGTCCAGATAACCCTGGCCCGTTATGGACTGCTTCCGCACCTGTTCCAGGTAAGAACCGGTGTGAAAGCGCAGGACGTCCTCGCCCCGCGCCCGGACCGGCGGCAGACTCCGAATTTTCGCCTTCAGGCCCGACTCCGCGAGGGCGTCCCAGAAGGCGTCGTGGCGGTCCGGGCCGAAGGGGTGCCCGTCGCCGAAGCCGTAGCGAGCAAGCTGCTCCCCACCGTAAACACCGATCCGTCTCTCTGCCGTCATATGGATAATCATAGCGTTGTTCCAAGATCAAGGCTTCCCCGTTCGAGACCGAAGGCGCATAAACCTTTATGAATGGTCAGATTTGACCATTTGAAAGTGCTTCGGGTGTCTCACCCATACAACCGTTGAAACCCGGATTCTCAGCCACTTCCCCGCGCAAGCACTGCCACGTACCCTGGAGATCTGACAGGATAGTCTTCTCGTAGCCGGTCGGCTCCGTATCAAATCCCATATCTTCAACCATGCGTCACCTGCCGTAGCCAATCCCTATACCTCGATGCACTGGGCAAGGCACACAGGTAACCCGACAAAAGGGGTGCGTTACCAATTAGGGGCACTCCCTCCGCGGTTCAAAACGCATCTGGCCCAGGGCATCAAATAGGCAAATCGGCCTGCTTCTCGACTTGGGAATCCTCACTCTTCAGCGGCTGAACACCGAGTAGGTGGATCCGGCGGCTGTCCGCCCGCATCACGGTGAAGCGAAATCGGGAAACCTGGACCCGTTCGCCGCGTTTCGGTAAACGGCCGAACGCATTCACGACCAGCCCGCCCATGGTATCGAAGGCCTCGTCGGGAAGGTCGCTGCCGAAGTAGTCGTTGAATTCCTCAATGGTGGTGCGGGCCTTTGCCGTATATTCGCGTGCGCTGCGTTTGAAGATCGGCGGACCCTCGTCGAAATCGTGTTCGTCCTCAATCTCGCCGACGATCTGTTCGAGCACATCCTCGATGGTCACCACCCCGGCCGCATTGCCGTACTCGTCCACCACAATGGCCATGTGGTTGCGGCTGGTACGAAATTCTTTGAGCAGCACATTGAGGCGCTTGCTCTCGGGTACGAATACCGCCGAGCGCAGCAGATCGCGGATATTGAAAACGCGCCCCTCCTTACCCTTTACGCATAACGGCAGCATATCCTTGGCGAGCAACATGCCCACGACTTCCCCCTTGTCGTCGCCGATAACGGGGAACCGGGAGTGGGCGGATTCGACCGCGATCTTGAGGATCTCCTCGAGGGGGTCGTCACGGCGCACACAGACCACGTCCGCCCGGGGGATCATGATGTCACGCACGCGCAGGTCGGCGACCTGCAACACGCCTTCCATCATGCTCAGCGCTTCGGCGTCGAACAGGGCCCGGCTTCCGGCGTCCTGCAATAATTCGACGAGCTGCTTTTTGTCCTGGGGCTCGCTGCCGATCAGCCGACCGAGCTTCTTCAGCCATACCCTGACCTGGGCTCCGAGTCTTGTCCGAACGCTCGTCATAAAGTCCTACTGCTCCTCATAGGGTGCGGGGAATCCTAACCCTAACAGAAGATCCCTTTCCAGTCTCTCCATCTCCATCGCCTCGGTGGCATCCGCATGGTCATAACCGAGCAGGTGCAGCACCCCGTGCACCACCAGGTGGGCCCAATGGGCCTCGATCGGTATGCCTTGCGCCTGGGCCTCACAGACCACCAGCGGGGCACAGATCACCAGGTCCCCGAGCAGATTACAGTCCACCACCCCCGGTAAGGGCTCGTAGGGGAAGGACAGCACATTTGTCGCCCCAGGCTTGCCGCGGAAGCGCCGATTGAGCTCGGCCCCCTCGGGCTCATCCACCACCCGGATGCTCAGCTGCGCGCTGGCGCGCCGTCCGGTCAGGACCGCCGCCGCCCAACGATGGAACTGCTCGTATCCGGGGAGATCCGGCGTTGCGGATGCATTCTGAATATCCAGTGCCAAGGCGATTTCCGTCAAACGACCTACCCTGAAGTGGCGTCTAATCCGGCAAAAACCCTTGGCTCTTTATGGATTCCAGACTGATCGAAGGGGGCGGCGGTCCGTAGCACTCTGACCGATGACAGAACAGGCAGTCTTTTCTCAACAATAACAGCAAGTTATACGATGCCACTCTGGCTTTCTGAGAAGGCAAATTTGCGCAAAATATCCTAACCAGTTTGGAATCCATAAAGAGCCAAACCCTTTTCAATCGGCAGATTACGCAGATTCACACGGATTTTTTGAAAAGACCAGGCGTCCGTAGTTGGAGGCCCTTAGGTACCGAAGTCGAACAACAACCCTCATCTTATGTCCTTAACCACAACCTTGCACAAGGCCGGATGAGCCGTCGGTGGACACTAGTACCCTTCGTCCTATCGGCAGCCGACGGAACAAGGTCGCTTGATCCAGGTCAAATGAATCTGCAAAATAGCGGCAGGTTTGAGTGGGGATCCGGCGATTGACTACATCCAAAGTGATTTCGTTCGAGGCGTTGCGGGTAGCCTGCAAGAATTGTAGCCTCGCTACGCTTTGCCTGCCGATGGGCCTGACGTTGGACGACGTCGAACGGCTGGACGGTATTGTCAAACGCGCCCGCCCGTTGCACCGAGGCGATTATGTCTTTCGCAACGGCGAGCGTTTTCACGCTCTGTATGTCGTCAAGACGGGATCGGTCAAGACCTATGCGCCGAGTCCCGAGGGCGGTGAACACGTACTCGGGTTTCACCTCCCCGGCGAGCTCATCGGCCTGGATGCCATCGAGAAGAAGGTGCATGTCTGCTCGGCAAAGGTCCTGGAGACCTCCGCGATCTGCGAGGTCCCCTTCTCCCGCCTGGAGACACTGAGCAGCACGATTCCCTCCCTGCAACACCAGCTGTATCGGTTGCTCAGCAAGGAAATCGGCCATGATACGGAGATGCTGCTCTTGCTCGGCAAGAAGAGCGCCGAAGAGCGCCTCGCCACATTTATCTTGAGCATATCGAGGCGTCTGCGCAAACGTGGCCTGAGTCCCACCGATTTTTATCTGAGTATGTCGCGCTACGAGATCGGCAACTATCTGGGTCTGGCGGTGGAAACCGTCAGCAGATTGTTCACCAGGTTCCAGGACGACGGTCTGTTGAAGGTTGATCGTAAACACATCGAGCTACGCGACCCGGAGGGCATGGAGGCCGTCCTTACCCGCGCCGCGGCGAGCGACCGTCAGCAGCGCGCGAAGTAATCCATATTTCCAGGATTAACAGGATGTTAACATTGTTATTTAAGAAAAATAATCCTGTTGATCTTGTCCTATCAGCGGCTGGCACGAGGATTTGCCGACAGCCCCTAATACGCCGTTTCACTCCATTTTGCATTTGTTAGGGGACGCCCTCCGTGCCGTTCCGCAGGCCGTTCGGAACGCCACGGAGGGCGTCCCTACCACAAAATCATGTGAAACGAGGCACTGGCCTCAATCCGTCCAGGTCTTGAGCCACAGGCATTCCCCGCCGCTCGCCTCGTCGATCGCGGCGAGCCGGGCTTGGTGGGCCGCCAGCTCCTCCACATCCGCCCGCACCACCGCCAGGGGCGGTCGTTGCGCCGTAAGCCGGTGTGGCCCTGCCCGTACCCCACCCGTCTCCGACCTATCCTGGGCACCGAGGGCCAGGCTGACTTGTCCTCCTCCCGACATGGTGAGGTAAAGGTCGGCCAGGATCTCCGCGTCCAGCAGAGCGCCATGCAGGTCTCGCTGCGAGTTGTCCACCTCGTAGCGTTTACACAGGGCGTCGAGACTGTTGCGCTGCCCAGGGTGTAAGGACTTGGCCATGACCAGCGTGTCCGTGATTCGACACAGCTTGTCGATGGGCTCCGCGTCCTCCCGCCACAGCCCCAGCTCGTGGTTCAGAAAGCCGACATCGAAGGGCGCATTGTGGATAATGAGCTCGGTACCCCGAACATAACCGATGAAATCCTCCGCGATGTCGGCAAAGCGCGGCTTGTCGCACAGGAACTCGTCCGTGATGCCGTGAACCTGCACGGCCCCCGGCTCGATTTCTCGATCCGGCCGTAGGTACTGATGAAAATTATTGCGGGTCAGGCGGCGGTCGACGAGCTCGACACAGCCGATTTCGATAATGCGGTGCCCTTCCGCCGGCTCCAAGCCCGTGGTTTCGGTATCCAGTACAATCTGGCGCATCTTATGGCCCGTTCACAAATACCCGAGTACAAGGGTGTCGAAGTACCGATAACATCGGTTCGGCCCTGTCATGAAGATCTTGTCCGCTCCATGTTATCGGTAGTCGAAGACATCCGCACCAGGTACTGTCAACATTTAGAATGAGCGCTTCTACGCAACCACTTAAAAAATCACCACTACCAGCCAACCATTTGATCGGCTATAGAGCCCGCTGTGCGGACCTTTCGGGCGAAGCGGCCATTTGACATGGCTCCTTATGGATTCCAGACTGGTTAGGATATTTTGCGCAAATTTGCCTTCTCAGAAAGCCAGAGTGGCGTCGTATAACTTGCTATTATTGTTAAGAAAAGACTGCCTGTTCTGTCATCGGTCAGAGTGCTACGGACTGCCGTCCCCTTCGATCAGTCTGGAATCCATCTGGAATCCATAAAGAGCCTTGACATATGAAAACAGTTGGTCGAGAGTTGACTATTGATCCACTTTAGCCTCACGCGGCCGGGAGTTCGGGCATAATTGCCCCCCTCCCCCCGCTCTGTCCCCG
>Ga0209049_1000056_pt1 | contig 21022 bp, 17 predicted proteins | sample WorMetulBAHAMAS2_FD_187398 | JGI IMG/M metagenome (GOLD analysis project Ga0209049, IMG submission 187398) | Marine gutless worms symbiont microbial communities from Max Planck institute for Marine Microbiology, Germany - Olavius ullae BAHAMAS.2... | ecosystem: Host-associated > Annelida >...
CCCTCCAAACAACACGGCCATGGAATCACGCCAGAGCGCCCGAGGGAATCCCAAAACGTCGCCGAAATCGCAAGAAATCGACGGGCCAAACCCCGGTATCCTGCAATTCCGAATTCTTGAGAAAGCAGAATACCGTCGTCTGATCAGGACGTTAGGATTTGTTCACGGACGACTACATTGAAGAGACAGGCCGGGGAGCGAGCCCCCCGGAGTTCGGTTCGCGGCGTTCAGTTCGCCTGGCGGCGCAGGAAGGCGGGGATCTCTCCCTCGTCATCGAGTCCGCCCCCTTCGTCGCGCCGATCTTGGTCCGAGGCGGCGGCCCCTGGCGCCGCAGACTGACCGCCGCCGGCGACCCGGTCGATTAGCTTGTTGATGGCGAACAGTCCCGAACGCCCGGGCTGGGACCGGCTCTCAGGTTCCGCCAGACTCGCCGTCGGATGCGGCTCGGGCGCGCGGTCGGCGGCCAGGGTCGGCTCGATCCGCGGCCGGCTTTCCGACGTTCGCGCGGGCTCCGCCGGCTCGATCGAAGCGTGGTCGATGTCGAACAGTTCCGGCTCGCCATCGCCGATGGCGGCCGGACGCTGGCGCTCGGCATCGCGCCGGGCACGGGCAGCCATCGCCCGCTGACGTACCTCGGCGGCCCGGGTGCGGATGTCGTCGGGCGTCGGAGCTCTCGGCGTGCTGACCTGCACGGCCGGTTCCGCCTCCGCGGCGGGCTCCTCCGCCGGCAGTTCCCTGGGCTCGGGCCGCAGCGCCTCGGCCGCGCGCTGCAGGCCGTCTGTCGCCGCGACGGGTTCCGCCACCGGTTCGGCAACCGGTTCCGGTTCCGCGTCCAGCACCGGCTCGGGTGCAGGCTCCGGCGCCGGCTCGGATCGCCGCGCCATGCTCCGCACAGCCGACATCATCTCCGGATCGGTGGCCTGCGGGCGGCGGCGCGGCAGGCCTTCCAGCGGCGGGCGCGCAGCCATGTTCTCGGCGTCGATCCCGGTGGCGACAACCGAGACCCGCATCCGGCCTTCCATTTCCGGGTCGACGGCCGAGCCGAACTTGATCATCGCGTTGGCGTCGACCTCGTCCTTGATCCGGTTCGCCGCCTCGTCCATCTCGAACAGCGTCAGGTCGTAGCCGCCGGTGATGTTGATCAGCACGCCGCGCGCGCCCTTCAGGCTGACCTCGTCGAGGAGCGGGTTGGCGATCGCCTTCTCGGCCGCGTCGATGGCGCGGGTGTCGCCCTCGGCCTCGCCGGTGCCCATCATTGCCTTGCCCATCTCCTCCATCACCGAGCGAACATCGGCGAAGTCGAGGTTGATCATCCCCGGGCGGACCATCAGGTCGGTCACGCCCTGAACGCCCTGATAGAGCACGTCGTCGGCCATCATGAAGGCCTCGACGAAGGTGGTGCGCTCGGAGGCGACCTGGAACAGGTTCTGGTTCGGGATCACGATCAGGGTGTCGACCACGCCCTGCATCTCGTTGACGCCGGCCTCGGCCAGCTCCATCCGGCGGCTGCCCTCGAACTGGAACGGCTTGGTGACGACGCCGACCGTCAGGACACCCATCTCGCGCGCGGTGCGGGCCACCACCGGTGCCGCTCCGGTGCCGGTGCCGCCGCCCATCCCGGCGGTGATGAAGCACATGTGGCAGCCGTCGAGGTGGTTGATGATCTCCTCGATCGACTCCTCGGCGGCGGAGAGCCCCACCTCCGGTTTCGAGCCGGCACCCAGCCCTCGGGTTACCCCGGTGCCGAGCTGGATCTTGCGGGTGGCCCGCGAGTGCGAAAGCGCCTGTGCGTCGGTATTCGCGGCGATGAACTCGACGCCTTGCAACTTCTTCTCGATCATGTTGTTGACGGCGTTGCCACCGGCGCCGCCAACGCCAAACACAGCGATTCGCGCGCGCAAATCGTGATCTTCGGGTTCACGTAGATTCAGTGCCACATTCCTGCCTCTTCATCGTTCCTGGCCTTTTCGGCCTTGGTTCTGCTCTTGTTTTTCTATCAACCTACAGTAAAGCCGCGCCAACGTCACGCGCGATCTCACCAGCTCGCTTTCAGCCAACGCAGCATCTCCGTTGCCCTGCCCCGCGCCGACAGCGATCGGGGAGCATCGAAGTCCCACAACTCGTCATGCGGCCTGAGCGCATAGGTCGCCAGACCGACGACCGTCGAGAAGTCGGGCCCCGACAGCGACTGTGGCAGGCCCGCGATCCGGATCGGCCGGCCAATCCGCGGCCGCCGACCAAGAATCCGCGTCGCCATCTCGTCGACCCCCGGCATCTGGCACGCCGCCCCGGTCAGCACGATGCTGTAGCCCGGCATCTCGGTCACCCAGAGCTCGACCAAACGCTGGCGCAGGAGCCGGAAGGTCTCCTCGATCCGGGGCCGGATGACACCGATCAGCATGCCACGACTGATCTGGCGCCGGTTCGGCGAGTCCTCCTCGCCGATCCGCGGCGCGTCGATCAGGTCGCGGTCGTCGGCACCGGTCGGGATCACGCCGCCGTAAAGCGTCTTCATCCGCTCGGCCGCGCTCGAGCGCATCATCAGCCCCGCGGCGATGTCGCTGGTCACGTGCTCGCCGCCATAGCGGATCTGGTCGGCGCAGATCAGGTGATCGCGCAGGAACACCGAGAACGAGGTCGAACCACCGCCCATGTCGATGCACACCGCTCCGGTCCGCTGCTCGTCCTCGACCAGCGCCGACAGCCCGCTCGCATACGGGGCGCAAACCACCCCCGCGAGGTCGAGGTCGCACTGCCGGATGCATTCCATGAGGTTCGACAGCGGCCGCCGCTCCACTGCAAGGACGTGCATGGCGACGGAGAGCTTCTCGCCGGTCATCCCGCGCGGGTCGGTGATCCCGCTCTGATAGTCGACGGCGATCTCCACCGGCTGTGCGTGCAGGATCTGGTGGGAGTCCCCGACCGGCGGCAGTGGGCAGGCGCCGAGCACGTTGGAGATGTCGCGCTCGATGACCTGGCCGGTTTCGGTCTTGACCTCGGCCGCGGTCGAAAAACTTAGCGGCCTGCCGCCCGAGAACGAGACGATCACCTGATCGACTCGCTCCACCTTGGGGGCCGCCATCTTTTCCGAATTCAGCAGCGCCATGCGGATCGAGCGGCAGACCTCGTCCATATCGACGATCTCGCCGCGCAGTACACCGCGCGACTGGATTCTCCGTGCGCCGACAACCTCGATGGCGCCGAAAAGGCTGGTTCCTAGGTGGTCGCTGCGCCCGGCTTCGGTCAGTCGCGCCGGGTCGAGCTTGAGCACTAGACAAGTGATTTTCGAAGAACCAATGTCAAGAACAGCCAGCCGGCCGCGCTTGGTCGCCAATTGCAGGCGCGAGCGCATCATCCGGTATGGCGTGAACTGGGCAAAGTTCATGTTTCCTCCCCGCCAATCGCGGCGACAGCCCTTCTGATTTGATAGGTCTCGGCGGCTTCCGCGCTCATCCGCAGGGCCGGGCGTTCTGGCAACCGCATGTCGATCACCGCCAAGTCCCGGTCGAGCAACTCGTCGCCGTAATGCAATGCCATGACCCGCGACAGTGCCTCGATGCTCCCCTCGGCCGGGAGTTCGATCAGCATGTCGCGGTCGAGGACGATGTCCCAGCGCCGCTCGCCGACCCGCACGAAGGCGCGCAGCCGCGGCGCGATTTCCGCCGCGGCCTCCAGCAATGCGAGCACCTCGTCCACCCGCTCCGGCGCGCCGGCGCCGAGGATCACCGGCAGGTACGGATGGTCGGCGCGCGCGCCGGCGGGGCCGATCTCCACGCCGCCGCTGTCCAGGAGCACCAGCACGCCGTCGGGCCGGCGGTAGAGCGCCTCCGGAATCCGATCCACCACGGTGACCCGCAGCGTGCCCTGCGGATCGAACTGAACCGCCGCCGTCTCGACCGCGCCGAGCGCCTCCACTCGATGGCGCAACGCCTCGACGTCGAGCTTCAGCGACGAGACGCCAAGCTCGATCCCGAGCGTCCGGCGCACGTCACGCTGCAATTCCTCGCTGCCGCCGATTACGGCAACGCCGCGGACCGCGAATTCCGGGCGCGCCGCGATCCGGTCGCCCAATGCCGCGACCTCGGTCTCGATCCAGCCCCGCCAGTCGTCATGCGCGGCGACGCGCCAGCCGGCGAGGCCCAGGATCAACAGCGGCAGATAGACCAGCACGCCATTGCGCACCATCGGCTTGGCCCAGGCACGGGACAGGCGATAGGTCAGCTTCGACGGCCCGGGGGCTTTGCGGCTCTCGGAGCTGGCGCGCGGCGCCGGCTCAGGCCGTTGCCGCCGCCGGACCTCGTCGGGTGCGACCTGAAGCACTATCTCGCGCATGACGCATCCCTCACCAGCCAGTCGCACAGTACCTCGAAGCCGATGCCGCAATGGGCGGCCTGCTCCGGCGCCAGCGATGTCGGGGTCATACCCGGCTGGGTGTTGGTCTCCAGCAGCACCAGCCCGTCGAGGCCGCGCGTCTGGTCCCAGCGGAAATCGGTGCGGCTGAGCCCGCGGCAACCTAGCGCCCGGTGCGCGGTCAGCGCGAAAGCCAGGCAGGCCTCGAACACCTCGGCCGGCACATCGGCGGGTACCACATGGCGCGAGCCGCCCTCGGCGTATTTCGCGTGGTAGTCGTACCAGCCGGTCGTGGCGACGATGTCGGTCACGGTGAGCGCCCGGTCGCCCATCACCGCCACGGTCAGCTCGCGGCCGGGCACGAAGCGCTCGACCATCAACTGCTCGGGCGCGTCATCGCCGAGCCGGGCCGGGCCGTTGGCGTGCTCGTTGGCGATGTAGATGCCGACTGAGGAGCCCTCGTTGTTCGGCTTGACCACATAGGGCGGCGCCATCGGGTGGCCGGCGACGACCTCGGCCCGCGGCACGACCAGGCTCTCGGCCACCGGCAGGCCGGCGGCACGGTAGACCTCCTTGGTGCGGGTCTTGTCCATCGCCATTGCCGAGGCGAGCAGGCCGGAGTGGGTATAGGGGATGCGCAGCCATTCGAGGATGCCCTGGACGCAGCCATCTTCGCCCCAGCGGCCATGCAGCGCATTGAACACCGCGTCGGGGGCGACATCGATCAACGCCCGGGCGACATCTTGCCCGGCGTCGATTTTCGTCACCTCATACCCGGCGCGACGCAGTGCGCTTGCGCATTCCTGGCCGGAGACCAGAGAGACCTCCCGCTCGGCCGACAGGCCGCCCATAAGCACCACGACGCGGGAGACTGTCCTGCTCGACATCCGCGCCTACCTCTACGGCCGATCCCCGACTCATGTGATTCGTCGGGTGATTCGGCCAATGCCGCTTATGCGGTCTTAGATTGTGAAATGATAACGCCTATGCGCCGTATTTCCCAGAACAAATCTACGCCCGAGCTCGATTTTGCCCGCGCACGCACCGTCTCGCCGAGTTCTTCCAGGTCCGCCGCAGTCGCCGTGCCGGTGTTGATCATGAAATTGCAGTGCTTTTCACTGACCTGAGCGCCGCCGATCTTCAGCCCGCGGCAGCCGGCAGCGTCGATCAGGCGCCAGGCCTTCCGTTCGTCGCTGTCGCCTTCGCCACCGATGGAGGAATGTCCGGCCGGGTTGCGGAAGGTCGACCCGCCGGTGCGCTCGCGGATCGGCTGCGACGCCTCGCGCCGGGCCAGCACCGCCTCCATGCGCGCAATCACCGCCTCCGGAACGTCGGCGCGGCCCTCAAACAGCGCAGACGTGAAGATCAGTCCCTCGGCCGCGTCGGCATGCCGGTACAAGAATCCCATCTCGGCCAGGGGGATGGTGACGCGTCGGCCGGAGCGGTCGACGGCATGGGCCTCCCGCAGGACGTCCTTGATTTCGTCGCCATAGCAACCCGCGTTCATCGCCAACGCCCCGCCGATGGTGCCGGGCACGCCGCGCAGGAATTCCAGACCGGCGATCCCGGCGGCGGCGGCGACCTGCGCCACCCGCGCGTCAAGGGCGGCGGCGCCCGCCGTCACCCGCGTCCCCTCGGCCTCGATGCCGGCAAAGCCGCTGCCCAGCCGGATGATGACCCCGGGCACACCGCCGTCGCGCACCAGCAGGTTCGAGCCGACCCCGACCGGCTGCACCGGAATGTCCTCGGGACAGCCTGCGAGGAACTTGGCCAGATCGTCGACATCCGCCGGCTGGAACAGCACCTCCGCCGGACCACCGACCCGAAACCAGGTGAGATCGGCCAGCGGCCGCATCGCTGTCAGGTGCCCGCGAACCGGCGGCAGGCGCTGAAGAAGCCGCTCGCCGTCCAGGACCGCTGCGGTCATCGGGTCAGCCGCGCCCGGCCAACTCGCCCGGCAGCGCGTTGGCCCAAGCGGAGATCGTGCCCGCGCCCAGGCAAACCACCAGATCCCCCGGCGCTGCCTGGCCGGCGACGAAGTCGGCTATGCCCTCCGGCGCCTTCAGCGCATGTGCCGAACGATGGCCGTGGGCCCTCAGCCCGCCGACCAGCGCGTCGCAGCTGACGCCCTGGATCGGCGGCTCTCCCGCGGCGTAGACGTCGGCAATGGCGACGACGTCGGCGTCGTTAAAGCAGGCGCAGAACTCCTCAAACAGGTAGTGCAGCCGGGTGTAGCGGTGCGGCTGGTGGATCGCGATCACCCGGCCCTTGGTCGCCGACCGGGCTGCCTTCAGCACCGCTGCGACCTCCACGGGGTGGTGGCCGTAATCGTCAATGATCGTCGCCCCGTTCCATGTCCCCACCCGGGTGAAGCGCCGCTTGACGCCGGCGAAGCCATCGAGGCCCCGGCGCACGCGATCCATGTCGATCTTCAGCTCGCGCGCCACGCCGACTGCCGCAAGCGCATTCAGCACGTTGTGCTCGCCGGGAATGGCAAGGCTCAGTCCGCTATGCAGTTCCTCGCCATCTGCACCCCGCAGCGCCACGTCGAACAGCATCCGGCCGTCCTCATAGCGCATGTTCTCGGCCCGGATGTCGGCCTGACGCGAGAAGCCGTAGGTCACCACCCGCCGGTCGGTGATGCGGCCGATCAGGCTCTGCACCTCGGGATGGTCAATGCAGGCGACCAGCGCGCCGTAGAACGGGATGTTCGAGGCGAAGGCCTCGAAACCGTCGCACAGCGCCTCGACGGAGCCGTAGTGGTCCATGTGCTCGGGGTCTATATTGGTGATCACCGCGATGGTCGCCGGCAGCTTGACGAAAGTGCCGTCGGACTCGTCCGCCTCGACCACCATCCAGCGCCCCTCGCCGAGCCGGGCATTGGAGCCGTAGGATTGAATGATGCCGCCATTGATCACCGTCGGGTCCTCGCCGCCGGCGTCCAGGAGCGCCGCGACCAGCGAGGTCGTGGTGGTCTTGCCGTGGGTGCCGGCGACGGCGACGTTGGAGCGCAGCCGCATCAGCTCGGCCAGCATCTCGGCCCGGCGCACCACCGGCAGGGCACGGGCGCGGGCGGTGTCCAGCTCCGGGTTGCCGCGCTTGATCGCCGAGGATATCACCACCACCTCGGCGTCGCCGAGGTTCTCGGCCGCCTGGCCGATCTGGATGGTCGCGCCGAGCCCGCGCAGCCGCTCGACGATGATGCTTTCGCGCAGGTCGGAGCCCTGCACCGTATAGCCGAGGTTGAGCATAACCTCGGCGATGCCCGACATGCCGATGCCGCCTATGCCGACAAAGTGGATCGGGCCGATGTCGAAGGGCAGTGCGGTCGGGGCGTTCATTGCGGTCACTCCAAATGCTCTGGCTCGCGCCGGGCCTATCAGGCGCTGCCGGTCTTGCCAAGCGCTTCGACCAGGTCGGCAAGCTTCTGGGCGGCGCGGGGGCGACCCTCTGCCCGGGCTCGGCCGGCCATCTGCTCCGCCTTGTCAGGGTCGAGCAGCAAGCCTCGGATGTGCTCCGCCAGCGCCTCCGCCTTCAGTCCGGCTTCCGGTGCCAGAATGGCGCCGCCAGTGTCGGCGAACGCTTTGGCGTTGGCGGTCTGGTGATCGTCCATGGCATGGGGGTAAGGCACCAGGATCGATGGCCGGCCGAGCGCGGCAAGCTCCGCGACCGTGGACGCCCCAGCCCGGCAGATCACCAGCTGGCAACCGGCAAGCAACTCCGGCATGTTGTCGAAGAACGGCGCGAGCTTGGTCTCGACACCGGCGTCGCGGTAGGCCGCTGCGACCTCGCCTTCCTCGCCCGGCCGGACCTGCTGGACCACGATCAGCCGGTGGCGAAGCTCCTCCGGCAGCAGCGATACCGCGGCCGGAACCAGCCGGGCGAAGACACTGGCGCCCTGACTGCCGCCGAAGACGACGAGCACGAATCCTCCCTCAAGGGGCGCGAAATAGGGCAGGCCCAGATGCTCCAAGACACTGTCGCGAATCGGATTGCCGAGATGGACGAGCGTTGCCCCTGCCGGCGCGTTGGTCACCGGCCATGTGCCGCAGGCGACCCGGTCGACCCGGCGCGCGAACAGCCGGTTGACCCGGCCGAGCACCCCGTTCTGCTCGTGGATCAGCCGCGGCAGGCCAAGCCACCACGCAGCGCCCAGCGCCGGCAGCGCCGGGTAGCCGCCGAAGCCGGCGACACAGGCCGGCGGGTCGGCGCCGAACCGCCGCACCGCCGCGCGCATGCCGGAGAAGATCCGCAACGGCGCCGCCAGTTTCGCCGCCAAGCCGCCCTGGCTGAAGGTAGCGGATCGCAGCTCGACCCGCTCCACAGCCTCCGGAAACCCGCCAGCATAGCGCAGCCCGCGCGGGTCGGTCGCCAGCTTCACCCGCCAGCCGCGGCGCAGCATCTCCTCTGCCAGGGCCTGAGCCGGGAACATATGCCCGCCGGTCCCCCCGGCGGCGATCACCAGCAGCGGCCCGGTCACACGGCGCTCCGGAACTCGGTTGCCATATCGGACCGGCGGGCGCGGGTCAGCGCCAGCAGCACCCCCATCGCGATCGCCGCCGCCAACATCGACGAGCCGCCATAGGAGATGAACGGCAGCGTCATCCCCTTGGCCGGCAACAGCCGGATCGCCACCGCCATGTTGATGAAGGCCTGCAATCCGAACAGCACCGCCAATCCTGTGCCGGCGAGACGGATGAACGGCGTCCGTTCGTCCATCAGCCGGCCGAGCGCGCGCACGGTGATGAAGAGATAGAGGCCGATCAGAATCACGGTCAGGATCAGCCCGAACTCCTCGGCCGCGACGGCGACGATGAAATCCGTATGCGCATCCGGCAGGGTCCATTTCACCGAGCCTTGTGCCGCGCCAACGCCGAACAGGCCGCCCTCGCGGATCGCCGCCTGGGCATAGGCGAGCTGGGTGTGCGGGTCGACCTCGGCCGCCAGATAGCTGTCGATCCGGCTGGCGAAATGGCTGGAGTTGAAATAGGCGAAGGCGCCGCCGGCGCCGATCAGCCCGCCGAAGGCTAGCAATACCACGATCGGCGCGCCGGAGACGAAGACCATCGTCGCCAGTACCGCCAACAGCAGCATCGCCTGGCCGAAGTCCGGCTGCATCGCCAGCATTGCCGCGATGCCGAGCGCGGCGAGGCCGGTGAGCGTCCGCCCCGGCGGGCCGAAGCGCTCGAACGACCCGGCCATCAGCCAGGCCGACGCAACGACGAAGCCCGGTTTCAGGAACTCCGACGGCTGCAGGCTGAAGAAGCCGAGCGAGTACCACCGGGTTGCGCCCTTGCCGAAATCGGTGCCAAACCAGGGCAGCGCGATGGTCGCTGCGAGGGCGACGAGGAACATGACGATCCCCAGCCGCCGCGCGGTGGCCACCGAGCACATCGAGACCGCAGCGATCGTACCCAGCCCCATCATCACGAAGACGACATGGCGGATGACATAGTGGTAGGTCCAAAGGCCGTTCTTGTGCGCCAGCGGCGGCGAGGCCGCCAAGGCCAGCACCAGCCCGAGGGTGACCAGCAGCAAGAGCGCGCCGAGCGACCACCGGTCGACCGTGCGCAGCCAGTCGCCGACGATCGAATTCTCACCATGCAAGGAAGGGTTGCCGCGGAAGGTCAGTTCGGTCATGCGCCGGCTTCCTCTCGTTGGGCCGCCCGAACCCACGGCATCACCAGCGCCCGAAACGCCTCGCCGCGCGCCTCGAAGCTGTCGAACTGGTCGAAGCTGGCACAGGCAGGCGAGAGCAGGACCACGTCGCCGGGCTCGGCATCGGCCTGCGCCGCTGCCACTGCCTTGGCCAGCTCGCCGCAACGCAGATGCGGCGTCTCCGCCAGGGTGACGGCGAACGCGGCTTCTGCCTCGCCGATCAGATAGGCCTTGGCGACACGGTCGAACAGCGGCCGCAAGGGCTCGATCCCGCCCTCCTTCGGGCGGCCGCCGGCGATCCAGCGGATACGGTCGTAGGACAACAGCGCCTTCTCCGCTGCGTCGGCATTGGTCGCCTTGGAGTCGTTGACGTAAGTGACGCCACCAGCCTCGCCGACCCGCTCCATCCGGTGCGCGAGGCCGGGGAAGCTGACCAGCCCGCCCTCGATCTGCCGTGGTCCAAGGCCCACAGCGCGGCAGGCAGCGTAGGCGGCGCAGGCGTTCTGGTGATTATGGTCGCCCGCCAGCGCCAACGCCCCACGCATCTCGATGGCCGCGGCCTGCTTGCCGGCCCGCCATTCGGTCAGGTGACTGCGGTTCATGAACACCGACCAGCCCTCGCCGCGCAGCCGCGTCCGCACCGAGACCGTGATCGGCGCCTCTGAGATGCCGGCGAGGTACCGGCCCTCCACCTCGTCGACGCCGATGACCGCCCGCTCCGGCGCGCCGAGCTCGAACAGCCGCCGCTTGGCTGCAAAGTAGCCGCCGAGGCCGCCGTGGCGGTCGAGATGGTCAGGTGAGAGGTTCAGGAACACAGCCACGTCCGGCGCAAGGGTGCGGGCGAGCTCGGTCTGGTAGGAGGAAAGCTCCAGCACCACCACCTCGCCCGGCTCTGGCGGGTCGAGGTCAAGCACCCCACGGCCGATATTGCCGCCCATCTGGGTCCGGCGCCCGGCGGCCTTGAGGATGTGGTGGATCAGCGCCGTGGTGGTGGACTTGCCGTTCGACCCGGTCACGGCGATCACCTTCGGCTCCGGCCAATCCTCCTCGAAATCCTCAGGGGCGGCGTCCAAGAGCGCCCGGAAGAACAGCCCGACATCGTTATCGACCGGCACCCCGGCCGCCTGTGTCTGCTCCACCGCCGGGTGCGGCACCGGGTAGAGATGCGGAATACCCGGTGAGACGATCAGCCGGGCGATCTCCGATGCCTCGCGCGGTCGGCTCAGGTCGACCACCGCGAAGCCCTCGGCTGCCGCCTTGTCGCGCGCCGGCGCGCCGTCGTCCCAGCAGACCGGCTCGGCGCCGCCCGCCTCGAGCGCCCGCGCCGCCGCCAGGCCCGAGCGACCGAGCCCCAGCACCCCGACCCGCTGGCCGGCATATGCGCGGACAAGGATCATCTCAGCTTCAGGCTCGCCAGGCCAATGATCGCCAGGATCACCGCGATGATCCAGAACCGGATCACGATGGTCGGCTCCTGCCAGCCCTTATGCTCGAAATGGTGATGGATCGGCGCCATGCGGAACACCCGCTTGCCGGTCAGCTTGAAGCTGGCGATCTGGACGATGACGCTGACCGCCTCGACCACAAAGAGCCCACCGATGACCGCCAGCACGATCTCGTGCTTGGACGCCACCGCGATCGCCCCGAGCGCGCCGCCGAGCGCCAGCGAACCGGTGTCGCCCATGAACACCATCGCCGGCGGGGCGTTGTACCAGAGGAATCCGAGTCCCGCCCCGATCAGCGCCGCGCAAAAGACCACGATCTCGCCGGTGCCGGGTACGTAGTGCAGTTGCAGATACTCGGTGAAGTCGCTGCGCCCGACCACATAGGCGATGACCCCGAGCGACCCGGCGGCGATCATCACCGGCATGATCGCCAGCCCGTCGAGCCCGTCGGTGAGATTCACCGCATTGGCCGCCCCGGCGATCACCAGCATCGCGAAGGGCGCATAGAAGAGCCCGGCATGGATCACCGTGTCCTTCAGCACCGGCAGGGCGATGGTGTTCTGCAGCGCCTCCGGCTGCAGCGCCGTGGCCCAGATTGCGGCACCGAGGGCGATGAGAAAGCCAATGCCAAGACGCAGCTTGCCCGACACCCCTCTGACCGAAAACCGCCGCACCTTGAGAAAGTCGTCGACAAAACCGATGGCGCCGAAGCCGGCGGTCACCAGGACCACGATCCAGACGAAGCCGTTGTCGAGCCGCGCCCAGAGCAGGGTCGAGATCACGAGCGCGCTGAGGATCATCACCCCGCCCATGGTCGGCGTCCCCGCCTTCTCGACAATGTGACGCTCGGGCCCGTCGTCGCGGATCGGCTGGCCCTTCTTCTGCATCCGACGCAGCCAGTTGATGATCGGGCGACCGAACATGAAGGCGAAGATCAGCGCCGTCAGGAAGGCGCCGCCGGAGCGGAAGGTGATGTAGCGGAACAGGTTGAACACGTCGCCGCCGTCGCTGAGCGGTGTCAGAAGGTGAAAGAACATGACCCGTCATCCTCCTTGCGCCGGTGGGCGTCCCGCGCGTTGCCCAGCCCCTTGATCGCCTCGACCACCCGGCGCATCGCCATGCCGAGCGAGCCCTTGACCATGCAGACATCGCCCGCGTGCACCAGCCGCCTCGCCCGCACCGCTAGCTGTTCGCTGTCCTCAAACCATTCGCCCCGTTTCCCCCGGGGGAGCGCCGCATGCAAGGCGCGCATCCGCGGCCCGGCGAGGTGGACCTGATCGACCCCGTCCAGTTCCTCCAGCCCGGCCAATCCGGCGTGCAGTGCTTCCTCGGTCGGCCCGAGCTCCAGCATGTCGCCGAGGAAGGCGATGCGCCGGGCATGCGCGATGCGGCCGGCATCGTCGGTCACCCGGCTCGCCGCCAGCACCGCCAGAGCGGCACGCATCGAGGCCGGGTTGGCGTTGTAGCTCTCGTCGATCAGGGTGATCTCGCCATCGATCGCCGCCGGCCCGAGCTCGATCCGCCAGCGGTGCCCGCGGCCCTCGGGCGGCTCCCAGTCGGCCAGCGCCAGGCCGGCGCGTGCCAGATCGCCGCCGACCGCGGTCACCGCCCCAAGGGCGGCGACGGCATTGAGCGCAAAATGGGCGCCCGGCGCGCCGAGCTTGAAGGTGATCCGTTTGTCGGCGATCCGCGCCCGAACCACGGTCGCCTCGGCGCAGACGGTCGCCGCCTCCAGCAGCAAGTCGCAATCGGCGGTGCCGAAGCTGAGGATCCCCGCTTCACCGGCCTGCGCCGCCAGCCGGTCGAAATGGGGATTGTCGCGGTTGAGCACCGCGATCCCGCCCGGTTCCAGCCCGGCGAAGACCTCGGCCTTGGCATCGGCGATCTCCTCGACCGAGCCGAAGGCCGCCAGATGCACCGGTTCGACGGCAGTGATCAGGGTAACACGCGGCCGTGCCATGAGCGACAGCGGCCGGATCTCGCCGGCATGGTTCATGCCCATCTCGATCACCGCGAACTCGGTCGCGGCCGGCATCCGCGCCAAGGTCAGCGGCACTCCCAAGTGGTTGTTGTAGCTCTTCTCGGCCGCGTGCACCTGCCCCTGGCCGGTCAGCGCGACCCGCATCATCTCCTTGGTCGAGGTCTTGCCGACCGAGCCGGTGACCGCGATCATCCGCGCCGCGCTGCGCGCCCGGGCAGCCGCGCCGAGGGCGCCAAGCGCCTCCAGCGTGTCGTCCACCACAAGAATCGGCGCGTCCTCGGGCACGCCGTCCGGCACCCGGCTGACCATCGCCGCACCGGCCCCCGCTGCCAGCGCCGCGGCGACGAAACCGTGGCCGTCGCGGTTCTCGCCGGCCAGTGCCACGAACAGATCGCCCGGCGCGATGGTCCGGGTGTCGATGGAGATCCCGGTGATGCCTTGCCAGCCGCCGCGCAGAGCGCCGGAGGTGGCGGCCGCCGCGTCGACTGTGGTCCAGAGATACCCGCTCATCTGCCGCCTCCAAATCCGTTCGTCAGGCCATCGAGCGTGGCGACAGTCGCGCGCGCCTGGGTGGCGTCGTCGAAGGGCAGCATCCTGCCCTTGACTTCCTGCCCCTGCTCGTGCCCCTTTCCGGCGACCAGAAGGCAGTCGCCCGGTTCCTTCAGGGCATCGACACCGGCGAGGATCGCCGCCGCCCGGTCGCTGATCTCGTACGCCTCGGGACAGGTTTTGAGCACGGACGCCCGGATCGCCGCCGGGTCCTCGCCGCGCGGGTTGTCGTCGGTGACGATGGCCACATCAGCCCGCTCCGCCGCCGCCCGGCCCATCAGCGGCCGCTTTCCGGGGTCGCGGTCGCCGCCGGCGCCAAAGACCACAACCAGCTGCCCCAGGCAATGGGGGCGCAGCGCCGCGATCGCCGTCGCCAACGCATCCGGCGTGTGGGCGTAGTCGACATAGACGGTGGCGCCGTTGTCCCGGCGCGCCACCGGCTCCATCCGCCCGCGCACCCCGGTCAGCCCAGGCAGCGCGGCGAAGACCGCGTCCGGCGCCACGCCGGTGGCGATCGCCAGTCCCGCCGCCAGCGCCACATTGTCGGCCTGGAAGTCGCCGATCAGGGCCAGCTCCGCCCGGTGGACCACGCCCTGCCAGCCGAGCTCAAACGTCTGGCCGCGCGGGTGGTAACGGGTGCCGAGGATTGCCAGATCGGCCTCGGCCGTGCGACCGACCAAGACCAGCCTTAGCCCGCGCTTTGCCGCCACTGCGCGGACCCGGTCGGCCACCGGATCGTCGGCATTGACCACCGCTGCCGCATCGGCGGGCAGCAGTTCCGAGAACAGGCGCAGCTTCGCCGCCACGTAGTCTTCGTGGCTGGCGTGATAGTCCATGTGGTCGCGGGTAATGTTGGTCAGTGCCGCCGCCGCCAGCCGCACACCGTCAAGCCGGTGCTGGGCGAGGCCGTGGCTCGACGCCTCCATCGCCGCGTGGGTGCAGCCCTTCTCGGCCAGCCGGATCAGCAGGGCATGCAGCGTGATCGGTTCCGGCGAGGTGTGGGAGAGCGGCTCCTCGAAGCCCTCGCCCTCGACCCCGGTGGTACCGAAGGCCGCCGCCCGGCGTCCGGCTGCGGTCCAGATCTGGCGCAGGAAATGCGCCGTCGAGGTCTTGCCGTTGGTGCCGGTCACCGCCACGATCACCGGCGGTTGGGCGTCGTAGAACCGCGCCGCCAGCCGGGCCAACTCGGCACGCGGCGCATCGCTGACGAAGAACGGCACCGGCAGATCGCCGACATCGGCCCGCGCCGTCTTGACCCCCGCCTCGGTCGCCACGACCGCGATCGCGCCCTGGCGCACCGCGAATTGGGCGAAGCTCGAGCCGTCAAGCCGCGTGCCGGGAATGGCGACGAAGACAAACCCCTGTTCAACCGCGCGGCTGTCGACAGCAAGACCGGCAACCGCTTGACCCGCGTCCGGTCGGGGACCGCGGCACGGCAGCTCGGTCAGGCCCAGTCCGGCCAGCGTCCGTTTGCGGGGGGTCGGAGGCCGAGCCATCGCACACCCCTATTGTCCGGAGGCGGGGATCGTCGGAAGGCCGACCGGCTTGCTCACCGGCTGCGGCCGCAACCCGAGTAGCGGAGCGACCCGCTCGATCGCCGCCGCCGTCACCGGCACCGCGGTGCGGCTGGCCTCGCGCTTCACAACCTTGCCCGAGCGGTCCTCAGGCTCGTCGAGCGAGATCACCAAGACGTATTTCGGGTTCGAGGTTGGGAACACCGAGGCGAAGGTTGCGATCACCTTGTCGTGGTAGTAGCCACCTTGCGGGCGGACCTTGTCGGCGGTTCCGGTCTTGCCGCCGATCTCGTAGCCGGGCAGATCGGTCCGACGACCGGTTCCGCGGCGCACCACCTTGCGCATGACCTCCAGCATCGCCCGCGCCGTGCGCAGCAAAAACACCCGTTCGCCGGGCTCGGCGCCGCCCTTGAGCAGAGTCGGGCGCACCCGCCGGCCACCGCTGGCCAGGGTGGCGTAAGCGGCGGCCAGATGCACCGGCGATGCGGCCAGCCCGTAGCCGAAAGAGATCGTCATCGACGAGAGTTCCGTCCATTTCGGCGGCAACAGCGGTGCCGCGCCTCGGGCTTCGGCCAGCTCCAGCGGCAGCGGCTCGAAGAAGCCCAGGCGCTTCAGATAGTCCTTGAGCCGCGGCGTGCCAACCCTCAGCGCCAGCTGCGCCGCGCCGACATTGGACGAGCGCACGACGATGTCTTCGAGCGTCATCTCCGCCGGCATGCGATGAAAATCGCGGATCCGCCGCCGGCCGTAGGTCAGGGGCGCCCCGGTCTCGATCAGGGTCTCGGCGTCGGCGACACCGGCCTCCAGCGCGAAGGCCGCCGTCAGCACCTTGAAGGTCGAACCGAGCTCGTAGATGCCTTGCGCTGCCCGGTTGAAACGCGGATTGAATTCGGCCGCGCCGCTGAATGCCTCAGGGCCGCGGTTCGGGTCGAAATCTGGCAGCGAGACCATGGCCACGACCTCGCCGCTGCGCACATCCATCAGCACCCCGGTAGCACCGATCGCCGAAAACCGCTTCACCCCGGCGGCGAGGACGTCGCGCAGTGCCGCCTGCACCGTGAGGTCGATCGACAGCGCCAGTGGCCGGCCGATCTCGGCCGGGTCGCGCAGGCGGTCGTCGAAATAGCCTTCGACACCGCCGGATCCGACCAGCTCGGCGAAGCGCACATCCTCCTTCGCCGCCTTCACGCCGCCGACGATATGCGCGACGGTGCGCCCGGCGGGATAGATCCGCATCTCGCGGGCGCCGAACTTCAAGCCGGGATAGCCGAGGTCTAGCACCCGCCGGCGCTGGCGCGGCGTGATCGGGCGTTTGATCCAGGCGAACCTGGCATCGCGGGTCAGGCGCTTGAGCAGCCCCGCCTGGTCCATATCGGGGAAGATCGCCGCAAGATTGCGGGCTACCGCTTCGGCGTCCTTGATCTCGCGCGGATGGGCATAGAGTGAGAAGGCCGGCAGGTTGCCGGCGAGCAGCCGGCCCTTCCGATCGCTGATCTCGCCGCGCACCGGCAGCGCCGCGCCTCCCGAGCGCGCCAGTTGCGGCTCGCCCGGCTCGTCCAGCGCCATCAACCCCATTCGGGCGCCGACGGTGGCGTAGACCAGGCACAGCGCGAAGATCACGATCATCACCCGCCAGTCGTCGCGCGGGCTGGCGGTCCGGCTGCGTCGCGGCGGCGAGGGCGAATGCTCCGGCCCCGGCAGCGCGAGAGGATGGGAGAGAGCGGTCAATCCGGCCTCCAGTTCACCGGCCGCGGCACCGGCAGCGGGAACTCGGAGGAATGGCGCGTGACCGGCACCGAAACCGCAGAGATCGCCGCCGGATCGAGCTCGTCAAGCAGGAATTCCGGCCCTAGCGCCGCGTGCCGAGGCGGAAACGGCACCACCGCGACCTCGTCGAAATGCCGCGGCGCCATCGGCTCCAGCTCGAGACGGTATTTGTGCAGCTCGACCAGCCGGGCCAGGCGGTCCGGAGCGTTGAGATAGGCCCATTCGACCCGCAGCACCTCGACCGACTCACGCTCGGCGGCTATGTTGCTGCGCAGCTTCTCGACCCGCCCAAGCGCCGTCTCGGTGCGATAGTTGACGTTGTAGGTCCAGGCGGCCGCAGCCACCACGGCGATGATCGAGAGGGCGAAGGCGGTACGGTTCATCGCCGGCCTCCTGCCGCCAGCTCCTCCAGGCTCGGCAGCCGCGGCAGGCCGAGCCTCGCCGGATCGACCGACCGCACCGGCGCCTCGGTGCGCACCGCCGCGCGCAGCTGGGCCGAGCGCGCCCGCGGGTTGCGCGCCGTCTCCGCCGCCCCAGCCTGCACCGGTCGCGCCGGGCGGCTATAGCGCGGCGGCGGCGCCTGACGGGCCGGGGCGTGCCGCGAGCCCTGCCCCTCCTGGCCGGACGCCGACTGCAGGTAGCGTTTGACGATCCGGTCCTCGAGCGAGTGGAAGGTCACCACCGCAAAGCGCCCGCCCGGCGCCAGCACCTTCTCGGCCGCTTCCAGCCCCTGCACCAGTTGGCCCAGCTCGTCGTTCACGGCGATGCGCAGGGCCTGGAAGCTCCGGGTCGCCGGATGGACCTGCCCCGGGCGCGGCCGCGGCAGACAACCGCTGACGATCTCGGCCAGCCGGCCGGTGCGCGTGATCGGCGCCTCGGCCCGTGCGGCGACGACGGCGCGGGCGATCCGCCGCGCCGCGCGCTCCTCGCCAAAATGAAACAGAATATCGGCCAGGCCGCGCTCGCTGGCACGGTTCACCAACTCGGCCGCCGAGACCCCGCTCTGCGCCATCCGCATGTCGAGCGGCCCGTCGCGAGAGAACGAGAAGCCACGCTTGGCCTGGTCGAACTGCATCGACGACACCCCGATGTCCAGCACCACTCCCACGACCGGCCCCGCCGCATGCGCGCCGGCGATCCGGTCGAGCTCGGCGAATTCGCCCTCGACCAGCACCAGCCGCCCGGCCGCCTCGGCGGCCAGCGGCGCGCCGCGCGCCAGCGCATCCGGATCGCGATCTATGGCAATCACCTGCGCCGCACCCCGATCGAGCAGGGCGCGGGCATAGCCGCCGGCGCCGAAGGTTCCATCGACGAAGACGCCGCCCCCGACCGGGGCCAGCGCCTGCATCACCTCGTCGAGCAGGACGGAGATGTGCGGGGCCGCGGGCGGAGCCATTTCGCCCGCCGCGGCCATCAGTGCAGCCCTCCGAGCCGAATCGACGGCGCCAGCTCCCGGCTGCGGGTCTGGGCGCCGGCTTCGTAGGTGGCACGCTTGCCGGGCGCCCAGAGCTGGAAGCTGGAGCCGCGGCCGACGAAGCGCACTTCGCCGTCGATTCCGATCTGGTCGCGCAAGTCCTTCGACAGCACCACCCGGCCCGCCTCGTCGACCGGGATCTGGCGGGCATCGGTGACGATCCTGAGTGCCAGCGCCTCGGTGTCGGCGTGGCTCAGATCCATCGCCTCGAACTGCTCGACCACCTTCTCGTAGCCGGTCCGCGACAGCACCACATGAGCATCGGAATGGTTCATCTGCGGCAGCACCACCACATGGCTCGAGCCGACGCCTTCGAGGACCTTGCGAAAGTCGGCGGGCAGTGAGACGCGCCCTTTGGCGTCCACCTTGTGGGTCGAGCTGCCTGTAAAGAACTTCAACACGTTCCCACGCCACCCCGTCGTCGTCTACTCGGCGCCCTCGAAACGCCCCGGGTGAGCCCCGGTGCCTAGAACGTGTAAAGGGCGGACCGGGCTCTTTGCCTATCAGTCCGCCCCCTGTCCCTCAGTCCGGCTCGACCCTGCCTTGTGTCTGGTTGTTGTCAGCCGCCTGTGTCACGTTCGAGTCTTTTTCGGGCGCCCGCCGATGCCTGTATGAAACTGCCGGTTTTTTCGTTGCCGGCGGGCGCCTCGGAATCAGTGTATACAGCGCCACTATGCCCCACTTCAAGGTTTTTTCTACCACTTCATCCCACTTTGTGCAATTATGCGTCTTGCACAGCTTCTCCCTCTGTGCGCGTACCCGCTTTCAGCGCCGGGTTCCCTGGCTTCCGGGAACCATCAGCGGCCGGGTGGGATGATTTCCCATCCGGTCGCCTCTTTTCCGGGGACGTCGTTGATCAGAAGCCGCGGCGGCGAGCCCCGACACCGGGCGGAGGCGCGGACGGCATGACGTTGGAGCCGCGCCTCACCTGAAAGCCGGCATCGCCTTCACGATGTTGAAACGACACCGATCGCGAGAACGCGCCCTGATGGACTCAGAGCTCCGGGGTGTCCCAGTTGTCGATCGCGTCGAGCAGCTTCGGCGGCGCGATCGGCAGCGAGGTCATGCGCCGCTGGGTCGCCACCGCGACGGCGTTGGCGACGGCGGCCGGGGCCGAGACCATGCCCGCCTCGGCCATGCCCTTGACGTGGTAGGGGTTCGGCACCTCGACAATCACTGCCTCGATCATCGGCAGGTCCGAGGCGACCGGCATCCGGTAGTCGAGGAAGCTCGGGTTTTCCAGCACCCCGTCCGGGCCGTAGATGTAGCCTTCGTTCAGCGCCCAACCGACGCCCTGGGCGACCGCGCCCTGGATCTGACTCTCGACATAGTCGGGATGGATCGCCCGGCCCGCGTCCTGCGCCGCCACGGCGTTCAGGACGGTCGTCCTGCCGGTCTCAGGATCGACCTCGACGTCGATGAACATGGCGCTGAAGCCCGGGGCATGGCCGGTCATGAACTCGGCATGCGAGCTGCCGAAATGGCCGCCGGTGGCGGTGGCCGACTGGGCCAGCTCCTTCAGCGTCAGCGGCTCGAACTCGCCGACATTCAACGAAGACGGCCGTGCCTCGCCATCGATCCAGTCAACCCCGTCGACCTCGACCTGCCAGATCTTCGCCGCACGCTCCTTGAGCTGCTGGACGACCTTGCTGCAGGCGCTGACCACGGCCTTGCCCGAGGCGAAGGTCACGCGCGAGCCGCCGGTGACGAAGGTGTAGAGCACCGAGGTGGTGTCGTTGACCTGCGCGCGGACCTTTTCGTAAGGGATGCCGAAGGTGTCAGCCGCCATCAGCGCCATCGACGCGCGGCTGCCGCCGATATCCGGGCTGCCGGTCGCCACGGTGACCGTGCCGTACGGGTTGACATAGGCGGTGGCGCCGGAATCGCCGCCGGTTTTGTGCCAGAATCCGGCCGCGAAGCCCCGACCCTGGTTCGGGCCGAACTCTCGCTTGTAGGCGGGATGCGCCCTCAACGTCTCTATAATCTCGCTGAACCCTTCATGGGTCATCTTCCTGTTGCAGACCATCGGGTCGCCGATATGAATCGCGTTCTTCAGGCGCAGATCGGCCGGGTCCATCGCCAGCGTCTTAGCCCTGATTATTCATCAGGGTGCCTGACTTGGTTGGCGGGGATGGATTAAACTGTGGATGCGGCGCATGAATTTGTCGCCAAACCTGTTCCTGCGCCACCAGCCTAGAGATCCAGCCCGCCATGTTCGATGATACCCCGCTGCGGCCCGGTTTGGCACCCGTCGAGGGCCTCGATATCCATGCCCGCTTCGATG
>Ga0209049_1000057_pt1 | contig 20614 bp, 23 predicted proteins | sample WorMetulBAHAMAS2_FD_187398 | JGI IMG/M metagenome (GOLD analysis project Ga0209049, IMG submission 187398) | Marine gutless worms symbiont microbial communities from Max Planck institute for Marine Microbiology, Germany - Olavius ullae BAHAMAS.2... | ecosystem: Host-associated > Annelida >...
CTGGTCCGGCAGCTCGGCGCCGTCCCGGTCATCCCGCACCGGTCCAACAGGAAGGCGATCCCGGCCCGCTTCGCCAAGGCGCTCTACCGGGGCCGCGCCCGCATCGAGCAGGCCGTCGGCAAGCTCAGGCGCTTCAAGCGCATCGCCCTGCGCTGCGAGAAGACCGCAAGAAACTTCAGAGCATTCACCGCCTTAGCCGCCGCGCTCATCTTGGTCAAATCCGTCCACACCGCCTAGTATTGCTTGGCGGGCTGGTTGCCGAAAGCGGCGACGGTCCCTCCCTTCCGTCCCCGCGTCAGTCTTCCGCGCGGGGCCGTCGGATCTGGCCATCATCGGCCAGGATCTCGTCGAGCCGGTCATTCCAGTCGCCGAAGTCGGGGCCGAGATGGGTGATCCGGCCCGGGGTCTCGGAGAGGCGCGGAAACACGTTCGGGACCGCGACCTCGCCGAGCGCCGGATCGGTCACCCGGAGGATGGTCTCGCGGGCGGCGTAATGGGGATCGGCGAAGATGTCGGCGATGGAGTTGATCGGTCCGCAGGGCACGTCGCCTTCGGTGCAGAGCCGGATCACGTCCTCCTTGCTATGTGCGCCGGTGAAGGCCTCGACGGCACCGTCGATGGTGGCCCGGTCGGCGAGCCGGTCGCGGGTCTTCGGGTGGCTGGCGGCGAAGTCGGGCCGCTTCAGCACCCGCACCGCCATCTGCTCCCAGATCTTGTCCGACGTGCAGGCGATGGCGACCCAGTGGCCGTCGGTGCAGGGGAAGTGGCCGTGCGGGCAGACCTGTCGGGTCATGCGGCCCTCGCGGCTGCGTATAATGCCATTTTTCGCATAAGCTGGAGCGGTTTCGTCAAGAACTCTGAAAATCGACTCGAAGAGCGCAACATCGATCACTTGCCCCTCGCCGGTTCGCTCGGCGACGCGCAGGGCCATCATCACCCCGATCACCCCGTAATAGCCCGAGATGTAGTCGGCCAGCGATGTCGATCCCGGCGTGACGGGCGGGCCGTCGGGCATCCCCGCGAGGTGGGTCAGGCCGCCGACCGCATGGGCGATGCGGGCGAAGCCGGGACGGTCGCGGTAGGGGCCTGTCTGGCCGTAGCCGGAGATGCGCAGGATCACCAGTGCCGGGTTCAGCTCGAGGAGCACATCCGGCCCCAGCCCCCATCTCTCCAGCGTGCCGGGGCGGAAGTTCTCGCACAACACGTCGGAGCGGCGCACCAGCTCCTTCAGCTTCGCCGCGTCCGCGGGCGATTTCAGGTCGAGGGTGACCGAGTGCTTGTTGCGGTCCTCCGAGAGCCACGCCAACGTCCGGTCAGGGTCGTCTGTGGCGGTGCCGAAGCGGTGCATCGGGTCGCCGCCATCGGGGTGCTCGACCTTGATCACCTCGCCGCCGAACTCGCCGAGGATCGCCGCGGTTAGGGGCGCGGCGATGAAGGTGGCGAGGTCGAGGACACGGATACCTTCGAGGGGGGTCATTCCTCGTCTTCCATCTCGGCGAAGACCTCGCGGGCGATGCGGAAGGCGTCGAGCGCCGCCGGGGCGCCGCAATAGACCGCGGTCTGCAGCAGGCACTCGCGGACCTCCTCGCGGGTCAGCCCGTTGCGGAGCGCCCCGCGCAGGTGCCGCTTCAACTCGGCCGGCCGGTTCAGCGCCGTCAGCATGCCGGTATTCAGGATCGAGCGCGAACGCCGGTCGAGGCCAGGGCTGCACCAGATGTCGCCCCAGGCGTAGCGGGTGATGTAGTCCTGCAAGGGCGCGTTGAGGTCGTCCATCGTCGCCAGCGAACGGTCGACATAGGCGTCGCCCACCACCTCGCGGCGGATCTCCAGCCCCTTGTCCCAGAGCCCGTCCTTTCGCACGTCGCTCATGCCAGCACCCGCGCCGGATCGCCGGCGAGCCAGGCCGCGATATCCTCGACCATCTGTTCGTAGAAGTTGCGGTAGCAGCGGTCGGTTACATAGCCGAGATGCGGTGTCAGCAGGGTGCGCGGGCAGGAGCGGATCGGGTGGTCTGGGGCCAGCGGCTCGGCATCGTAGACGTCGACCCCTGCCCCGGCGATCCGGCCTTCGGTGAGCGCCGCGATCAGCGCCTCCGTATCGACGATCGGTCCGCGCGAGGTGTTGACCAGGAACGCGGTCGGCTTCATCAGCGCCAGCTCCGCCGCGCCGACCAGCCCGCGCGAGCGCTCGCCGAGCTTGTAGTGGATGGTGAGGACGTCCGCCTGCCGGAAGAGCTCGTCCTTCTCGACCCGCGTGGCGCCAGCCTCGGCCGCCGCCTCGGCGGTGAAGGTTGTGGCTCCAGGCGATCACCTTCATGTCGAAGGCCTGGGCAATCTGGGCCATCTTCCTGCCCAGCCGTCCGAGGACGAGAATGCCGAGGGTCTTGCCCTGCAGGTCGGTGCCGAGGGTGGTGATCCAGGTGCCTTCGCGCATCCGGGCGTTCTCGGTGTGGATGTTGCGCGCCAGCCCGATCATCAGGCCCCAGGCGAGCTCCGGCGTCGCCTGGGCCGAGTTCGAGGTGCCGACGACGGGGATTCCGCGGGCTTGGCAGGCCTCCAGGTCGATGGCGGCGTTGCGCATGCCGGCGGTGACCACCAGCTTGAGGTTCGGCAGCCGCTCGATGAGGTCGGCCTTGAACGGGCTGCGCTCGCGCATGACGCAGACGATGTCATAGGGCGCCAGTCGCTCAACGAACCCGTCGAGCCCCTCGTAGATGTCGTTGAAGAAGGTGATCTCGTGGGCGGCCTCCAGGCCGCTCCAGTCGGCCATGTCGCGGGCGACGCTCTGGTAGTCGTCGAGGACGGCGATCTTCATCTTCGTTTTCTCCCTCAGGCGATCTTGTATCTCGATAGGAACTCCGGATCGGGCGCGACGCCGAGGCCGGGGCCGCGTTGCAGGCCGACGGGGCCGGCGTTCTCGCGCACCTGACGCTGGATCTCCAGCGGCTCGGTCAACATCTCGTCGCGGAAGCGGTTGGGGATGGTGCCGAACTCCAGCATCGGCTCCCAGGGATGGAGGCCGCCCGGCAGGTGCGGCATCGCGGCCAGGAGGTGCATGTTGGCGGTGACCGCGATGGCCGAGCCCCAGACATGGTTGATCACCGGCACGAAATCGGCGTGGCAGAGCGCCAGCACCTTGAGGTACTCGCTGATGCCGCCGAGGCCGCAGACCTCCGGCTGGGCGATGCCGACGGCTCGGGCCGCCAGGAGGTCGCGCCAGCCCCAGCGGGTGAACTCGGCCTCGCCGCCGGCGATGGTGGTCCTGAGCCCGGCACGCAGCTCGGCATAGCCGGCGCGGTCCTCCGGGGCGACCGGCTCCTCGAACCAGTATGCGCCGAGCTCGTCCAGCGCCCGGCCGACATAGAAGGCGTCCGCCGTGGTGTAGCAGTGGTTGGCGTCGACGGCGAAGCGGAAGTCGGGGCCGACGCCCTCGCGCGCCGCGGTCAGCCTGACGTCGTCGCGCGGGCCGAGGCCGACCTTCATCTTGGTCGCCGCGAAGCCCATCTCTCGGATCGCCGCCGCCTCCTCGCAGAACGCCCCGGCCAGGTCGGACACCTTGCGCAGCATCATGCCGTAGCCGTAGACAGGCAGCCGCTCGCGCGTCGGCCCGCCGCGGAGCCGGTAGAGCGGCAACCCGGTGACCTGCTCGGCGATGTCCCAGAGCGCGATGTCAACGCCGGACAGCGCCTGCAGCGGCATGCCCTTCTGACCGTGATCCCGCATGAGATTATAGCAGTGCTGCCAGTGCGCCTCGCGCGCCACCGGGTCGCGTCCCAAGAGCATCGGCTGCAGCACCTGCTCGACAATGGCCTTGTTGGCCAACGCCACCGGGCCGGGGCCGAAGCACTCGCCCCAGCCGGTCAGCCCCGCGTCGGTTTCGACCTCGACCAGATGCGCAGTGCGGGCGTTGTAGTATTGCTGCGAATAGCCGAGCTCCTCGCCGAGCTCGTTGCGCAGCACGTGGCTGGTGATGCGGGTGATCTTCATGGCTTCCCTTTCGACCGGCCGTGGAAGTCGAGCAGCAGCGCGTTGAGAACCTCCGGCGCCTCGTACATCGCCCAGTGGCCACAGTCGGGGATGATGTGGGTTTCCACATCTGGCCTCGCGGCGCGGCACATCTCCAGGCGCTCGGCGATGGGCGGTATGGTCGAGGCGTCGTGCTCGCCATAGATCACCTTGACTGGGCAGGTGAGCCGGCCGATCAGCCGCGGGGTGTCGTCGGCCCAACTGATGCGGCGGGAGTCGAACCGGGTGCGGCGGACGTTGCGGAACTGCATGTCGATGGCCCAGTCATCGATCTTCGCCCGGTCCCAGATCATCAGCTTGGCGAGGTTGTCGGCATGCATAGCGCGCAGCTCTGCCTCGGTTAGCGCGCGGCCGAGCCGCTCGGCCAGGCGCCGGTGGCTCTCGAGCGTGAAGGTCCGCTTGCCGGCGGGCGAGCCGTAGCCGGCGCCGCCGGTCATGCTGAGCGAGCCGGCGCACGGCCCGAGCGCCACCGCCACCGCCGCCACCGCGCCGCCGAAGGAGAAGCCGGCAAGGTGGATGCGCGGGGCCGACCCGCAGATCTCGGCCACCGCATCGGCAGTAACCCGGAGATAGTCGTCGACCGAGATGTCCCATTCCACCCGGTCGGAATCGCCATAGCTCGGCAGGTCGAGCGCGATCACCCGGAAGCTCGCGGCCAGGGCGTCGACGTTCAACACCCAATGGTCCCACAACCCCGCCCCGCCGTGCATCAGCACCAGCGGCTCGCCGGCACCGAAGTCGCGCCAGGCGACGCCGGCGGCGCTCTCGTGGTGCTGCGTCTCTATGAGGCGCCGGTCGAAATCAGAGGAAAGGGTCATGGTGCCTCAGTCCCAAGACTTCTCGTCGTCATAGACGTTCTCGGGCATCGGCAGTCCGGCGAAATCGGCGTCCGCGAGCGGTCGGTCGGGCGCGACGCCCAGCTTCTCGAGCACCAGCATCAGTTGCCGGGCGTGCTGGCCCAAATGCCAGGCGGTGCGCTCCATGAAGTCTTGCAGGGTCTGCGAGCCGTAGTAGACCTCGGCCTGGCGGGAGAAATCGCCATCCTGGTTGGCCTGCCACCAGGCATCGAACCGCGCTCGGATCTCGCGGCCCGAGGCGACGAGGTCGGCGGCAGTGCACACATGCGGCGGCGCCGGGCGCAAGTAGGCCTCCTCGGTCAGCGGCGTGCCCTCGGTCTCGTCGACGAAGGCGTCGACGATCTGGAAGATGTGGCTCGCCAGATCGCGGAAGCTGCGCGGACGGTTCGGCAGCATGTCGCCGAGATGGGCTTCCGGCAGTTGGGCCGAGAACCGGATCGCGCCGGCGAGGATGCCGTCGATCCGCGCCTTCAACTCAGAGGGCGGCAGCACCTTGCGGTCGAAGTCGATGCCGACAATCCGGGCCACGTCCTTGAGGATCTGGTCGGAGACATACTCCTTGCCCTTGGCCACCAGCGGGATCATCCGGACGCCCAGCTCCTCCAGCTCGCGGAAGCCGCGCTCGTCCGCCAGCACGTCGATCGAGACGAAGGGGACGCCGTGGCGGGTGAGGAACTCCTTGGTGCGCAGGCAGCTCGAGCAGCCGGGCTGCCAGTAGGCGCGGAGCTCGGGTTCGGTCTGGGTGTCGGTCATTGCCACGCCTCTCCGCGGGGTCTGTCCTGCGATCATATCACGTTAATGATGCGCAACACGGTTTTGCAAGCTGCGGTTATCGCATATGCGGTATCTCATGGGCACCGCAACGAGAGAGGATCCGCATGGGTCACGGCAGCGAAGCAGCGGACCGCGCCGCCCTGCGCGAGGCCCTGTTCCGGCCGCGCAGCGTCGGGCTGGTGGGGCTCTCCAGCGACACCGGGCGGCCGACGGGGCGGCCTTTGGACTGCCTGCGCCGGGCAGGCTTCGGCGGCGCCGTCTATGTCGTCAACCCGCGCCGCGACGAGGCGCAGGGCGTGCGGGCCTATCCCTCCTTGCGCGACCTGCCGGAGGTGCCGGAGCATGTTTACGTGCTGGTCGGCACCCGGCTGGCGACGGAGGGGTTGCCGAATGTGCCGCGATCGGGGTTAAGGTCGCCACCGTGCTGGCCGACGGCTTCGCCGAGACCGGGCCGGAGGGCGCGGCGATGCAGGCCACCCTGGTCGAGACCGCGCGGGCGGCGGGAATGCGGCTCCTTGGCCCCAATTGATGGGGCTGGCCGACCTGCACAGCGGCGTCTGGATCACCACCAATGCGGTCTACACCGAGCCGGAGCAGCTTGCCGGCAGGGTCGCGCTCCTGTCGCAAAACGGCTCGATGATGGGCGGGTTGATCTCGCGGGCGAAGCTGCTGGGGCTGGGGTTCTCGAAATCGGTCGGGGTCGGTAACGAGGCGGATCTGACCATCGGCGAGATCGGGCTGGCCTGTATCGACGACCCGGAGACGGACGTCTTCCTGCTGCTCCTGGAGACGATCCGCGACGCCGACCGGCTGGCCGAGCTCGCCGCCGCGGCGCAAGGTGCGGGCAAGCCGGTGGTGGCATTCAAGCTCGGCCGATCCAGCGTCGGCCAGCAGCTCGCGGTGGCGCATACCGGGGCGCTGCTCAGCGACGATGCGGTGGTCGACGCCTATCTCGGCGATGTGGGCATCGCCCGGGTGCACACGCTGGATGGGCTGATCGAGGCGGCGACGCTCTTTGCCGGGCAGCGGCCGCTGGCGAAGCCCGACCCGGTGGTCGGGGTGATGACCACCACCGGCGGCGGCGGCGCGGCGGTTTCCGACCGGCTGGCGCTGGCCGGGGCGCGGATCGAGCCGGCCTCGGATGAGACCCTGGCGACGATCCGGGCCACGGGCCTCAACGTGGTCAAGGCGTCGATGACCGACCTGACGCTCGCCGGGGCGGGGCCGCAATTCGTCGTGCCGGCGCTGGAGGCGATGGCGAAGGACCCCAATTCGATGTCGTCATCTCGGTCTCGGGCTCATCGGCGCGCTCCAACACGCCGCAGACGATGCGGCCGCTGATCGAGGCCGACAAGCGGGCAAGCCCTTTGGCGCCTTCCTGGTCCCGGAGGCGACGGAGGGCCTCAAGATGTTGATCGAGGCCGGGGTGCCGGCGTTCCGCACCCCCGAGTCCTGCGCCGATGTCATCGGTGCGCTGCTGCGCTGGCGGGCACCGCTGGCGGGGATCGCGCCCCGGCCCTACCCCGCCGCTGCCGGCACGGTGATGGACGAGCGGGACTCGCTGGCGCTGCTGGACGGGCTCGGCGTGCCGGTGATCCCGGCGGTGGAGGTGCCAATCGACGACGCCGGGCGCACCGCCCTGCCCTTCGGCTGGCCGGTGGTCGCCAAAGTGCTCTCCGACGCGGTGCCGCACAAAACGGAAGCCGGCGGCGTGGTCGTCGGCATCGACGGGCCGGAAGCGCTGGCGGCGGCGGCGGCGCGGATCGCCGCGAGCGTGGCGGCGCATCACCCCGGCGTCACCGTCGAGCGGTTGCTGGTGAAGCCGATGGCCGTCGGCCTGCAGGAAGTCCTGCTCGGCTACCGCCGCGATCCGCAGGTCGGGCCGGTGGTGACCCTGGCGCCGGGCGGGGTTCTGGTCGGGCTCTACGACGACAAGGCGGTGCGGCTGGCGCCCGTGGATGAGGCGACGGCGGCGGAGATGATCGCCGAGGTGATGGGCTTGGCGCCCCTGCGCGGCCATCGCGGCCTGCCGAAAGGCGACCTGGCGGCGCTGGTCCGGGCGGTGGCGGCGTTCTCGCGCCTAGCGGAGGCGGCAGAGGTGCTGGAGGCCGACGCCAACCCGGTGATGGTCACCGGCGACGGGGTGGTCGCGGTCGACGCCCTGATCCTGAAGGGAGGCTGAGATGGCGGCATCGACCCGCGACCACGTCAGCGCGGCGGAATGGGTGATGCGGGTGGACCTCGCCGCCTGCTTCCGGCTGGTCGCGTCGTTTGGCTGGTCGGACCTCCTCGGCACGCATATCTCGGCGCGGGTGCCGGGCGGGGGAAATGAATTCCTGATAAACCCTTACGGCCTTTTGTTCGACGAGATCACGGCGTCGTCGCTGGTCAAGGTCGACGAGGCGGGCAACATCCTCAGCCCGACCGAGTACAGCATCAACCCGGCACGCTTCTTCATCCACGGCGCCGTCCATATCGCCCGGCCCGAGGTCGCCTGCGTCCTGCACACCCATACGCCCGGCCGGCACCCGGGTCTCGGTGCAGAAGAGCGGCATCCTGCCCCTGACCCAGCAGGCGCTGCAGGTGATCGGCTATACTGGCTATCACGACTCTGAGGGCCCGGCGACGGAGATGGACGAACGTGCGCGGCTGGTGCGCGACCTCGGCGACAACAACATCCTGGTGCTGCGCAACCACGGTCTTTTTGCCGTCGGCCGCAGCGTCGGCGAGGCCTGGGTGTGGATGTACCGGGCCGAGCGCGCCTGCCGGATCCAGATCGCCTTCCAGTCCTCGGGCGCCGAGGGCATTGCGCTGTCGGAGGAGGTGCAGCAGGTGACCATCGCCCGCAACCGGCTGGCCAACAGCCCCGAGGGCCACCGCCCGATCGGCAAGCTCGAATGGCCGGCGTTGTTGCGGCGGCTGGACCGGATCGACCCGTCCTACAAGGAATGAGGACAAGATGGCCGACCTCATGCAGGGCTTCCCGCCCGCCCCGAGGCCCGGGTAACGCTGGCCAACTGGCGCAAGCCGCCCTATGTGCGCTGGGCCTTCCAGCACGTGCGCGAGCTGGTGCCCTCGGCCGACATCCCGAACGACCCGGAAGCGGTGCGACCGCTGCCCGAGGCTCCCCTCGACCTCTCCGGGGTGTAGGTTTAGAACGGGGAGAACTCCCTTTCTTTCAATGCGTTCATGGAACAAACTCAGACCGACGTGCTGGTCGTCCTGCACCGGGGCAAGCTGGTCTACGAGCATTACGCCAACGGCATGACGCCGGCGACGCCGCACATCCTGATGTCGGTGTCGAAATCGGTTCTGGGGCTGATCGCCGGGATCGCGGTCGCATGCGGTGAGCTCGATCCGGAGGCGCAGGTGACGGATTACGTGCCGGAGGTCGCAACCACCGCTTACAAGGGCGCGCGGGTCCGCAACTTGCTCGACATGCGCGTCGGGATTGAGTTCGACGAGGACTACCTCGCCGCCGGCGGCGCCATCATCGAGTACCGCAAGGCGACCTTGTGGGACCCGCTCGACCCCGGTCAGGCGCCGCTCGATCTGTGCGCTCCTTCTACCAGAGCCTGACCGAGCCCGACGGAGCGCACGGCCGGCCCTAGCACTACGTCTCGCCGAACACCGACCTGATCGGCTGGGCTGTCGAGCGCGCCACTGGGCGGCGCTATGCCGATTTGGTCAGCGAGCTGTTGTGGCGGCCGTTGGGGGCCGAGCGCAGCGCCTATGTCACCGTCGACCGGTTCGGCGCGCCGCGCTGCGCCGGCGGCTTCTGCGCCACCCCGCGCGATCTCGCCCGGATCGGCCTGCTGTTCGGCGAAGGGGGAAACGGCATCGTGCCCAGGGCTTGGCTCGACGACATCATCGCCGGCGGCAGCCGGGACGCCTGGGACGCCAGCGACGGGACCGAGAAGCTGCCCGGGCTGCCGATCCGCTACCGGTCGTTCTGGTACGTGCTCGACCGACCGTCGCCGCTCGCCTTCTGCATTGGGGTCTACGGGCAGGCGATGTATGTCGACCACGAGCGCGGCTTCGTGATGGCGAAGTTCTCGAGCCAGGACCTGCCGCTCGATCTGGAGCGTAAGATGCTGACCATCCGCGCGGCGGAGGCGGTGCGGGATTTCCTGACAGGCGCGGGCTAGGGCTTCGCGACGCTCCAGGACGGCATCGTCGCCGACCCCCTCTCTGTCTCTCCCCCTTTCAGGGGGAGAGGACGCCTGCTCCGCCATCTGGACTCCGGGGAGGTTTTCGTCCCTCTCCCCTGCAAGGGAAGAAGACAGGTGAGGGGTCCAGCGGCGGTGCGGCTATGTCCGTTCCCGTGCCTCACCCGCCCGGATACCAGCTCGGCCTGCGCTTCTCCAGGAAGCTCGCCAGCCCCTCACCAGCCTCGTCGTCGAGGCGTTTGCGGCCGTGCGGGCCGGCGAACTCGGCCAGCTCCTCGGCGTCGAAATTGAGCCCGGCATAGTCGAGCACCGCCGACTTGGTGTCCGCCAGCGAGCCCGGCGGGCAGTGCAGCAGAGCGTCGAGGATCTGCGCCGCCGCCTCGTCGAGCCCGCCCTCGGGGCAGACCTCGTCGACGAGGCCGATCTCGAAGGCGCGCCGGGCCCCGAACCGCTCGCAGGTCATCGCATAGCGACGCAGCCGGCCGGGGCCAATCCGTGACAGCAGCTGCGGGACGATCGGCAGCGCCGTCAGCCCCCAGCGTGCCTCGGTGATCGAGAACATCGCGGTCTCGTCGGCGATGACGATGTCGCAGGCTGCCGCGACCCCGGTGCCGCCGCCTAAGCAGCCGCCATGGATCAGCGCCACCGTCGGCTTGGGCAGCGTCGTCAGCCCATAGACCGCGTCGGTGGTGCGCTGCGAGACGGCGATGCTCTCCGCCTCGCTCAGGCCCCTGAGCGAGGCGATCCAGGCGAGATCGGCGCCGGCCTGGAAATGCCGCCCCTCGCCGCGCAGGACGACGATGCGCACCGCGTCGGCGGCGGCCAGCGCCATGGTGCCTACGGTCAGCTCGGCGATCATCTGCGCGTTGTAGGCATTGTTGCGCTCGGCTCGTGTCAGCCACACCGTGGCGATCCCGCGCGGGTCGACCTCGACCCGTACCGTTGCTCCCGACATCGTCTCTCTCCCAGCTGCGATTGCGTTGCCGCCAGCCTAGGCCAGCGGCGCGGCGAATGCCACTCGCCGCGGAAACGCGGCCGCTGCCGCGCTCGCCGACCTCCCCGGTCGGCCGGCGAATTCGTGCGAATGTCGCAGCGACCTTGGGGGAAGCGACCGGAGGATGGCTGGAGATTTCCCGCACCGTGAAAATCGAACCTCGCCGAAGTGGGATGGAAAACGCCGCGGTGCCAATTTTTGGTATACCAGGGGTGGAGACCCCTTGCGCTGCCCAACAATCTGGTCAAGTCTGCGCCAAGAACCGCACGGTGCAAGCCGTATGGACCGGTGCATGTGCCCCCTCACCGGGGCCGGCAACAAGACCGGGGCGGGTCGAGAGGCAAAGACAACAAGGGAGCGCGGGCAACCGCGCGGTCAGGGAAGCGGTGACGAAACTACTCGACATCAAAGAGCTCAACACCCAGTTCTTCACATCCGCCGGAGTCGTTCAGGCCGTCGATGGCATCACCTACGATGTCGCGCCGGGCGAGACGGTTGCCCTGGTCGGCGAATCCGGCTGTGGCAAGTCGGTCAGCGCGATGTCGATCCTGCGGCTGATCCCCGATCCGCCGGGCAGGATCGTCGGCGGCTCGATCATGTTCGACGGCAAGGACCTACTGGCAATGAGCGACGCCGAGATGCGCGAAATCCGCGGCCGTGACATCGGCATGATCTTCCAGGAGCCGATGACCTCGCTCAACCCGGTGCTGACCATCGAGCGCCAGCTCACCGAGACACTGGAGGAGCATCTGAACGTCACCGGCGCCGCGGCGCGTGCGCGGGCGACGGAGCTGTTGGGCCTGGTCGGCATCTCCGAGCCGGGCCGGCGGCTGAAGCAGTACCCGCACCACCTCTCGGGCGGCATGCGCCAGCGGGTGATGATCGCCATGGCGCTGGCCTGCGAGCCGATGCTGATCATCGCCGACGAGCCGACCACGGCGCTCGACGTCACCATCCAGGCGCAGATCCTGGAGCTGATGAAGGAGCTTACCCGCAAGCTGGGGGTGGCGATGATCATCATTACCCACAACCTCGGCGTGGTGGCGCGCTATGCCGACCGGGTCAACGTGATGTACGCCGGCAAGATCATCGAGAGCGGCTCGGCCGAGCAGATCTACCACAACCCGAAGCACCCCTACACCCTGGCGCTGCTGCGCTCGGTGCCGCGTTTCGACAACACCCGCGGCATGAAGCTGGAACCGGTCGGCGGCCAGCCGCCCGATCTGACCAAGCTCGACGAGGGCTGCTCGTTCCGGCCGCGCTGCGTCTTCGCCACCGAGCAGTGCGGTTCCGCGCGGCCTCCGCTCGAACTGGTCGAGGGCGGCCATCTCTCCGCCTGCTGGGTGAAGGAATCTGATAGGTCTGCCGAGGCAACGGAGGCGGTGGCATGAGCGAGGTGACGACAACAGCGACCGAGGCGCCGCCGCCGCCGCGGGTCGCCGGCACCGACACGCTGGTCAAGGTGCGCGACCTGAAGATGCACTTCCCGGTGACGGAAGGCGCCTTCGTCAGCCGCGTCGTCGCCCATGTGAAGGCGATCGACGGCATCAGCTTCGACATCCGCAAGGGCGAGACTCTGGGGCTGGTCGGCGAGTCCGGCTGCGGCAAGACCACCACCGGCCGCTGCATCCTGCGGCTGGAAAAAGCCACCAACGGCGAGATCTGGTTCGACGGGCACGAGCTGAACAAGCTCAATAAGCTGCAGATGAGGCCGATCCGCCAGCGGATCCAGGTGATCTTCCAGGATCCCTATTCGTCGCTGAACCCGCGGATGAAGATCGGCGATATCATCGGTGAACCGATGATGGTGCACGGGATCATCACGGACGCCAAGGCGCGTGCCCGACGCATGCGCGAGTTGTTGGATCTCTGCGGCCTGAACCCGGCCTTCGCCGACCGCTACCCGCACGAGATGTCAGGTGGCCAGCGCCAGCGCGTCGGCATCGCCCGGGCGCTCGCCGTCAACCCGGAGTTCATCATCTGCGACGAGGCGGTCTCGGCGCTGGACGTGTCGATCCAGGCGCAGGTGATCAACTTGCTGGAGGACCTGCGCGAGCAGTTCCACTTGACCTATCTCTTTATCAGCCACGACCTCAGCGTGGTGCATCACCTCTGCCACCGGGTCGCGGTGATGTATCTCGGCCATATCGTCGAGCTGGCCGAGACCGACGAGCTGTTCAAGAACCCGATCCATCCCTACACCCAGGCGCTGCTCGAAGCGGTGCCGATCCCCGACCCCACGGTCGAGAAGCAGCGGGCGCACAAGGTGATCACGGGCGAAATCCCGAGCCCGATCAACCCTCCGCCGGGCTGTGTGTTCCACCCGCGCTGCCCCAAGGCGGTGGACAGCTGCAGGCGCGAGTTCCCGGCGTTCCGCGAGGTGAGGCCGGGTCACTGGGTGGCCTGTACCGAGGTATGAGCACGGACCTGATCTCCCGGGTCATGGGAGATACGTCAAGAGGGCCACGGGAAAGCGCCCCGAACGAATCGGTAAGTAAACCAGGGAGGTATGCTATGCAAACCAGACTATGGAAACTGGCTATTGGTGCCGTGGCGGCGGCCGCGTTCTTCGCCGGCGCCGTGGCGGAGACGCCGAAATCCGGCGGCACGCTGAACTTCGTCGTCGGCTCGAAGATCCCGTCCTACGACGCCCATGTCGAGACGACCTTCGGCATGATCCACCCGATCGCCCCGTTCTACAGCCTGCTGATTCGGGTCAACCCGTCGGAGCCGGATTCGAACGATTTCCAATGCGACATCTGCTCGTCGTTCGAGGCGTCGGCTGACGGCCTGACCTACACCTACAAGATCCGCGAAGGCATCACCTTCCACGACGGCACGCCGCTGACGGCGAAGGATGTGCTGGCGACCTACAACAAGATCGTCTTCCCGCCCGAGGGCATCGCCTCGTCGCGCAAGGCCTTCTACTTGATGGTCGACTCGATGGAGGCTCCGGACGACACCACCTTCATCATGCGTCTGAAGTACCCGTCTGGCGCCTACCTGCCGGCGATGGCCTCGCCGTTCAACTTCATCTACTCGGCGAAGGACCTGGAAGAGCACGGCCTGACCTGGCATCAGAAGAACATCAACGGCTCGGGCCCGTTCAAGTTCGTCGAGCACCAGCCGGGCGCCTTCGTCTCGGGCGTGAAGAACGAGAACTACCATCACGAGGGCCGGCCGTACCTCGACGGCTTCAAGGCGATCTCCGCGCCGAAGCTGTCTGCCCGCGTCACCGCCATCGAGGGCGACCGCGCCTCGATCGAGTTCCGCGGCTTCCCGCCGAAGCAGCGTGACGACCTCGTCAACGCGCTGGGTGACCAGATCACCGTGCAGGAGAGCGACTGGAACTGCGTGCTGATCGTCACGCCGAACCACAAGCACAAGCCGTTCGACGACCCGCGGGTGCGCAAGGCGCTGTCGCTGGCGATCGACCGCTGGGGCGGCTCGGAATACCTGTCGAAGATCGCCATCGTGAAGACGGTGGGCGGCATCGTGTTCCCGAAGCACTCGCTGGCCGCGAGCGCGGAGGAACTGGAGCAGATCGCCGGCTACGGGCGTGACCTCGAGGCGAACCGCGCCGAGGCCCGTCGCCTGCTGGCCGAAGCCGGTGTCGGCAGCGACCAGAAGTTCCTGTTCAACAACCGCGGCGTCGACCAGCCCTACCGTGTGGTCGGCACCTGGCTGATCGACCAGTGGAAGCAGGTCGGCCTGAACTTCGAGCAGCAGGTCAACCCGTCGCCGGTGTTCTACGACATCTTGCGCAAGACCAGCGAGTTCGACGTCTCGATCGACTTCAACTGCCAGTCGGTGATCAACCCGATCGCGGACGTCTCGAAGTTCCTGCCCACCTCGGGCGCCAACTACGCCAACTTCGAGAACGCCGAGATCGAGGCGGCCTACGACAAGCTGGCCCGCGCCGGCACCTTCGAGGAGCAGTACGCGCTGATGCGCGAGTACGAGCGCCTGGTGCTGGACGAGCACTCGAGCCAGGCGATTACGCTGTGGTGGAACAAGATCAATCCGCACCGCTCCTATGTGAAGGGCTGGAAGATCGCGCCGAGCCACTATCTGGCCCAGCAGCTCGACCACATCTGGCTGAATCAGTAAACGCTTGAGAACCGGAGGCAGGCGGCCGCAAGGCCGCCTGTTCCACTGCCTTCAAGCGGACGTGAAATCGACCGCAACGAGTGAGCGAAGCCCATGTGGCAATACGTCCTGAAACGCCTCCTCCTGATGATCCCGACGGTGATTGGCGCCGCCATCGTGATCTTCCTCCTCTTGCGCGCGATGCCGGGCGATGTCTGCGAGCTGAAGCTCGGCGGCGAAGGCGCCTATGTCGACGAGGCCCAGATCGAGCTCTGCAAGGAGCAGCAGGGATTGAATGACCCTATTGCGGTGCAGTTCGTCACCTTCATAGGCGGCCTGGCGGTGCTCGATTTTGGCACCTCGATGTGGACCGGACGCAGCGTGGCTTATGAAATGGGCCTGCGCTTCGAACTGAGCCTTCAGGTCGCGATCATGGCGACGATCGTGTCTATCCTGATCTCGATTCCGATGGGCACGCTCAGCGCGGTCTACCGGAACACCTGGATCGACTATGTGGTCCGAACGTTCTCGATCGCCGGGATCGCGATACCCTCGTTCTGGTTGGGCATCCTGACCCTGCTGGCGCTGTTGAGCATATCCGAAGCGTTCACCGGCGTCCGATGGACACCCCCACTGGACTATGTCCCGATATGGGAGGATCCGGTCTATAACCTGTCGATGCTGATCTGGCCCGCGGTGGCGACCGGCTATCGATACGCGGCCGTGGCGACCCGCATGACCCGCTCGTCGCTGCTGGAAGTGCTGCGCGAGGACTATATACGCACCGCGCTGGCGAAGGGCCTGATCGAAAAATTGATCATCAACCGTCACGCGCTGAGAAACTCGCTTCTGCCGGTGGTCACGGTGATCGGCATCGAGTTCGCCTTCCTGATGGGCGGGCTGGTGGTGACCGAGCAGGTGTTCAACCTCAACGGCCTCGGCCGGCTGCTGGTCGACTCGGTGCAGCAGAGCGACTACGCGATGACCCAGGGCATCGTCATGGTCATCGTGCTGGTGTTCGTGATGACCAACTTCTTCGTCGACATCCTCTATGCGTGGCTCGATCCGCGCATCCGCTACAGCTGAGGGCCTGAGCTATGTCCGACGTAACCGTCGATCAACTTGAAGACCTACGCGACCGCCCGAGTCTTGCCAAGCAGCTGAAGGTCTTCGCCCGCAAGCAGCCGCTCGGCACCGGCGGCGCTGTGGTCGTCATGCTGTATATCCTGGCGGCGATCTTCGCCCCGTACATCACCTTCTTCGACCCGGTCGCAAACAGCTACGAGTACCAGTTTGTCGCCCCGGACGCGATGTTCTGGATGGGCACCGACGAGTGGGGCCGGGACATCTTCACCCGGGTGATCTACGGCTCGCGCACGGCGCTGTTCGTCGGTTTCACCTGCGCCTTCATCGGCGCCACCATCGGCCTCGTGCTGGGTGTCGGCAGCGCCTATTTCGGCGGCACGATCGACCTGATCTTCCAGCGGATCATGGACGTGTTCATGGCCTTTCCGCTGATCATCATGGCCCTCAGCATCGTCTCGATGGCGCAGGCGCTGGCGATCTCATCGGACTACTCGGTCTATTTCGTCATCGTCGCCATCACTATCCCGTTCATCCCCCGCTGCGCCCGGGTGGTGCGCTCCAGCGCTCTGGCGATCCGCGAGATCCCGTATGTCGACGCTGCCCGCGCCAACGGCTTCTCGGATGCCCGGATCATCCTGCGCCACATGGTGCCGAACGTGATGGCGCCCTATCTGATCATGATCACCGCCTTCGTCGGCCAGGCGATCCTGCTGGAGGCGTCGCTTTCCTTCCTCGGCCTCGGCGTGCAGGATCCGATCCCGGCCTGGGGGCTGATGCTGCGCAACGCGCAGGAGTTCATCCGCACCGAGCCCTGGATCGCGATCTGGCCGGGCGTGGCGATCACCGTGGGCGTGTTCGGCTTCAACCTGTTCGGCGACGCGGTGCGCGACGCGCTCGACCCGCGGCTGCGCTCGCAGTAGCGTTCGGCCAACCGGCCCCGAGACAGCGCCCCCTCCCCGACCAGGGAGGGGGCTTTCCTGTCCTCAAGCCCCACCCCATCGTCCCGAGGTTGCACCAACCCCGCCCGGCCTGCTTTAATTGTCTGAACGAGCAGTGACGATTCGGGAGCAAAGAGCACATGAGTGCCAGCGACCTTTTCGCCCAGACCGCCGCCGAGAAAGCCTACAACGCCGCCACCATCGAGGTGTTGGAAGGGCTGGAGCCGGTGCGCAAGCGGCCGGGCATGTATGTGGGCGGCACCGACGAGCGCGCCCTGCACCATCTGGTGGCCGAGGTCCTCGACAACTCTATGGACGAAGCGGTGGCGGGACACGCCAGCCGCATCGAGGTCGAGATGTTCGCCGACGGCTCGGTCGCGGTCACCGACAACGGCCGCGGCATCCCGGTCGACCCCCACCCGCGGTTCCCGAAGAAATCGGCGCTCGAGGTGATCCTCACCACCCTCCACTCCGGCGGCAAGTTCTCGGACAAGGCCTATCAGACTTCCGGTGGCCTGCACGGGATCGGTGTCTCGGTGGTCAACGCACTCTCCGATCACCTCCGGGTCGAGGTGGCGCGCGGCAAGCAGCTCTACGCCCAGGAATTCAGCCGCGGCCACCCGACCGGCAATCTGCAATCCTTAGGCCCGACCCAGAACCGCCGCGGCACCATGCTGCGGTTCCATCCGGACCCGGAGATCTTCGGCCACCGCTTGGTGTTCCGCCCGGCCCGGCTCTACCGCATGGCGCGGTCGAAGGCGTATCTGTTCCGCGGCGTCGAGATCCGCTGGCGCTGCGCGCCGGAGCTCCTGCGCGAAGGCGACGATACCCCGCGCGAGGACACCTTCCACTTCCCCGGCGGGCTGGAGGACTACCTGGTCCATTCGCTGAACGGCCACGAGTTCTTCGGCGAGCGACCCTTCGCCGGCAAGGTCGACTTCCGCGAGCGGTTCAACAACGGCGCCACCGGCTCGGTGGAGTGGGCGTTGGCCTGGACACCGGGGCGCGACGCCCCGGTCTCGTCCTACTGCAACACCATCCCCACCCCCCAGGGCGGCACTCACGAGGCCGGGTTCTGGTCTGCGGTCACCCGGGGCTTGCGGGCCCATGGCGAGCTGATCGGCAACCGCCGCGTCGCCAACATCACCCGCGACGACGTCATCGGCACCGCTGCGGCGATGATCTCGGTCTTCATCCGCGAGCCGGAATTTGTCGGCCAGACCAAGGACCGGCTGGCCACAATGGAAGCCCAGCGCCTGGTCGAGGGCGCGGTGCGCGACCGCATCGACAACTGGCTGGCGGGCGACCCGAAGCTGGCCGGGGCCATCCTCGACTATCTGATCGAGCGCGCCGACGAGCGCATGCGCCGCCGCGCCGAGAAGGAGACAAGTCGCAAGACCGCCACCAAGAAGCTGCGGCTTCCCGGCAAGCTGGCGGACTGCTCGGACGCGACCCGCGACCGCTCCGAGATCTTCCTGGTCGAGGGCGATTCCGCCGGCGGCTCGGCCAAGCAGGCACGCGACCGCAAGACCCAGGCGGTGCTGCCGCTGAGGGGCAAGATCCTCAACGTGCTCGGCGCTGCCGGGGTCAAGCTCGGCCAGAATCAGGAGCTGAACGACCTCATGCAGGCGCTCGGCGTCCAGCCGGGGACCAAGTACCGCGACGACGACCTGCGCTACGACAAGGTCATCATCATGACCGACGCCGATGTCGACGGGGCGCATATCGCCTCGCTGTTGATGACCTTCTTCTTCACCCAGATGCGGCCCTTGATCGAGCACGGGCACCTCTACCTCGCCGTGCCGCCGCTCTACCGGGTGACCCAGGGCGCGAAGTCGGTCTATTGCAGCGACGAGGCGGAGAAGGACCGGCTGATGGCCGAGGGTTTGGGCGGCAAGGGCAAGATCGAGCTCAGCCGCTTCAAGGGCCTCGGCGAGATGATGCCGAGGCAGCTGAAAGAGACCACGATGGCGCCGGGCTCGCGCACCCTGATCCGGGTCGAGATCGACGCCGACGACGACGGCGAGACCGGCGGCCTGGTCGAGCGCCTTATGGGCAAGAAAGCGGAGCTCAGGTTCCAGTACATCCAGGAGAACGCGCGGTTCGCCGAGGATTTGGACGTGTAGGGTGGGCTCCCACGAGCCCACCCGGTTTAGCCCGCCGACAAGCCCCCCTCCTTCGCTGCCTTTCGTGCCCGGCGCTGCTCGCTGAGGTCCGGCGCGCCGGAGCGGCAATGGCTCAGGCGGCCACCGCGGCGTCCCCTGACCCGGCCCGGCGGGCGGCGCCGAGGCGGATCTACAGGATGTGCAGGCTGAGGAACACCGACACCGCGAAGGATGGGACCAGCGTCAGCGGGTAGAGCTGGATCGCCTCGTTCGGCCGGTCAAGGGCCAGCAGCTGGATGGCGCTGGGCGAGCTCAGGAAGCCGGCACCGATGGCAAGCACGAAATCGGCCAGACCGAACACGTAGGTGCGCCGGACCCAGGCCGCCGCGGTCTGCGCTCTGCTGCGCAGCTTGCCGAGCGCGACCATGGCGATCAGCCCGACCGCGACATCGCCGAGGCCGGCCGGCAGGGCGAATTTCCAGGGAATCGCGCCGTCCGCCCAGAGCAGGACAAACACCCCGCCTACGACCCGCAGCGACTGCAACCCGGTCAGCCAGGTCTGCGACAGGCCGTCCGCGATCCTGCGCACATCAGGCGAAAGCGCCAACGCCACCATCAGCACCAGCGGCGGCAGCGCGATCGCCACAGCGGCAGCCGGGCCATTGCCGGCGACAGGACGGGCGCGCCTCCGCTGACGACGGCGCCGAACCATTCGGCCTCAGCGAGCCAGACTACCGTCGGCACCCACACGGCGTTGATAGCGCCGAGCGTCAGCACCGCACGGCGCCGGCTGTCGCGGTCGATGGATTCGGAAAGCGCAACCGCGGCAAGGGTTGCGGCGATGACGACGGCGAGGGTTGTCGTCATGAAGGGGACGAGATAGCTGGGCATGAGCGTCACTCCGTTTGTGATAGTAACTGTGTTTTGTGTAGCTTATTCACATTTTCAATCCTTGCGCCTAGATTTCACGGATGGCCGAGACGCAGGACCGCACAGACTGCCCCGTGGCACGAGCACTCGAGTTGCTCGGCGACCGCTGGAGTCTGCTGATCTTTCGCGACCTGACGCTTGACGGCCCGCAGAGGTTCTCCGATTTCTCGCGAAAGGTTGTGGGCGCCAGCCCGGCGATCCTGTCGAACCGGCTGAAGCGGCTGGAGACGGCGGGGCTGATCGAGCGGCGGTTCTATTCGCAGCGCCCGCCGCGGGCGGAGTATCTCCTGACCGAAAAAGGCAAAGCGCTTGGCCCGGTGCTCGCAGCGCTGCGAGAATTCGGCCGGACGCTGCCGCGCCGGGGCGGATGAAGGCAAGGGGCCCGCGCTCGCGGCCCCGCCGCATCAGAACCGCCATCTGGTGATACCCGGCCGCTCAAGCTCGGCAGTCGGCCATCCGCCAGTTTAGGTGTATTCCGACGCTCTAAAGTGAGCGTCCGCTTCGTGCACACTGCACGAATTCGCTTCGCGATAGGTTGCGGGTGCCGCGGTGAAGTGCGGCGAGCGGGTTGTGATTGCCGGGTGTGGGCCGGGAACGGTGTCCTGTCGGTGAGGTGATCTTGCCTCGACCAACACAGGAGCCTTGCC
>Ga0209049_1000058_pt1 | contig 20559 bp, 30 predicted proteins | sample WorMetulBAHAMAS2_FD_187398 | JGI IMG/M metagenome (GOLD analysis project Ga0209049, IMG submission 187398) | Marine gutless worms symbiont microbial communities from Max Planck institute for Marine Microbiology, Germany - Olavius ullae BAHAMAS.2... | ecosystem: Host-associated > Annelida >...
TGAACTCGCGGGTCACCGCCAGCAAGTCATCCAGGGGCAGCAGGAGGGTCTCACGCAACGCTGCCACCACCGCTTCCTGGGCCGTGGCGTGGAGCCGCTGGGCGGTGCGAGGCATCTTCCACCCCCTTGCGTTGGCGCCATTTCGCAACCGTGTGACGGTTGAGGTGGTAAGCCTCGGCCAGTTCCCGGTCGCTCACCGGCTCGGGCTGAGACTGTAATTCCAGGCGGATAGCCGGTGGGGTACGGGCGTTCTTGCGCAACTGGATGTTCATGGTGGGTGATTGCTATACTCAAAGCGTGATGATGTCGGACTTGTCAATCGCCGTCGCCCCGCGGCTCGGCTTCCTTACCGCTCCCCTCTATTCCCCCCTCGGCCAGCAGGCATAAGACCTCTCTCGCTTGCAATAGAGGATTGCTCCTCCTCGGTATATAATTACACGGGACCTGACAAGTCGCAGGAGGCAAACGATGGTGACCAGATGCACCCTCCTGATCTTGATCGTGGCAATGCCTGCCGGGTCGCGGCGAAGGAGCACTCACAGGCCTGCTGGTCCGGCAGGGTCCCGTGGGCGATGAGTACCAGGTCGAGGCCGTCGAGCGTCTCGATCGCCGTCTCGATGATTGCTTGGTGCCGGTCGTAATCGAGTACATCGAGCGCCTGTACCCGGACTCGCGATGCGCCACGGATTCTCAGGTCGTCGGCAATCATCGGGAGCCTGTCCGCATTGCGTGCGACGAGGAACAGGGCGTCTCCCGCCGCGGAAAAGCGCCTTGCGGTCGCCTGGGCGATGGCGGATGTGGCCCCGATAACGAGTGTCTTTCTCATGACTGCACCTTCACGCGCCGCCAGAAACCGGATGATATGCGTGGGTCCAGGTAGGCCTCCATGGTCTTCTAATGGGGGTAAGCCGTTTGGAAATCCTGCGGCCGCATCCGGGCGTCCTTGGCAGGATTCAGGCGTCCGCCGACCGCTCCGGTGACCGTGTCCAACTGGTCCAGCAGGCGCAGGGTCTTTGCGCCGTTATTGGGAAAAGTCCAGGGCCAGGGTTGCGCCCGGCAGGGGGAACGACAAAAGCCCCGGTGACGGCTGGTCGCCGAGCAGCTTGAGCACGGCGAGAAAGGAGCCGACACCGGCCTTGGTGATGCGCTCGAGGATTTCCCGGATTGCGTCTTCCATCCGGTCGGTGGGCACGGCACATTGATATTGCAGGAATCCTTTGGAGCCGTAGATTCGGTTCCAGTCCCGGATTGTGTCCAGGGGGTAGAAGAAGGGTTCGTAATGCACCGTATCCCTCATACGGTCCGACGATTGCCGATGGTAGTACAGGCGATTGAACGGCTTGAGTGTGTCAGGCCGTTGATCAGGCTGAACGGGGGATCGAGCGGGACTCTCAGCCGCCGGGTCGGTGGTCGCGGGGGTTTTTCCCGGTAATGGACTCGGCGTGGTTTCCGCGGATGAACAGGCCGCGACCGAGCCGGGTCCCGGTTGCCGAACAGTCGATCCAGGCCAGGGTGTATTCGTCGTCTTGGTTGGACTCCCGCGCCAGCGCGAAGAATTCACCGAGGTTGCCGTAGCGAATAATCTCTCGCTCCAGGTAAGGATTGCGGATGTCCTTCAATTGGATCTCGGCCCAGGTAATGACCCCTGTCAGCCCCAGTCCGGCAATGGTCGCCTTGTAGAAGGCCGGGTTGGCGTCCGGCGCGCAAATGAGCCGCTCGCCGTCCGAGCGCAGGAGCTCGAAGCGGCGGACATGGCAACCGAAGGTCCCGGCCCGGTGGTGGTTCTTGCCGTGGACATCGTTTGCGATCCGCCAGCCACAGCAGAATCGCGCCGATTCCCACCAGCCATTGGCTGTACCGATCCAGGGTCACGAACACTACGGGGTCCTCGTCCAGCTCGCCACGACGCGCCAACAACCAAACCCGGGTCAGCATGTACAACAGCAGCGGACAGAGTAGCCAGATAACCTCCGGGTGCGTATAGAGATCCCGCACCGCTCCGCTGTTTATATAGAGCGCAAGCACCAGCACAGCACTGTAGGCACTGGCGCTGCCGAACTGGGATAGGGTTTCGCTATCGGTGGTCCGGTAACCCCGTCCGAACGCAACGGTTTCCTGCTGTTGCTGCATCGTCGAGAGCTCGGTGAAGCGTTTGACCAATGCCAAACTCAAAAACAGGAACATGGAGAAGGCCAATAACCAGAACGAGAGCATGACCGACACCGCGGCGGCAGCGGCGATGATGCGCATGACGTAGAGCCCGGCCAGCACCATCACATCCGCCAGGGCGATACCCTTGAGCCACAGTGAATAGGCCAGGGTGATGAGATAGTAAACCGCCAGCATGCCCATGAACTCGAGGGGCAGGAAAAGCGCAAGGCCGAATGCGCCAATCAGCAGTCCGGGGATCAGCACGTCCCCATGGCCGATCGGGATGGCGCCCCCGCGGCCAAGGGGCGATATCACTTTGTCGGGTGCCGCCGATCATTCGGTAGATCCAGCAGGCCATTCAGCAGGTAAAGGGCACCTTGAAAAATTCAAGGTGTCTTTGCAGAACAAGGAAGCCCCGTTATGTCCGTGTGCGTAACTCCATGATAATCAAGGCATTCGAAAAGCGCGATTTATGAGCATCACCATGACAAAGTATTGAGCATGGGATTTTTCAAGGTCCCCTAAACGCTGGATGCACAGAACCCGAACACCAAGAAGGCCAGCAGCGCCTGCCCCACCAAGACCGGATCGCCGGACCGGTGGGCCAACAAGAGCGGGATGAAAACCAGGAGATTCTTCAGCCAGTGGTGTACCGCAGTGCTTTGAGATAGTGCCTGAGCGGATTACCGGTACGGTCGGTACGGTCTTCAAAGACCCGCGGGACCTTGCCCAGGTGCCCGGACCGCCGCTTTTACCCCCCCCTCGGGATTGACCAGCAAGGCTTCACCGGCCCTTTCCCACACCGGGAGATCGACCATGGCATTGGCCGCATAGTCGAAGCCATCGTCACCGCAGCGCTCCCGAAAACGTTCGAGCTTACGCCCTGCGGACAGATTGACGGTAGCGTTACTGGCCACGATGTCGTGAAAAATACCCAGATGCAGCGCAATGGCCTCGGCATGTCTCTCATTGGCAGCGGTCCAGGATAAGCCGGCGTCCGTCGGCATGTTCTTGCTTCAGGTAGGCCAGAAAATCACCCTGGTACGGCAGCAAACCGGCATCGATAGCGACCCGCGCCGCGATCTCATGCTTCAGGCGTGCCCTGCCTTTCAGGAGCCACAAGGGAAGCAGAAATACGAACAGGGCATTGCGCTTCAGCAGCGCGAAGACGGATTCTACCAGGAGATCCGTGCGGATCAGGGTCCCATCTAGGTCTACGCCCAGCGGTCGTGATGCAGTGCCCTTCATGCTCGTAGCGTCTTTGCGCTCCATGTTTGTCACATCTACCCTCGGCATTCAGGGCCTGACGCCGGTCGGCCTTACCGTCGACTTCCGATGAAATCGGACGGCTTGCGGACCCCAGGCAAGTGCGTATAAATTTCTCGGGTAGTGGTAATTTTCAAATCTCACTTAAAACTTACCCACCACCATTTCTCGGCGCTTTATGAATCGGAGTACCTGCCCATCGCCGTTTCGGATGCGATGCCACACCTCTCCCGAGCCGGCGTTGCGGCCAGGGAAAAGCGCTGTTGCCGGAGCGTGTGGGAAACCTGGCACCAGGTCCCTGATAAACGCCTAAGGATATCCTACATCGCTTGGGCTGGATTCGGCCATGTCGCTCGGCCGGTGTGCGCCAAAGCCGTCCCGAGTCCATAAAGAGCCGAATCACTTTTGTCGGAGATATGCATCACAGCGGAAAATCTAGGTATGATGGGCGGATATCCCCCACCACAATCGGCTAACCGAAGATGAGAGGAGTGAAACATGGCCATTGAGGTACAAGGCAAAACCATCGAAACCGACGCCAACGGCAACCTGGTCAACCCCCAGGACTGGAACCGGGACGTGGCCGAGAAGTTGGCCGCCGAAGAAGACGTCGAGCTGACGCAAGAGCACTGGGACGTGCTGGAGTACCTGCGCGGCGAGTACCTGAACAACAACGGCAACCAACCCATGGAACGCCAGATCAACAAGGACATGGGCAAACGCTGGGACAAGAAAATCAGCAGCAAGGACCTGTACAAACTCTTCCCCAAGGCACCCAGCAAACAGGGTAATAAGATTGCCGGTCTCCCCTTCGTGGCACGCAAAGGGGGATATTGAGCGAACGAGACCCGGACCGGTCAGTTGGATCCGACCGGTTGGTTTCGACACCAGGGCAGCGCAGTGCGCTGCCCTTTACGGTTTACCTGCCACCCCCGGCATGGCCGTAGGGTGGGCTGTGCCCACCGGCAGGGCTCACCGCATCTACGGGCTTTGCCCAATCTACGTGGGTCATTCATGCCGGAACACCTTCGGCAAACAGGGTTTCCGGCGCGATGTCTATATCGCCTGGCCATGTTACCGTGCCGTAAGGAACGGAATATCGATGCCTGCCATGTCGCTGACCTCGGCCACAGCCGGGCAAAGGATTCGGAGATCATCGAGCTGGCGCGCGAGTACCGAGCGTAATACCCGCCTGCATCGGCTTCCGCGTTAGTCGGGAGACGCTGTATCAACTGCTTGTCAGACTCCTGGATTAACCAAGAAATCGACGCGGTCAACAGTCGGTTACCGCCTCCTTGAGCTGGGAAGAGCCGGACCAACAGGCCCGGAAACGGCTCTCCGGTGAAGACGCCTGACGTTTTGCCGACCATTTGCCGGATGCGCGGAAACAATATATCATCATAATACATGCGTTTTGATGCAACCAATGGGACTTGCCACCCGGTGAGCATCGCAAGGCTGTGGTCGCCCGCATCCGTGCCACCCTGCAGCAATCCGACGCGCCTCTGAGCCCTGAGCCCGAGACGCTGGTGCGCGAGGACCGAGAGCGTTAGCGAATGCGTTTGGTACTGGACGCCTCCACCGCGGTGCGACTGGTGATGCGCGCCGAGGCTGCGGACAAGTTGCTCGGACCCGTCTCGGCCGGCGACGGTGGTAACCGCCCCCAGCCTCTATGCGAGCGAGGTAGCCAACGCCTTGTGCCGGTGCTTCGACCGGTTCACGCCAGTCGTCGCGGACCTCCTTGGAGCCGGGATCGGCGCGCATCAGGGCCTTGGCCTGTTCCGAGAGCATGCGTAATACCTGCGGATCAGGGCCGTGGAAGCGCGGCCTCCAGCTTGCTGTCGCGACCGGGGCCGGTCAACATGCGCTTGAGAACGGGGTCGGTCCAGTAGAGCTCCTTGCGCAGGAATGCTTCGGCCTGTTTCCATACCTGATCGATTTGCTCCCGCGTCTCGGTCTGGACGATGATCTGGGCGTAGGCGGAGCTGATATCCTTGATGTCGTAGACCAGCGTAAAGCGCTGATGGGGGCCGCCGATGGCCGAGCTGGTCTGGGTCTCGCCCTCGAGTCCGCGCAGATACTCGGACACCCGCAGGGTATCCTCGCGCGTCTTACGGATATCCGTGCCCTCCGGCTCCCAGACATCGACGAAAAACAGGGGGGTGTTGGAATTAGGGAAAGGCTCTTTATGGATTCCAGACTGGTTAGGATATTTTGCGCAAATTTGCCTTCTCAGAAAGCCAGAGGGGCGTCGTATAACTTGCTGTTATTATTGATAAAAGACTGCCTGTTCTGTCATCGGTCAGAGTGCTACGGACCGCCGTCCCCTTCGATCAGTCTGGAATCCATAAAGAGCCTAGGGAAAAAGGCCTGCTTGACGAAACCAAAGCCCCACAGGGAGAATACGAACAGACCCATGGTCATGATCACCGTCGCCCAGCAGAAGCGCAGGGCCGTGCTCGCCAGGCTACGATAGATGCGAAAGGGGGCGGCGGCGTAGGCATCCGTCTCCTGACCGGCGGCCTTGCCGGGTTTGAGCAGCAACGCACACAACAGGGGGGTGGTGCTGATGCCCGTAATCCAGGACAGGGTGAGTGAGATCAGAATGACATAGAAGAGGGAGTTGGCGAACTCCCCGGTGGCATCCTGGGAGCCTGGGAGAAGCCGATACCGGCAAAGGCCAGGATCCCGTCACGGTGCCCCCCAACAGGGCCCAGAGATGGTCTTGCCAACGGTCTCGCCGGCCGCCCGCGCCCGGCCGCCCGCGCCTGGTCCATGCCAGCGTTGATGCGGATCAGCATGCCCTCGGCGACCACGATGGCATTGTCTACCAACATCCCCAGGGCAATGATCAGCGCGCCCAGAGAGATGCGTTGCAGCTCGATGCCGTAGATGGCCATGATGAACAGGGTGCCGGCGACGGTGACCAAGAGCACGACCCCGATGATCAGGCCGACCCGCAGGCCCATGAACAGCAGCAGCACCACCAGTACGATCAGTACCGCCTGGGCCACACTGACCACGAAACCGGTGACCGATTTATCCACCTCCTTGGGTTGATCGTGGATGGCGTCCAGCTGCATGCCATGCCGACCGGGATATTTGCATCGAGTTGCGCAAGCCTGCGATCAATGGCCTTGCCCACTTCCACCACGTTCTTGCCCGCCTGCATGGAGATACCGATAGTGAGGGTCGGCTTGCCGTTGTTGTAGTAATACTTGGTAGGAACGTCGACGTAGGCACGGTGAATTTCGGCGATGTCGCTCAGCCGCACCAGTCGCTTGTCCGCCGAGCTCACGAGCATGTCGCCGATGGACTGTACCGAGACCGATTCCCCAACTCGCCGAGTCGGGCGCGGGAGATCTCCAGATAGACGACCTCCTACTGCTCGCCGTCGATTACGATCTTGCGCACGCCGGGCACCAGCACCAGCTCCTGCTTTAGGTAGTCGGCGGTGTCCCACAAATCGCGCCAGCTGTAGCCCTCGCCGCTCAGGGCGAGATAGACGCCGTACACACGTCGGCGAAACTGTCCACCACCATGGGGGGTTGGGCGTCCGGCGGCAGCTTGTGCAGCATGTCGGCGATCTTGCGTCGCAGCTCGTCGTAGATGCCGGGAAAATCCGCGCCCCGATACTTGTCCTTGAACTCGATGGTGACGTCGGACAGGCCGGGACGGGAAATGAATTTCTTGATCCATTTCACCTGCTCCATGAGCTGAATGGCCTCTTCCACGTGATAAGTCACCTCGTCCTGCACCTGATGGGCCGATGTCCCCGGATACAGGGTGATGATCTTGGCCAGCTTGACGGTAAAGGCGGGATCTTCGAGCCTGCCCATGCTCTGAAAGCCCCAGATACCGCCCCCAGCAGGATGACCACCAACAGCCAGAAAAGGACCGGCGTCTTGACCGAGTATTCACCGATATTCGATAGCCTAAGCCTGTGTGCTTGTGCTTCACGCGCAACGCATTGATCGACCGATCTTCATGAACATGGACCCTCGTCGGCTCTGGGTTCCGCCTCCTCGCGTTCCGGCAGTAGCCGGCCCTGCATACCCTCGGCGAGATAGCCGACACCGGCGACGACGATCCCGCTTGCCGATCTCCAGGCCGGCCTTGATCTCGATGGAGCTCCCGCGCATGCGTCCCACCTCCACCGGGTTTTTCGTCACCTGCATGTTCGCCTCATCCACCACCCACACAAAGGGCTTCAAATCCAAGTCCGCGGTGACGGCGGTGGCGGGCAGGAACAGCCGGGGGGCACCATCGGTGACGCCGCTGAAGTCGGCCATAACGGTGGCGGTCATGCCGGGGAGCACCAGAAAATCCTTCGGGGCAGGCATGGCAGTCCGGGTAGAAGCTGGTAGGCTAACATGGTGTTATCCTGAAAAGGAGAACCATAGCCCAATGGGCTATACCATTACCAAGAAATCGAAACCAATGCCACACGCGCTCCCTTGAGGGAGAGAAGTAGGGCGTGTTGACATTCAGCGAATCGCATTAGCCAGGTCGACTGGGTGATAACTGAAAAACGGAGGAAACCGATGCAAGAACCCGAATGCCCGAAAACAGGCCCCTACGCCCTGGAGCTGAATGCCGGCACCTACTGGTGGTGTGCTTGCGGTCGCTCCCGGAATCAACCCTTCTGCGACAACGCACACCAGGGAACCGGTATCCAGCCCATGGAGCTGGAGCTCACTGCGGCGCAGAAGGTGTGGTTGTGCGGCTGCAAGCGCAGCGGGGATAAACCCAGGTGCGATGGTGCGCACAAGAAATTGGTTTAGAGGGATAGGCGCCGACCGGTAACGCCCACCGCGTCCGGTCCGAGCAGATACAGATAGCTTCCCGTCACCGTCTCCGCGCCCGGCAGGCGGTTCGAGTCTTCCCCCGGATAGAGTCGGGCGCGCAGCCCGGTACGGACGACCCCGGGGTCGATACCATTGACCCGAATGTTACCCCTGTCCCGCGTCTCCTCGGCCAGGGTCTGCATGAGGCCCTCGATCCCGAATTTGGCCGCGCAATAGGCGCCCCAGTAGGCTGCACCCCGGTGTCCGACCCGATCGAGGGTGAAGATCACCGAAGCGTCGTCCGCAGCGTGCAGCAGGGGCAGGCAGGCCTGGGTAAGTAAGAAGGGGGCGGTGAGATTGATACGCAGTACGCGCTCCCACTCGGCAGCGTCATAGTCGTCGATCCGGCTCAGGAAGGGGGCGAAGGCGGCGCAGTGGACAAGGCCGTCCAGGCGCCCGAACTCCCCGTCGATCAGCCCCATGGCCCCTCGTAAGCCCTTCTCATCCACTCGCTCCAGGTCTAAGGGCAGGATGGCCGGTTGCGGTGCGCCACCGGCCTCCAACTCGTCGTAGAGGGGTTCCAGATCACGCTGCTCCCGGTCTGACAGGACAAGGGTCGCACCGTACCGACCGCAGGCCACGGCAACGGCACGCCCGATGCCTTCCACGGCCCCGGTCACAAGGACGACGCGCCCGGCGAGGAGATCGGAATTCGGCTGATAGTTTTCCATAGTCCAAGCTCAATGCCGTTAAATTAGCTGTTGGCCGCTTGCGGTGGTGGGTCGGAATACGAAAGAGAAAAAGAGAAAACGGCGAATCGGCGCAAATCCATTCGTGAGGATTCGCGTGATTCGTCGGCCGGAACGGGCGGAACGAATCCGGGACTCATGACGTCCGCCGACTCTCCCGCCAAGCGAGCCAGAGCTTGCGCAGGGGGGTGAGCCCGATACGCCGGTCGGCGACCGCGAAGCCCGCGCCCGCCAGCTCGTCGAGCAGGGATGCCAGAATCCGTACCCGGACCCTGATACAGACCGGCAGGTCCCGATTCGGATTCGACGCGGTGAGCTTGGCCCTAGCCCGGTCCGCCGCGGGCGCCAACAGCTCCGGCAGGTGGTCGCGATGCTCGCACCGGACAAGCGATTCGGGCGAGAGACCGAGTGCACCCACCTGCTCGCTCGGAAACGGGGCCCGACCGCGCCGCGCCAGGACCCCGCCAGCGCGGATCAGATAGACCTGGGCGCAGAAACCTCCGAGACGGCGCGCCACCCGCGGCATATGGGCATCGCTCAGGCCGTGACAGCGGGCGATCAGCTCGAAGAGCGCGCCCAGATCCCGCTCGCAGGCGGCGTCCAGATCGGCCTCGGTAGCGGGCCGACGGCACAGGATTTCCGCTTCCACCTGGTCGGCGATGTCGGTGAACGGGGCCTGGGGCAACCCATGTTGCTCCAATACCGGTCCCAGGGCCCGACTCAAAGGATGGAGCGGCACGCCGGCAAAGGTATGCTCCACCTCCTCGCGCCACCACTGGAGCTTGATCCGCGCCAAGCCGGGGTCCGAGACCCGGTCCGGGATCGCCCGGACCTGATACCGCCAGGCCGACAGCACCGCCAAGTCGTTCCATAGCTCCCGCGGGGCGAAGCGCAGGCTGTAATAGGCGGACGAACCCATCGGCGTTGCCTGGTTGGGGAAACGCCACTCACCCGGCGGCGATCCGGCTAGCTCACTGACCATCTATCTCACTGAGGGGGAAATATTTTTTGCCGCAATAAACGCGAAGTATGAGAGGCTACCGGATCGTTTTTCCCATACTCAATCCAGCTCCAGGCGACAGGTCATCAGATAGTTGACGTCCGGATCCCGGTCGGCGAGGCGGTAGGTATCGGTCAGGGGGTTGTAGGTCATGCCGGTAATATCCTGGGTGTGCATCCCCGCAGCCCGGACCCAGGCGTCCAGCTCCGAGGGTTTGATAAAGCGTCCATAGTCATGGGTGCCCCGCGGCAGCATACCAAGGATGTACTCGGCGCCGATGATCGCCAGCAGGTAGGATTTAAGGTTGCGGTTCAGGGTGGAGAAGAAGACGAACCCACCGGGCCTCACCAGGCGGGCGCAGGCGGAGACCACGGACGCCGGCTCGGGGACGTGTTCGAGCATCTCCATACAGGTGACCACATCGAACCGGGCTGGACTCTCCGCGGCCAGGTCCTCCACCAGGACCCGGCGATAGGTTACCTGGACACCGGACTCCAGGGTGTGCAGCTCCGCGACCTGCAAGGGCCGCTCCCCCAGGTCGATGCCGGTCACCCGCGCGCCGAGTACGGCCATACTCTCGGACAGGATGCCGCCGCCGCAACCCACGTCCAGGACCTCCTTGCCCTTGAGCTTTGCCGCCCGGTCGATATAGTCCAGCCGCAGGGGATTGATGTCATGCAGGGGCTTGAACTCGCTGTCGGGGTCCCACCAGCGGGCGGCCAGCTCCTCGAACTTGCCGATCTCGGTTTGATCGACGTTATGGGTCGTCTCGGTCATGCGGTGCGTCCTCGGTGGGGGTTCGGGGTACGCCGGGGATCGTCTCTTTTTCAGCTCAAGGCAGTAACTTCAGTGCAGCCACGACGAGGCCGCCCACGGTCAGGGTTATGGTAAAGGACCAGATCATGAAGCGGTCGATACGCCTCGTCAGCTGTTCGAAGCGCCCATTCATTTCATGCTGCAGGATCTCGAAGCGCTTATCGACGGCCTCGAAGCGTCGGTTCATCTCTTGGTGCAGAATTTCGAAGCGCTTGTCGACCGCCTCGAAGCGTCGGTCCATCTCTTGGTGCAGAATTTCGAAGCGCTTGTCGACCGCCTCGAAGCGTCGGTCCATCTCTTGGTGCAGAATTTCGAAGCGCTTGTCGACCGCCTCGAAGCGTCGGTCCATTTCATGTTGCAGGGTCTCGAAGCGCTTGTCGACCGCCTCGAAGCGCTTATCCATCTGCTCCAGGATGGTTTTGAGCAACCCACGCTGGTGCTTGAGTTCTTCTTCAATACGCAGCATCCGCTCGCGCAGCTCGATCTCATAGACGGCCGGCGGTTTGCCCAGGGACTGCTCGGCGAGCCATTCGCCGAGGTGTTCTTTGATGAACTGAATGTCTTCTACGGCAAGATTCATGGTACTGATAGATACAGTGGACTTACGGCCAAGTATACTCTTTTTCTGTTTGTTCCCAGGCTCCGGCACCTGACGGCATGCGGGCAGAAACGCTACCTTGACCGCTGGCGTACCCGACAAGCCTGTTGGGTACGGACCATTCTGAGGTTTTTGCTGAGGTTTCTGGAGTGTGGCAGCACAGCGGCGTGGCCTGATCAGATCCAAGTGGCACAGACCCGAGCTATGCGCATTATCAGCGATGCTTGCCGGAACTCGGGCGCAGCTTCCAGGCGCCCCGCGGCGACGGCGCTTTTCTTGCAGTCGGTGGGTAATCTCGCAGTCATCCCGGACCTTAGAACCTGTTTACGATCTTTAAGTCAAAGTGATTTTGACCCCAAGGAAAGTTGTTGATTTATATGATGTTTTGTGCGCCATTTTGTATGTACTGAAAAGTGGCTGCCAATGGCGAATGCTCCCCCGTGATTTTCCAAACTGGCCGACCGCGCCACCCGCTGAGTCTACGTCGAACGCCTCCAGGACAAGTCAGCCGCCTCTGCCGGCGGTTTCCTCTCGCGCCTGATCGACAAGGCCCCCTTCACGATCACCTAGGTCCTCACCGATAATGGTAAGGAATTTACCGATCGTTTCTGCGCCACCGGTCAGCGCCAGCCCACGGGTGCCCACGCGTTTGATCGCGTCTGCGGTACGTGATCTCAAGGTAGCTGAAGAGCTTCGGGCACTGGCGTGGGAAGTCTTTACGATCTGGGAATGCCGAACTCATCCACCGGAATTACTTGCAGACCTGCTCGAACGATATTTCGGGGAGTTGCTGAACAAGAGCGACGGAACCTGATGTATTCGGTTGCCGATTTTGCGGAAGCATCGGCATTTCACGGATAAGCAAAATTCGATTTGCCTCTATACAGAGCCCCGTGTCCGCAGTAATCTTTAGTTTGAGCGGACCTCTGATGTTTGGGTCCGCGCTCGACGAGATGATACGGAGGAAACAGATGATCCGGAACAAGCGTTTGGTATTGGCCGCCGCCATTGCCGGCACCACGGCCTTGACCACCTTCTCGGCCCAGGCTTTCTTCGGTCCCCTCAATGCAATGCGTGGATGGGGCGGCAGTCCGTGGGGTTGGGACTACCCCTATTATGGGTGGGGCCATCCCTATTACGGCGGCTGGGGCTACCCCTACTATAGAGGTTGGGGCTATCCCCATTATAGGGGCTGGGGCTATCCATACTGGAGCGGTATCCCCTATCTCGGCTATCCCGCCATCACCGCACCGGCACCGGCACCGGCAGCCCCCGCGTCCAGCTCCGACAAGTAGTACCCGTCCGGGTAGCGGCTGCCGTTTAAATAATGAAATCGGCCGGCCTTTACCTGGTCATTTCGGCAGGGAGTGCCGGAATCCAGTGCCAAGGATGGCAAAAACAGTGGGGGTTCGAACCACCAGGTCACACAAGCATGTCACTATCGAGCCAGGGATCGAAAACAAGATCAAGGCAGCATTCGACGACATGGTCGAATCCGCGACCGACCCCGGACTTTCGAACCGCAAAGGCACCAAAAACGCAAAGGAATTGCTAGGAAAGGTTGAGGAATTTTTACCATGCACAAATATTTTTCTATCACCCATAGGTAACTTAAAGACTATACTTTATCTGCACCCCCTGGCAAGTAAGCCCCCTCGACCATCCCGAGGGTGTGCCGGTCCCTTGGGGCTTTCTCTTTTTCGGCTCCATGAAAATTACCCCGTACCGCTTGCAATGAGTACCGATACATGAGTGCGGGTCGCATCGCGATCCTCATCGACGGCGGTTTTTTTCTGGAACGGCTGCCCGGACTAGTTGCCGAGAATCGCTGCGAATCTCCTGAGAAGATCGTCGTATATCTGCGGCACATGTGCCGCAAGCACGTCAAGATGTTGACCGCCAGCCAGGAATCACGCTGGCGGCAATACCTTTATCGGATCTTCTTCTACGACGCCGAGCCCTTCGCCAGCAAGACCCACCACCCCATCGACAACCGGTCCATCGACTTCGGCAAGTCCGAAGTCGCCCGTGAACGTCATGCACTCTTCGAGCAGCTGCGTAAAAGGAGGACCGCATCACCTTCACCTCGCTCACTCCCTGGCCCGGCCATTTCGTCTGCGCCGAAGGGCACTATCTCGAAGGCGCCACCGCGGATGACGAGGATGCCACGGGTCCCGAAAAGCGGGCGGCCATCTTCATCGGCCCCGAGTTCGGTACCGTCTCCCAGCCCGATCTGGTGACCGCCGCCCGCGAGGCCGACGACGCGGGGTTCGATGTGCTGATCGCCTGCGCCTTCAACTACGACGCCCACTCATCCGAGTTCGACCAGCTCGGCCGCATCCCGGTGCTTAAGGCGCGCATGAATGCGGATCTGCATATGGCCGACGACCTCAAGAACACCGGCAAGGGCAATCTGTTCGTCATCTTCGGTGAGCCCGACATCGACATCCTCGATGCCGAGGACGACCAGATCCGGGTCAAGATCAAGGGCGTCGATGTCTTTCACCCCCAGACCGGCGAAATCCGCTCCGATGGTCCCGAAGGCATCGCCTGCTGGTTCATCGATACCGACTACAACGAAGAAAGCTTCTTCGTCCGCCAGGCCTATTTCCTGGGCGCCAACGACACGACCCCTACAAGGCGCTGAAAACCACCCTGAAGGCAGAGATCGACGAAGATGCCTGGGCGACCTTGCACAGCGACACTTCGCGCCCGTTCCCGAGACCCGCCTCGGGCCGCATCGCCGTCAAGGTCATTAACCGCCTGGGCGATGAGGTGATGAAGGTATTCCGGTTCCAGTCGGTATCGGGGTGAGGTTGCCGCCGTACTCCAAGGTTTCCGCCGGACCGCTCCGGTTCGCTGCCCGCCGGGAACCACTGCGGGCAGCGCCGATTCACCGCATGCCGGGTGTCTGCTATGATTTGTGCCCTACTGTAGGCTCGACCGGCAATTGCCGAATCCTCGTCGAGCGCCATGTTCAGTGCCGGCTTGGATCAACCCTGGAGAACGAGGCCATGTCTGTATTTGTGGGGGATATCGGCGGTACCAAGACCGTCCTGGCGGTTGCCGAGACGGATGCCGGCGGCATCCGTCTGATCGGTGAGCGGCGCTACGCCAGCCGTGATTTCGCTTCCCTGGAGGAGGTCGTCGCCCGCTTTTCCGCGGAGACGGGCAGGACTTGCGAGACTGCGGCCTTTGCCGTGGCCGGACCGGTACAGGACGACCATAGCGAGATCACCAACCTCGCTTGGGCCGCGGCGAATGCCCGTCACCTGGAACGGGCGCTGGGTCTGCGCGCGGTGCGCCTGCTCAATGACCTGGAGGCCACGGCCTGGGGTATCGCCGCCCTGGGTCCCGCCGATCTCGAGGTGCTCCACCCGGGTGAGCCGAACGCACCAGGCAATGCCTGTGTGGCGGCGGCCGGGACCGGGCTGGGGGAGGCGGGTCTGTACTGGGACGGAGTCCGCCACCGACCATTCGCAACCCAGGGCGGCCACGCGGATTTTGCCCCTCGCAATGATCGGGAGTTGGCGCTGTTACTCAGGCTCCAGGGGCGTTATGGCTATGTGAGCTGGGAGCGCTTGGTCTCCGGGATGGGGATCGCGGATATCTACGACTTTGTGCGGGAACGGCATGGCCCCGGCAGCTCGGACCCGGTGCGGGAGGTGGCGGTCGAGGCCAGGCCGGCGGCCATCACGGCCGCGGCCACGGACGGGTCCTGTCCCGTCTGTGCAGAGACCATGCGGCTCTTTATGGATTTCTATGGTCGCGAGACGGGCAACCTAGCCCTCAAGCATATGGCCGTGGGGGGCGTCTATCTGGGCGGCGGCATCGCCCCCAAGAATCTCGATCTGTTGCGCCAGGGTCCCTTTCTCGAAGCATTTTTCGACAAGGGCCCCATGACCGCACTGATGCGGCGCATGCCGGTCAAGGTCATCCTCGAACAGCGGGCGCCGCTGTTCGGGGCGGCGCGTTTCGCGACCACAGACCAAGGGGCTGTCTAAAAAGGGCCGGGTAAATGTCGGTCCGCGGCGAACGCCTTCGAAAATCGAGCCGGTCGGGTAGCATCGTATGATTACATTAAAGGTCACAGGCATGAACTGCCGACACTGCATGCGAGCGGTCGAAGACGCCCTGCGGGGTGTCCCGGGTGTAACCCGGGTCGAGCGGGTGGAGCTCGGCTCGAGTCGGACCGGGTACTGGTCGCGGGTGATGCGGATTCCCAGGCCCTGGTAGCCGCGATCAAGGCGGTGGGGTACGGGGCGGAGCCGGTCATCGGGTGAGCCCGTCGCAAGTCAGCCCCATGCGCGAGCGGATAGGGACCTGGATCGAGTCCAACCGGATACAGGGCCTGATCGTCGGCCTGATCGTGCTCAACGCCGTTACACTCGGACTGGAGACCTCCCAATGGGCGATGGAACGGCTCGGCGGACTTCCGGGTCTGCTCGATCGCGGCATCCTTGCCGTTTTCGTCGTCGAGATCGGACTCAAGCTCTATGCTCGGCGTCTCGGCTTCTTTCGCGAACCTTGGAACGTCTTCGATTTCGTAGTCGTGGGGATCGCCCTGATCCCCACCAGCGGTCCGCTTGCGGTACTGCGTGCCTTGCGGATACTGCGGGTGCTGCGGCTGATTTCCATGGTGCCGCGGCTGCGCTTCGTGGTGGAAGCCCTGTTGCGGGCAGTTCCGGGCATTTCCTCCATCGGTCTGCTCATGCTGGTCCTGTTTTATGTCTTCGGGGTCATGGCGACCGGCCTGTTCGGCAGCAAGTTCCCGGATTGGTTCGGCACTATCGGGAATTCCATCTACACCCTGTTCCAGATCATGACGCTGGAAAGCTGGTCCATGGGCATCGTGCGCCCGGTGATGGTCGAGTACCCCTACGCTTGGTTGTTCTTCATCCCCTTCATCCTGGTGACCACCTTCACCATGCTCAACCTGTTCGTCGGCATCATTGTCGATACCATGCAATCCATGCACGTCATGGAGCACGAACAGGAGCATATCGAACAGGTCGTCCATGAGGACACCTCATCCATCAGGGTAGAGGTGCAGGCCCTGCGTGAAGAGATCCTGGCATTGCGACAAGCCTTATCCGACGTCGATTCGCACGACAAGGAATCATGATTACCCCTGAAAGAATCGGAGTACTCGATGGAAGTAAAAGAAGTAGTAAAAATTGCCAAGGCTTATGTGGCTGACACTGATTTTGTCCAAAAATCAAGATGACTGCGGACCTTCAAGAGCAAGCATACGAGAATGCAACGGTCCTGTACATGGCGCTGGAGTTAAGCAACACGAAGTGGCGGTTGGCGTTCGGCGACAGCACCACAGCAGCGCCAAGTGGTGATCGCCGCGCTCACCAAGCTGCGAACCCAGACCAAGAACCAACGCCATGCGGCTCAACTTTCCACCAGCGTGCCAGAGTTCCTCTGGGAGGCCCTACAGCAGCTCATCGCTTTCCTCGACGCTCAGATTGCGTCCCTCCGGCAACAGGCCCTCGACCTTATCGCCACCGATGCACACCTCCAACAAGCCTTCGAACTGCTCATCAGCGTCACCGGCATCGCCAGCGCCATTCAACGCCTCGGCGAACTGCTGGTCCTCCCTGACGACATGCAGGCCAAGCAATGGGTCGCCATAGCTGGCCTCGATCCGCAGGAATACCAGTCCAGCTCCAGCGTCAACAAAAAGCCTCGCCTGTCCAAGGCCGGCAACTGCTACCTGCGTATCGCCCTCTACATGCCGGCACTCAGCGCCACACGCCATGACCCCGACGTCAGGGCCTACTACCGCCACCTCATCGCCAACCGGGGCCTCAAAAAGCTCCAGGCCGTCTGTGCCGTCATGCGCAAGTTCCTGCTCGCCATTCATGCCATGCTCAAGAACCGAACGCCCTTCGACCGCAGCCGTTTCCACACCCCGACCGAAACCATGGCATGATTAATCCAATTTATGGCTAGGAGGTATAGTTTTGTGGATCAGGAGGCAAATTGGACTTGCAGCGGAACAGAATATCTACAGGTCTTCTCTCGTTCCCACGCGCCGCGTGGGAACGCGGAAGCTCCGCGCTGCGGAGTGTTTCGGAGACCCGATGAGCCTTAGTCGCATGCTAGTACCCCGTTTCACATGATTTTGTGGTATGGAACGCCCTCCGTGGCGTTCCGAACGGCCTGCAGAACGGCACGGAGACCGTCCCCTACAAATGCAAAATGGAGTGAAAAGTGAAACGGCGTACTAGTGGTGGACACAGCCCACCCTACGGGTCCTACGGGGGCCGCCCCTGTCTTCTATCAACTGCCTATCCGTATTTTCCTATGCTCAATATGCGTCCTTGGGGTTCATCCAATCACCGGCTACCAGTCACCAGCTTCCAGCTACTGGTAGCCGGTAGCCGATGAGCACAGCCCACCCTACAGATCCATGCCAGGGATGGGGCCGAAGGTCTCGGCGGGGAGACGTTCGAGATGGCCGGTCGCGGTACGGGGTCGCCCCTGCAACCTGCTCCCTGACAACTGCTGGAGTCCGGCGACTGGTCGCTGGTGACTGGAAGCCCGGTCGGTGGGCACAGCCCACCCTACGGGTTCCGTGATGGGGTATGGTCACAATAGACACCTCCGCGGGAAACGCCGGATAACATCGGACGGTGCTGTTTTGGGGGATTTGACTCAACGCGGACGGCGGCGCTGGCGTCCCTTGTAGGCGGCAATCCGGCGGATGATGGGTTGATAAGGGAGGGCGGCCAGGGTATGGAAGCGATTCAGTGCCGCCTCGATGACGCCGTGGATGTCTTCGATGGTGTCCGGGATCGGCGCGTCGGGCAGTGCGACGGCATGCAATCCACGCAGGCCGCCGACCTGGACCCGCATGGTCTTGGCATGGGGCAAAGCCGCGCCCTCATCCGTGGCTTTTAAGGCGAAGCGGGCCTGTTTGCGCAACTGATCGAGTAGCTCCAGACACCGCGCCTGGGCCGCGTCGGAGCCGCAGTTGATCCCTTCGCGCTCGGCGATGCAGAAGCGCCGCGCCCGGCTGCATCCGCAGTTGTTGGTCAGAATACTCTTCTCGAATGGGCAGAAGCGCTCGTTGACGACGCGGTAGGTCTCGCGGAATACCTCGTTGTCCATGTCCGTCAGTGTCTAGGTCGTGTTTGCTCGTTCCCACGCTCCAGCGTGGGAACGCCGTCTTGTCCGCTCCAGCGGACTTTGGTCCTCCGGACTTAACCGGCGTTTACGCCCGCCTAGCTGGCCGCTTATCGACGCTGGAGCGTGGGAGTCAACAAGCACCGTCGCCGATTGCGACTGATTTGCGTTTATCGGCGTTCATTTGCGGCAAAAAATACGGGTTCCGTTCAGCGAGCCGCGACCTGAAACGACGCGGAAAAGGGCCACAATCAGACTCCAAACGGTGAATGTTAACAGCCCCTAGTACCCCGTTTCACATGATTTTGTGGTAGGGAACGCCCTCCGTGGCGTTCCGAACGGCCTGCGGAACGGCACGGAGGGCGTTCCCTACAAATGCAAAATGGAGTGAAACAGCGTACTAGTCATCCGCTTTACGGGTAAAGCGCTGGATCAGCCGTCGTTCGCGCTTGTTCGGGCGGCCCTTTGCCGCCGGTACGGCAGCACCGCTCTCTCGCCATTCCCGCACCAGGGTCCGGCGACGCAGGCGGCTTTCCTCACTCTCTTCGTAAAGCAGGGCGGCCTCGGGGGCCGGACGGCGCTGCCGAGAGATGCCTTTGACCACCAGGTCCCATTGCAGGGAGCCTTTGTGAATGACCAGGTGCGTCCCCGCCTGGATCACTTTTCCCGGTTTGGTGCGCTGGCCGTCGACCTGGACCTTGCCCCCGTTGATGGCCTCTACCGCCAGCTGGCGTGTCTTGAAGAAACGCACGGCCCAGAGCCATTTATCGAGGCGCAGGGCGGCGTCCCCGGCGGCATCGGTGCTCATCGCTCCAGCAGGGGGTCGAGCTCCCCGCGCGCTTCCAGGGCCGCCAAGTCATCGAAGCCACCGACGTGAAAGTCGTCGATGAAGATCTGAGGGACCGTGTGGTGCCGGCTGCGTTCTATCATGATCCGCATCTGCTCCCGATCGGTGTCGATACGGATTTCGTCGAACGCGATGTCCTTGCGCTGAAGCAGCTGTTTGGCCCGGGTGCAGTAAGGGCAGATTCCGGTCGTGTAGATGATGACTTTAGGCACTGTATTACCTGGTAATTTCATATCGGCGATCGCGCATGCGTTCGAAATATGGAACGACTCCGACAGCTGTGCGTACAACCGTAAATAAGCAACCCGAATCTTAAGACTTACTCACCACCCGGAATCTCGATCATGAACTCAGGCGGATTTTGGATGTGTTTCTTGACCGCGCACAGTTCCATGGCCCGGACGATACCGTCCCGATATTTGGGCGGAAAATCGGCTGGGAGTGTCAGCCGAAGCTTCGCGTTGGCCCGCAACGGCTGCTTTTCATCCCGCTCCCACAGCATGCTCAGGCCCAGTCCCGCGGTCGAAATCGTCCGTGATTGGCAAAAATTCAGGGCGTAGAACCCCGCGCAGGCGGCCATGGAGGCCAGAAACAGATCGAACGGCTGGGGCGCCGATGCCTCGCCCCCCGCCTTTACGGGCTGGTCCGTGGTGATTTCGAAATCGCGGATGCGGACATCGACCCGCTTACCACCGGGGAAGGAGACCTCGAGTCGTTCGCTCATGTCTTGCCATACTCTATGTTTTTTTGGTAGTCCTGTTGCAAGCAAGAGTGGTCTTACGCTTGCTCGCCGAGGAGGAAGCGGAGGGGACTGCACACTAATGCCATTAAGTTAGCTGCTGACCGCTTGTCGTGGTCGGTCAGGATGCGGAAGAGAAAAACTACGAATCGCGCGAATCAGCGCGAATCAGCGCGAATCCATTCGTGAGGATTCGTGTGATTCGTAGTTTTTCCTCTTTTTCGCTGACCGGTAACGCTTAAGGGCATTGGACTGCACACTAATCGTTTCAAGCCTTCTTCTACAACAGTCTCCCAACTTTGGAGAGCAAAATGAAAGAGGCTCTTTATGGATTCGAGACTGCTAACGTAGCAGCAAACCGAGAAGGGAATCCAAGAGTCCTTTGCTGCGGTTTTTGGCGTTGTGGACGAACTCGAAAAAGCCCAGATACAAGGGTAAGTGCTCCTGGGAAATCCCCCGGTATGGCCGA
>Ga0209049_1000059_pt1 | contig 20446 bp, 19 predicted proteins | sample WorMetulBAHAMAS2_FD_187398 | JGI IMG/M metagenome (GOLD analysis project Ga0209049, IMG submission 187398) | Marine gutless worms symbiont microbial communities from Max Planck institute for Marine Microbiology, Germany - Olavius ullae BAHAMAS.2... | ecosystem: Host-associated > Annelida >...
ATCTTCGTAGGCGTTGGCGGCGTCGGCAGTATCCACAAGAGCCATTTCCTCGGGGCGGTGTATGGGATGGAGCGCATCATGGGCCGCGTAGACAGTCCGGTTCGTGCCGTATTGGATTACGCGGCCGGCCATTTCGCCTCAGAACTACCCATTCTCTACGTTCTGACTGTGGCGCAAGCGGATGACGAGGGAATGATTCGCATACGCGGCCTATTCATCGGCGATGATCGGGATTGTTTCGAGCAGGCGGCAGAGCTTTCTCAGAAGGTGAATATCACGATGGTGGAAAAACCGATCGAACGCTGTGTGGTATATCTGAATCCCCGTGAATTTCGGAGCACCTGGCTGGGTAACAAGGGGATTTATCGCAGCAGAATGGCCATGGCGGATGATGGTGAACTGCTGATTCTCGCCCCCGGAGTGAAGGAATTCGGAGAAGACACTGTAATCGACCGCCTCATCCGGAAATTCGGCTATCGGGATTCCTCTTCCACACTCCAGGCGGTAAGGGACAACGCCTATCTCGCGGCCGATCTTGGCGCGGCAGCCCATTTGATTCATGGGTCGTCTGAAGGCCGTTTCTCGATTACCTATGCCCCCGGCGCGCTCAAACGGGATGAGATTGAGAGTGTGGGCTACGGATACGAAGACTTGGATTCGCAGTTGAAAAGATATGATCCTTCCGTATTGAATGCCGGCTGGAATAGGAAGGATGGCGAGGAATTCTATTTCATTGCCAACCCGGCCCTCGGTCTGTGGGCTCACGCGGGCCGGTTCAGCGACTAGCCGCGATTCATCGGCTATTGATGAAGAGCATCATAGGGATGAGCGGGTCCCCTAGAGGGGCGTTTCGCCGCTAAACTGACGTTCAGGTAGCCTAGGAGTAGTGGAGTTGATCTTGGCCGGCGGTTTTAAGCACTTCCTCAAGAAATTTCCGAGATTCCCATGCGGCCATGGGAAGGTCGTGGGAGAAGCAGTTTCCACATTCCTTGTCCGAGGCGCCTGGAATGGCATCTCGGAAATCGGCAATGTATTGGAATAACTGAATCAGAAGAGCAAGAACGTCTTCTGATTCATAACGCCCGTGAACCAGGAGATAGCAGCCAGTACGGCATCCCATCGGACCAAAATATATGACTTTTTCACCCCAATCTCGATGATTCCTTAGCCATGTCGCGCCAAGATGCTCGATGCTATGAAGGGCGGGCATGTCGAGAACGGGTTCGCGATTGGGTGCTTTCATTCGGATGTCAAAGGTGGTTACCCACTCATTTCCGATGGGATCGTGCCGGGATACGTAAAGACCACGTAGAAGGCGGAGGTGGTCAACTTCAAAACTGGCGATTTTTTTCATGATTACTCCCTTCGCATGCCCTGAAGCATGCGGACTATGAACTTTGACGATTGTTCCTTGGCCAGAGCTAGAAACTGGTTGAAGTCGGATGAATTGGTGCCTTCACCTATTATGTCCGAGATGGATCGTATAATGATAAAGGGAAGACCAAGCCGATAACAGCTCTGCGCGATAGCAGCGGATTCCATGTCAACCGCCAATGCCTCGGGAAACTGTTCGCGAATGCGTTTTGCCAACACTCGGTCTTGGACAAAGACATCACCCGAAACAATCGGGCCAATTCGAATTCTTACTCCCTCCACCTGTATCGATTGGGCCAAACTGAGCAATTTCGGGTCGGCTAGGAAACTCTTAGGAAGGCTGGGCAGTTGTCCAAGTTCGTAACCAAACGCCGTCAAATCCACATCGTGGTGTAGGACTTCAGACGATACGATTATGTCTCCAGGTCGTAATTCGTTGTTCCTCATCGCGCCGGCGACTCCGATATTGAAGACGGCATGGGGTTGAAAATTCTCAGCGAGCATGCTCACGCCCAGCGCCGCGTTAACCTTGCCTACACCGCAGTGTAACAGTAATGTGGGGTTTTGGACCAGTAGGCCGTCGTAGATACGAAAACCGGCGCGTTCAAACCGACTGACAGCTTCCATTTTCGACGCGATCTCCGTGAATTCTGACTCCATAGCGGCTACGATCGCGAATTTCAATTGGGCCTCTCAGTTGTTTCGGTGGCGCAATAGAACGCCACCGAGGCGCTTGACGAATTACGGACAGCCTTTTTGAGGACTGATTAACCACAGAAGCCTATAGAGAATCCACTGAGCAGTCAACGAGAAGAAGGTTCTTAGGGGATCGCGATTGCGTTTTACGATCGATTTTCGCAATCATAGGGTGCTCTCCAACATGTCAGTTGCGTGGACTAGGCAAAGTTGGTATTATAGGGTATGGTGGTTATCATGGGTATTCTGTAGGATTTTTTCGTTAGGCGGAGGGTCGCTTCTCCAATGGGTGCTGAAAATGAAACCGAGTAGAATCTCTATTTTGTTCATGGCCTCTTACCTCGTCATTGTGCTGGGTTGTCCGAATCTTACAGACAGTTTACAAGATTACGACAAGGCAGTTGCCTTTACTAAACTAGTGTTTGGTGACCTTTCACCCACTGAAACATCGGCTGTATTAACGTTAGTTTTTGATGCCGATCCGATAGGATTGACGGTTAGCGATATTGAGGTAACCAGAGCGACCAAGGGCGAGTTGTCTGGTTCGGGCACATCTAGACATCTTAGCATTTCTGATATTACAGCATTGAATGGAGAACAGATTACTGTAAGGATATCAGATCCTCCTGGTTTGACCATAATAACGCCGATCAGGGGGTTAAGGTAACGAGAACGAGAACGCCCATACAGTTCACTCGACTGCGTGCCAATGGAGGAGGGACAGCCAATATAGGAACAACAGTATTAACTCTGACATTTAGCGCCGACCCAAGCACATTGCGGCAAGGCGATGTAACAGTGAGTGGAGCAACCGCTACGAGTTTTTCTGGAACTGGTATGACACGAACCCTAGGTATTTCAGGCATCACCGTTGCCGATGGGGAGGAAATAACGTAAGCGTCGCGAGTCCCGATGGTTTTACCATAACGCCACCAATAAAAACAGTAGCTGTTCATGTAGCTCCAACACCGATCACTTTTCGTGAACTAACGGCGAATGGAACATCAGGTTCCGTCACCACCACTCAATTGACATTCAGCGCCGACCCAACCACATTGCGGCGAAAGGATATAACAGTAACAGGAGCAAAGGTCACGAGTTTTGCTGGGACTGGTAATACACGAACCCTAGGTATTTCAGGCATCACTGTCGTCGATGGGGGGGAAATAACGGTAAGCGTCGCGAATCCCGATGGATTCAGTATAACACCCAACACAAAAAATGTCACTATAAATATGATAACGATTGCCATGACGGATGTAGCCGGTGGCGCTTTCCAACGCGATACCACAGCGATCAATACCAGCAGCGTCGGCGCGTTTAGGATAAGCACAACAGAGATTACCAGGGCCCAGTTTCTGCATTTTATGGGTGAGGATCCGAGTGAAGCAGGAATTTCCGGCACGATGAACGATCCAGTTCAAAGAGTCAACTGGTATCATGCCATCGCCTTTTGCAACAAACTGAGCCTCTTTGAAGGACTCGAACCGGTATATACTGATAGTGTTATTGATTGGAACGTTCTTAAATTTTCAGAGATTCCAACGGCGCCCACTACGGCCTGGGATGCGGTCACAGCAAACAGGAGTGCCACTGGCTATCGAATACCTACCGAGATGGAATGGATGTGGGCAGCCATGGGAGCACGTGACGCCAATGGCGCAGGTCATACCAAGGGTTTCGCGGGCGATATCGGGAGCGAAGATATTAGCGATTATGCTTGGTACGCAGCCAACTCCAACAACGAAACTCACTCCGTGAAGACGAAATCCGCTAATGAGCTGGGCTTATTCGACATGAGTGGCAATGTATGGGAAATGGATTTGGGATCCGTCACGCCGACTATCCAACAGGCTCCTTAACAGACTATAGAGGGCCAGCCGCTGGCTCACGGCGCATTGTACGGGGCGGCGGTTACCAAAGTGCTGCTCAGTTCTGCACCGTGGCCACAAGAAATCATTACACACCGCATAACCAATACTCGTTTGTTGGGTTTCGGGTGGTTCGCTCCCCTATTCCTAGTCCATAGTATACAGGCTCACCCGAGGGTGGCATTGTGGGATCGGGAATGGTATTACTGCTCCTCATCGAGCGTTAATTCATCGAGTCTCTCTCGAACACTGGGGTCTTCTCTTGATCTAAGGTACTTCTTCAGCCAGGTTTTGGCCTCTTCGAGGTCCTGTAAACCGTATTGCCATGTATCGGCAATGAGAAGATATATATACGGGTCGCGATGCCCCTTATGCAAGAGCGCTTTCCAATACAAGAGGGCGGCTTCATAATCACCGGTACGATAGGTGAATGCCCCCATCAACGATAGGTATCGGGAATCCTCACCATCAATTCTGCTGGCTCTTATAAGTGCCGTTTCGGCTTCATTCCACTCAAGGGAGTCGAGGGCGGCCTCGGCTGTATTCAAGAGTGTCTCAATGCTAATAAGGCGGATATGGAGCACTTGCTTGCGGCTTGTGAAGTCAACTTCGAAGACATTGGGTTCGAAACCCTCCTTGCTTACCGCGATCTGGTGGATTCCGGCGCGAAGATTCTGAATAGTAAAACGCCCGTTGATGTCTGATCTGACAGATCTCCTTTCCTTGCCGTCGATCACTATGAGCGCGCCATGACATGGGCGGTTCTGAGCGTCGTAGATCATGCCAAGAAGATCACTTGTGACAAAATCGTGCACTTCATCTGAAAACAGAATATTCTTACTGGTACACGAGCTGGCAAGGAGAACGACCAGAAAAGCGATACATAGTATCGGAATGGGACAAGAATGTCTCATGGGGACTCCAGTTTTACAATGAACTGTTCGTTACCTATGCGAATTATCGCTGATGAATCATCAGATTCAACAAGGGTCCAACCGAGGGCTTCTGTTCCGACGACGAGTTGTCGAACACGACCGGTTTGATTATCCTTCAAAGCAATAACATCATTACCTCTCGCATCGATAAAACGACCAACAAGAGTTACTTCTGGTTGATTTTTGGCTAGTGGAACATCAGTGAGTGGAACATCAATCGTGCGGAGTTGTGGCTTGTTTCTTTCAGGTATCGTAGGCGGCCTGAAGAGAGTGGCTATTGTACCAGGCGCTATTCGTGGTGCTTCTAAGCGGATCATTTCACTTTCTTCGGATGACGGATTAGGTTCTAATGATGGCCTTTCTGGAAGCTGAAGCGAGAGGCCGATTTCCAGGTTTCTGTGCCCCTCATCCTGCAATGATAGTGTTGGATAGGCAATGTATTGTTCCTCATTGTCAAGATCGCTCAGATAGGCCACAAGCGCGATAGGGTTGCCGGTCGCACTGAGCTCCCAAATACGCTCACGACTGCTACCCCGCGTAGAGGCGCTAATAATCCTTAAACCCCGCTTTTCAGCCCGGCTATTGATATTGGCTACAAAATGATAGAAGACCGCCGGGGGGTTGTCCGTGTACCTCTTTCGTTCATTCTCAGTAAGCCTATGGAGCTCTTCGAAGCGGGCAGCCACTTCCTCAGTGCTGAGCTCATGCGCCCTTGTAACGACGGCAGAATTGATATTCGCGATTTCTTTAGAGGCCTGATTGAGCCTTAGATAATTTCTAACAGCAAAGAAACCTGGAATCAGGGTAAGGGTTAGCATGAGCAGGGCAAGGCCCCTATAATGTCTATCGGCCATGGAACCTAGCCGCGAAAATAAAAATTTCGCCTTTGCCTCTGGAATCCGGGAGGACTCGATCGAGTTGAGACTCACTAAAAAATGGATTATCTTCGAACTGTCGAACCATCGTAAGAGTGTCAGTGGTACGACCGCGAATAGTAAATCGATCGCCCTTTATGATCATACTATCGAGATCTGTCCCTGATGGAAGGACTTCTACAAGCTGTGAAAGAAGCGCGTAAGGAGAAACCGGTGAGTTAGCTTGTAGCGCAGCTAAAACGGCTTCCTCCGCGGCGAGTTTCTGTACCGCCTCTGTACGCCGCGAGGTAGCTTTGATGAGTTGACGATGGTCCACGGAGACCGAGTTCAGGCGGTTTTCCGCTTCATTGGCAAAATGATGAGTGATTAATGCAACAGTGCTGAGGACTAGTAGCGCTGAAGAAGCGGCAATGAGCTGTTTCTGAGGTCTTTTTATTCTCTGTTCCAGGAAATAGAGTTCGTCTTTCTTTCTTTGTGGTGTGAAAACTGGGCCATTCGCGTCTAAAATAGCGGTGTCAGAATCCAGGTGGAAGCCCGTCAAACGATCGCCATGATAAAAACTATGGTTGCCTTCTCGTCCTTCGAGAAGAGCTACAGCTACGGGAAAAGCAAGTGGCGCGAAGTGATGGTGCTTTCTTATTTCCGCGAGATCTCTGGATCGGAGGATGAGCGCAACGGCTCTTACTTCATTCTTAGAGAAGCGACGGGTTCGTATGTCGATTGTGTAATCTTCAGAGTTCCCAGGAAGCACGGTGGGTAAGAAAGTTCGAAGGGCCATCCGCGCTTCACGTTGGCTCAGCATCGTGTAGTTTTCAGCATGAATTTCGTAGAGGTCCGGAGAAGGATAGATGGCTTTGACGCGGCCTTTGCTGTTTTGTTGGAAGGTAAGCCGGCCATCAATTGCCCGCTCGACATACACAACGGATCGATGATTCTTCATGCGAGGCTTCCCAACATGCGGAAGAACGGTAAAAGGTAGCGCAGAACGAAGAATACCATACCGGCCCCGAGAAGTAGTATCAGAATCGGTTCCATCAACTGAGTAGCCAAATCGATGGATCGAGACACTCGCTCTTCGAAGTACTGGCGGATGGGCTTGAAAATTTCCGAATCTTTTCCAGTTCGTTCTCCAATAGATACCCAGGCTGGTATGATGCCTGGTATATAGGGAGTTTTCGTAAGAAGATCAGCTAGAGAATTACCTTTGCCAAGTTGATCTGGAAGATCTGATAGAACCGAAACGAGTCTGGAATTGCCAGCCGCTCCCGCCGCTTCTGTTAGTGATTGATCCATTGTGACTCCTCCAACTGTCATAATTTCTAGAGCAAAAGACCACCCCAGGAGACCCCAGTCCCGAACAAATGAGCCGATTAAGGGAAGTTGGAGCATCGCCTTGGCGCGCCATCGTCCAAGAGTCGAGCTCTGGGGGGCCAGCGCCATTGCCATAATTCCACCAGCTAAAGAAGCCATCACTATTACTGTGATGTTCGTGTTACTCAGCCTGGAAGGTGACGCGACCATTTCGGGATTGAGTACGACGAGCATTTCTGACATTTTTGGAAGAATGAATATGCCAATGATGAAGCCGACAATTATGGCAACTATGAGTACAAGAGTGGGGTAGATTAATGCCGTGCCAAGTCGCTCTCGCAGCTTCGCTAATCTCCCATAATACTCATCGAGCTGTGTTAAGACAGCGCCAAGGGAGCCGACTTTTTCACCAATCCCAGCGAGAGATTTGAAACCGACTGGTAGTGCTACTGGTGCCGCGTCCAGGGTCTTCTGGAAAGAGGCGCCTCGCTTGAGTTCACGCAGCCATGCCTGGCAAGCTTTGCTGATTCGGGAAGTGGGTCTGATTTGGAGGATCAGATTCAAAGAATCGATAATCGTGTGTCCTGAATCCAACAGAAGAGAAAGCAGTGCTGATAGTTCCCGGGCATCCTTTGTTCTGAGTCGTATCTTTCCTATGCCACCAGAGACCGGGGAAATAGTCAGTGGTATAAGCCCTTCCGAACGTAACGACCCGATAAGGGTCGCTTCACTTTCAGCAAACCTGATCTCCTTAAGGATACCTCCGGCTTTGTCTTTGGCACGAAATCGGTAATTGGGCATTAGCTTGGCAATACTTGGCGAATTTCGCCGATCGTGGTGAGATTTTTTTCGACTTTTTTCAAGCCGTCTATTATCATGGGCGCGTATCCGATTTCAGCGAGTTTCGACTCGAAGGCAGAGTCCGAGACTTTGTTTGTGACTATCAGTTCCTCCAGGTGGCGATCGGATATGAACCACTCACAAATAGCGGTTCTTCCGATATATCCACTTTCACTGCATTGAGGACAGCCTGAGACTTCGGTGACAGAATTAATGGAGGTTTTCCATTTGGTCATCAGTTTCTTTTCGGTGGAATTGGGATTGCGGTTGCTGCGGCAGTGAGGACAGGTAGTACGTACTAAGCGTTGGGCTATGACGCCTTGGAGTACAGCACCAACCATATAGGGGGGAATGCCCATATCGACTAATCGTGGTATAGCGGATGGGGCATCGTTTGTATGAAGTGTCGCGAAAACAAGATGCCCGGTGAGAGCAGCCCTAATGGCGAGTTCGGCGGTTTCAGAATCCCTTATTTCGCCTACCATGATGATATCGGGGTCTTGTCTTAGTACACGGCGAAGAAGACTTCCGAATCCCATTCCTATCTCTTCTCTTACGGGGATTTGGTCGATACCTGGGAGAATATACTCCACGGGGTCTTCTAGGGTTATAATTTTCTTTGAATCGTCTCGGATTTCCGCCAGGAAGGTGGAAAGAGTGGTGGTTTTCCCGCTTCCTGTCGGACCAGTTGCCAGAACAAGACCGTATGGCAGCCTATAAAGCACTCGTATGGCGGCCACCGCTTCTTGTGAAAACCCTAGCGATTCTGGGCCCATGAGCCCTTCTTGCCTGTTAAAGAGTCGCAGTACCAGAGACTCACCGCTTACCAGTGGAACTATCGATACGCGAAGATGAATTTCCTGTCCTCCAAGAGTTACCGTTATTCGACCATCCTGAGGGCGCCGAGTTTCAAGAATGTTCAGATTCGCCATGATTTTTATTCGACTAGCCACCGCAGGGAAGCGTTCCAGTTCGTGCCGGCCTGTTATTCGAAGAGCGCCGTCTATGCGATACCGCACTATCATGGCTGCCCCGTCTACCTCCACATGAATATCCGAGGCATTGGCCGCCAGGGCGTCGAGGATGAGGCTATTCACGAGATTGACCACTGGGGCATCATTGGCTACTTGGTCGAGAGCCGTTGAAGCCCCACCGTTTGAAATATCGCGGATTCCACCTTCTCCCTGTGAGGAAATCCTGGCCATTACGGCGGCAAAATCACCTGGATCGGCGGCGACAAACCGAACTGTTTTGGGAGCGTGGTGACGTCGAAGTCGTTCAATTGCCAAATCCTCAGTGACACCGGGAATATAGGCTACATCGACAGAAGTTTCATTTTCAGAGAACTTAATCACTCGATTGGCTTCTATGAAATCAATCGAGTATTGTTCGAGTATATGCCAATTTATTTCGGGCGTGGAGAGGTTGATGGTATCCATCAGGGTTCCTGGATGTATTTAACGTAAATACGCTCGAATAGACCACCCTGATCGACGGTGTCATTGCGATCGTATTCGATATGGGGGACGATGTAGATAACCAGTTCAGTGTCTTCTTGAGACTCCTTTTTTCTTTTGAATAGCCAGCCAAGTAGGGGGATGTCACCAAGTACAGGAACTTTCTTTTCGGCAATGACAGTGTCCTGCTGGGTAAGACCCGAAATAATAACGGGAGTACCGGCTGGTGTTCTGACATGTGTATTAACGACACGTTCGGTTGTTGGGGGAAGGACATCAGCGCTATCGCCGCTCGCGTCTTGCTGCTTGCTTATAGTTGTCGCAATGTTCATTGTAATCATGTTGTCTCCGGAAACCCACCCGTCGACGTCTATGAAGAGGCCCGATGTTATTTCTCGTGAGCCCTCGGATACCTGATCACCAGTGGCAGGATCGATTCGATAGTCTCGGTAACGATAGGTATTCGTGTTGCGAAAACTTGTTTTCTCTCCCGAAAGGCCATTGAGCGTTGTATCAGCAACCACCCTTGTGCGAGACTCCTCTAGGCTGGCGCTCAAATTGAGGGCAAACTGGTATCCGAAGGTTGAGGCGATATCGAAACCTAAATTGAGCAGGGGACTTATCGTTCCTGAAAAAGAAGTCGAATCCACATTGGTCCTGGGATTATAGGAAGCCCCCACCTCCCAATTGAAACCCTGAGAGTCCTGGTAACTTAACACCAGAAGGTCATAACGAATTTGAGGGACCGGCCGGTCCATTGTCTCGAGAATTCTTTTGAACGCTGTGAGTTTTTCCCTGGTTCCTTTGAAAAAAATCAGTGAAGGGTCTTGAGTCCGCGCAATATCATTTTTGTCGAAGGATGGAGGCAGGTGAGCAAGAAGATCCTCAGATTTAATGTATCTTAGCGCTATTGCGGTGCCTTCCACTAACTTATCCGCGACTTTCAAAAACGCGTCAAACATCTCCTTCTGTGTGTCGGTAATTGAAACAATGATACTGGGAGTTTGAGGAATAGCGGTTATTTTTATCATGGACAACTCAGCAGGAAGCAAGGCCTGTAGGCCACTGGGATCCAAGTAATCCAGATTGTAGCGCACCCACTTTCTTCCATCCTGGGATTGGTCGATATGATCGAGAAAATTTTGAAGAGGTTCTAACGAAGCCAGTGTGCCATAGAGAATGAGGGCGTTGCTCTCAGCATCTATTCCCACCACACCAGTTGATGAGATTTCGGGAGGAATGAGTTGTTGAGCTTTTCTCACGTCCAAGAATTCCAGTTGACGGTATATAGAACTCTTGTATTTCGCTAAGATATCAGACTGCCGAATGTCATAGATGTAATACAGATTACCCACTTTCACGAAATCGGTTTGGGCCTGCTCGGCAAGGAGTTTGAGAATTTCTTCGAAGGTTCTGGATTTGAATTGGACTCTATTAAGAACTCTGTCGCTTTCGCTAAGATACGAGTACTCGGTGTCCGCGATGCGAAAAAGCTGATCGAGAACATCCCTGAAACTGCCATATTCAACATTGATTGTATAGAGATCGTTTTCTCGGTTGACGGCCCGTGTACCAAGAAAGCCCGGTGTTACAACAGATTGATCAGTCCGAGAGAGCCGAACGTAGAAGTAATTATCATGTTCCTCCAAAACGTATTCGGGAATTCTCAGTAATAAAGTGCTAGGATTTCATGAATCGGCAGTGCCTCCGCGTGTAGGTCTAAGGTGATAGGGGGTAGGGCGTCAAAGACAACAGAAATGGGAGATTTTCTTGCGATTACCGCCATCAATTCCTGTGCCTTTACATTTTCGGCGTCTAAAGATACATATCCTTTATCGTCTACTTTCATGGATACGCGTGATATACGTAATACATCATCATCCCAACTGCCATAGAGTCTTTCCTGTTCGAGAAATAGCTCCAAAGCCCTGCGAGGTGATAACGAGGGCGAAATAAAGGATGTCCGACCCTCCACTGTCTCATCCGGTAAGACTGTGTATCCCGCGATATCTCCAAGAACTTGAAGGATATCCTGAAGCGGCTGATTCTGAAAACTGATGTCCGTAAGATTCTGAGCCTCGGCAGAAAAAGCCAAAAAACATGCCAGAACAGCACACAGCAGCGAGTTTCGCTTAATACACTTCATGAAGTTATCCTCATAAAAATACGAGTCGCTAACGCGGCGCATGTCATATAGGGCGCCAGAGGTATTCGCTCTTTCCGGTTTCTTCGTAGGTCGATAAGGCTCGGGATGCTCATAACGAGAGCGAATAAAGCGGTAATGAAACTGGTTATTAGCCATGCTATTGGGCCTAAAAGACTCCCTAAGAAGAGAGCGTATTTTATATCGCCTAATCCAAGGCATCCGTGGGAGATCCAACGCACCGCGCCCATCTGCACGAATGCCAATGACAGACCGGCGAGAACATCAAAAGGCGCGAGGCTGCCAGTCGCTAAGAGCACGCAGATAAGCACAAGGCCCAGACCAATCGCTTGATCCGGTATGCGAAAACTCCTCGCGTCGATAACGCTCACCCACAATCCCATTCCGGTAAGAAGAAGCAAATCAACGGTTATCATATACCCTCACCCCAAGTTTTTTCAATCACCTGAAAAACGGGCGTCTCTCGTTCTTCGGTATACGGGAGGCGAGCTATGATAACCGTAAGGCTCTTACCATCTTCATTTTCAGCACGAATCAGCCAAAACCATGTTGTCGCTCCAAGAAAGGAAAAAACCATATGATGCTCTTCGTCCGCGTCCACACCAGAGTGAATATCAAATGGATAAACCTCACCGGCAAGTTTATCGAGCATAAGACTGTTGAGAGTTTTTGATGGATCCTCCAGCTCTTCATCAGAAAATGGTAGAGAGAGAACGACATCGAGTAGTGTCCGATCTGCCATATTGACATTTATCATGGGCACCGCGGCGATAACAGGGCTAACCTGATGCATTCGAGCGCCGAGGATTCGTTGTATATCGCTCTCAAACAAGCGTTTCGATTGCGCATGGAGAACCAGGTCATTCGCCAAGGAAATGGCGATTTCGGAGTCCTCTAAGCGATCTTCCAGATAACGGGCGAGTGTTTTCGAATCCGTTGTATTCGGGTTGATATATCCGTAAAGTGAAAAGAGGGTGCCGATTGTGTTTTCGGGCACGAATACGTGTACTTCTTCCTTTGTACGAAAGAATGATTCGAGTCGTTTGTCGTACAGCAGTTCTATATTGCCCAGACCCGCCAGGGCCCCTGTAAGCTTTTGTTCTTTTAGCCAGATTGGATCGATAGCGTTTAGATTCAATCCCGTTGATAAATCCTCTAAGCTGAGACGTATGCCATCAGTACGTGGGGCACTGACATATTGCCAAACTGGATCCCACGGGCTGTCGGCTTTCGGAGTAGGATCGGATGCCAGATATCGTATCAGTTCGGCTACAGCACCCTCGAGTTCCGCTTCTTCCTTGAGTGAGTTTTCCTCCACGCGAAGTCGCGCGCCAGCCTGAGTTAAGGGTCCTGAGGCGGCAGTCGCTAGTATGGACAGGGCTGCCAGAACAAGAATCGCGTAAACGGTCGCATACCCATCATTGTGAGTCATCTTACATCGTCCATTATCGACAAAGGAGACTTTAACGAACGTCCACCGAAAAACACTTCAGCCCCAGGGCCATCCGCTAACTCAAGGCGTAAACCAATGGGCTCAGCATCATCCCCAAGTTTGATTGACCATGTCGGCGCATTGGAAAATCGATACGGCTTCGTCCTCTCATGATTGCCGATTCGAATTATCCCATCTTCTTCCGCATGCAGGATAAGGGCAGTATCGATTGTTCCGACTATGGATCGTATGTCGAGAAACCCCTCTTCTTCAATTATCTGAGGTCCGCTGGACCACCAAGCGGGGCGGATATCCCGTGCCAGGGCACGACACTCCTTCCAGAGAAGCAAAAAGCGCCATCGGTCTCTTTCTGTTTCAATACGCGCAAGCAATTCCCTAGGGAGCTTTCCTAAGAGCAGCATGCCCCCACTGATAATGATGGCGATGAGAATAATCGCCACTATGGCATCGAGGAGCGATGAACCCTCTTCATTCCTCGAGATGTTCCTGATTACCATAAAACCAGCCTCTTTCTCCCAGTTCCGCGGCTTCAAGCATTAAGCCCTCCAGACGAACTTCCCGTTTGATAGCCGCTGTTCGAAAGTTACCCACCCATCCGGCAATACCGGCTAAAGCGATGGAAAGAACCAAGATGGCCATTAAGGCATCAAGGGTGGCGAATCCCTCAATCAGTTTCCCAGGAGACAATGTCCGCGTCATTTCCCTCCCCCCCTTCCGTTCCATCGGCACCATAGGAAATAAGCGCGAAGGCAAGATTGTGCGGGCCGGGGTTCTCGTAGCGATAGGGTTCCCCCCATGGATCTATGAAATCCTTTTTGTTCAAATAGGGGCCGGCCCAACCCTTGGGAATTGGCGACTGTTGAGGGAGGGCCCAAAGGGATTCGATTCCCTGTTCGGTTGTAGGATACGCGCCACAGTCGAGGTAGTACCCGTCGAGAGCCAAGGAAAGCGCTGAGATTTCGCTAATAGCTGATGTTCGGCGTGCTTTCTCAACATAGCGTATTCCTGCCACAGCAACTGTACTGGTAAGAGCCAGTATGATAGCGACAACGATAATAGTCTCCACAAAAGTCCACCCGGATTCCGAATTGTTTTCAGTGGATTGATGTATGCTGTTGAATATTTCCATCTTAGTTCTCAGGTAACCACTCAGTATGCGCTTCTTTTTTCTATAGCGCAATAGTGCCGTGAGCAATGCGCTAGAATTTTTTTAAAAAAAACAAAAAAAGGGGTTGACATCTCAATACTATGAATGATAGAGTACTTTCTTTTGGATATGATTTTAGCTTGCATCGGTTGTTTTTGTAAGGAGTATTTAGTATTAGGAGGAAGGTAAAATGAACGAGATGAGAAACTTGAAGGGCTTTGTTGTGGCATTGTTGATTGGATTATTTCTATCTACTGCCAGCAATTATGCGGAACAGGATTATGCGGAACAGTCGGATGTGTTGCGTGGATCCCCCCAAAACCTTGAAGGAGCCCCAGGCGTGGCAAAACCGTTGCGAGTTCCATCTTTTTCCCCGCCGTTCCTTCCGACCGCCAGAACAACCTATAGCAGTGAATTGCCGAGCCTCAATAGAAAACTGGCGGATAGAGGTTTTGCTGCCGAAGACAGCGTTTCTTGGGGAAACAAAATCCTCAAGGGGCAGCACTACTTGGACAGTAGCAGGGATCTTCTTTCCAGCGTGACGGGTGTTAAAAGTGATATCGTATTGTCGGCCCGATTGGCGGCCCGTGCAACGTTGGCCGAGGCCATAAGGAGAATGCAAAATCCCATCTCAGAGGGTGGTTCATACTCACCAAGCGTCCTAGGTGGAATAGTTGAACGCATTACTAGTGACTATGATGGAAGGATATCTGCAATGCAGCATAGGATTAATGATGCAGAAAGGGCTGTTGATCAAGCTTATAAGGCTGCTATAGGAATATCGGCTGCTACAGCTGGATGGGGAGCGGGCGTTGCATGGGAATTGCATGCGCAGGCTCAGAGTAGAGTTGATAATCTGAAAAAACAATTAGAGACGCTGAAAGAAGCGAAATCTGATGAACTCGCGGAAGCCAGGGCAGATTTCGCCCAAGGACGTGAGAGAGCGATTTTGTCCTATGATCGGCAAGTAGCTGCATTGGAGGCGCAATACGGATTCCATGATGATGGTAATGATTACATTGACGAGATAGTGAGGACGGAAACGTATCGAAATAATGAGCTGGCTAAAGTGGCGAAATTCTACAAGAAGAGCTTGGATGAGGACTACGTGAAGCTCCATGATCTCGAGAAACAGTTTCACTATCTAAATAGCTGGGAATATGTGATAAACGATATAGCCGAGACTGCAATCCCTCCTCTGAGGATTGTGGAAAGCCTCCCCCAAATAGTGGATTCAGGGAAGTGGCTTGTGGAGCAGATTGAGGCTATTGTCGATGGAAAAGAAAGTGCCACCGTCCTCTTGGAGGACTTTGAGGAATTGCTAGGCACGTCAATGGTATCTGGTTTGAGAAAACTGGGTCTCTACAATGATCCTAATGATCCTAATAAAAACAAAAAAGTCACTGTTTCGATGACAGATTTCAGAAGTCTTGAGGATTTGCGTAGTCATGCCACTCTTGTAGCGGATCGAAATTACTATATGCGTGATTCGGATATCCACGTGCGGACATATTTGTCAAATCTCAGACTCATGCGCGAGGCCTTTGCTTTCCCTATGTATACGGGTTCGGCCGCGGACATAGAAGATTACAGAACGCATATAGGATATGAGAAGCTTCGAAGGCATGCCTACGACGCGTTTACCCACGTATTAGGAGCTGGTTATTACACGGTTGATACGGCCCGTCGTGTTACGACGCATCATGATAGAGAGAGGGGGTTCGCAATGACAAAGGACCTCGTTGATTTCTTGTTGAGTCCGATAGTAGAGGAGTCATTACTTCGGCCTTACTTGATAGGGGGTGAGTATCTTGACGGACGCCCAGCAGCATTTGTCTATAACGACGAGGATGCGATAATCTTATTGAATGAGGATGCACAAAACCTCACACCTGCTGAACGATTTCCTTTTTATCTGGAAGAAGTGGGGAGTCTTTTGAATTGGCAACGCGGCAAGTTTGCGAATGTGCCGGATATACAAGCTGTTTTCAAATCAGGGGATGAGGGGGCACGTCTATATGATGCACTGGCTGCTTATGACTTGAGGGACGATGTGTATAATAACAATGAATTATTATATACTGCTCATATCGAAGGGGTGCCCCTATCTCGTAAGAGGATTGCTCTTAGGGCATTCAATTCAAGATATCTTGCGCCTGTGGCGGATGGCAGCTACTATGGACCCGTATCTGGAAGTCCAGCATTTAGCATCATTCTCGAAGACTATGGCGAATTTGTAGTTTTTAGAAATCCCGCTAATGGGAAACTTCTCGAGTTGCAATCCGGAACGGGCTATAGGTTTTCATCGACCGGGCTTGAATTCAATGATTCAACTATGTTTCATCACATCACTAATAGTGATAACACGGTCTCTTTCCGATCTTTTTATGACTCAAATAGGTATTTGCAAACGGATTCGAGTAGTGGAGATAATCGATTAACCCTATGGCGCACTGGACAAAGCTTAAGAACCAAGTTTACGATGCAGTCCCGGCCTCTTTCCGAGCCTGTCAGAAAAGCGTTGATAGCTCTTAAGCCATCCCATGTCGGCAGTTCCGCTACTCCGGGATGGATGCAATGGGACGGTTTTTCGGGTGTTTATCCCGTAGGTGTTTATCCCGTAGCGGCAACACCTGATTACTTCATTGCTATGGAGCAATATGATGGTTACGTGGTTTTCAGAAATCGCCTCAATGGAAGTCTCTTGAGAACGACGGGGCAACAATCAGATTTCAATAAAATGGTTTTTAGGGGGGATCAGCATGATAGGTTTTCGAAGTTCAATCTCATCCCGAATAGCGATGGAACCGTTTCTTTCCAATCTCATTTCGACTCCAATAGGTATCTGCAAGCAAATTCGGGTTGGGGAGATAATCGGCTAACCCTTTGGCGTAGTGGAACTATTCCAAGTACCAAGTTCAGGATGCAGTCTCAGGGGCAGATTCCCGAAAAAGTGACGAAGGTTTCCCTAAAAGGGTTCGGTGGAAAATACGTCGATGGGTTGTCGGCGACCTCTGCCATTCCTTTGTACGAAATAATACTGGAAAGATATCCCACTTTTGTAACCCTCAAAAATCTCAACGGAAGGTATCTCAGACCCTCAGGCGGAACCGGACATGTAAGTTGGGGTGGTGTTGGGTTGAGCCAAGCCACCAAGTTCCAGCTTGATTACAATAATAACGGGACAGTTACCTTTGTATCCCATGATGATGATGGAAATGATGAGTATTTGCGTGTAGGAGACGCGGGGATCGAGGTAATAGTAGCAACAGACGATCCAATGGACTCTCCCTCCCCGCCGCCGGGCGTGGGCAGTATGATGGGTTCTTTCGTAGGTCAGATTGGAGATCCCCCCCCCTCCGTGGATGAGTCCGGAACAGAATCTTCCATTACGACGGACGACGAGGAACTAATAAGAGGTATAATAAGAGGTATAATGATAGATTCTTCCTTGAAGTTGTTTGGTGGTGAAAAAACCGTGCGGACTGAATTTACGATGGAGTCCAAGTATTCAACATCCAGGAACGCGCGGCTTCTTTATAGTGAGCGGATTACTCTCTCCCCTAATATGACGGCTACGCCTAATATGACGGCTACACCCTCCCTCACAATAGAATCAGGTTCTGCTCCCTTAGCAAAAGGGTATAGTGAGCGGATTACTCTCTCCCCTAATATGACGGCTACACCTAATATGACGGCTACACCCTCCCTCACAATAGAATCAGGTTCTGCTCCCTTAGCAAAAGGGCCTGCTTTCGATGTAGTTTTGGAACACTATGATGATTTCGTGGTTTTTAGAAGAGGTTCCGCCAATGGTAATCTCTTGTGTGTGCGTCCTGATGATGATGGGAACCTGAATATGGTATGGGATGGGCATGAAATTGGTAAGAATACGAGGTTCAATCTCATTTTCAATGGTGACGGAACGGTTTCGTTTGGTTCCCATTTCGATCGCGGTAAGTTTCTGAAGGGAGAGGATGGGTTGAGGTTGACCCTGGGGAATTCCGCGGATGATCCAGGAACTAGGTTTGGAATGGAGTCTCAGGGGCTGATTCCCTCAAAGCGGACGAGGGTTGCTCTTTGGCTCTCTGATACAAATGATAGTCATTCTACGGAGAAAGAAGTTCCTGCCGTCATGCTGGAAGATTATGGCCACTTTGTAGCTTTTCGGAATCTCGCAAATGAGAGGCTTTTCAATGCTGAAAGAGAATTTTCCACGGTGGCCCCCACAACACGCTGGAATGGCGTGACATTGGGTCCAGAAACGAAGTTCATACTAAAACAGAATATCGACAAGTCAGTCTCCATTCTTCAATATGGGGCTGACCCTCCTCAATACTTGGAGTTGGATGAGCATCAGGATTGGGAAAGGGCCAGATTCAGTGGGACTGAAGTCAGGTACACAATGCAGCATCTGGGTCGACTCGACAGTCCTCAACTGTACGCCGGTCCTCCTAGCGATCTCCAGCAGCCTAACAGTCTTCTAAAATCCGACGGAAGTTATGTCCATCATCTCCTAAGCTTGTCGAATTATGATAAGGCCTCGCCGATTCTCATGACTTTTAAGGATGGCAGCACCGCCTATATGAATGGTTTCCCAGACATCGATCACTATGGGGACTATATACCCGGTGCGCCAAAAGTACAGGGCATGATCATCGGACAGCTTGGTATCAATGTGCCTTCCGAATACAGAGGTATCGAAGAAAAATTTGCTGGGCAAGTCATATTTTTCTCTCCCAGGTCACGTTCCAAGCTTGATCCGACTAGGGCCGCTGATTCAAACGATCCGAAGGATGAGTCTCTTCCAACCCTAGTTCTTCAGATTGCTATCCATGATGAAATAAATGCCTTTCTAATGCGTGCTCTAAGACTAGCTAAGATGGATCAAAGGGGGGCAATCAGGGAAGGTCCGAAGGCGGCTGACATTGTGCCGGGGGATATAGGAGTTCTCCTTCTGCGTAATCATGGTGTGGAGCTTGTTTTTCAAAAAGAAAAAGGTGATAAACATTGGACCTATAGGGAAGATCAACTGAAATACTACAAAGATCTGTTCCTTCGCGCTGAGCTAGATATCAGATTGCAAAAGATCGGCCAGATGGTGGGCAGAGAAATAAAGGGGAGTAGCAGCTTTCAGGAGGGAAGGGCAGCGATGCCGAAGAGTGCGCGTCTTTTGCAAGACGGAGGAATAGGGATTCTTAGCTATCTCAATTCCGCTAGCCAGGCAACCATTGGTCTTGAGGGTGGGATCACCATCAAATATCCTTATGCTAATAAAGAGCAATTCATTACAGCCATTACGGTGGATGCAGTTGGCAATCTCATAGGGGCTATTGGGGGAGCGGTCATCGGCGGTATGTTTGATCAAGACCCTGTTACCTTTGGTGAATTAGGAGCAGTATTTAGTGGTCTCGTAGCGACAGGGTTTGAGGAGTTTCTTGTAGGAGGTGTAAGTGCTGAATGGGCGGCAATGACATTCTCTATTCCTTTTGATTTAAATGCTGGCTTCCTTAAGCGCAAGAAGACCGCGGCCCCGGAGGACGTTCCGATCCCCGAACCGGGGAGTGATGCAGCGAATGAGTTGGATCGACAAGAGGCTGACGAGAGGGAGAGGGAGAGGGCTGCCAGCAGGTTGTATGATGATCCGGCTAATAATCCGTTTTGGGAACCACGCCCCGAGGAACCGAGGAAGAAAAAAATTTTTACAAGGCTGAAAAAAATGTATCGAAACCTTTCCGGCACCTTCACCATCTACCCTCGTATCGTAGTTTCATTGGCTACCGCCAATCAATCTTACGGAGGGGTATTGAACGTCGGCAATGATGCCGATAATTTTGACGCCGGTGATACTCATGAGTGATGTTTTCATGACTAACTGAGAAACACCCCCTCACGAAGAAGGAGCCTGTGCGTCGCACAGGCTCTTTCAACTAGCGTCTTGATTCACCTCCTTGAGCAGATCCATATTCAGATACTTCCGGGTACTCCACTTGGTGCCCATGATGTAACGAAGCCTGGCTGCCGCGAGCATGACCGCCGAATCCCCATCCGGGAAAGTGCCGACGACACGTGTACGACGTTTGATCTCTTGCCCTTCCCCCTAGAATCATCCACTCGCTCTTAGAAATTCCGCCCTTTCTTCATCCTCGTCTTGTCGCTGAAAAAACTCAGGTAGGGGTCATGTCATCCAGCGCGCTGTGAGGCCGGATTTCGTTGTATTCCAGCCTCCATCTTTCGACCATTTCCCTGGCGTCCCGAAGTGACTGGAACCAGTTCAGCTGTCACCACCGATGAAATATTTCCTAAAAACACCGAAATAAGAT
>Ga0209049_1000061_pt1 | contig 20181 bp, 23 predicted proteins | sample WorMetulBAHAMAS2_FD_187398 | JGI IMG/M metagenome (GOLD analysis project Ga0209049, IMG submission 187398) | Marine gutless worms symbiont microbial communities from Max Planck institute for Marine Microbiology, Germany - Olavius ullae BAHAMAS.2... | ecosystem: Host-associated > Annelida >...
CATCTGTGAAAATCCGCGTAATCTGCGGATACGGAGCGGAAGGCTCGAATTTCAAACTGCGGAGCAACGGTCCGTATAGACCGCCATGATCTGCTTGAGCTCGCGCAGAAGCCAACGGCACTCTTCCGCGTTGAGTCCTTGGGTTTCAGGCAGCTCGCCGCCCTGCTCCAGGACCTCGATAGACTGCCATACCTGCCGGCAACCTTTCCCGCACAAGGTTTCGAGCCGGGCTTCCAGTCGGTATCGATCGAAGGGACTCAAAACTCAATGCCATTAAGTTAGCTGCTGACCGCCTGCCGTGGTGGGTCGGAATACGAAAGAGAAAACGACGAATCGCGCGAATCGGCGCGAATCCATTCGTGAGGATTCGCGTGATTCGCCGTTTTTTCGCTTACTTTGCCGACCGGTAACGCTTAAGGGCATTGAGGCCGAACGCGCCGTAACCCGACATCCAAGGCTGGCCCCGCGGCATCCTCCTTCTTTCTCAATCCTCGGCGTGACGACCCAGGATGTTCAGGCCCTTGAGTACATTCAGTGCCTCGCCGAGGGCATAGTCCTCGGCGGCCAAGGGCCGTTTTTCCGTTGTTACGGTCTCACGCTTTCCGGCCTTATCAGCTGCGCCCTTGTCCTTCTTTTCGGTTTTACCGGCCGCGCCCTTGTCCTTGCCGGGCGGTTCTTCCTCGCCCAGGTGACGGCGCAGATCCACTTCCTTCAATGGTGTCACGCCCGGCTTCTCCGCAACGCTCAGCTCGCCTCTGACCAGCTCGATATCGGGCTTGATCCCATGGGCCTGGATGGAGTGACCGGAGGGGGTATAGTATCTTGCCGTGGTCAACTTGAGCGCCGTGGCATCGTCTATGGGCACGATGGTCTGTACCGAGCCCTTACCGAACGTGGGGTGGCCCATAATGATGGCGCGTTTGTGGTCCTGGAGCGCCCCGGCTACGATTTCCGAGGCCGACGCGGACCCGCCGTTGACCAGTACCACGATGGGGGCACCCTTGAGCACATCGTCCGGGCCGGCCTTGAACTGGAGCTCCGAGTCCTCACCCCGACCTTTCGTATAAACGATGATCCCTTCGACGAGGAAGGCATCGCTCACGCCGACGGCGCTGTTGAGGACACCGCCCGGATTGTTTCTCAGATCCAGGACTAGGCCCTTGAGTCTGCCGTCGTTCTCTTTCTCGAGCATGGTCAGGGCCGAGAGCAGGTCCTCGGTGGTACGCGACTGGAAGTGGGAAATACGCACATAGCCGTATCCCGGCTCGAGGGTTCGGCTCTTGATGCTCGCTACCTGGATGATGCCCCGCTCCAGGTCCAGGTTGAAGGGCCGGTTCATACCTTCACGCAAGATGGTCAGGATGATGTGGGTGCCGGGCTTGCCGCGCATGGTGTTGACGGCATCGTTCAGGCTCATGCCTTTTACCGGCTTGTCATCGATCCGTATGATCAAATCTCCGGTCTTGATTCCGGCGCGCTGGGCGGGGGTATCGTCGATCGGGGCGATCACCTTGACGAACCCATTCTCCATCCCGACTTCTATCCCCAGGCCCCCGAATTCGCCGCTGGTGCCGACCTGCAGCTCGCGGTACGCCTCCTGGTCCAGGTAGGTGGAATGAGGATCGAGCCCCGAGAGCATGCCGCGGATGGCATTCTTGAGCAGCTTCTCGTCATCCACCGGTTCCACATATTCGCCCTTGATACGCCCAAAGACCTCGGCAAAGGTGCGCAGGTCCTTCAGCGGCACCTTTTCCTGTGCCTGCTCTTCCTCCTCGGCAAGGACTACCCCGACAGCGACGCCAGCGGCGGCAAGGAGTAAGCCGATTGCTAATGTCATAATCGATCGGAACGGGTTCTTCATCGGGATGTCACTGAAAAGCTGTTTTGGTCGAGACGGATACTAAAGGCATTGTTTTGACTACGAATCATACGAATCGACGCGAATGTTCCCATAGGTGCAAACAATCCGATTCGTGCGGATTCGCGTGATTCATGGTTTGTACGGCATGTTGTTTCCGGATTTTGCACACGGGTGTACGCGTATGCGCGTCGGTCTTGTACTGGAGAAATAGACTGAAACTAGGTACTCGACGGGCGCGGAAGGGCGACGGCGCGTTTCGCCGCCGGGGTATCGGCAGCAGCGGACTCGCGTCCCGACCCGACATCGGGTCGGCACCACCGCTCGGGATCCAGGGGACGACCCCGATAGCGGATGGCGAAATAGAGCCCGGGCGACAGGCGGCCACCACTATGACCGCTGAGCGCGACCGTTTCGCCGGCGGTAACCCATTCCCCCCGTTCTTTGAGCAGGGTCTGGTTGTGGCCGTAAAGCGTCATATAGTCGTCGTCATGCGCGATGATGAGTAACAGCCCGAAACCCCGCAACCAATCCGCATAGGCCACTTGACCATGGTGGACCGCCCGCACCGCAGCGCCTTCCTCCGCCCTCAGGACAACGCCGTCCCAGCGCTGGATACCTCCCTCCTTGAGACTGCCATAGTGCGACAGCAGTGAGACGTCGGCAAGCGGCCAGGTCAAACGCCCGCGCAGCCGATTCAGTGGCTGCGGCCTCTGCTGGAGCTCCGCTTCGGGTAGCGCGCGCGACTGCTGCTCGAGCCGTTCCAACAGCAGGCGCATCTCCCGGGCCTGAGCACGCAACTCTGCGATACGCTCCGCTCGGGTGGTGATGGTCTGCTCCAGGGAAGTCAAGAGCGCGGTGCGTTGGTCCTGCGCCATCACCAGGCGGGCCCGGCTCTCATTCCGGCTCCGTACCAGCAAGATAAGCCGCCCCCTTTCCTTTGCCGCTTCCCGGACCAGGTCATCGAACCTGCGCGCACGTCGGGTTACGGCTTCGATGCGTTGGATGCGGAAACGGTTGAGAAACCCGTAATAGGCCATGACCCTGCTCAGGCGATTCAGATCCTCCTGATTGAGCAGGATCCGCATATGGTTCCCCCGTCCCATGGCATACGCGGAACGTAACAGATCCCCCAGGGCGGTGCGTTCGCGATCCAAAGCTTCGCGCTCGACAACCAATCGGCTCTGAAGCCCCCCCAGGAGCCGTTCCTGGTTGCCGATCACTACCATTAACCTGTGTATCGCCCGGGCCAGGTCGGCAATACGGCGTTCGCGATGCTCGAGCTCTGTCCTGAGTTCCTGCCGACGGCCTCGGCGCACATCCAGCTTCTGCTCCAGGCCCCGTACTTGCTGCTCGAGGTCGGTCAGATCGCGCTTGCGACTCTCGACGGCCTCATCTCCCGTCCCAGCCGGGACCGGCGTGGCGATCAACGCCGACAAAACGACAACCAGGGGGAGATACAAGCCTTCACGACACCCGGCAAACCACCTGCGCCGCCGGGCCCGCTCAGCCGCGCCGGGCGGCAGGTCAGGTCCCATTGGATTAGGGATGCGTCTCCGAAGCGGACCGAGCGGGCTCAAGATGCGGCTTCCAGGTCGGCCAGGACGGTACAAATGACGGTCCGGTCACGGCAGGGACCGTCGAACTCGCAGAAGAAGATATTCTGCCAGGTAGACAGGCCGAGCCGGCCGTCGATCACAGGGATGGTCTCCGACGGCCCCACCAGACCGGCTTTGAGGTGCGCGTCTCCGTTTCCATCCTGGACGTCGTGCTGCCACATACCCCGTGGGATCAGCTTGCGCAAGAGCTCGACCACATCCCGCTGCACGCTGTCATCCCAGTTCTCCTGGATCATGATGGCCGCGGTCGAGCCTTGGGCATAGACGGCCACCAGTCCGTCGCGGATGCCGCTGTGGTGCACCAGGTCACGGACCTGGGGCGTAATATCCACCAGGGTCTCCCGTCTGTCCGTCCGCAATTTGATCAGCTCGCGCATCAGTTCTTCTCCCGTGCCTTTGCGACCTCCCACAGGCGCTCCATTTCCTCGCGCACATCGGGACCGGGAACCCGGACCTGGTCCTGCAAGCCGGCCTCCACCTGTGCGAAGCGCGTCTCGAAGCGGCGATTGGCGGTCCTTAGCGCCTGCTCGGCGTCGACGCCCAGGTGGCGAGCAAGGTTGGCGCAGGCGAAGAGCAGATCACCCAATTCGTGGACCCGTGCGGCCGGATCGGTCTGGGCGGCGGTCTGCTCGCACTCGGACAGCTCCTCACGCACCTTGTCCAGCACCGCGTCGACCTGATCCCAATCGAACCCGACCCGTGCAGCCCGCCGTTGCAGCTTTTCCGCCCGCACCAGGGCGGGCAGGGCCTGGGCGACGCCGGCGAGCACACCATCCGCCCCTACTCTGCCCTTGCGCGCTCGCTCGGCGGCCTTCTCACGTTCCCAGCCGGTACGGACTTGGTGCGCGTCCGCAACCGCCGATTCCCCGAAGACGTGGGGCCTGAAGACGTGAGGATGGCGCCGCCGCAGCTTGTCGCAGATGCCGCGCACCACGTCCGCGAACGTGAAGCTGCCCTGCTCGCTCGCCATTTGGGCATGAAAGACTACCTGCAACAGCAGGTCTCCCAGCTCGTCGCACAGGTCCTCCATAGCGTCCTGCTCGATGGCCTCGGCCACCTCGTAGGCCTCTTCCAGGGTGTAGGGCAGGGTGGTGCGGAAGCTCTGCTGCAAGTCCCAGGGACAACCGCATTCGGGATCCCGGAGGCGAGCCATGATGGCGAGCAGCTCGTCGATCGACGGCGTATCCTTCATCGTAGGATCCCAGGATTCGTCCACCCGTGCGCCGCGGGGACACCGTTGCCGACTTTCAGAATTGCCCCGTCCGCAGCAGGACCAAAGTGCAGGCGTGCTCATAAGGGATGCGGGCATCCTCGAGGGCAAGCTCGAGAACGCGCGACCCGGTTCCCGGATTCAGAATCACCCGTCCCGGCGCCAAATCGAGGATATCCTCGATCATCGCCCCGCTGCGCGCGGGTCCCACATACAGGGTGAGGGTATGAACCGGCCCTTGGATCCGGCGCAGATCGTCGACCACCGGGACTTGATCGATACGGCTCACCTTCGGATGCACCGGAATCACGTCGTAGCCCCGGTCATGCAGTAGTTTCACCGCCTGATAGGAGTGACGGTCCGGCTTCGGACTCGCGCCCAGGACGACCACGGTCTGTTCCTGCGGCTTCAAATGGTTCCGCTGTCGCACGGTTTTCGGCTTCCATGGTTGGTGGATGATTGCACCGGATCAGGTGAGCATTCTACCGCCTGGACTTCCGACGCAAAACTCGCATGCGTCGTAACCCGATAAAAAACCAAGGCTCTTTCGCGGTGGCCAAGTGGGCATCCGGATCCTGGAGGACGTACGCCAGACCACGAGTCAGCCCCTGATCGAGGCTACGATTCGGCCGGGAACCTTGGTACTGACCGACGAGTACACAATCTATAAGCGCTTACCTGAATGGGGCTTCGAGCACCAAACCGTCTGCCACAACGCCGGGGAAGATGCGCGGGACGAAGATGGTGATGGCTTCCACGAAATTCATGTCAACACGATGGAGGGATTCTGGTCCTTGCTGCGCTCTTGGCTTCGGCCACACCGGGGGATTTCCCAGGAGCACTTACCCTTGTATCTGGGCTTTTTCGACGTCCACAATGCCAAAAACCGCGGCAAAGGACTCTTGGATTCCCTTCTCGGTTTGCTGCTACGTTAGCAGTCTCGAATCCATAAAGAGCCGAATCGAAAAGTAGCACGAGAAAAACAAGAAGTCAATCGAAAAACAACATGAGAACAAAACGTCACACCTTAAACTTCTTGCTATTGTATATAGACAACTTTGGCCTTCGACTCCAAAGCAAACCCGTATAAATCTTTCTGAAATATGGCCCTCGTGACCCACCCGCCTGCTCGCGGCAAGGTAGACAGACCCCACCATACGTGGTGCGGTTTGTTACCCTCACCACTCTCTACGGCCGTGCCAAAGGTGTAGAGGTGGGGAACGTAGCGAATCAGGCACCCTTGAGCTTGCGCAGCTTCTCGATTGCGCGCAGTTGGGCGACGGCCGCTGCGAGCTCCGCCTGGGCCTGGGCATGTTCGAATTCGGCGGTCTTTCCGGCCAGGGCGTCTTCCGCGCGCCGTTTGGCGTCCACTGCCGCAGCCTCGTCCAGATCGCGGGCGCGGATTGCCGTATCCGCCAGAACGGTGACTACTCGCGGCTGGACTTCGAGCATACCGCCGGAGACATAGAAGTGCTCCATCTTCCCGTCCTCGGACTCGACCCGGACGTCGCCGGGTTTCAGGCGGGTTATCAAGGCCGTATGACGGGGCGAAATGCCAACTTCTCCCATCTCCGCCGGCGCATATACCATGGTCGCCAGCCCCGAGTGGATGGCCCCCTCGGCACTTACGATGTCGACATGAACGGTCATTGCCATGGGAATCCTCCCGGCGTTACATGCTCTCGGCCTTGGCGACGGCCTCGTCGATTCCGCCCACCATGTAGAAGGCCTGCTCGGGGAGATGATCGTACTCGCCGGCGACGATGGCCTTGAAGGCCGAGATGGTGTCTTTCAAGGACACGTACTTGCCGGAAGAGCCGGTGAAGACCTCCGCCACGAAAAAGGGTTGGGAGAGGAAGCGTTGAATCTTGCGCGCCCGGGCGACGATCAGTTTGTCCTCGTCGGACAGCTCGTCCATGCCAAGGATAGCGATGATGTCTTTGAGTTCTTTGTAGCGCTGTAGGGTACCCTGGACCGAGCGCGCCGTCTCATAGTGCTCCTGACCGACCACGTTGGGATCGAGGATACGGCTGGTGGAGTCCAGGGGATCCACCGCCGGGTAGATGCCCAGCTCCGCAATCTGCCGCGACAGCACCAAGGTAGCGTCGAGGTGGGCGAAGGTCGTGGCCGGCGACGGGTCGGTGAGGTCGTCCGCGGGCACATAGACCGCCTGGAAGGAGGTAATGGAGCCGGTCCGGGTGGAGGTGATGCGTTCCTGCAACAGGCCCATCTCCAAGGCCAGGGTCGGCTGGTATCCCACGGCCGAGGGCATGCGCCCCAGCAACGCCGAGACCTCGGTACCGGCCAGGGTGTAGCGGTAGATGTTGTCGATGAACATCAGGACGTCGCGGCCTTCGTCGCGGAAGTACTCGGCCATGGTGAGACCGGTCAGGGCCACGCGGGCCCGGTTGCCCGGAGGTTCGTTCATCTGGCCGTAGACCAGGGCGACCTTATCGAGGACGTTCGACTCCATCATTTCGTGGTAGAAGTCGTTGCCCTCACGGGTACGTTCGCCGACCCCCGCGAACACCGAATAACCGGAATGCTCTACGGCGATGTTGCGGATCAGCTCCATCAGGGTGACCGTCTTACCGACGCCGGCGCCGCCGAACAATCCGATCTTGCCGCCCTTGGCGATGGGCATGATGAGATCGATGACCTTGATGCCCGTCTCCAGGATCTCGGTAGCGGCCGCCTGGTCCTCGAACTTGGGCGCGGTACGATGGATGGGCCAGCGTTCTTCGGACTCCACCGGACCCTTTTCATCCACGGGCTCGCCCAGGATATCCATGATGCGGCCCAAGGTAGGAGTACCGACCGGGACACTGATGGGCGCACCGGTGCTGGTAGCAACCAAGCCGCGACGCAGACCGTCGGTGGAACCCATGGCGATGGTGCGCACGATGCCGTCGCCGAGCTGTTGCTGTACCTCGAGCGTTAGGCCGACCTCGTCGATCGTCAACGCCTCGTAGACCTTCGGCATCTCACCGCGGGGAAACTGCACGTCCACCACGGCACCGATGACTTGCACCAGGTTACCCGAGCTCATAGTGTCTCCTCTTGCCGCATCGCGGCGTCTCGATACATGTTCAGGCGTTTGCTCAAGATACCAGCACGCTGTTTCACCAAAAATCTCAAATGGTAAAACACGCCCCGTCATCTCGACCGAAGGGAGAGATCTTTAAGCGATAAGACAACCATATAAGCCTCAAGATTTCTCGCTTCGCTCGAAATGACAACCAGAAGACTTAGATAAAACAGCCCACTAGCCGCCCGTCGCCTCGAATTCCGAATCAAACTGCAGCCGCACCACTGACGATCTCGGAAATCTCCTGGGTGATCGCCGCCTGGCGGGCCTTGTTATAGACAAGCTGGAGCTCATCGATGAGATTTCCGGCATTGTCGGAAGCGGATTTCATGGCCACCATGCGCGCGGCCTGCTCGCAGGCCCCGTTCTCCACCACCGCCTGGTAGACCAGGGACTCGATATAGCGCATGAGCAGGGCATCGAGCACCGTTTTGGCGTCCGGCTCGTAGATATAGTCCCAGTGATGGTGGACCGTTTCATCGACCTCGGTATCCTCGGCCCGGATCGGTACCAGTTGCCTGATTTTCGGTCCCTGGGTCATAGTGTTCACGAACATATTGCCCGCGATATGGATGGCGTCGATCTGGCCGGACTCATAAGCATCCAGCATCACCTTGACGATGCCGATCAGGTCCTCGATGTGGGGCCGATCCCCCAGGTGTGTCACCTGGGCCAGGACCTCGCCACCGAAGCGTTTGAAGAAACCGAGGGCCTTGTTGCCGATGGTGGCAAATACAGTCTCGACACCGACCTGTTTCTGCTCTTTGAGCTCCCGCACGATGCCCCGGAACAGGTTGCCGTTCAGACCCCCGCACAGGCCACGGTCGGAAGCGACTACGATATAACCGACGCGCTTACGTTCGCGTTCAGTTGCCAGAAAGCTGTGCCTGTATTCCGGCGTCGCGTGGCGCAGGTGCCCGATCACCTGCAGCATCTTTTTGGCGAAGGGGCTGGAAGCGGACATCCGCTCCTGCGCCTTGCGCATCTTGGACGCCGCCACCATTTCCATGGCCTTGGTGATCTTTTGCGTGCTCTTGATGCTGGCGATCTTTGTGCGTATCTCTTTCGCGCCGGCCATGTCGTTCGGCTCCTGGCTGTCAGCCGCCAGCATCGGGACAGATGCGGACCGCTGATTGTCGTTTGCATTTCGTCCCCCGACTACCCTGGAAAGATCCAAACCAGCCGTGTGGGGTCAAGGGAATGCCCCGCTATTTTCCGCAGCCTACCAAGGGACCGATACGGTTCACGGTCTGCCTGCCCCCATCCCTAGGGTGGACAGGCGCTCACCATATCCTATGTGCTTAGAAACTCTCGTGTCACTATTAATAGTAGACTCGAAGTTATGACTATTTTCTCTCTTCTACTTTGGTACAAACCAACCTACGCTCTCTTTATACCCATGGCTATGACATAAATCACAATTTCATCGTCATTGACTTCATAAACCAAACGATACCCTATTCACTTCTACTGCATCTTCTTTTTCTCCGACCCTCTCTATCACTATCCGGGCCAACTCGGAATCCTCCAGCTTATCCATTAATCACTCATAGGTTTCAGCGGGAATTAAATAGGCTGCCCAGGACGTTATGATTGAGAATGGCTACAAGAGCCCCTTCAGACTTATCTAACAGAGCAGTAGGATTTTCCTTATTAAGTCTGAAACGGTTGCAGAACAATTAGAGAGCACTTGTCTCATTTAGTACCTCAAATAGCGCTACGATGTCTTCGTACCGCATCTCCCACAGCTTTTACCGTGGCTATCATATGCCTCCCGTGGCCTTTACCTTCTCACGAAGATCATTCTCTGTCAAGTCCCGCCAGATTATAGGCACATTTTTTGAACAGCTGGGTCTGTTTTTGGGACCAGTTTTTTATCGCCTGAAGGGGAGGAATATGGCCCAGTGCTTTCTGCGGAATGTGCTGATTGTAGACCTTAACGTAGCGTTTGATGGTATCGGCCAAATGCTCGGCGGAGTCGAAGCGGGTGGTGGCTAAGACCTCGGCGATGCGGCCGTTGAAGCGTTCGATCATGCCATTGGTCTGTGGCGTTCTTGGTTTGGTCAGGCGATGTTCGATGCGGTTGGCGATGCAGACGCGATCAAACGCGTGGGCACCCGTGGGCTGGCGCTGGCCGGTGGCACAGAAGCGGTCGGTAAATTCCTTACCATTATCGGTGAGGACCTTGGTGATCGTGAAGGGGGCCTTGTCGATCAGGCGCGTGAGGAAACCGCCGGCAGAGGCGGCTGATTTGTCCTGGAGGAGTTCGACGTAGACCCAGCGGGTGGCGCGGTCAATTGCGGCAAAGAGGTACTGCCGGTGGTCTTCATCCGGCATTTGGGGCAGATACTTGACGTCCACATGGACGCAGCCGGGATCATACGCCTTGACGGGCTTCACCGGCGTCTTGGCGCCTTCCTCCTGGGGCATCAGCGCCTTAAGGTTAGACACGCCGTGGCGGCGCAGACAGCGGTTCAGGCCGGAGCGCGAGACCTCGGGGTGGATGAACTCGCGGGTCACCGCCAGCAAGTCATCCAGGGACAGCAGGAGGGTCTCACGCAACGCCACCACCACCGCCTCCTGGGCCATGCTGAGCGTGGCGTGGAGCCGCTGGGGGCGGTGCGAGGCATCTTCCACCCCCACGCGTCGGCGCCATTTCGCAACCGTGTGGCGGTTGAGGTGGTAAGCCTCGGCCAGTTCCCGGTCGCTCACTGACTCGGGCTGAGACTGTAATTCCAGGCGGATGGCCGGTGTGGTACGGGCGTTCTTGTGCAACTGGATGTTCATGGCGGGTGATTGCTATACTCAAAGAGTGATGATGTCGGACCTGTCAAACGCCGTCGCCCCGCGGCTCGACTTCCTTCACGCTCCCTTCAATTCCCTCCTCGGCCAGCAGGCGTAAGACCGCTCTCGCTTGCAATAGAGGATTGCTCCCCTGTCGGTATATAATTACACGGGACATGACACCCTATAGGAATTTACATTTAGGTCGCGGCTCTTTATGGATTCCAGACTGATCGAAGGGGACGGCGGTCCGTAGCACTCTGACCGATGACAGAACAAGCAGTCTTTTCTCAACAATAACAGCAAGTTGTACGACGCCCCTCTGGCTTTCTGAGAAGGCAAATTTGCGCAAAATATCCTAACCCGTCTGGAATCCATAAAGAGCCTAGGTCGCTATAGCTTAGATACCCATCTCATATCTGTATTGTCCCAGCACGCTAGTCCAAACCTATGCCCTTTAGTGCAAGGCTTTAGCTGCTACACAGGTATTCTCTCAAGCAATTCATGAGTGGTGGAAGACGTGGTCATCATACCGTCTCTTCACAGCGAATGTCCGGGGCTAAAAAAACGATCCGGGTGAAAACCTGTTCGGATGATCGGATCGGGTGTTGGGACAACAGGAAATGTCAGCTTGCGAATGATTTCGGACTTTCAGTCCAAGAGCAACCTATGCACTTTCAGTGCATAGTGGTTGAGTGCTAAACATACAAATTAACCACATCGCAACGATGTCCAGTTTCCGCGGCCCCCCAGCATAGCCCACCCACCTGCCCCCCCGGTTCCCGGTGCTCCCACCGGGAACCGGGGGCTGATTTCCGTTACCAAGTGTGATTCGATTTGAAATCCTTGAGCGCCGCGTGCAGGGCATCCGCGATCTCGTCGTCGTAATCGCCGGTCTTGTCGATCTTGTCGAGGAGTTCCGACTGACTAGTCTTCATATAAGTCTGCAAGGCGTGCTCGAAATCCACGACCTTGTTGACCTCCAGGTCGTCCAGATAGCCTTCGTTGGCGGCGAAGAGAGAGACCGCCATCTGGCCGATACTCAAGGGCGCGTACTGGACCTGCTTCATGAGTTCGGTCACCCGCTCGCCGCGCTGTAGCTGCTTGCGCGTGGCTTCGTCCAGATCGGAGGCGAACTGGGAGAAAGCGGCGAGCTCCCGATACTGGGCCAGCGCCAGCCGCGCACCGCCGCCGAGCTTTTTGATGACCTTGGTCTGGGCGGCGCCACCGACGCGGGATACCGACAACCCGGCGTTGATGGCCGGGCGGATACCGGCGTTGAACAGGTCGGTCTCCAGAAAGATCTGCCCATCGGTAATGGAGATGACGTTGGTGGGCACGAAGGCGGACACGTCACCGGCCTGGGTCTCGATGATGGGCAGGGCGGTCAGCGAGCCGGTCCGACCTTTGATTTTACCGTCGGTCAGCTGTTCCACATGCTCCGCGTTGATCCGCGCGGCACGTTCGAGCAGGCGCGAGTGCAGGTAGAAGACATCGCCCGGGTAGGCCTCACGGCCCGGCGGACGGCGCAGTAGTAGGGAAACCTGCCGATAGGCCCAGGCCTGCTTGGTCAGATCGTCATAGATGATCAGGGCATCGTCACCCTTGTCGCGGAAGTACTCGCCCATGGCACAGCCGGCATAAGGCGCGATGTACTGCATAGCGGCCGAGTCCGAAGCACCCGCGGCCACGATGATGGTGTGATCCATGGCGCCGTGCTCTTCGAGCTTGCGCTGGATCCCGGCGATCGACGAGTTCTTCTGACCGACGGCAACATAGATGCACTTTACGTCGGTGCCCTTCTGGTTGATGATGGTGTCGATGGCCACGGCGGTTTTGCCCGTCTGGCGGTCACCGATGATCAACTCACGCTGACCCCGGCCGATGGGAACCATGGCGTCGATGGACTTCAGGCCCGTCTGTACCGGCTGGTCCACCGACTTACGGCTGATGACGCCGGGGGCGACCTTTTCGATTGGGGAGGTCGCGGCCGCACTGATGGGCCCCTTACCGTCGACGGGATTGCCCAGGGAATCGACGACGCGACCCAACAGGGACTCACCGACGGGAACCTCCAATACTCGCCCGGTGCAGCGCACCCAGTCGCCTTCCGACAAGTGCGTGTACTCGCCGAGCACCACCGCGCCCACGGAATCGCGTTCCAGGTTCAGCGCCAGCCCATAGGTGTTTTCAGGGAACTCCAGCATCTCGTAGTACTGGGCGTCGGACAGGCCGTGGATGCGGACGATGCCGTCGGTCAGGCTGACGATAGTGCCTTCCGTGCGGGCCTCGGTCGTAATCTCGAATTGCTCGATCTTCTGTTTGATCAGATCGCTGATTTCGGATGGATTCAGTTGCATGGCGGTTTCCCGTTAAAATTGCAATTCGGTGGCCAGCTTGTGCAGCTTGCCGCGCACGGATCCGTCAATCACCAGATCCCCGGCCCGGATTTGGATGCCGCCGATCAGGGACGGGTTTGTCTCGACTGTCATCTCTACCGCGGCCCCCAGCCGCTTCTCGAGCACTGCGGTAAGGTCCCTCTGTGCATCCTCCCCCAGCTCGAAGGCACTGGAGACCGCTACTCGACGGACGCCCTGATGCTGGATCCGGAACACTTCGAAGAGGCGAGCAATCTCGGGAAGCGCGGACAACCTGTTGTTCACCGTCAGCAGCGAGACCAGATTGCCGACCTCCGGCGGTACTCCGTCACCGGCAATCTCCAGCATCGTGTCCCGCAGTCGCTCGCGTGGCAGGTTCGGGTTGCCGATCTGCTCCGCCATCGTGGGATCGGCGGCGATCGCCGATAGGGTGGCCAGGGCATTACCCCAGGTATCCACCTGCCTGTTCTCCCGGGCCTGTGCGAAGGCGGCTTCGGCATAGGGCCGTGCGATTGTCGTAATGTCTCCGGCCATGGGCGCGCCTTAAATCTGTTTTGCGAAGGAATCGACGATGGTGCCGTGAGCAGTCGGGTCAATTTCCTTCTCTAGAATCTTCTCCGCCGCCGTAACCGCCAGGGCCGCGACCTTTTCCCGCAGCTCCTCACGGGCCCGGTTGACCTCCTGATCGATCTCGGCCTGCGCCGCGTGGACCAATCGCGCGCCTTCCTCGCGGGCGTCTTGTTTCGCCTCGTCGATGATCTCGGTGGCACGCTTTTGGGCCTGGTTTACGATGTCGGCGGCCTTGGATTTGGCCTCCTTTATCCGCTCGGTGGCCCGTCGCGCCCCGAGCTCCTGTTCCTTATGACCGCGCTCGGCCGCCGCCAACCCTTCGGCGATCTTGGTCTTGCGTTCCGCCAGCGCATTGACGATGGGCGGCCACACAAATTTCATGCAGAACCAGACGAATGCCGCAAACGCGATCATCTGGAGTACTAGCGTCAGATTGATATTCATGCCGTTGCCTCGAAGGGGACGAGAGCCTTAAGTCCACCGTGCCCAGGGGGCGGGGGTCGGATCTTCGTCAGACAGCGAACATCAGGTACAGGCCCATGGCGATCGAGATGACCGGCAGGGCGTCGGTGAGACCCATAACGATAAAGAACTGGGTACGGAGCATCGGGATCAATTCGGGCTGGCGCGCAGCACCTTCGAGGAAGCGACCACCGAGAACGCCGATGCCGACGGCGGCGCCGAGGGCGCCCAGACCCAGCATGAGACCGGCTGCGATGTAAACGATTGCTTGTGCGAGCTCCATGGTTTCCCCCTGTGGAGTAGGTAAGAGAAGGTTGAAATCGGCCGCTCAATGGTGCTGTTGATGCGCCATATCCAGGTAAACGATGGTCAGCACCATAAAGATGAACGCCTGCAACGTAATGACCAGAATATGGAAGATGGCCCATCCGAGCTGCAACAGGCCGCCACCGACGCTGGTGATGACCGTGTGACCGTACATGAGCGCGATCAGGATGAAAATCATCTCGCCGGCATAGAGGTTTCCGAACAGACGCAAGGCAAGGGAGACGGGCTTGGAGAGAAGATTGATACCCTCCAACATCAGGTTGGCGGGCAATCCCCATTTGCCGAACGGCTGGAGGGTTAACTCGCCGAGGAATCCGCCGACGCCCTTCATCTTGATACTGTAATAGACAACCAGGAAGAACACCATCAGCGACATCCCGAACGTAGCGTTCGGATCCGTGGTGGGAACGACCTTCAAGAATACATGGTGGGGATCCGCGCCGAACAGGGAGGCCACGGTCTGGAACGCATAGGGAATGAGATCGACCGGGATCAGATCCATGAAATTCATCAGGAAGACCCAGACGAAGATGGTCAGCGCCAGGGGAGCAACCAGGGGATTCTTGCCGCTGAAGGAACCGCGGACATTGTCTTCCACGAAGTCGACAATCCACTCCACGAAGTTCTGAGCCCCTCCAGGCTCCCCGGCCGTGGCCTTGTCCGCAACCTTCTTGAAGAACCAGAGAAACAAGCCGCCGAGCAGGATCGAGAAGAATATGGTGTCGACGTGAACGGCCCAGAAGCCCATTTCCGCCGCCTCTTCCGCGGAGGACGCGAAAGTCAGACCATGCTCCGGATGGTTCCCGAAGGTAAGGTTGGTCAAATGGTGCTTGATGTACCCTTGGGATGTGAGCGTTTCGGAAGCAGCCATCGATTATCTCTCACGTGTTCTTTTCGTTATCCTGGCGGGCATCCCAATCGGGTGCGAAAACCGCGGACAGCACTTGTACGGCGAAATAGGCACCGAGCAGGGCGGGCCAGTTCAACCCTTCGATCATCATGAAGGCGATGAAGAACAGCCCCACGGCCAGGGACAACTTGATAAGCTCCGCCCCGTAAAACCACACCACGAATAACTGCGGATCCTGGGCTCGATAGCGCCGGAAGATCTGGACGGCGAAGACTGAATTCGCTGCAAAGCATACAGTGGCGCCGATCAGGACCGACAAGGCAACAGGCAGACCAAAAGGCAAGGCTATAACGGTCAGAACGGGCACCAGGATAAGCTGTACGATCAGGACGCTCTTGGCCCGCTGCGCACCCTGCTGTTGCATCGATTCTTCTTTCTGTCCAGGGGGATAATCCCCTACCGACAGCGCAGTATATGGACTGTCAATCACACCGTCAAACTCCGAACCGAGTCGGCGCCATGATGCACCGCAACATTACCCGTTGCAACCGAAACTTTAAGAACCTGCCCGACTTACGTGTTCACATCGACACGATGAACGAACCTGAGTGTCTAATGACACAGTGCTTAACCGCCTTCGGCTGCAATGTCAGGCAACAGGTCGAAGCCTTGCTCCCGGAAGTGCCGGTCGATCGCAAAAGCGCGGTGGATACCGAGCCGGCGCATGATTTGGAAACTGCTGCAATCGACCAGGCTCAGGCCCCGGCGGCCTGAAGTCAGCACGGCATTGACGGCTGCGGCGTGGTCCTGTTCAGTGACCCAATGAGAGGCAACAACGGGTAGCATGGCGTCGTTGAATTCACGGACCGCGTCAATACCGAGCCGCGCCTGGATCAGTGCAAACGACTCCACCAGCACGTAGTTGCTGGTGATCGGCGCTGTCGTACTTGCGGGTGACAGAACAGTTGCCCAAGTTACTCGTGCCCTAGCGTGTGCCCGGTCATCGCGATCCAGGATCGCGTAGAACGCCGATGTATCGATGAAAATCACTGACCGAAGGCGTCCGCGAGATACTCGTCGTGCCGTTCGGCGACATCCTGTTTGCCGGAGGAAAACCTGCCTGCGGCTTCGATCGCGCGGCGGTGGCGCTCAGAAGGACTTGTTTCCGGCTGGCTCCCGATCCAGGTGTCCACCACGGAGAGTGCGGACGCGAGTTGCGCCAAAGCCTCGACCGAGCCTTGCTTGCGCCCGGTCTCGATCTGCGAGAGGTAGGTCTTGTCGATACCGGCTTTCCGTGCCAGTGCGGCCTGTGTGAGCGCTCTGTACTCACGCCAGACCCGCAGGGGTGAATCGCCATTTACGAGGCGCTGCATCACTGCATGCGGCACTGTCTCTCCGGCATCTGCCATAGCAGCATCGTAGGCCTGAATGTCACGCATCTGTTCCGACAGCCGGACCAGCTCTTCATATTCCTCGTAGGGCGTGACTGCATACTCGGGTACGCCATCACGCTCAATGACCTGAACGTTCGCAGTCATTTGTAAATGTCTCCCTTTTATTGTCCCAGCACGCTAGTCCAAACCTATGCCCTTTAGTGCAAGGCTTTAGCTGCTACACAGGTATTCTCTCAAGCAATTCATGAGTGGTGGAAGACGTGGTCATCATACCGTCTCTTCACAGCGAATGTCCGGGGCTAAAAAAACGATCCGGGTGAAAACCTGTTCGGATGATCGGATCGGGTGTTGGGACAACAGGAAATGTCAGCTCCCGAATGATTTCGGACTTTCAGTCCAAGAGCAACCTAGGCACTTTCAGTGCATAGTGGTTGAGTTTAGGCTCTTTATGGATTCCAGACTGGTTAGGATATTTTGCGCAAATTTGCCTTCTCAGAAAGCCAGAGGGGGCGCCGTATAACTTGCTGTTATTGTTGAGAAAAGACTGCCTGTTCTGTCATCGGTCAGAGTGCTACGGACCGCCGTCCCCTTCGATCAGTCTGGAATCCATAAAGAGCCTTATTTTATATGGGCAAGGATCCCGTCCAGCTCATCGAGGCTGTTGTAGGCGATGACCAGCTTGCCCGTACCCCGGTTGCCGTGCTTGATTCGGACTTGGGCCCCGAGCCGCTCACCCAGATCGTCCTGCAGTCGCCGTATATCGGGGTCTTGCGTCGGCTCGGGGGTCACAGTCGCGGGCTGATCCTGACCCGCTGCCTGCAGGCGGCGCACCAGTTTCTCGGTCTCCCGCACGGATAGCCCACGGGAGACGACCTGGCCGGCGGCCTCGCTCTGTTGCGGTCCACGCAACCCCAGGAGCGCCCGCGCATGCCCCATCTCCAGACGCTTGTCCTGAAGATATCGCTCGACGTCGTCGTTCAGCTCCAGCAGACGCAGCAGATTGGTCACCATGGTGCGGGACTTGCCGACCGCATCCGCGACTTGCTGGTGGGTCAGTTCGAACTCGGTCAGCAGGCGTTCCAAGGCCCCTGCTTCCTCCAGCGGATTGAGGTCGTCCCGCTGGATATTCTCGATCAGGGCAATGGCGATAGCGGATTGCTCGTCCACCTCCCGCACCACCACGGGTATCTCCGTGAGGCCCACCTGCTGAGAGGCTCGCCAGCGCCGTTCGCCGGCGACGATCTCGTAACGCCCGGCATCGACCGGACGCACCACGATAGGCTGAATCACACCCTGGGCGGCGATGGAGTCCGCCAGCTCGCGCAGACTGTCCGGGTCGAACCCATGCCGAGGCTGGTAGCGTCCATGTGTAATCAGCTCGATCGGAAGGTGGGCAACCTCCGAGACCGCCGGGGCCTCTCCTGCTACCCCTGTCCCACCGTCCCCGGTCTCGGCACCGGACTCCTGCTCCTGCATTCCGCCGAGTAGTGCATCCAGACCCCGACCGAGGCCCTTTTTCTTCGCAGACATAGGTTGGATCTAGCCTCCCTCGGGTCCTACGACCAGTTTTTCCGCGGCCATGGTGCGACGTTTCTTCTGGCGGTTCAGGACCTCACCGGCCAGGGCCAGATAAGAGATCGCGCCGCTGGAGGTCTTGTCATAGAGCAGGACCGGCTGACCGTGGCTCGGAGCCTCGGCGAGCCGGACGTTGCGCGGGATGATGGTACGGTAAACCCGATCGGTGAAATGGGTGACCAGCTGGGTCGATACCTGGTTGGCCAGGTTATTGCGCGGATCGTGCATGGTGCGCAGGATACCTTCGATCGCCAGTGCACCGTTACGACTCGAGCGGATCTGGTCGATTGTTTGGAGGAGCGCCGATAGTCCCTCCAAGGCGTAGTATTCGCACTGAATCGGAATGAGCACACCCTGGGCAGCCACCAGGGCATTGACGGTCAGCATGTTGAGCGACGGCGGGCAGTCGATAACGATGAATTCGTAGTCCTCTCCCAACCCAGACAACAGATAAGCCAACCGCCGTTCCCGCTGGGGCGAGCGCATGAGCCCGACTTCGGCGGTGGTCAGGTCACCGTTGGCGGGCAGCAGGTCGAAGCCGGGCGCCGGTTCCTCGATGTGTTCGAGGCACTCCTGAAATCCCCGATTCCCCAGCATGAGATCACACGCGGAGCTTGCCAGGCTACTCTTGTCCACGCCGCAGCCCATGGTGGCATTGCCCTGGGGATCCATGTCCGCCAGCAGCACGCGGTGCCTCATGGAAGCCAAGGAAGCGGTCAAATTGACGGCGGTGGTGGTCTTGCCTACGCCGCCCTTCTGATTAGCGATGGCGATTGTCCGTACCATGGTTGTCATCGTAATGCGCCTCGATCAGGTGGCGTTCGGCGTCGAGAAAGGGCACTTCAATCGGGTGAATGCTCAGGGTACTCGGGCTCGGTTCCGGCCCTTGGAGTTCGGTGCCTGCCGGTCGCTTCCCCTGCATCACCAGAAGGCATACGGGACGCGCGGGCAGGCGTGCCGTCAAGCCCAAGAGATCAGATACCGAGGCAACCGCCCGACCGACAATGGTAGCGAATTCCCTCCCTGGGAGATACGCTTCCATCCGCGCCTGAATCACAACAACATTCGTAAGCCCAAGTCCCATCACCGCCTGGCGTAGAAACCGGACCTTCTTGCCGTTGCTGTCGAGCAGATAAAAGGTCCGCTCCGGCGCGGCGATCGCAAGCGGGATACCCGGCAGGCCGGGACCGGTCCCCACATCGAGGAGTTTATCGCCGTAGAGGTACGGAAGCACGGACAGACTATCGAGCAAGTGCTTCGAGACCATCTCCAAGGGCGCGCGCACGGCAGTCAGATTGTAGGCCCGGTTCCAGCGTTGGAGAAGCAAGAGATACCGGACCATGACGTCGGTCCGGTCGCCGCTCAGGGCGATGCCCATCCGTTCGAGACCCACCGTCAATCGGGTCCGGACTGCTCCTCGGTCGGACATCAGCACACCATCCGGCATTCACATAATCGTTCAAGCCCTGGTAAACGAAAGAAAACGACGAACCACACCAATCTGCGCAAATCGGATTCCGTACCTACGGAACATTCGCGTTGATTCGCATGATTCGTAGTTTCCCTTTCACCCAGCCTCAATGAGGCCACGAAATAGTTTGAATCACAATGGAAAGAAATACCAAGAAAGCCCCTAAGCTGCTGCTGATACTCGTAATCGGATGGGTCCTCCCCTGGATTCTCCATAACCTACTCGTAGGCGATTGGTTTTCCAGATTCTTCAACCACTCTTTATTCGGTTCAACTCTAACATTGATAATACTTACCAGTATTATCTTCCTTGTTCTGGCATTATCGTCATGATCATATACTAATCTAATATCAATATTTCGGCTTTTCAGGCAACCGATCAGTTCGAAATTCGCCGTCAGCAATGGACGCAGCTCGCGCTGGTATTTGTGCGGATTCTTGAAGAATGTCTCACACGCTTCTCGGAATGCATCGAACGTTTCATAATATCGGTTATAGAGGACATTCTTTTTGAGAAATTTCCAAAATCGCTCAATGAGATGGTTTGGTGCATACGGGGGAAGAAAAACAAGCTTGATACGCGAGGTTTCCAAGTA
>Ga0209049_1000062_pt1 | contig 20149 bp, 20 predicted proteins | sample WorMetulBAHAMAS2_FD_187398 | JGI IMG/M metagenome (GOLD analysis project Ga0209049, IMG submission 187398) | Marine gutless worms symbiont microbial communities from Max Planck institute for Marine Microbiology, Germany - Olavius ullae BAHAMAS.2... | ecosystem: Host-associated > Annelida >...
GAGCGCCACCGGCGAGCGCGGCAGGTCGCTGCCCCTGATGTTGAGCAGCCAGGCGACGCTGTCCGGCTGGGTCAGGACGGCGGCATCCGCGCCTTTCTCGCCCAGCGCGGCGCCGATGCGGCGCCGGCGCTCGGCCGGCGCCTCGCCGGCCAGCTCCTCGGGCTGGATGCTGACCGCCCCCATCGGCGGCGGCGGCTGATCAGTACAGATTTCATCGACCGGGTTCGGCTCCAGCGGCACCAGTCGGGCGGAGCGGGCCGCAGCCGCCTTCGCCAGCCGGTCGATCTCTGCCTTGCCGTGCAGCCAAGGGTCGTAGGCGATGGTCTGCCCCTCGGCAAGGACGCGCTTCAGCCAGTCGGCGGCGGAGGTCTCGTGCACCGGAACGACTTCAAACAACGCCGGGTCGGCCTGCTCCGCGGCCTGCAAGGTATAGCGCCCGTCGACGAACAGCGCCGCCCGGTCGATCAGCACGGCCGCCAGACCGGCGGAGCCGGTGAAGCCGGTGAGGAACGCCAGCCGTTCGTCGCGTGGCGCCACCTTCTCGCCCTGGTGGGCGTCGGCGCGCGGGACGAGGAACCCGTCGACGCCCCGCGCGCGTAGCCGGTCGCGCAGGGCCGAGAGCCGGGCGACCCCGTGGGCGCCATTGGAGCGTTGGTCGAAAGACTGGAACATCATCCACCTGCCAGATCGGACTCGGCCGCCATGCTGGTCTCGGATGATGCCCCGGGGCAAGCACGAAATCGCTCGGACGTCCGCGGAGCGGGCCGGCGGGCGGCCACTAGCCCTCCGACGGCCAGGCCAACCAGGCGGCAGCGCGGGCGGTAAGCTCGCCCGGCTCGAACCCGATCAGCAGGCTCAGGCGGTTGCCCTCGGTATCGGTCGCATAGACCCGTTCGGCGATCCGCCCCCGCCGGAAGCCGACCGCGATCCGCCGCCCCTCGAACCGGTGTCCGGTGGACGCGAACTCGACTGTGACCGCATCGCCCTCGCCGTGCCGGAGCTGGGCGACCGGGCCGCGAAGGTCGCGCAGCAGGGTCCGGCCGTCGGCGGTCTGCTCCGCGACCAGGAGAAGGTCGATGCCGAGCGAGGCAACGCGCAGGCGGGCGCTGGCCCCGGTTGCATAGGCGGTGTCCTCCCACGGCACCGTCACCAGGTGGTCGAGGGCGACGATTCGGCAGCCACAGCCGATATGCTCCGGGCCCAGCCTCGCGAGGCATCCGCGCAAGGCCTGGACCGCGACGTCAGCGCGTGCCGTCTCCGGCGTCCCTGCGGCCATCGCCGATGCCGGGCAGCTCTCCCGCGGCATGCCGCGGGCAAAGGCGCGCGGCGCCGTGGCAGCGAGGAACCGGCGACCGGATTCGGTGCCGGTCAGGAAGGGAAGTGCGTCGACGCCGACCCAGCGCACTGATTCGCGCCGCGTTATTCGCGCAAGATCCGCTCTTGCGACGATCGAATGGGCGATGGCGAGGCAGTCCGGCTCGATTGCGGCGACAATCGGCGGCGACGGGAGCACTGCCATACGCTGCAAATGCATTGATTCTTCCAATGGTTGCCGTCTTGACCGGTCGCCTTCAATGACACCGGAACAGCCACATAATAGCCCAATTGTCGCTACAATTATGAGTTGCGTTGATCGCATCGAGCGCCTGCTTAGTCTGGTCATTACGGGTGTTTTCGCGTTTCTGGCATGAATCATCTGCATTGTTAGATTGAGGCAGAAGCGTGGCAGAAATATAGTGAGAATTAGAAAAACAACTAGCGAACGTTTGGGGTGACATGTTGACGAATGCGCATATGAGTATCGATGACGTCGTCTTGGGGCACGTCAAATGGTACGATGCTGTGAAGGGCTATGGCTTCGTCGTTCCCGACGGCGGCGGGCCGGATATCATGGTGCATGCCTCCTGTGTCCGGATCTTCGGGAAGATGGCCCTCGCCGAAGGCACCCAGGTCCAGCTCCGTGTCGTCCAGGGTCAGCGCGGCCTGAACGCCAGCGAAATACTCGAAATCGAGGAGCCCTCCACCGCCGCGCCGAGCGCGGCAGCTCCCGCGCATGCACGGCCGACCGAGTATTTCGGCTCCGACGTCGACGCCGGTCCATTGGTGCCGGCACGGGTCAAGTGGTTCGACAAGCAGAAGGGCTTCGGCTTCGTCAACGTCTTTGGCAGGGACGAGGATGTTTTCGTCCACATGGAGACCGTGCACCGCTGCGGCTTCCAGGACCTCGCTTCCGGCGAGGGCATGGCGGTGCGGACCTTCCGCGGCCCGCGCGGACTGATGGTGGCGGAGCTGCGGCTGTGGGAAGCGGTGGCCGCAGAAAACGGGCCGGAGTGAGACCTTGCCGCGGTCTTCTCCGACCGCGTTCGCTGTCATCGCATTGTTGGCCGGCCCGGCGCAGGCGGAGCCCGTCTGCGATCCCGGCCGGATTGAGATCCTGGTCGGCGAGGACCGCCATCGGTTCTCGATCGAGGTCGCTGACGATCCGGCGGAGCGGGCACGCGGCCTGATGTTCCGTCCAGCCCGGCCGACCGATGCGGGCATGCTGTTCATCTTCGAACCGCCGCGTCCGGCGCATTTCTGGATGCGCAACACCATGATCCCGCTCGACATGGTCTTCATCGACGATGCCGGCCACATCGAGAGCATCGCGGAGCGCCGGGACACCTTCTCGGACCGGACCTCGTCGTCACAGGGCCCGGTGCGGGCGGTGCTGGAGATCAATGGCGGCCTCGCACGCCAGTTCGGCATAGGGCCCGGCGCGCAGGCGATCCATCCCGCCTTCCGGGCGGCGCCCGAGCCGCACCGCTGCGCCGAGTGAGTCGCCCCGGCGCGATCCGGCTTGTGAGCCAGGCCGGGTTGCGCTACCTCCATGCGCACGGGGCGTAGCGCAGTCTGGTAGCGCGTCGGTTTTGGGTACCGAAGGTCGCCAGTTCGAATCTGGCCGCCCCGACCAGGTTCCGCTCACCGGCGCCAGCGTGGGTGCCGCGGCGTGGCCAAGTCGGCGCCTTCAGGTGACGTCGCTGGAATACCGTTCCGTCGCCGCCCGTGCCGTGCGCTCGAGCCCGGTGTTGGTCGGCGCGCCGCGCTCGCGGTAGGGGGTGCGGTTGAAGTGGCCCCGGTAGCACTTGGAGAAGTGCGACGGCGAGGTGAAACCGCAGGCCAGCGCCACGTTGATCACCGACATGTCGGTCTGCAGCAAGAGGTTGCGCGCCTTCTCCAGCCTGAGCTCCATGTAGTAGCGCTTTGGGCTGCGGTTGAGGTAGCGCCGGAACAGCCGCTCCAGCTGCCGGGTCGACATGTTGACCGACTTCGCCAGCTCCGAGGGGCTGATCGGCTCCTCGGTCGAGCGCTCCATCTTCTGGATGATCGAGATCAGCTTGGGGTGGCGGACGCCGATCCGCGCCGGGACCGACAGGCGCTGCTCGTCGGTCTCGCTGCGCAACGGCGTATGCACCATGGTGTCGGCGATCAGCGAGCCGAGGTCGGCGCCGTGCTCGTCGACGATGATGTGCAGCATCATGTCGGCAGCCGAGGTGCCCCCGGCGCAGGTGAAGACGCCGTCCTCGATGTAGTAGAGCAGGTTCGACAACTCGACCTCGGGGAACTCCTCCAGGAACGAGGCGTGGTTCTCCCAGTGGATGGTGCAGCGCTTGCCGTCGAGCAGCCCCGCTTTCGCCAGCACGTAGCTGCCGGTGCAGACGGCGCCGATGCCGACCCCGCGCCGCTCCTGCTTGCGCAACCAGGTCAGAACTGGCTTCGAGCTCGCCCGGTCGAGGTTGAACCCGGTGCAGACCGCGATCCGCGCGTCGCGGGCGACGTCGTCGAGACCGCCGTCGACGCTGATCACCACTCCGTTCGAGGCCGTCACCGGCGCGCCGTTCAGCGACACCAGGCACCAGCTATAGAGCGGCTTGCGCGCCATCCGGTTCGCCTGGCGCAGCGGCTCGATGGCGGCGGCGAAGGCCATCATCGAGAACATGTCGCACAGCAGGAAAACGAACTCGCGGGTCTTCACGGCGGTTCCGGAGGCGGGCTCGGTCATTGTCGCGTCGTTTCTCCCGGATTGGCGGCGGCCAGCGCGCTCCCCGGCGTGCTCCACAGCACAGCCCGTTGCAAAGACCCGACATTGCCGCTGCGAAGCCGGGGCCGTCAAGCCGCGAGCGTCACGAGTCCGTGCACGCCGTGCCGAAAACGCCCTGCCCGAGGCGCCGACGGGTCTGGTCAGCCAGAATCCACTCGTTTATAGGGGCGGCACGCAACCGATCGGAGAGGATGCAGATGACCAGGACCTGGAGCATGAACAGCTGGCGCGGCCACGAAGCGCAGCAAATGCCTGTCTATCCCGACGAGGCGAAGCTGGCAGAGGTGACGAGCAAGCTGGCGTCCTATCCGCCGCTGGTCTTCGCCGGCGAGGCGCGGCGGCTGCAGGCCGAGCTCGCGGAGGTGACCGGGCGCCGTGCCTTCCTGCTGCAGGGCGGCGACTGCGCCGAGAGCTTCGCCGAGTTCGGCGCCGACAGCATCCGCGACACCTTCCGAGTGATGCTGCAGATGGCGGTGGTGCTGACCTTCGCGGCGCGGGTCCCGGTGGTTAAGGTGGGCCGCTGCGCCGGCCAGTTCGCCAAGCCGCGCTCGGCGCCGACCGAAACCATCTGCGGGGTCGAGCTGCCGTCCTACCGCGGCGACATCATCAACAGCTTCGATTTCGATGCAGAGGAGCGCATCCCGGATCCGGAGCGGATGACCCAGGCCTATATGCAGTCCGCGGCGACGCTGAACCTGCTGCGCGCCTTCGCCGGCGGCGGCTATGCCGACCTGCACCGGGTGCAGGCGTGGAATCTCGATTTCGCCAGCGAGTCGGCTTCGACCGAGCAGTACCGGCGACTGGCGGCACGGATCTCGACCGCGGTCGACTTCATGGATGCCTGCGGCGTTAACCCGATGACCTCGCCGAAGCTGCGCACGGTCGAATACTATACCAGCCACGAAGCCCTGCTGCTGCCCTACGAGGAGGCGCTGACCCGGATCGACTCGACCTCGGGCCAGCCGGTGGCGGGGTCCGGGCACATGCTCTGGATCGGCGACCGAACCCGGCAGCTCGACAGCGCCCATGTGGAGTTCTGCCGCGGGGTGATCAATCCGATCGGGGTGAAATGCGGCCCGTCGCTCGCCCCGGACGAGCTGTTGCGGCTGATCGACATCCTCAACCCGGAAAACGAGCCGGGGCGGCTGACCCTGATCTGCCGCACCGGCGCAGGCGAGGTCGACCAGCATCTGCCGGGCTGGATCCGGGCGGTCGAGCGCGAGGGCAAGACCGTGGTCTGGTCCTGCGACCCGATGCACGGCAACACGGTCAAGTCGGACTCGGGCTACAAGACCCGGCCGTTCGCGCGGGTGCTGACCGAGGTGCGGGAGTTCTTCGACGTCCACGCCGCCGAGGGCACTTATGCCGGCGGCGTACATTTCGAGATGACCGGCAAGGAGGTCACCGAGTGCACCGGTGGCATGCACCAGCTCACTTCGGCGGACCTATCGAGCCGCTATCACACCGCCTGCGACCCGCGGCTGAACGCGAGCCAGGCGCTGGAGCTGGCCTTTCTGCTGAGCGAGGAGCTCGAGTCGGTCGCCCCGCCGCAGCGCCAGACCGTCGCCTTCGGCTGAACCGGAGATGGGATCGGTGCTGGTCCTGACGGCACCCCGGGAGCGGGGGCTGTCCGAGGCGGACCTCGCATCGGCCGTCGATGCCATGGGAGGCTGCTCCGGGCCGCCGCACCGGCTCGGAGTGGCGGCGGCGGAGATCATCTGCGACCACCCCCCGGAGCTGGAGGCGGTTTCGGCCGCGTTGCCGGGCGTCGACGTCAACACGATCCCCGCGGTCGGGCGGCGCAAGCGCATCCTGATCGCCGACATGGACTCTACCATCATCCCGGTCGAGTGCATCGACGAGGTCGCCGACTTCGCCGGGGTCAAGGATCAGGTCGCCAGGATCACCGAGCAGGCGATGGCGGGCGAGCTCGACTTCGAGGGCGCGCTGCGGGCCCGGCTGGCCCTGGTCAAGGGGCCGCCGGAGGAGGCTCTCGCCCGGGTCTTCGCCGAGCGCATCCGTCTCAACCCCGGCGCCCGGGTGTTGGTTCGGACCATGGCCGCCCATGGCGCCCATACGGCACTGGTCTCCGGCGGCTTCACCTATTTCACCGAGCGGGTCGCGCGGGCTGCCGGGTTCGCCGAGAACCGCGCCAACCGGCTGCTGTTCGAGGACGGCAGGCTGAGCGGTGGGGTTGCCGAACCGATCCTCGGCCGGGCGGCGAAGCTGGAGGCGCTGACCGGCATCGCCCGGCGCCTTGGCGTCGGCACCGAGGCGGCAATGGCGGTCGGCGATGGTGCCAACGACATCTCGATGATCGAGGCTGCGGGGCTCGGCGTTGCCTATCATGCCAAGCCAGCGCTTGCGGCCCGGGCGGATGCGGTGATCCGGCACGCCGACCTGACCGCGCTGCTGCATCTTCAGGGTTATTCGGAGGCGGAATTCCACCGCGACTGAATGGATTTGTTTCAGGCCGATAGCGCGCTCGTGACCGGGCGGCATTGGTGTTTTCGCAGCCGGGCGGGTATTGTCGCGGCTCCACAAGGCCGATGATCCCGAAGGAGCGCCGATGAAACCGATCCGCAAGCCGCGCTGGCAGATCAGCGAGAACAAGGTCACGCCCGAAGCGGTGTTCTGGAACCGGCGCCGCATTCTCGCCGCCGGGGGCGGGTTGCTCGCTGCCGGGGCGCTGGCAGGGCAGGCAGGCTTGCAGGGCCGGTCGTCCCGGGCCGCCACGGAGTTGCCGGCGAGCGGACCCGGCTCGGCCTTCGCGCTAGTGCCGGCGCTGAACCCGAAATTCGCCGATGCCGGGCGGCCGATCAGCGAGGAGGAAGTCAACTCGACCTACAACAACTTCTACGAATTCGGCTCGCACAAGCAGATCTCCGAGGCGTCGATGGCGCTCGACACCGAGGGCTGGACCGTCACTGTCGACGGGATGGTGGAAACGCCGTTCGAGATCGGCATCGAGGATCTGATGGCCAAGGTCGACATCGAGGAGCGGATCTACCGCCACCGCTGCGTCGAGGCCTGGTCGATGGTGGTGCCCTGGATCGGCTTCCCGATGCACAGGCTGATTGCCCTGGCGAAGCCGCTGAGCGGCGCGAAATACGTGCAGTTCGAGACCTTCCGCGACCCCAAGGTTGCGCGCGGCCAGCGTCAGCACTGGTACCCTTGGCCCTACACCGAGGGGCTGACCATGGAGGAGGCGGCGAATGACCTAGCGCTGCTGGTTGTCGGCGCCTACGGCAAGGTGCTGCCGACCCAGTTCGGCGCCCCGATGCGGTTGCACCTGCCGTGGAAGCACGGCTTCAAATCGATCAAGTCGATCAAGCAGATCAGCTTCACCGAGGAACGCCCGGTCAGCTTCTGGGAGGAGCTGCAGCCGAGCGAATACGGTTTCTGGGCCAATGTGAACCCAGTGGTGTCGCATCCGCGCTGGAGCCAGGCGCGTGAACGCGTGCTGGGCACCGATGAGAAGATTCCGACGGTTCTCTTCAACGGCTATGGCCCGGAGGTCGCGCATCTCTACGAGGGCCTCGAGGCAGAGTTCGCCGACCGTCTCTGGCGCTGATCCTCCGACTCCGCCGGACACCTCTCCGCAGAGGTCGGGCAAAAAAGCCGGACCAAACGGCCCGGCCTAGTTCAACAGGTAGGTATCACAACCTGAAGCGCGGCTGGGAAGCGGCGCTTCACGGGCTGATTTAGTGGTGGAGAGGGCGTTCGGCAAGCTGGTCCTCTGTCGCAGCCGCGAAAACCGGCTATGCATTGACCGCAAGGCTCTGCCTTGGATCGTCGCCGCGGTTGAACCGCTCCACCTCGCTGACGATGAAGTCGCGAAACGCGAGAACGCATTGCGAGCGGCGAAGTTCTTCCGAATAAACGAAATAAACTGGAATCGGCGGGCTGCTTTGCTCCGGCACAATGTTGACCAGCTCCGGGTAGTCGCGGGTGATGTAATCGGGCAGAGCGGCCACGCCGAGCCCGATGATCGCCGCTTTCAGCACGCCGAAATAGCTGTTGATCATCAGGTGGGTTTGGCGCTGCGGATGGATGTGTTGCTTCAGCCAGTCGGCGGCCTCGTGCGGCTGGGGCGCGTTCGGGCTGAAGGAGATGACCCGCCTCGACGCCAGTTCCTCGACGCTCTGCGGCATGCCGGTCGCGTCGATATAGTCCTGCGAGGCGTAGAGGCGCATGGTCACGCGCATCAGCGGCCGGTGAATCAGATCGGCCTGTTGCGGGCTCGACATGCCAGTCGCGACGTCGGCGTCACGCATCGGCAGGTCGAGAACCGACTCGGTCAGGATCAGGTTCACCGACAGGTCGGGGTGGGCATCGAACAGCCGGTGCAGGCGCGGCGCCAGCCAGAGCGTGCCGAACCCGGTGGTCGTCGTCACCCGCAGGTCGCCTTAGACCTCGTCTTTCGAATCGCGGATCCGGGCGGCGGCGTTGAGGCGCTTGCTCATCGCCCGGGTCGCCTCGTGTCGCCTCGTAGAGCAGTTCGCCCTGCTCGGTCAGCAGCAGTCCGCGGGTATGGCGATGGAACAGGGTGGACTGGAGTTGCTCCTCGAGGCCGCGAATCTGGCGGCTGATCGCGGATTGGCTCAAATTCAGCTGCTCGCCGGCGTGGGTCAGGCCGCCGGCGTCTGCAACGGCATGGAAAACCCGTAGCTTGTCCCAATCCATCCCCACCTCTCCCTGTCCGCCGGTGGACAATTTTCCTGTTTTTAGCGTTTCCGTTTGGTATCAGTATAACCTGATTGCCGAGGTTTCGCAGGGAAATCAGACATATGAAAATCAGCGCCGCCGTCACGACTATCGTGATCACATTTCTGATGCTGCTCGGTGCAGGTGGTGCCGGCGCGGCAGAGCAGCTCGCCGGCTCCTATTACGGCGTCGATGATGCCACTGGGGCGTCGATAGAGATCCGGCCCGATCCGGACGGCTACCAGGGCACCTTTTTCGATGCCCGGGGCAAGAGCCAGAAGTTCGAGGCGGATCAAAACGGTGATGCCGCCGAGGCCGTACTGGATATGGACGGGCGTGCCGTGCTGATTCGCATGTCTCCGCTTCCCTATGGTGCCGAGGTGTCGCTCATCCCCTTCGACGAAGCGGGAAACCCGGTCATCCGGGCAGGACGCGTCGTCCATTTCGTGCGGGCCGGGCTCGAACTGCCGCGGCCCGGTCCGGATTTCATCGAAGCGCCGCGGGACTCGCAAAGACGGATCACCGGGAACGGCTTCGTTGCGTCCTACGAGTTCTGGCACCCGACCGGCGTCCGCAACGGCTACCTCGCGCTGCCGGAGCGGTCGCGCACGCTGATGCGGCTGTTCCCGGCGGTACAGCTCGATGTGATCTGGAAGCTGTGCCTCGCCCCCTCGCCCGAGCGGGCCCTGGCCCTTGCGCTGCGCGGCCAGGGTGTCTCCTGCCCTGAAGTGCGCGAAGGTGTCGCCCAGATGCAGCGCAGCGGCCGCTTCGTGAAATACAAGGCCGAGGTGGCCGAGCAGCGCGCCGCCTTGCGGATGACCGTCCGCTGCGCCGAGGGCTATCCGGAATCCAAGAGCGACTGCGACCGCTCGGCCCGCACACTGAGCCGCCAGGCTGTCTCGCTGGAGACAGCCGCGACGGTCCTTGCGCGCTATCGCTGACTGCTCAGAGCCGGGCTTCCGCCTGGGTCTCGCGGTTCACCGGCATGTCCGGCGTCGCACTGCTGCCCCATCCGGCGATCAGTTCCAGCGCCGAGCGCAGGGCTTCGCCTTTCCGGGTGATCCGGTATTCGAGACGCCGCCCGCAGGACTGGACCGAGCACTTCATGAGATCGCCCGCATCCACCAACTTGGACAGCCGGTTTGACAGGATGTTCCGGGCGACGCCCAAGCTGTTCTGGAAATTGTCGAACCGGGTGGTGCCCTGCAGGGCGGCCCACAGAATCAACAGGCTCCAGCTGTCGGCAACCTGTCGAACGGCACGGCTCATCCCGGCGGTTTCGATACGCGTTACCTCATTCACAGCAGTTCCCCCACCACACTACTCAGTTCCCGCTCACGTTGAGAAAACACGCGAGAACGCGAAATCTATTCTAACTTTTCGCAAAAAACCGTGCGACAGTCGAATAATCTAAGTCGGGCGCCGCTGCACATCTTGATAAGTTCCAATCCGAACTGAGGAAATTGCCCCCCAGGACCCGGAACCTGCTATGGGCCGTCGCCGTTTAGAGGACACAGTCCGGTCAGGGCGCATTCCGGCCAGGGATCACATGGCGGGTTCGACGCGCCCAACCGACGTGCTACCATCGCCGACGGCGCCACCGGCACGGAACTGGAGACAATCATGGACTACGTCTATTCCGTCACCGAGATCTACGGCTCATCGACGGAATCAATCGAGGATGCGATCCGCAATGCGGTCGCGACCGCGCATCAGAGCATTTGCAACCTCGCATGGTTCGAGGTGACGAAGATCCGCGGGCATATCGGGAACGACGGCGCGGTCGCGCATTTCCAGGTGGGCGTCAAACTCGGCTTCCGGTTCGATTCACCCGCCGACTGACGCGACCGCGAATGGCAGGGGTGTCAACACCCGACCAAATGGCCTTCGGCGAGAACTGCCTCGGTGGAGCCGGTTGTCCCGCCCCCTTTCACCGCGAGCGCCGGTCAGGTGCTCGGTCGAGTGAGCGCACCGGTGATCCGCTTGCGCCCCGCCCCGGGATCGCGTACCGAACGGCCCATGCTCGACGCCAGCGATGACCGCATCCTTGAGCGGCTCTACGCCGACGCGCCTGCCAGCCGGGAGTTCGGCAAGCTGCGCAAGCGGATCATTCGTGACACCCGGGCGGCGCTGGAGATCTACGCGATGGTCAGCCTCAGGGATTCGGGCGGCCAGCGCTGGCTGGTCTGCCTCTCCGGCGGCAAGGACAGCTACACCCTGCTCGCCGCCCTGATCGAGCTGAAATGGCGCGGCCTATTGCCGGTGGAGTTGCTCGCCTGCAATCTCGACCAGGGCCAGCCCGGCTTCCCGGCCACGGTGTTACCCTCGTATCTCAGCGGCCTCGGCGTCGAGCACCGGATAGACTACCGCGACACCTATTCGATTGTCACCAAAAAGGTTCCTTCGACCGAGACCTACTGCGCCTTCTGCTCGCGGCTCCGGCGCGGCCACCTGTACCGGATCGCCCGCGAGAAGGGTTGCCAGGCGGTGGTCCTGGGCCACCATCGCGACGACATCCTCGAGACCTTCTTTCTCAACCTGTTCCACGGCGGCCGGTTGTCGACCATGCCGCCGAAGCTGCTGAACGAGGACGGAGATCTCACGGTGCTGCGCCCGCTGGCCCATGTCGCCGAGGCGGATTGCAACCGTTTCGCGAAGGCGCTCAAGGTCCCGGTCATCCCCTGCGATCTGTGCGGCAGCCAAGACGGGCTGCAACGACAGCCGATCAAAGCGATGCTCGACGAATGGGAGCGGAGCAGCCCCGGCGGGCGCGGGGTGATCTTCAAGGCCCTGACGAATGTGCGGCCGAGCCACCTGGCTGATCCGGGGCTGTTCGATTTCGCGGCGTTGGCCCCTGCTTCCGGTCCGGGGACCGATCCTTCCGACGACTGACTTCGTTGGCGATTCCGGCCCCTGATGTGCTAGCCTGCGGCAGCAACCGCGTGGCGCCATTTTCTTGCAGCACGCCATGCCCCAGCCCTGGGAGAATCCGATGTACCGCCTGCCCGCAGCCCTTCTCTTTGCCCTTACCGCCTCTCCGGCCCTCGCGGACGTGACGGCGCTTCGCAACGACGCCGCGTTTCCGGAGGGACCCGCGGTGATCGACGGCACGCTCTACTACGCCGAATACGGCACCAACGTCGTGTCGAGCTATGACGGCGCGGCCTCCGCTGTGCTGGCAACCATCGACGGCTGCGGCCCCTCGGCGGTGATCCCGTTAGAGGGCGACATGGTGGTGACCTGCTACGATTCGAACCAGATCGCGCGCATCACCATGGCCGGCGAGACCGCGGGCCTGATCGACGCCGATGCCGACGACAATCCGTTCGCCGGGCCGAACGACTTCGCCGAGGATGGCAAGGGCGGCATCTACATGGCCGCGTCGGGACCGTGGGAATCGGCGCCGATCGTCGGCAAGGTCTATCACATCGATGCCGGCGGCGCGGTGTGGATGGTCGCCGACGATCTTCACTATGCCAACGGCCTGGCGATGTCGGCCGATCGGTCGCGGCTCTACGTAGCCGAGTCCGAGGCCGGCCGGGTGATCTCTTCGCCGTTGGCGCCGACGGGTCGCTTTCCGACCGCCGCCTATTCGTTCGGGTCGCGCAAGTGGACGAAGGGTCCGGCACTGGCGCCTACCCCGACGGCATCAAGCTCGGACTGGACGGCAACCTCTATGTCGGGCAGTTCTCGAGCGGCCGGATCGCAGTAGTGACCGCCGCGGGCGAGTTGGTTCGGGTGATCGAGGTGCCATCGCCGGCTGCGCCGAACCTGGCGTTCGCGCCGGACGGCAAGGCGATCTTTGTCATGGCGGTGGACAACGTCTCCGAAGCCCCCTATCGCGGCACAGTCTACCTGGTCGATCTGGAGTAGGCGGGGCAGATCGGGTCTGGTCGCGCTTCGGCGCGGCCGGCCCTCTGGCCGCCCCTGCGGGCCTACCCGGCGCGGCACCGTGGTACACAAGCCCGGAAATCCCTTGACCTTGCTCACACCAAGCGCTTCAAGGCGGGCGCGGTCATCCTTGGAGCGTTGAATGTTCGGCGACAGCCACAACAAGAACCTGATCCTGGCGGCAGTGCTGTCGATGCTGGTGGTGTTCACCTGGCAAGCCTTCTTCGTGACCCCGCCACCGCCGCCGGAACAGGTGACCGCCGTAGAGCGCGACCCCGGCAGCGTGCCGGCGGCGGTGCCCTCGGTCGAGGGCGGCGCCGCTGCCACCGGAACCATCGCCCCAACGCGTGGCGAGGCGCTGGCCGAGGCGCCGCGGGTCAAGATCGAGACCCCGGCGCTCAGCGGCTCGGTGACGCTAACCGGCGGGCGGCTCGACGACCTGCACCTGTCGCTCTACCGCGAGACGCAGGAGCCGGACGCTGAGACCGTGGTGCTGCTGAACCCCGCCGGCGGGCCGGCCCCGTATTTCGTCGACTATGGCTGGCGGCGCACCATCGGTGGCGATCCCGGCCCGCTGCCGAATGCTTCGACGCCCTGGAGCGTCGAGAGCGGCGGTACGCTGACCGCCGAGACCCCGCTGGTGCTGCGCTGGGACAATGGCGAGGGCCTGACCTTCCGGCGCAAGTTCGAGATCGACGACCGCTATATGTTGACTGTCACCCAGTCGGTTGAAAACACCACCGGCGAGGCGGTGGCGCTGGCCCCCTACGGCGCCATTGCCCGCCGCGGCGAACCGGAAGGGGTGGGCTTCTACATCCTGCACGAGGGCGCAGTCGGCTCCTTCGACGGCGAGCTCTCCGAGGTCGACTACGACGACATGCGCGAGATGCCGGTCTCGACCTCCGAGCGCGGCCCGGTCGAGGTGACGGGCGTAGCCGAGAACGGCTGGCTCGGCTTTACCGACAAGTACTGGATGACGACCCTCGCGCCACAGCCGGGCCAGGCCTTCGACGCCGTGCACCGGGTGCTCAATCTGGCCGGGATCGAGGAATTCCGCACCGAGATGCGCCTGCCGGTGGTCACCGTCGCCGCCGGTGCAACGCTTGACACGGTGACCAACCTGTTCGCCGGTGCCAAGGAGGTGGCGACCATCCGCCGCTACCAGGAGGAGCGCGGCATCGACAAGTTCGAGGATGCGGTTGACTGGGGCTGGTTCTACTTCCTGACCAAGCCGATCTTCGGGCTGCTGGCCTGGGTCCACGGCCTGATCGGCAACATGGGCTTCTCGATCATCGCCCTGACTTTCATCGTCAAGGCGGCGCTGTTCCCGCTCGCCTACAAGTCCTTCGTTTCGATGTCGAAGATGAAGAAGCTCCAGCCGGAGATGGAGAAGATCAAGGAGCGGGTCGGCGACGACAAGCAGAAGATGCAGCAGGAGATTATGGCCCTCTACAAGAAGGAGAAGGTCAACCCGGCCTCGGGCTGCCTGCCGATCCTGCTGCAGATCCCGATCTTCTTCTCGCTCTACAAGGTGCTGTTCGTCACCATCGAGATGCGGCACGCGCCGTTCATCGGCTGGATCCACGACCTCTCGGCGCCGGACCCGACCTCGTTCATGAACCTGTTCGGGCTGCTGCCCTACGAGATCTCGGGCATCCTGTTACCCCTCTCGATCGGCGTCTATCCGATCCTGATGGGCGTCACCATGTGGATGCAGCAGAAGCTGAACCCGACACCGACCGACCCGACCCAGAAGATGATTTTCGCCTGGATGCCCTGGGTGTTCATGTTCATGCTCGGCCGATTCGCCAGCGGGCTGGTGATCTACTGGTGCGCCAACAACATTCTCACTTTCGTCCAGCAGTACGCTATCATGCGCAGCCAGGGGATCGAGGTCGATTTGCTCGGCAACATCAAGGCCGGCTTCAAGCGTCAGCCGGCGGCGAAGCCGGCAGAGAAGAAGGAAACGCCGGCCAAGCCGAATGACGAACCCGAAGCCCCTTCCGAAGGCAGCGAGACGGGCGAGACGGACGACAAGGCCGAGAAGGGGACCGCGCCCCGGTCGGCGCCGAAGCAGACCTCGCGCTCGCGGCGCAAGCGCGGCAAGAAGGGCTGAGCTGCGGCATGGCTGCCCGCGTCGCCGAGATCTGGCGTCATCCGGTGAAGAGCCTGGGCGCCGAGCGGATCGGCCGGGCGACGCTCGAGGCCGGGCAGACGATGCCCTGGGACCGGGTCTGGGCGCTGGCCCACGAGAAGACCCGGTTCGACTTCGACGCCCCGCAATGGGCTCCCTGCCGATCCTTCCTGCACGGCGCCGTGGCTCCTTTGTTCGCGGCGGTGAGCGCGCGGGTGGACGAGGCCTCCGGACGGATTGCCCTCAGTCATCCGCAACTGACCGATCTGGAGATCGACCCCGATGAGGCGCACGACCGGGCCCGGTTCCTCGACTGGGTGCGGCCGATCTGCCCGCAAGGGCCAGGGCCTCTTGCCTTGGTCAGGGCGCCGGGGCGGGGGATGACCGATACCGACTTCCCCTCGGTCTCGGTCAAGTCCCTGGCCAGCCTCCGGGCGCTGTCGCAGCGGTTCGGCAGGATGCTGGCGCCGCGTCGGTTCCGGGGCAATATCTGGCTCGACGGTCTGGCGCCGTGGGAGGAGTTCGACTGGATCGGGCGCGAGATCGCCGTCGGCGGGACCCGGCTTCGGGTGGTCGAGCGGGTGGTCCGCTGCAACCAGACCAAGACCAACCCCGAGACCGGCATCCGTGATGCCGACACCTTGGGCGCGTTGCAGACGCATTACGAGCACCAGGATTTCGGCGTCTACTGCGATGTGGTCGAGGGCGGCGTGGTCGCGGAGGGCGACCCGGCCGGGCCGGCCTGAGCGATGGCGCCGCCGCAGGTTCCCTTCACCGTCATGGACACGGCCGAGCCCGAGGTCATCGAGGCGGGGCGTCGGCTGTTCGCGGGACCCTGCGACTTCGTCAAGGGCGTGGTGGCCATGGACGGGCTGCCGGCTCCAGACCGGCCCGAGGTCTGCTTCACCGGGCGCTCCAATGTCGGCAAGTCGTCGCTGATCAACGCCCTGACCGGGCGCAAGGGGCTGGCTCGGGCCTCGAACACCCCCGGCCGGACCCAGGAGATCAACTACTTCGCCCTCGGCGAGGCCGGCTATCTGGTCGACCTGCCAGGATACGGCTATGCCGAGGCGCCGCTGGCCAAGGTGGCGAAGTGGCAGGAACTGCTGCGCGCCTATCTGGCCGGGCGGGTTACGCTCAGGCGCGCCTATGTGCTGATCGACGCCCGGCACGGAGTGAAGCCGGTCGATCACGAGATCATGGCCCTGCTCGACCGCGCCGCGGTGTCGTTCCAGGCAGTGCTGATCAAGGCGGACAAGCCCAAGGCCGGTGCGCTGGCGCAGGTCATCGAGACGGTGAAGGCGGACCTCGCCCGGCACCCGGTGGCCTATCCCGAGATCATCGTCACCTCGGCCGAGAAGGGCACCGGCCTCGACCTGCTGCGGGCGGCGGTGACGGCGGCAATGTCGTCGTAGGGTGCGAGCTGGCACGCACCCTACTGGCGGAGCCGCTCATGAAACGCTATGAAGCCCCGGACTGCATGGAGGATCGCGAGATGGAGATCCAGAAGGCAATGAAACGGGACTGGCTGGCCACCGCACGGACGCTGAGTGAGGCGCTGCCCTACCTGCAGCGCTATGACGGCAAGACCATCGTGGTCAAGTTCGGCGGCCACGCCATGGGCGACGCCAAGGCGATGGCGCTGTTTGCCCGCGACGTGGTGTTGATGAAGCAATGCGGGGTAAACCCGGTCGTCGTCCACGGCGGCGGGCCGCAGATCAACCAGATGCTGAATCGGCTGCAGATCCCGTCCGAGTTCAAGGACGGGCTCCGGGTCACCTGCGCCGAAACGGTGGAAGTGGTCGAGATGGTGCTGGCCGGCGCCATCAACAAGCGAATCGTCGCCGCGATCAACGACCAGGGCGGCAAGGCGGTGGGGCTGAGCGGCAAGGATTCCAGCCTGCTCATCTGCGAGAAGGCGATGAAGAGCAAGAAGGATCCGGGCAGCAGTATCGAGCAGGTGCTCGACCTCGGCTGGGTCGGCGAGCCGGTCGAGGTCAACCCGCATGTGCTCGACGTGCTGATCCGGTCGGACATCATTCCGGTTGTGGCCCCGGTCGGCGTCGGGCGCAATCCGGAGGAGACCTTCAACGTCAACGCCGACACCGCTGCCGGCGCCGTCGCCGGGGCGATGAAGGCCGAGCGGCTGATGCTGCTGACCGACGTGCAGGGGGTGACGGACAAGGCGGGCGAGGTGCTGACCCGCCTGACCCGCGCCGATGTCGAGCAGCTGATTGCTGACGGCACCATCGCGGGCGGCATGATCCCGAAGGTCGAGACCGCGCTCTACGGTATCGAAATGGGGGTCGCGGGCGCGGTGATTCTGGACGGGACGACGCCTCACGGAGTCTTGTTGGAGCTGTTCACCCAGCATGGCGCCGGGACGCTGATCAGCGCTTGACGGGGCTGCGGCGGGAACAATCATCTGCAGCAGAACGGATGGAACGGAGCGGATGACAGCGGAAGCGGAACTGCGCCTGGGCGTGTTTTTTGGGGTCTTCCTGGCCATGGCGCTGTGGGAACGCGGGCTGCCGCTGCGGGCGCTGGTGGTCTCGCGCTGGCGGCGTTGGGGCACCAACTGGGCGATCTCGATCATCGACGTGGCGATGGTGCGTCTTCTGTTCGGCGCCGCCGCGGCCGGGGCGGCGATCGACGCCGCCGACGGCGGATGGGGGCTGTTCAACCGGCTCGCCTGGCCCGGCTGGGCTGAGATCGGGCTCAGCTTCGTCGCGCTCGACTTCGCCATCTGGCTGCAGCATCTCCTCAGCCACAAGATCCCCGTGCTGTGGCGCCTGCACCGGGTGCATCACTCCGACCGCGACCTCGACGTGACCACGGCGATCCGCTTCCACCCGATCGAGATCGCGCTCTCGATGTGCCTGAAGATCGGGCTGGTCTATGCGATTGGGGCGCCAGTGGCGGCGGTGATCGCCTTCGAGGTGGTGCTGAACGGAGCGGCGATGTTCAACCACGGCAATGTGCTGATGCCGGTGGGGCTGGATCGGGTGCTGCGGCTGCTGATCGTCACCCCCGACATGCACCGGGTGCACCACTCGGTCGACCGGGCCGAGCACGACGCCAATTACGGCTTCAACCTCTCGGTCTGGGACCGGCTGTTCGGCACCTATGTCGCCCAGCCGGCGCTCGGCCATCACGGCATGAAGATCGGCCTGAAAGGCTGTCAGGACGACCGCCCGACCCGGCTCGACTGGTCGCTGACCTTCCCGTTCCGCAAGTGAGTGGCCCGATGACCCTAGCCGCGGTCGACCGCGCCGCCGCCGCCCACGGTCTCGCCGTGGTCGGGGCGTTCCATCCCGAGACCGGCGACGGGGCACCAGACGGAATCGCGACGCTCTGCCTGCTCGGCGCCCGGGGCAACCGCCTGTGGGCGGGATTCTCCGCCGGCGACGAGGTCGCGGACGGGCAGCCCAACCCGCTCGACCGCTGGTCGACGCGGGTAATCGGGGAGCTGGCGGAACACCCTCGGCTGCACCGCCCTGTCCCGTTCGGTGGCCCGCCCTACCAACCGTTCCAGCGCTGGGGCATCCGCGGCGAAGGCGCCGTCCCGTCGCCGGTGGGGATGCACGCGACGCCGCGGCGGGGGCTCTGGGCCTCCTATCGCGGTGCCCTCGGCTTTCGCATGCCGATGCCCCTGCCGGCGTGCAGCGACACCAATCCCTGCGAGGGCTGCCCGGCGCCCTGCCGAACCGCCTGCCCGGTGGACGCCTTCGCCGGCGGCAGCTACGATGTGCCGCGCTGCGTCGCCTATATCACCGCGCCCGAGGGCGCCGCGTGTCGCAACGGCGGCTGTCTGGCGCGCCACGCCAGCCCGGCCGGGCGCCGCGCCGCGCCTCCAGCCGAGCAGTGCCGGTGCCACATGGCCGCCTTCATCCGCGCCCGGCTGGCCGCCGCCGGGTAGTTGACCGCCGCCCCGTGCAAGGGCTCAGATGTCGGCCATGAAGAAAGTGATTCTGATGCGCCATGCCAAGTCGAGCTGGTCCGATTCCGGACTCGACGACCACGACCGGCCGCTGAGCAAGCGCGGGCGCAAGTCGGCGCCGGTGATGGCGAAATGGCTGGAAAGCGAAGGGCCGCTGCCGGACCGGGTCCTCTGTTCCTCGTCGCGCCGCACCCGCGAGACCTTGGCGCAGATGCGCAAGGCGGTGCCGGCGCTGCCTGAGCCGGAACTCCGCGAGGCGCTCTACGAAGCGACATCTGAGGCAATCCTGCGGCAGTTGCGCAACCTGAACCGGGACTGCGAAAGCGCGCTGGTGATCGGCCACGAGCCGGGCATGAGCAGCGCTCTCGGGATGCTTGCCCCCGGGGCCACGGCGCCGGAGTTGCATCGCGCCTACGCGCACTACCCCACAGCGGCGGTTGCCGTGCTGGAGGCTGACATTGCGGATTGGGGTGAGATCGGCGCTGGTAAGGCCAGGTTCACCGCCTTCGCGGTGCCCCGGGAACTGATCGGCTGACGTCCCGGAGATCGTCGACGGGCCGCCAAGGCGGCCCGTTCGGTGGCTTCAAATGGTGGTGCCCACGACGGAAAAGACTGCCGCGAACATCGCGACGGCAATTGCCATGGGATACAGCAGGTAGCTCATTTTGTTCCTCGGCGGTCTTGATGCTTCGAGATCCTTGTTGCCGAGCCACTTTCAACCCGGCGTTGGGAGTATCGTTTACCGTGATTCGCGCCGTCCCTCTGTGACCATCCTCACAGTCGCCACATTTGCCCGTGCTGGACCGGGGGCGGCGCGCGTTGCGGCCGCGCCCGAGATCAGCGGCATGCTCACCTCGTCGGAGCCCGCACTTCGGCGCGGTCTGAAGCTGCCACAAGCGGCTGCGAGCTAGACGGCGGTCGCGACTGCGAGAAAGATCGCAGCGGCAATGACCACGGGGTACAGAAGGTAGATCATTTCAAACTCCGGCTTGTTGCTAATCGAGGAACGACTTTCCGGGCGGCCTGGCACCCGGGATATTGACTGGTATCGTGCCCGGACCCGCCAGACCGTGCTGTGACGGTCGTCACGCGGGCGGGAATACCCGAAGAACACCCACTACACCGGCAAACCGGCGGCAACGGCGTGCATCGTGGCGCGGCGCCCGAGTGGTGAGTGCTACGCAAATGAACCCGTCCCTGCCCGGCTCGACCGGGCAACCCAGTGCACGGAACTGATACCAGCGAGCGCGGTCTATGACCCATGATCCCATTCCCGCAATCCGGTTGACCGGATGCGCCATGGCTGATCGATGGGCTTGTTCCAGCTCTCGCAGCAGTGGGCGACGATGTCGTCGTAGATCAGGAACACGCGGTTCGAGAGCCGGTTGTCTCGCAT
>Ga0209049_1000063_pt1 | contig 19935 bp, 17 predicted proteins | sample WorMetulBAHAMAS2_FD_187398 | JGI IMG/M metagenome (GOLD analysis project Ga0209049, IMG submission 187398) | Marine gutless worms symbiont microbial communities from Max Planck institute for Marine Microbiology, Germany - Olavius ullae BAHAMAS.2... | ecosystem: Host-associated > Annelida >...
TTATTTTACTAAATACCCCTTGACTTAATGAGAATTCCATGATTCAATACTGAACAAACGATTTCATTACAAGGAGTGGTATATGAAAAGTATTCGTTTGACAATGCTTCTTCTCGTCTTCACCCTGATGGCCGGTGCGGCCTTTGGTATTGGAGTAGCGGAGCAGCATGAAGCGGAGCAGGGTCTTGATCCTGGTTTGTTAGGTGTCCAGGGAGTGAGCTCGGGTTTGGAGATTCAAGCCGATGTTGCCGTAGATGATATCATCTTCAGGGAAGAGCTGATTGCTATACTTCCTAAGTCCTGAGTCCGCTTAATTCACAATGAGATCTCTACGATCACTTCCGTAAGGTGGGGCCAGTGGTCGTAGGGTCTCTATTATCCTCCCTATTCAATGACGGGTTTCTTGCCGGATTCCGATGCCCATTCTCTCTATCTCCGGCTGGGGGGTGGATCAGTAAGTGTAGCTGGGGGTATGCATCGGGAATCGGCTCGCCTGGGGGTTTTTAGAACCTTCCTGGGCGGTTTTCCCATATGTCAACTCCAAAAAGTCCAAGCCAATTCACTCCTGGATGTCCTTTTCACGGCATGGGATGTCCTGTTGGAGGATCTTCGCATAATGAAAATAACCATATGGCTCAGACCAGGATTGACCATATCTGGCCCACTTCCTATGGTGAGACATGCCGAAAACTCATCGAATTCGAGTTGCGATAGCCCTGATTCTGATCGTATTCGGGTTCTGTTCGTGCCGTAACAAGGCGGCTGGCTTCCACATCCTAACCGACCGGAAGGAGTTGGCTATTCCAGCTGAAATTTTTGACGCGGTTCATCCTGATATCTACATAACCATCCGTCACGTGCCCCACATTGATGCCTACTCGATTGGGGCCGAGAAACCCGATCTCGTAATCGGAAGACATTTGATGGCAGATGAAATTGTCAAGCTTCTACGCCGTACAGAATCCGAATTCCCGATTTATAGCGGCTTCAAAGACAATACTGACGCGCGAAATCGGCACTATTTCACACACCTTTCATTCGGACTGCCCCTGATTGTCGGGAAAAAAGAAGTGATCGCGAAGTTGCCCGATCCGGTTACCGTCGATCCTGAACAGCTTAGGGCGGCCTCCATACCCTTTTTGAAACTCAATGCCGATGGTCGTCCGATGAGATTGGGGTTTTCACCCTCGTGGAAGAAGGAATTCTATACTAATCTCTTACTGCTTCGAAATCCCGCGGCTTTCAAGAACGGCATAATGGGCATCGACCGCAACCTCATCGACGCCGTGGTAGCGGAATCTCGCGATTGGATAAGAGCAGCATCCGGCGGTGTTAGCGCCGACTCTGAGTTTAACCGGCGTTACCGCTACGTAGCCGATGAATATCTCATTCTCAATGACAGGATATTGTTCACCTACATGGATTTTGAACAATGGAATTCCCTGCCGGATGACATCGCGAAGCATCTTGATTTTCGTTATTTGGCCGGACCTAGTACCATTACCATAACGTCTGTAACATCGGCCGCCGTGCCCAGGAAATCCCGACATTTCAAACTTGCGACACAGTTCATCGACTGGTTGATGAGCCCTGAAACACAAAGAAGAATCATGAAACGCTGGAACAGGGATGGAATCGTCGTGTTCGGCTTCTTAAACGGCCTTTCGACTCTCCCGGAAATAAATGAAACGGCATTGATTACTCGATTTCCCGCGGTTGAAGGGAAAATACCCGAGGCGCATTACTACACCATACCCAATCCGCTACCACATCAATGGCTCAGGATTCAGGAATCAGTCCTATCTCCATGGTTCGCCGCCGCTATCAGCATGGAAAATACCCTGAGTCTGCCGGAAGCCTACCAGCGCTGGGAACTTTCTTCACTCGTGGAAGTCGAATAATGCTTTTGGCGATTGACAACCTGCCCGAGTCAGTGTATTCTCCCTAGCATACAATAACCTTTTGGGGGAGGTGACCCAATGGCAGAGGTCCTATTAAAAGATATCTCAAAAATTTACGATGGGGATGTCAAGGCGGTTGATAGAGCTAATATCGAGGTAAAAGACCAGGAATTCGTTGTTCTTGTCGGGCCATCCGGATGCGGTAAGTCCACAACGCTCCGGATGATCGCGGGTCTGGAGGACATTTCCGATGGTGATTTGTACATCGGCGAGAAGCGGATGAACGATGAGGCGCCCAAAGACAGAGACATCGCCATGGTGTTTCAGAATTACGCCCTGTATCCTCACATGACCGTATACGAGAACATGGCCTTCGGCCTTCGTATACGCAAGTTTCCCAAAGACGAAATTAACACCCGCGTTATGGAAGCGGCCCAAATTCTCGATATCGAGGAGCTCTTGGAGAGGAAGCCCAAAGCGCTTTCCGGCGGGCAGAGACAGCGGGTGGCTGTCGGAAGGGCCATCGTACGGAAACCGAAGGTCTTTCTATTCGATGAACCGCTTTCCAACCTCGACGCGAAGCTCAGAGTGCAGATGCGCGCGGAGATTTCCTCTCTCCACACCAGACTCAATGCCACCATGGTATATGTTACCCACGACCAAACAGAGGCCATGACCATGGGGGACAAGATTGTTGTCATGAAAAGCGGTCTCGTTCAGCAGATCGGTTCCCCTCTGAAACTCTATAACGACCCCATCAACCGTTTCGTGGCAGGATTCATCGGTTCGCCGCCCATGAACATCGCGCCGGCCGATGTTGTTGAAGAAAGCGGCCGGATCATTGCCAAGGAAGAGGGCATGAATGTCGTTGTGCCGAATGACAGGGCGGATGTTCTCAGATCTTATATCGGCAGGAAGGTGTACCTTGGCGTCCGGCCGGAGGATCTCAAATTCACCAAGAAGCCGGAGGCCAACAATCTCAAGGCAACTGTCTCGGTGATTGAGCCGCTGGGAAATGAGACTCACCTGTACATCGATACAAACGAGAACCAGTACATCGCGAGGTCTCACCCGGAAAATGATTTTCAAGTGGGCCATGAGGTGAATTTCACACCCAATATCGACAGAATCCAATTCTTCGATATCGAAACCGAGAGATCTTTGTTCTACAGCGACTAGGCTCTGTAACTGGTTTATTCTGTTTGTCGACGGTCGCCCCTTGGGCAATCGTTTTTTTGCGGCAGTGATTGACTGGCCGTCAATGCTGTGCTAGACTGAGCTCGCAGGAGGTCTGGACATGTTGAGTTTGCGATCTTTGCGTATCCCGGGGGTCATTTTATCAGTTCTACTGGTATTCGGGATTGTTGGATGTAAGACGACCCCAAGCGATCAATCACAGCCTGGGGCTGAAATGGACACGGAAGTATCAGCGTCGGAGGTATCGGCACTGGATGCGGATATTGAAGAGGCCCGTGCCGCGGTACGGCGTGCCAATCTAGTTGGAGCCAACAAGTATTTCCCATCGGATTACAGGCAGCTTGTCGACGAGTTGAATTCGGCCGTCGCCATGGCTGATACAGATCGGGCAGCGGCCCAATCCGCACTGCGCACAGTTGTCGAAAATGCTGATAGACTATACAGTAAGTCCCTTGTTGCCTTGCGACAGGATTATGAAAAAAAGTATTACCACGCCGATGAAGCTCTCAAGAAGCTGAATGCCGACAAGTTCGCGCCGCAGGAGTATAGGCATACCCGAACGCTGGCCATCAAAGCTTGGCAACTATATGAGGCGGATGAAATACTCGCGTCTCAAGCCAAGGCCGACGAGGTTTTCATCGCCCAGTCCCGCTTGTACCACAACCTGAGCGAGAATATCCGCTACTTCGGTATTCTCCGGCGGGATACCGAAAGCTACCTCGCTGATGCTGAGGACAATGAAGCATTCCTTTATTCACCGGATGAATTGGAAAGCGCTAACAGGAACTACCTCGCCAGCATATCAGCATATCGTTCCTATAACATCGCGGAATCTGTCGATTTGCTCAGCGAGGCTAAGAAACAGGCCGTGTTGGCTGCCCGTACCAGCGCCATTCGCAAGAGGCAGGCCGAAACCGACAGATTGCTGCTTCAAACACAGAATAGAATAGAGGCCGCATCGCTGCTCAGGGTCCAGGGTGCCGGCGCCGCAGTTCAGGAATCCCATCCATGGGGTGGCAATGAATACCTGAGTCGTAATCCCCTTATCGATCATTCTCGGGACCTCGACCCCATCGAAATCGAAGAACCCGAGCTGAGGAATCTGAATGAGCCGGTTGAGGATGAGTCTGAGGGAATACCCTTGGACATCCCCATTACAGACAGCGATACACTGGTTAACGCGGATGAGGAAGATGCCGACTATTTCGCTCTGGCGACCTCTCTCTGGGAAAAAGGTGTGACGGCCCGGAATGCCGGTCAGTTCGATCTAGCCCAGACCTATTTCAGGCAGGCTCAAGCCTATATCGATGTCTATGAGTCCAATGCCGTTTCCCTGACATACACCGTCGTGAAGCGGGAACCGGGGTCGGAAGACTGTCTGTGGTGCATCGCGGGAATGGCACAGATATATGATAACCCCTTTCTGTGGCCGAAAATTTGGAGGGCAAACCGGCGAATCATTCAGAATCCCGACTTGATTTATCCGGGTCAGGTTCTAGCCATCCCCCCTCCTTAAGGGAAATCCGGAACCCGCGTGTTAAAGCGGGGAAAGGGCCATCCGCCCGCCTCGCCTTCTTCTCGCTTTATCTATGAGGTTTGTAGTTCGCGTTCCTCCAGTTGTTCAGGACTATCAGTTCCGGTCTGTACTCGAAGTGGATTTGGTCGAACAGAAACCATTTGCCGCCCCAAATAAACCCATGGTCCTCGAAGATTTGCACCACAGACCGGGGAATCATGTATCGTTCTTCGTACCGGACGGCCCACCAGTCATCATAAAAATCCCTGGTCCATCGCCAGTATATCTGCTTTCCCTTGTAGTCAGATGGTTCCAGATCGATGGCAATACCGTATGAATGGAGACTGCGGTTGCTTGAACCAGCGATCTTTCTCCAGACATAAGCGCTCACCTCTTCCAGCTCCTCCAACCAATTGGAAACGGCAATGTCGGTTTCTGCGGCACGAAGGATATCGGCCTCAACCTGGGCTAGGGGTTTCTGGAGCTCGGGATGAATCCGCACATTGTGCCCCAACATATCTATACGAATTACCGTTTCTTCGGCCTCTTTGAAATTCTCCATCCCCCATAAGGAGTTCAAAAAACCCGGATAGCGGATGATTTTCTTCGCTTCTCTGCGGTCGATCGCGTCATTCAATCGCTCACGCTCTTCGGCTGATAGGGCCCTGAGCGGCGGTAGTTCCGCGGGATAAGGATAAAATCTGTATGGGGAAAAATCATCATGCTTATGGCGAAGTTCCCGAGGGAGCAAGCGCCCTTCAGCCCAGTAATAGGTAGTGTCATTCACCTGCACGCTCCAGTCACCGTCGCGCAATTTGACCAAATGGATTCTATCGGGATACGATGTTGCGAGTGCCCTGAGAATTACCGATGGATCGGAAACATCCAACGTTTCGGTGGACAAAGCTATGTGTTCATGATCGGGGGTCATGGAGGGTTGAAGGTCAATATCGGATAATCCAAATAACTTTCTATGAATCCCGTGTGAACCCTGCATGAGAAGAGCGAGGGCGGGTACACACGCGAGCAGGAACCGGCTCATATCTACTTCTCCAAAAACGTAATGAGATAACGGCTGAACTCCTTGTCGAAATCACGACGGATTATCATTGCCATCTCATCATAGGCCTGAGACTCCGCGGCGCTCACGCTGATGCCAGACCTGCGATTGCTTCTTGTAAGGGACACTGCCGGATAGCCAACGCTGTCGAAGAGATTGATATCGAGCTCCCATTGGAGGTTTTCGTACTCGTTATTGAGTTCGATTGCACTCAGTGATACAGTGGCCGAGAGGAATACTTCCCCCGCTTCGGAAACACTGAATCCTCTTTTCGTAGCCCAGTGTGACAATGCGGCTGTTATGCGGCCATCCGAATCTCCGTAAACTTCCACTCGAATCATCAGGGATGAGGCTTCATCCGCCCTCGAAGCCCGTAGCTCGCCCATTTCATAGGGGTGAATCAATGAACGCGCCATCGGCATGCTGATAATGTCAAGCTGTTCTTGCAGGGCGTGATTTACTTCCGCATAGACTGTGGCGGCATCCAAAAAGGCATAACGGCGTAGTGCTTCGTCTTGCATCTCGGCCCGGTTACCGAGCTCTACAATGCGTTCCCCGTTATCCTTAATTCTCTGACGATACAGAGTGCCGGTTTCTATCCTATCGAGATAGGCCACAACATAAACTCGTCCCATTGAATCGGACCAGGATTCACCGTACCGCAGATTGGATAGGGACTCGTCTGCCCTCTGACCTATAATCACATTACTCTCAGTGCTACCGGCAATGCCGAGGGAATCCTTCCCCTGGCCGGTAATCTCCGAATATCGAGTCCGAATTGTGCTGTCTACCGTTATACGCGTCCTAAATACTTGGGCGATAGCGGCGGCGGCATTGGACTTTGCTTCAGTAAGGCTATCGCCATCACCAACTTCCGCCAAATACCGCTCCGGGGGGTACACGGCACCCTTGTCGCTCACCCATCGTGGAGCTTTGTTTTTATTCACCAAGGTAGCGCCGGTGGTACATCCGGTAAGCACGTACAGTGTTAGGCTGAGCATCAACAACGTAGATCTTAGGGAATAGCTGTGAATTTCCATGACGACTTCTTCCTTTTTACTGCAGCAGGTAGCTTTCTACAAGATTCGGTCCATCAATGGTGACACTTCTTAAACCGTGGTCGGCAACAAACATAAGCTTACGACCCCTCCAGTATTCAACTTCGACGTGGTAAGTGCCCGGTAATACCGGGAATTCCGCCGCCCAAATATCGGATGGAAAAAACTGAGAAATGCGAAGATCGGCGTTTTCCGTAGCAACTACGAAGATATCCAAGGCGAGACCAGCTACAACATTGATCAGGGCTCCGACTTCTCCGTGATCTTTCAATTCCTCACGCATCACTTCCTTACCATGTTCCTTCGCGATATTCTTGGCTGCGGCCCGGATGATTGTCCTCCCGACGGTCAATGGCTGCTTCATCAGGAAGGTTTCCTGTGCGATTGCGTCCAGGCTCTCTAACCTCGCGAGTTCCGTTACCTCCGTGCCGTCAAACTTCACAACAATCCTATCGACTTTAGACCCCCGGCTTACCAGACGTGGAAACTGCACTTTGAAATGAAAGCCCGGCTCCGAATCGAGGACGTGAAGGGAGGTAAAACCCAGACTGAGCATGATGTCGTCTTCGTTCCGGCCTCTCATGGTAAGAAAGACGATATCCCCATTGGAATCACCATAGACGGTATCGGCAAGTTTCGTAGGACTCAGGCCGGAGAAACTGATCACATTCACCAGGGCGCTTGTCTCATCCACTTGTTTTGCCAGGGGCAGTTCCGGTTTCGGAAAACTGTAGAGCTGCCTCTGTGCTTCCCATGCTTCCGCCATGTGCTGCCTATCGATTCGGGCATCATCCCACTCCTTTTGACTTCGATAAAGGAGAACACCGATATACCGGGCTAGAGCACTGTTGTGAAATCGGTTTCTGTGGTGTCTCAAAACCCCCCTGCTGTCGGTTGAACTGTTATATTCCTTAATAAGCTTCTTATACCTATCCTCCAGGATATTGAGCTTGATGTGTACCCTTCGGACTTCAACCTGGGCTGCTTCTATGTCATCCAAAGCGATGTAGTTCAATGCCTTGAACACATTGAGATAGACATCTTCATAGTCCTCACCGGCATAGTCGAGGGCATTATCGTTCAATACCGCCGAGCCTATGCCCTGGGAAACGCTTTTTGTGAACAGCTCCTCAATGGCAATCTCAGCCTTAGTGAGCATCTCATTGCTCAACGCGTACTTGCCGGACCAATGATAGAGCATCCCCAAATCGAGGTAGTACAGTACCCGATCCTTTTTCCCATATTTGTCATCCTTAGCTTCCTCGATGATGCCGGCGGCCGCGTCATACCGGCCCTCCATGGCGAGAGGCACCGATTCGATATATTGGGCCTTATCCGTTCTCATGCTGGCGCAGGAGGACAAGAGTAGTATTAGGAAGATGAGATTAGGCGATTTAATCCTGTAAGGTTGGCATCCCACCGGGGACATATCAACTAGAAGGAAGCTCTTCTTTGTTTGACAAGCTTCTTGATTTCCTTCGTATCGATCCATACCTTCTGGTTGCTCTCCAGATCGATTAGTTCCATATCAACTTTGTACAGAGTGGTCCTTTTTCCCCGGATGGCGTCGGTCTGGCTGGTGATAACACCCTGCATCATATAGTCTGCACCAGTTTCGGCCGCTAACGCCGCCGTGGTTTCCTGTGTGGCATGTGACTGCTGATCCTCCCTTTCCTTTCTCACCTCGCTCCGGCTCTCAGCGCCGGCAACGAAAATCACCTTTCCACTTTGTACCAATTCCCGTTCGATGTCCTTGATGAATGTTTCATTATCGATATGCTCTGAACTTCGGTTTCGGACGGTCCCAACAATCACAACGGGTTCCCGTGATTCTAGAGACATGAATCGGCTGAGCCATTTACCCGACAGCATACTGGATACCATCGTTTCAGCGGTGAGTCTAGAATCCGTATCGTTCCATCTACCACTCAGATCGATCTGTTCATCCACTGATGTGCGCGTAACTTTGGGGGCCGTGGAACAACCGAACAGGATAAAAACACAGGCCAATGCAAACGGAGACTTGAGTAATTTCACTATTTACCTCCAATTCATTTATTCTAGCGAAATTCAGCGAGAAATACAAAGATGGCTTGACAGAATGGGTCTGTGGATTTCATGAACGCTCTTGAATAAGCTCGTAGCATTCGACATCATTCAAACACTTCTATTGTGAAGCTTGTCGCATCAATACTGGCAAGCTGTCTGAATTGCCCTGGAGGGTATCATGAAATCATCGTTTGGAATCGCCATTGTGGGTTGTGGAACAGTCGGCAATGCGGCAGCCGATCTCCTTCTCACGGAAATCAGCGGGTATCAAGCAAAAACCGATACTGCATTCAAACTCCGAGCTCTTGTGGACGTCAATTTCGACAGGGCGAGGGCTGCCGGTTTGGATGAGAGCTTGTTTAACAGCGATTTGTCCGAGGTACTGGCCAATCGGGATATTCATCTCATCGTTGAAACCGTCGGTGGACTCACCATCGCCCGCAATATCATTGAAAAGGCCATCAAAGCTGGTAAACACGTGGTGACCGCGAACAAGGCATTGCTGGCTCATTACGGAAAAGAGCTCTTTGCCCTGGCCCATAAAAATGCTGTATGCATAGGTTTTGAGGCCAGCTGCGCGGGCGGAATACCCATTGTCAGAGCTCTTGTGGACGGACTCATCGCCAACGAAAACGAAGCCATCTACGGCATCGTTAACGGTACATCCAACTTCATTCTCACCGAGATGGTGGAATTCGGTAAAACCTACACAGAAGCACTCAAACTCGCTCAAGAAGCGCATCTGGCAGAAGCCGACCCTACACTGGATGTAAACGGCATGGATGCCGCTCATAAGCTTACTCTACTAAGCTCTCTTGCGTTCGGTGAATACGTAACCCTTGATGCTATTCCCGTAGAAGGAATCAATAAGCTCAATCTCTTCGATGTGAAAATGGGGAGTGAATTAGGCTATACAACCAAACTGCTTGCCTTGGCGCGCCGCGTAAATGGAGGTCTGGATTTGGCAGTTAGACCGGTGTTTCTCCCTGACAATCATCCCCTAGCCATAGTTAGCGGTCCATTCAATGCCGTGAGTGTTTATGGCAATGCCGTCGGTCACACCATGTACTATGGGCGGGGGGCCGGTGGCAAACCAACGGCCTCGGCGGTGATTTCGGACATACTGTCCATAGCGATCGGTACCTGGCCTAGGTTATTCTCCACCCTTCACGTATGGCCCGACCAATGTAAAAAAGCAAGAATCGCCAGTCCTGAAGAATCCCGAGGCCGCCATTACCTCAGATTTAAGGCCTTGGATAAGTGCGGGGTTGTGGCGGATATCGCGGCTATCTTGGCACGTAAGAATGTCAGCCTGAATGCCTTCGTACAAAAAGAAACTCACGAGGGTACTTCGACCCCCATCGTGATAACCACCCATGAAGCCAGAGAAAAGGATATTATGGACGCATTCAACGCGATTTGTCAACTGAAGACAGTGGATGAGGATGCGGTACGAATACGGATTATAGATGAGCATGTCGAATCACTCATAAGCGAAAGCCTTGATGAAATTCGATAAAGAAGCATTCAAAGAACGCGTATCGTACTGGATAGACAGGGGAACAGGTGATGGTGTTGAAGGTGCCACGGACCGTCAGACCTATGAGGCTGTATCCCGGGCATTGATGGATTGCATCTGGGATACATGGCGAGATTGCGAGCGGGATATCAAGAATCGAAAGCTCAAAAGAGCCTGTTATTTTTCTGCCGAATTCCTTATGGGTCGCGCCTTGGGGAACAATCTTGTCAACCTGGGTTTGGAGAACGAAGTTACCTCCCTGTTGGATGAGATGGGACTCGATTTGAATTCCGCCGAAGATACCGAACCGGATGCGGCTCTGGGTAATGGCGGCCTCGGGCGGCTAGCAGCCTGCTTCATCGAGTCTCTGGCAACCTGGAACCTGCCTGCCCGCGGGTATGGCATCCGCTACCGATACGGCATGTTCCGTCAGATAATCAGGAATGGCAAGCAAGTCGAAACACCCGATGACTGGATGGCCAAGGGAGATCCCTGGTCGATCCGCCGGGGCAACCGTACTGTCATCGTCCGATTCGGTGGCCACGTTGTTACTGAAGCTGTCGGCGAAGGAAAGTTGCGGTTTAAGAGTGTTGATACCGAAAACGTATTGGCCATTCCCTTCGACATGCCCATCATCGGATGGGACACAGATACCGTGAATACCCTCCGTCTCTGGGAAGCCGAATCCACCAATGGCTTCGATCTCCAGCTCTTTAACAACATGGAATACGCTCGGGCCGTGGAAACCCAAAACAGGGCAGGGGATCTTACCCGAGTGCTCTATCCCAATGACAGTGGTCCCACCGGTAAGGCGCTTCGCCTCCGGCAGCAGTACTTCTTCAGTTCCGCCTCACTCCAGGATATTCTCCGAGAATACAAGCGAGTCCATGGGGGCGATCTAACCGGCCTGCCAACTATGGTCGCAATACAGCTCAATGACACACATCCTGTCATTGCCATACCAGAGCTTATGCGCTTATTGATGGACGAAGAAGGATTGGGCTGGGACATTGCTTGGGAAATTGTCCATAAAACTTTTGCTTATACCAATCACACCGTTCTCGCGGAAGCATTGGAGAAGTGGCCCATCGATCTCTTTCGCCGTGAGTTTCCGAGGCTTTTTCAAATTGTTGAGGAGATAAACAGGAGATTGATCTCCCTGCTGATGGAGAAATACCCTCTAGATCGCTCTCGGCATAATCGCATGTCCATCCTCGCCGACGACATGGTAAAAATGGCATGGTTGGCCATCGTAGCTACTCATTCGGTGAATGGCGTTGCTCCTTTGCATACCGAGATTTTGAAGAACGATGTCCTGAAAGACTGGTATGAAATCTGGCCGGAAAAATTCAATAATAAAACAAATGGGGTTACACAGCGCCGCTGGCTGAAAAAGGCAAATCCAAGCCTTGCCGGTCTTATCGACTCGTTAATCGGTTCTGGGTGGACCCGGGACATGTCCATTATCTCCGAATTGGGCAAATTCGCAGACGACAGCTCGGTGCTGGAGCGTCTGAAAGCCATCAAACTCGCGAACAAAACGCGTCTGGCGGAGCTGACAGTGAACCTAACCGGTATCAAGGTAAACCCGGATAGCCTGTTCGACGTTCAGGTAAAAAGACTGCACGAATACAAGCGACAACTACTCAATGTACTGTCGATTATTCACGATTGGCTGCTGCTCAAGGATAATCCGAAGTTGGATATACCGCCTCGAACCATATTCTTCGGTGCAAAAGCGGCATCAGGGTACCGTCGTGCGAAGCAGGTTATCCAACTCATCCATGCGGTGATGGAGAGAATCAACAAAGACACGGCCCTCAAAAACCATCTCCGAATTGTATTCATCCCCGACTACAAGGTAAGCGTTGCCGAAATCATTTTCCCAGGCGCGGAGTTATCTCAGCAAATTTCCACTGCGGGGAAAGAAGCATCGGGGACAGGCAATATGAAGTTCATGATGAATGGCGCTATTACAATTGGTACTCTCGACGGTGCTAATATCGAGATTGTTGAGGATGCGGGAAAGGAAAATGCCTTTATTTTCGGTATGACTGCCAGCGAAGTGGAGCAGCTTAGAGTGAGCGAGAAATACAACCCGTGGACCGTACTCGAAGCTGATGATGTACTCAGGCAAACACTGGAAATCCTTGTCGATGGAACACTTGGTCCAGGTGAGGATTTCAGGGAAATCTATGACTCCTTGATGTACGGTGTTGAAGGGAATGTCCCTGATGACTATTTCCTTCTCCAGGATTTCGCTTCCTATCGTGATGCAAGAAGAAAGGCGGGCAGCACCTGGAAGGACTCGAAGCGATGGAACAAGATGTCCCTTTACAACATTGCCGGCAGCGGCAGATTCAGCTCCGATCGCACCGTGAGAGAGTATGCACGGGAAATTTGGAATATCACGGCCAGATACTAGCCTGAAAGTAGGAAAGAGCGGCGGAATCGCGAATCCATGCGAAAAGAACTACCAAAACCAGGGCCGGTAGGAAATTAGCCGTTTTCACGCGTTTGATATCCAAAAGGTTGAGGGCAATCATCAAAATCAAATAGCCGCCCAGCGCGCTGATTTCAGCCAACATGCTGTCAGTCGCCAAAGGAGCCAACGCGCGTGCGGCCAAAGTGATACCGCCTTGAATCACAAGTATGGATAACGATGAGACAAGAACACCGGCTCCCGAGGAAGCGGCCAATACTATGGCCATGGACCCGTCCATTACAGATTTGGTGAGAATAATATCATTGTTACCATACAGCCCTGATTCCAGGGAACCCACGATGGTCATTGGTCCGACACAGAACAACACGGTCGCATCAAGAAACCCCTTTGAGAATTGGCTATTATCCTCCGAAGAGGAGAGAAGTTTGCGGAGGAGATTACCCGAACTCAGTATCCTGGTCTCTATTTTGAGAGCCGTACCGAGCAATCCACCGAGTATCAAGGCGAACAGCACTAGAAAGAAAGAGCCTTTTCCCAGAGCCATGGTCATGCCAAGCACGAGTGTTATCAGACCGACGCCTACGGTCAGCGCGCCAAGATATCGTTCCATTATCCTGCCCTTGAGGAAAATTCCGAACGAAGCGCCGATAATCACAGCGGTAGCATTGACGAGTGTCGCATGCATGTATGCAAGGATGCTGCATTTGCAGGAACTTATACAAGATGCTCAATATTTTCCCCTCTGTTGTCGATGATTGAACAGACGCATGAACAACATGAAGAAGGGATTCAATGATGCCTGAGAATCAACCAAAGCAACAATCCGGCAAGATATACTGCGCTAACTGTATTCACTGCAAGTTGTTACGTACGTATACCGAGGATGACGGATACATGCTCCGTGTCCGTTGTGCTGCGGGAAAATGGAAAAAGAAGTTGGGTGAGGAAAAATTTCACAAGTATTTCTCTGTCGCCCGTCGAGCATTGGATTACTGCGAAGCTTATACGCCGATGGGAGAATCCAAACCCTTTATGAGAGACCTGAGAAAGAGCCTTCCCATCAAAGACGAAGTCTACAAAACCCGGGATCCGAAAGCTTGATTCTATCTACTCCGACGTTTAATATAGGCGTCGGGGGCCTAGCCGATTCATGCCAAGACAGTCATTGCCGCTATTTCTCGTCTCACTGTTGTCTATAGCTATTATAGGCTCCTGCACAACAATTCCTCAGCAAATTGATCCACTCTGGACTGAGGATTTCTTCTTCAAGAACGCCCAAATTGCCATGGATGAGAATCGTTATAAAACGGCTTTGTTCTACTACGAAGTTCTCTTAGTCCGCTATCCTGGGAATCTATCGAGGGTGATAGCCGCGGAATATGAACTGGCATTTATCCATTACAAGATGGGCCGTTACAAACAGGCTGAGAAAGGTTATAAGGATATCATCAAAAAGTATGAGGAGAGTCCCTACGCCATGTTGTATCCGCCCCGGTTTTTGAAACTGAGTAGAATCGGCCTCACAAACATCGAGAAGAAGCGTCTGGTTGAGAACAGATTTCTCTGGCGGCTTCGAGAAAAAGAGTGGGCCGAATCGAGAGGAGAAACCCTCCTTGACAAAGAAGAAGATACTCAAAACTAGTCGGGCAGCCGATGTTAATAGGCTGAGCCGGACGGGGGCAAGCGAATCGGATATATGGAAACTCCCAATCGTCTGGCCTCAGACTCTACCATTTCCTTGGTGATAGTCCCACGTGCTTCTTCGTGGGCCGGCGCGTCACCTACCTGAATAATCAACCGCTCCGGGGACCTCCAGTGGAATTCTGTCAACGCGGCATATTGACCCTCATTCACCGCCTCAGGAAGATCGCGCCCCCCGGACACGGTTATATGATCCAATGTGTCCTGGAGCATATTCAGATTCTCCGTAAAGGGAAAAGTCCGTGTCAGAAAGCTTTCCTTGTAGTCCTTATAGAGGACCAGACCGACTCGAAATCCAGTGAACCCTTCCACCTTGTTCCGCACCAGTGGCACGAGGGAATTCTGAAGAAAGCCGATATTATCTTTCATACTCACGGTGGTATCCAATACCAGAACCACATCGATATTGCCGTTAGTGGATGCGATAATATCCGCAATGCGTTTTGTGGCTTCCTGGACATTATTGACCAGCCCATCTTCGACACGAAGAATTTTCTGTTGCTGGGCAAGAGGAAGTTCCTTCATCGATAAGACAAAAGGATTGTCCCTCCACTTACCCCTATAGTCGGCATAGGGCATTTGAAAGGCCCGAATGTTCAGCCAAGTACCACGATGTACCTCCACCTGCCCCTCCCTGCTCCAGGGATATCCATAGGTGAGCTGAAATGGAATATAAATGTGAAAAGCCAACCCTAGATGTTCGTTAGGCTTGGAAGTTGAATCCACCAGAAAGTAGAGTCTTTGTTGAGATTCAAGGAATCTGCCATCAAGAATGCGTTTCTCATCTCCATTTGTCGGATTGTAATCCCAACTCCGATACGCAAATGAATCGTTCATTTTTTCCGGATCGGCTGTGGATTCTGTAATCAATACCGAACCGAGACCGGCTTTCGCCCTGATGTACAAGTCAAAGCCCTCACCACCTTTCCGAAGCTCGATATAGGCATCCCCCGGTACAATTCTCAAATCGTCTACTTGGCCGCTCAGCAACGCGGCACTGAAAATCAGGGTCAATAGCGAAAAAGCTCTCAACGGCGCGGCGGTTATTACTCGGAAACTCATTACTTATTCATTATAAATTGATTCGAGCAAGAATGGAAGAGTTTATTCCACCGTTACGCTCTTGGCCAGATTACGGGGCTGATCAACATTACATTCGCGCTCCAAGGCACAATAATAAGCAAAAATCTGGACGGGGATTACCATGAGGAAGGGATAGAACTCCTCATCAGTCTTCGGCACATAAATAACGTCGTCAGCAATGGCCGTCACGTCTGTATCCCCCTCGACGCAAATTGCGATAACGGACCCTTTACGGGCCTTTATTTCCTTCACGTTGGAAATCACTTTTTCCCTGAGACGATCGTCAGGAACTAGGAACAGACTCGGTGTTGTTTCATTGATGAGTGCAATGGGTCCATGTTTGATTTCCGCGGCGCTGTAGCCCTCAGCATGGATATAGGCCAGTTCCTTGAGTTTGAGCGCACCCTCCATGGCAACAGGATAGTTGATACCCCTGCCAAGAAAGAGAAAACTGTCCACCCGGTGGTATTTCCGGGCCAGCTCCCGGATTTGATTCTTCTGTGCCAACAACGTACCAATATGCTTAGGAATTCCGCGAAGCCCGGCTATGAAATCCCTACCTTCTGTCCAGGCCATATGCCGAATTCGGGCCATTTTGAGTATGAGCAGATACATAGCGGCCAGCTGACTGGTAAAGGCCTTCGTTGAAGCAACAGCGATTTCCGGCCCTGAATGGAGATAGACACCACCATCGGACTCCCGGGCAATCGTTGAACCGACAACGTTGCATATGCCCAGCACTCTCCCACCTTTTCGCTGAATTTCGCGGAGAGCCATGAGTGTATCGAGTGTTTCTCCCGACTGGCTCACAGCAATATAGAGGGTACCTTCCTCAACAATGGGATTGCGATATCTCAATTCGGATGCGAGTTCGGCAACGGCAGGTAGCCTGGCTAGAGTCTCAATCAGATAGGCTGCCACTCTACCCGCGTAGTAGCTGGTTCCTGCTGCGAGTAACACCACTCTCTTGACTGCTAAGAGTTCAACATCGCTCAGGTTCAAGCCGCCTAGTACGGCTGTCGCCATCTCATCGCTGATACGGCCACGTATGGTTCTCGTGATCGATTCTGTCTGCTCATGGATTTCCTTGAGCATGTAATGTGGATACTGGCCCTTTTCCATCTCCTTGAGTTCCCAGGAAATGCTGTCTACCTTCTTATCCACCGGACGGTTGCGCATATCGGTGACTTCGAAGCGCTCAGAGCTCATACGTACGAGCTCACCATCATCAAAATACACCACTTGTTTGGTATGAGCTATCATGGCGCTCACGTCGCTAGCGATGAACATTTCACCATCGCCAATACCCATTACCATCGGGGAACCGTTCCTAACGCCAATAAGCTCATCGGCATGATCGATATGCATTACGAGGATGCCGTAGGTTCCCTTTAGCAAGGCGACTGTGGATTTCACCGCCAGTTCTAGATTGCCGTTGTAAAAAGACTCCACCATATGGGCTATCACCTCAGAATCTGTGTCTGATGCAAAATGATGCCCCTCATCTACCAGGCGCTCCTTGAGACTGATGTAGTTCTCAATGATACCGTTGTGACAAATAGCTAACTTCCCGGAACAATCACAGTGTGGATGCGCATTCCTGTCGCTCACAGCGCCATGAGTGGCCCATCTGGTATGTCCGATACCCCAACTCCCACTCAGATTTCCAGGAACAATGTCCCGGAGCTCCTGTATTTTCCCTTCTTTTCTATATATCCGCAGGTCATTGCCATTTCCCACACTGATACCTGCCGAATCATAACCCCGGTATTCCAAGCGCTTCAGACTGGTCAGCAGGACTTCCGGGACCTCCCGGGAGCCGCAATAGCCGATAATCCCACACATTGATGTCTACCTCCTCAAGCAAATACCCGCTCATAACAGTTATTTAGCATATGAATAACTACAGATGTACAGAGTTGCGCGCCCTTTATTTGAAGCGGAATTCAGGCTATTTGCTTTGGAATTGCCTGCTTGCGGCCTTCATGCTTTCCGCCTGTGCACAGGCAAAGAAAGGTGGTCCGCCATTCTCCATCGATCTCCTCCCCCCACTTCTTCAGCGGGCCGAGGTGATTGATGAAAGGCATATCCGATTCGTCTTTGACGAATCGGTGATGTCCGATGTGTCTGTGGCCAACATTGATCCGCCGCTGCGCGTAAGTCGCAGCGAAGCGGCGGGAAACCAAGTCGATATTTTTTTCCTGGAAGACCAGACGATCGGCCGGGCCTATACTCTGAAAGCATCTGTGAAGGACCGTCGGGGCAACACCCTGTCCTTTCTCTTCGAATTCACCGGCTGGAATCCCCGCGTACCCGATATTCTCATCAATGAAATAAATCCCCGCGGCTCTGGAAAAACACCGGACTGCATCGAGCTATATACGCTATCGGATGGCAATCTCGGTGGACTGTGCCTAAGAATTGGAACGACCAACCGATACTCAGAACAAATCGTGTTCCCGTCCGTCGATGTGTCCCGTGGTGATTTCATCGTCGTTCATGCCAAAGCAGAAGGATTGAGTGAAGAGATTGATGAGGTTGATAGCATTGACGAATCGGGAGGCTTGCTCGCTTCAGACGATGCCCGGGACTTCTGGATTCCTGAATCACCAGGATTACCGAGCAACAATGGTGCTGTTACTCTCTATAGGCAAAAGGGAGGGGAGGTGTTGGATGCTGTCATCTGGTCGGACCGCTCGGATTCTCCTACAAGCGAGAAACTGGGCTGGACCTCCGCGGGCTATGTCTTTGCATCCGATCTCGGAAATGAAAATGCGTGGCAGGCGACGAACCCGCCAATACCCACTCCCTCCGAAGCTGTCGATATATCCCACTCTACCGCCACCCGTTCCCTATGTCGAGCATCGGTACCCGTCGATACCAATTCATCCGACGATTGGCATACGGTTCCAACACGGGGCGCAAGCTTCGGCGATATCAATGCCGACCAAGAATACAGCCCATAGTCTTGAACATCCGGCGTTGGATTAGCAGGCATTTTCGGCAAATGAACCTCAAAGATGACTGAATTCTATAACTAGCGTCTCTTGAGATCATTCAGTCTGAAATCACTGAGGATGTTCTGGATGAACTCCAGGGCATCCGCAATCTCTGCGGTGTGCTGCACCTGATGTGAAGCCTTTTCACAAACCTCCAAGAGATCATGGAGGTAGAAGGCCACAGACTTAACCGCTTCCTGAGCCTCTTTGGCTCTTTCTTTGCTACTAGTCGAAGGTATCGCCAAAGAGCGGCGATATGCCTCCAGCTCCTCAGGAAGCCTGCCTTTTCGGGTAGCAACAAAGCGCCAGAACCGTTGTTCAATACTCATCCTATCTATCTGACCAGCACGAGGAAAGGCCCGTCTCAGGTAAGATTCCATCGCGCCCCAGTGTTTCCTATCCAATACGTACATGGCACCATAGAGTTTGGCGACTTCCAAATCGGCGTTCTGATGAATTCGAATTTTAGGATAATGTTCGATTCGCTGGCGATATTCATCGATAATCTGGTCGGTAAAAGTTTCCCCAGCCAGCTGTCGTCTCCTGATTTCGATGAGCTTCGACTCAGCATTCTCTTTATTCCGGGTTCTGGCTTCTAGCTCGTCAAAGGCCTGCAGCTCCTCCTGCAGAAATTTCTCCGGATCCCGACCGAATTTTGCCGCATGATTCACGCGCTCATCATAGGCAAGTAGAAGCGCCGGGTTGAGAGCGTTTTCGAATATCAGATTTTCATACTGCGCACGGAGTTCGTTAAAGGTCTCTTCGAATTTTGCTTTCTTCAATCTGCGTTTTCCTAGCACAATTGTATTATCGTAGGAAGGACATGAAATAGCAAGGAAGCCGATGTTCAGCTCAATCTTGCAAGTCGCGAAACAACAGCCTGAAGACAACTAAGGTCCTTAACCCTTATAAACCTTATAAGGGAGATTTGGGGGCCCATTTCAGGCCCACCAAACCCCTGCTTTTTTATTTTCGATACGAAAAACTAGCCACCGCCTGCGGCCTGAAATGGGCCGCCTTGCGGTGGCATTCAGGGGGTGAAGGGGGAGTGGTGACAAAGAGACTTCTTTTTTTGTGGTCTATCAGAAGGAATATTCGTATATTAATTATACATGTATTTACTAATGCGTGTGAAATGAATCATATAGATTAAGGTTATCTAAAGGAGTTTTAGACAGTGAGGCATGAAGTGAAGCATAGATATTGCATAGATATTGCATAAACAAAAATACTCATGAAGTACACAATGTAGAAGATGTCAACACCGATGAAATATTTCCGGATTTCACCGATTTAGTTTTTCCGGTTTTGGGCATTAAAAATGTAATAGCCAGTATTTGATCTGACACTCCATTCCAATTCACAGTTTTTCTGTCTGATCAAATCCGATCATTTTTTCTTTTGCC
>Ga0209049_1000064_pt1 | contig 19533 bp, 21 predicted proteins | sample WorMetulBAHAMAS2_FD_187398 | JGI IMG/M metagenome (GOLD analysis project Ga0209049, IMG submission 187398) | Marine gutless worms symbiont microbial communities from Max Planck institute for Marine Microbiology, Germany - Olavius ullae BAHAMAS.2... | ecosystem: Host-associated > Annelida >...
AGCCCCGGCCTCGACAGCCTGCGCAGATGGATCATCCACGACCCCGGTGGCGCCCTCGCCGCATGGTCCGACGCAATCCAAAAAAGACCCTTCAAACAAACAAAAACATGTTGAGTCGTGTACTCTGACATTGGACAGAGTCCCAAGATCTACGAAAAGAAAAAGAACTATATTAAGAAGAATCGAACCTTACGATACTCTCGCTATGCGTGTGCTGGGCCGGCCGCTCCCTCGACTTGCTCAACCGCGGCCCGCCCAGCCGCCACCGCATCGGCGGGCAAACGCATTGCCTCTTGCCTGTCGCCGCTGCGGCGTCTATAAGCGCCGCTTCCAGCGGGGCGCCCGGCCGGTAAGGGCTGCCGAGGCGTCCCTTGAATCGTTCTGACGACCAGGAGACGAAAATGCCCAAGATGAAGACCAAATCGGGCGCCAAGAAGCGCTTCAAGATCACGGCGGACGGCCGGGTCAAGGTCGCCCAGGCCGGCAAGCGCCACGGCATGATCAAACGGACGAACAAGTTCATCCGCAACGCGCGCGGCATGGCCGTGTTGTCGGACCCGGATGAGAAGCTCGTCAAGAAATACATGCCGTACAGCTAAGGGGAGGCGCCGATGTCCAGAGTCAAAGGCGGCACCGCCGCGCACGCCCGTCACCGCAAGATTCTCAACCAGGCCAAGGGGTATTACGGCGCCCGGTCGCGCACCCTGCGCACCGCCAAGCAGGCGGTCGAGAAGGCGATGGAGTACCAAACCCGCGATCGCAAGACGCGCAAGCGCAACTTCCGCGCATTGTGGATTCAAAGGATCAACGCCGCGGTCCGCGCCCATGAAGACAGCCTGACCTACTCGCGCTTCATCAACGGCCTGGCCAAGTCGGGCGTCGAGGTTGACCGCAAGGTGCTGGCCGACCTCGCCGTCCACGAGCCCGCCGCTTTCGGCGCCATCGTCGACAAGGCCAAGGTAGCGCTGGGCTGACGCCGGCCGAACGCCGCAGAGCTTGACGCAGGGGCGCTCCGGCGCCCCTTTGCATTTCTGCACGGCAACCCTTGCCCTCGACCGGATTCGCGCGCATCAACGGGCGGGACCCAGGGAGAACGACGATGGCGCAACGGACCGCAATCGCGCGCGCCGCCGCGACGGTGATTGCAGTGGTGATTGCGGCGGCTATGCAGCCGCTCGCCGCGTCGTCGGCCGTTGCCCAGAGCGGTGCTGACCCGTCGTCGCTGGCCAATGCCCGTTGGATCGGCTTCACCCCCACTCTGGTCATCGGCGACGGGGCCGAAGCCGATGCCGGCGGCGCCTGGATCGCCGGCCCCTTCGTCGCGACGGGGGCGACCGGCTGGGTCACCGACACCGTCAGCGGCCTCACCGCCGAGGTCCGGCTGGTCTCTGGCGCGAGGCCGCCCCGGGTCAGTTGGCCGAGCTCTCCGCAGCCGCCGGCCGGGCGCTCGGCTTGGCGCCGGGCGCGGTTGCTAATGTGGCGGTCTATGTCGCACGATGACCCAAGCATGCGGGGCAGCAGCGCGGCGAGCCGACAACACCCTTGCCATCGGCCGGGGCCGCCGCTATAGAGACGCCTTCCGGCGGCGGGGCCTCCTCGCGCGCCCGATGGATATGACCCCGCGACGGCGGGACGGGATCGAGGATGGGAAGGCCATGAAGATCAGGAACTCGCTGAAATCGCTGAAGTCGCGCCACCGCAACTGCCGCGTGGTCCGGCGCAAGGGCCGCATCTACGTGATCAACAAGGTCCAGCACCGCTACAAGGCCCGCCAGGGCTGACGCGCGCGCCCTGTGGGCTCAGCGAAAGGCCGCGCCCAGAAGCGCGGCCTTTCGCTTTCGAGGCGGTAGCGGCACCGCGCCCCCGAGACCCGGCGGGCGAGAAATCGTCCTGACGAGCTTGCGGCCACAACTCCAGTCGCGTCGGGACCGCCGCGGCGCCTCGATCGCAACGCGATCGAGGCGCGACCGCTCGCTCATTCGTCGTCCGGATGCCCCACCGCACAAAGGAAGCCGCCGGCGAACTCGATGTCCGGCGCAAAGGGGTCGCCCGGCGGGCACTTCGCCTCGACCTTCTCGCGGTAGGGCTCGGCGCTGTCCTCGGGCTTGTAGCCCAGATGCGCCGCCTTCTCGTTGGAAAAAAACCGCTCGCGGTTGTCGGAGATGCCGTAGACCACCGAGTGCCCGATCCGCTCGGTGACCAAGCAGCGGGTCACCAGCTGCACGAGATCCCGGAAACTTAGCCAGGTCGACAAATGCCGCCGGTCGGCCGGCTCCGGGAAGCAGGAGTTGATGCGCAAGAGCGCCGACTCGATCCCGAACTTGTGGAAGTAAAGCTTCGCCAAGTCCTCGACGAAGCATTTCGACAGCCCGTAGAGGGTGTCCGGCCGGTGCTCGGTACGGTTGTCGGCCCCCTCCTCGCGCCGGACATAGCCCACCGCGTGGATCGAGCTGGCATAGACGATGCGTTTGATGCCGTGCCGGCGCGCCGCCTCGTAGACGTTGTAGCCGCCCTTGATCGAGGAGTTGAGTATCTCCTCCCATGGCTTCTCCATCGGCGCGGCGCCAAAATGGACCACCGCATTGCAGCCCTCGACGACCTTCATCATGGCATCGAAGTCGCCGACATCGGCGAGCATGATCTCCTCGTGCACGGCGGCCGCGCCCATCTCCACCCGGTCGGTCAGGCGCAGGGTGCCGGCAAGCGGCTTCAGCCCCTCGCGCAGCACCGAGCCAAGATTGCCGGCGGCGCCGGTGATAAGCAGTCGATCAAAACGCGGCATGGCGGGTCTCCCTGAGCTTCGGTCCGGGCCCATGATGCAACGGCTGGTTGGCCGTGAAAAGGCCATGTTCAGCCCAAGAACCGGTCGGGCCGGAACGGTGCCAGCAGTGGCGAGGCGGCGGCGTCGATCAACTCGCCGGCGACCAGCTCGGCGACGCCCGGGGCGAGGGTCACCCCGGACCGCCCCAGCGCCACATAGACCCCGTCCCAGCCCGGCCCCCGGCCGGTGATCGGGCCGATGATTGGCCGGTCGCCGCGCGGCGTCGAGCGCCGGCCGATGATGATCCGCTCGATCCCCAGATCCCGCTCGCCGAACAGCGCCCTCACCCGCGCCACCAGATCGGCGGCGATCGCCGACGGCTCGCGGTCGACCGGCGAGCCGTCGATCTCGCCGGCGCAGAGAATGCGGCCTTCGCCGTCCTGTCGCACCACCAACCCCGGCGACACCAGCACATGGCGCAAGCGGGCGCGCAGCGGCGTGGTCAGCACCATCAGCGCCGGCACCGCGCCGACCGGCAGGTCGAGCATCGCGCCGGCACCGAACCCGGCGGCAACGACGATGTGCCCGGCGACCACCAGATCGCCGTCGCCGAGCTGCACCGTCCCCGCCGCCACCGACGCCACTGGCGCGCCGACCAGCCGCACCCCGGCTTTGAGCGCCGCCGCGCGCAGCGCGCCCGTCGCCGCCGCGGCGTCGACCACCCCGTCGGCAACCGCCAGCGCCGCGCGCCGCGGCGGCTCGGCCAGCGCCGACGCCAAGCGACGGATCTCGGTCCGGAACGCCAGGTGCACATCGTAGCCGAGGGCGCTCTAGCCATCGACGAAGGCATCGAGCGCCCCAACCCCCGGCCACCAGATTAGGGCGCCGGTCCAGCGCGGCGCCAGCCCCGGCAAGGCGGCCTGCCAGCGCTGCCAGGCGCCAATGGCGAAGTGGCGCAGCCGGAACTCGTCCGTCCCTGAGCCGCCAGGTGGCGTTGATCCAGCCGAAGGAGGTCTCCGTGGCCCGCTCGCCGCCGGCATCCAGCAGCGTCACCCGGGCGCCGCGCCGGGGCAAGCTCGAAGGCGATGGCGCTGCCGACTATGCCGGCCCCGACGACCACCGCGCAATCGCCCGCGCCCGCCACCCGTAGGCCGCGTCAGTCGAACTTGCGGGTGTCGTCGATCACCTTGACGTCATTCGCCAACGAGCCCGGCAGGTCGGCTTCGACCTCGCCGCACAGCTTCAAGACCGCCTGCATGGTCTCGCGCACCGCCGCAGCGAGCTCCGGGGTGGGCATCTGGGCTTCGACGGCAAGCATCATCGCATCCTGCTCGCCGACGCGGGTCACCGTTAGACGGGCTCTCAGCACCTCCGGGTGGCGGCCGACGATCTCGGCGATCTGCTCGGGGCGGACGAACATGCCCTTGACCTTGGTGGTCTGGTCGGCCCGGCCCATCCAGCCCTTGATCCGCATGTTGGTGCGGCCGCAGGAACTGGTGCCCGCCAGCACCGCCGACATGTCGCCGGTGACGAAGCGGATCAGCGGGTAGTCGCCGTTCAGCGCCGTCACCAGCACCTCGCCGACCTCGCCATCCGGGACCGGGTCGCCGGTGCCGGGGCGGACGATCTCGACGATCGCGCACTCGTCGCAGACCATGCCTTCCAGGGCACCCGTCTCATTGGCTGTCTCATAGGCGATCAGGCCGACATCGGCGGTGGCGTAGCATTGCAGGCAAGCGATGCCGCGGTCGGCATACTCCTGCCTGAGCGACGGGAACAGCGGCCCGCCGGAGACCAGCGCCCGCCGGATGCGCGAGAGGTCGCGCCCGGTCTCCGCCGCCTTGTCGAGCATCACCTTTAGGAAGTCCGGGGTGCCGATATAGCCGCTCACACCGATATCGGCGGCGGCGCCCACCTGCGCTTCGGTGTTGCCGACGCCGCCCGCGAGCACCGCGCAGCCGAGCGCCCGGGCACCCGATTCCATCATGTGCCCGGCCGGGGTCAGGTGGTAGGCGAACGAATTGTGGACGATGTCGCCGGCGCGGAAGCCGGCGGCGTAGATCGCCCGGGCCATCCGCCACCAGTCCGGCTCGGAGGAAAGCCCCGGCTCGTAGATTGGCCCCGGCGACTGAAAGACGTTGTCGAAGCCGGTCGCCGGCAGGGTGGTCAGCCCGCCGAAGGGCGGGTCGGCCTTCTGCAACTCGAGTAACTGCCCCTTGCGCAGAACCGGCAGCCCGGCCAGCGCCGCCCGGTCTGTCACCGCCTCGGGGTCGATCCCCTCCAGATGCTGCGCCATCCCCGGGGCCTCGGCCTTGGCCCGGGCAATCTGGCCCCGCAGGCACTCGAACTGGGTCGCCTCGCGCAGGTCGGGATCACGGGTCTCGAAGTCGTCGTAGAAGTCGGTCATGGAATGCCCTCATGCGGCTCGGCGCGCCGGAACTAATGGTAGTGCGGAGCTCACCCCACCCCGTCTCGCCCGCGGTCAGCTCAGCCAGCGCTTGCGCCGGCGGTAGGAGCGCACCTCGCGGAAGCTGGTGCGGCCCTCCTCGGACATGCCGAGATAGAACTCCTTCACGTCCGGGTTCTCGCGCAGATCGGGCGCCGGGCCGTCCATCACCACGCGCCCCGACTCGAGGATATAGCCGTAATGGGCATAGCGCAGCGCCACGTTGGTGTTCTGCTCGGCCAAGAGGAAGCTCACGCCCTCGTTCTGGTTCAGCCCCCTCACGATCTCGAAGATCTCCTCGACCAGCTGCGGCGCCAGCCCCATCGACGGCTCGTCCAGCAGGATGGTCTCCGGCCGGCTCATCAACGCGCGGCCGATGGCAAGCATCTGCTGCTCGCCGCCCGAGGTGTAACCGGCCTGGCTGCGACGGCGGTCCTTGAGGCGCGGAAAGTAGCTGTAGACCAGCTCGAGGTCCTTCATCACCTCGGACCGACCGTCGGAGCGGGTATAGGCGCCGGTCAGCAGGTTCTCGTCGACGGTGAGGTGCTCGAAGCAGTGGCGGCCCTCCATCACCTGGATGACGCCCTTCTTGACCAGCGCCGCCGGATTCAGCTCGGCCACCGGGTCGCCGCGGTAAAGGATCGTTCCCTTGGTCACCTCGCCGCGCTCGGATTGCAGCAGGTTCGAGACCGCCTTCAGCGTCGTGGTCTTGCCGGCGCCGTTGCCGCCCAGGAGCGCGGTGATGCCGCCCTTGGGCACGCTCAACGAGACGCCCTTCAGCACCAGGATCACGTGGTTGTAGATCACCTCGATGTTGTTGACCTCGAGCAAGGTCTCGGCCGCGCCTCCGGCCTCAGTCGTGTCCAGCACCCTCGGTCCTTCCCGTTCCTCGCCGTCATGCCACGGCTTGGCCCCACGGCCTTACTGCGGCGTCTCGTGATCCGACATCCCCGCCCTCGCGGGGATGTCGGGGCGCCCGATCCGGGGCGCCTGCGAAACTTCCAAACCAGTGCGGAGGGCCGCCCCCGCCCGATCGAATGGGCGGGGGCGGCCCGAGATCGCATCAGTTGCAGTCGCGCGGGGAGATGTTGTTCTCCGCCGCATAGGCCGCGGAATCCTCCGCGATCAGGGCGTCGACCACCTCGCGGTCGGCCTCCATGTAGGGGGTGATGATCGACCAGGTCTGGGCCTTGGCGTCCCACTGCTGGATCGCACCCAGGCCCGGGCCGCCATGGTTGGCGCAGGAGTTCTTCACCGCCACTGTGAAGCCGGCGAAGCCGAGTTCGGCCAGCCGATCCTGGCCGACATCGAGCGCCTCGTAGCCGTCGCGCATCATCGCCGGGGTGATGTCCGAGGTACCGTGGATCTGCTGCGCGGTACGGGCCGCCTCGCCCGCCCACATCGCCGCGACCATGCCGCGATTGTAGAGCACATAGCCATGGTTGTCGCCGGCACCGGCACTCAGACCCTTGTCGTAGACGTGCGCCTTGAGATCGGTGTAGATCGGGAAGTCGCTGCCCACGCCGTGGAAGGTAATCGCCTTGTAGCCGTCAGCCGCTTCGCCGGCTGGCAGGGTGTCGTTCTCGGAGGCCGACCACCACACGCCGATGAACTTGTCCATCGGATAGCGGATCGCCGCGGCTTCCTTGATCGCCACCTGGTTCATCACGCCCCAGCCCCACATCAGCACGTAGTCCGGACGCTCCTTGCGCACCTGCAGCCAGGTCGCCTTCTGCTCCTGGCCCGGATGGTCGACCGGCAGCAGGACGAGGCTGTAGCCGTGCTTCTTGGCCAGCTCCTCGAGGGTCCGGATCGGCTCCTTGCCATAGGCCGAGTTGTGGTAGACCAGCGCTATCTTCTTGCCCTGCAGGTTGCCGCCTTCCTCGTTGAGGACATACTTGATGATGATCGAGGCGGCGTCCCAGTAGGTGCCCGGGAAGTTGAAGATGTGGCTGAAGACTTTGCCATTGGCGGCCGAGGTGCGGCCATAGCCCATCGAGTGCAGCGGGATGTTGTCCGCAGTCACCTTGGGGATCAGCTGGTAAGTGATGCCGGTAGACAGCGGCTGGAACGAGAGCGCGCCCTCGCCCTTGGTCGACTCGTAGCACTCGACGCCCTTGTCGGTGTTGTAGGCGGTCTCGCACTCCAGCGGCCTGACCTTGACGCCGCCGATGCCACCGTCGCGCTCGTTGATCAGCGTGAGATAGTCGGCGTAGCCGTCGGCGAACGGGATGCCGTTGGGCGCGTAGGGCCCGGTGCGGTAGCTCAGCATCGGGAACACCAGATCGGCGGTGGCGGGGGTCGCCACTGCCAGAGCGGCCGCAGCTGCAATCGCAAGTTTGGTTAGTCTCATGTCCTGTCCTCCCTGTTTATGGACAAATATGCGCCCCTCACCCGGGGCAAGTGTTACCGCCGACCCGTCAGTGCGGGAAGGGCCAGAGGCGGAGTTTCTCCTTAGCCGTGCACCACAGTGCGGTGATTCCATGCGGCTCCGCAATCAGGAACCCGATGATCAGCCCACCGACCAGGATCGCCTGAAAATGGGTCGAGAGGTCGCTCGGCCAGCCCCAGGTGTCGACCAGCACCTTCTTGAAGAAGACCGGCAGCAAGGTGATGAAGGCGGCGCCTATCAGCGAGCCCATGATCGAGCCGAGTCCGCCGATGATGATCATGAACAGCACGTTGAACGAGACGAAGATCGGGAACGCCTCGGTACCCTCTGCAGCGCCCTTCCAAAGCGCGAAGTACAGCGACCCCGCCATGCCGATGTAGAAGGACGAGATGGCGAAGGCCGAGAGCTTGCTCATCAGCGGGTTGACGCCGATGATCTCGGCCGCGATGTCCATGTCGCGGATCGCCATCCACGACCGCCCGATCCGACCGCGCACCAGATTGCGCGCCACCCAGGCGAAGACAAAGAGAAACGCCAGGCAGAAGATATAGGTCACCGCGGGGGCGGTGTTCGGCCCGGTGATCGCCAGGCCGAACATGGTCCGTTCCGGAGAGCTGATCTGGCCCGAGGCCGAGTAGTTGTAGAACCAGCCCCACTTGTTGAACATCCAGATCAGGAAGAACTGCGCGGCCAGCGTCGCGACCGCGAGGTAGAACCCCTTAATGCGAAGGCTCGGCAAGCCGAACACGATCCCCACCCCGGCGGTGATCACGCCGGAGAGCAGGGTGATCGAGATCATGCCGAGGCCCGGGAACGCGGTCATCAGCTTGTAGGTGGCATAGGCGCCAACGGCCATGAACCCGCCGGTGCCGAGCGACATCTGGCCGCAATAGCCGGTGAGGATGTTCAGTCCCAACGCCGCCAGCGCATAGATGAAGAAGGGCAGGAAGACCGCCTGCTCCCAGTAGTCGTTGAGAAACCACGGGATCACCAGGAAGGCGACCGCCACCATGATCCAGAACGCATAAAGGTCGAAGCGGATCGTGAAGGTGGCCAGATCCGCCTGGTAGCTGGTCTTGTATTCACCGGCCTCGCGGTAGAGCATTCCTTAGTCCTCCCACCGGACAGCGTTGCCCGGGAAATCTTCGCCTTGCGGCTTGACGATGCAGAATCGGTGTCCGGTTGGTGCTTCCATCACGATCCAGCCCTTGATCCGGGCAACTTCCCGTGCCCCGAGCTCAACCAACCGCCGCACCTCCGCCTCCTGATTGTCGGTCTCGAAGTCGATGTGCACGCGCGGCTGGTGATCGACCGTCTGCAACAGCACGCGCAGACCCCGCTGACCGTCGAAGGCGGCGTATTTTCTGTTGTCGCGGATGACCCCCTGAACGCCCAGCACCCCGACCAGAATGCCGCCGCTTCCTCCAGATCTGGAGTCTGGCAGTCAATCACCACGGCGCCGAGCCGGGAATGATGCATGGCTCAGACCCTCTCGATGATCTTTTCGCCGAACAGGCCCTGGGGCCGGAACAGCAGGAATGCCAGCGCCAGGACGTAGGCGAACCAGTTCTCGGTGGCGCCGCCCAGATAGTCGTAGCCGATGGTGAACTCGAAGATCTTCTCGCCCACCCCGATGATCAGCCCGCCGACGATGGCGCCGGGGATCGAGGTGAAGCCGCCGAGCATCAGCACCGGCAGGGCCTTGAGCGCGATCAGGCTGAGCGAGAACTGAACCCCCGACTTCGCCCCCCACATGATGCCCGCGACCAAGGCGACGATGCCGGCCACCGACCAGACGATCCACCAGATCGTCTCCAGCGAGATACCGACCGAAAGCGCCGCCTGGTGGTCGTCGGCGACCGCGCGCAGCGCCCGGCCCATCTTGGTGTATTGCGAGAACAGGGTCAGCGCGGTCACCAGGATCACGGCGACGATGGCGGCCGATATCTCGATCTTCTCGACGAACATCCCCGTGGCGTCGATGATGGTGTCCGATGGCCCGCTCGGCAGCCCGACATCCAGCACCTTGACGTTGGCGCCCCACATCAGGTCACCGATGCCCTCGAGCACGAAGGCCAGTCCGATGGTGGCCATGAACAGGATGATCGGCGGCTGGTTGACCAGCGGCTGGAACACCACCCGCACCACCACCCAGGCGAGCGCGATCATCCCCGCGGTGGTCAGGGCAATGGAGAGCAGCACGAACCACAGCGGCGCCCCCTCCTCGCCGCCCGGCGGGTAGTACCAATGGTGCCACTCGGTACCGAGAATCCAGTTGATCGCATGGGCGAAGGGCAGCTGCCCCTCCAGCCCGCCTACCAGGGTCAGCGCCGCGAACAGCGCCAGCACCCCTTGGGCGAAGTTGAAAATGCCGGAGGCCTTGAAGATCAACACGAAGCCGAGCGCCACCAGGGAGTACATGACGCCGGCCAGAAGCCCGGAGATCAACACTTCCCAGAAGAAAGGATCGGTCAGAAACATCACATTCCTCTCAATCGTGGCTGACGCCCAGATAGGCGTCGATGACATCCTGGTTGGCGCGTACCTCGTCCGGGGTGCCGTCGCCGATCTTCTTGCCGTAGTCGAGCACCACCACCCGGTCGGCGATGTCCATGACCACGCTCATGTCGTGCTCGATCAGCGCGATGGTGGTGCCGAACTCGTCGTTGACGTCGAGGATGAAGCGGCACATGTCCTGCTTCTCCTCCACGCTCATCCCCGCCATCGGCTCGTCCAGGAGCAGCAGCTTTGGCTCCGCCGCTAGCGCCCGGCCGAGCTCGACCCGCTTCTGCAGGCCGTAGGGCAGCCGGCCCACCGGGGTCTTGCGGATCGCCTGGATCTCCAGGAAGTCGATGATCTTCTCGACCAGCGCGCGGTGCTCGATCTCCTCGCCTTCCGCCGGGCCGTACCAGAGCGCCTGCAGGATCATGTTCTTGTTCATCTTGGTGAGGCGCCCGGTCATGATGTTGTCGAGCGTCGACATGCCAGTGAAGAGGGCGATGTTCTGGAACGTCCGTGCGATGCCCTGCTTGGCGATCTGGTGCGGCTTCATCGGCCCGCGCTTCTTGCCGTGGAACCAGATCTCGCCCTCCTGCGGATGGTAGAAGCCGTTGATCACGTTCAGCATCGACGACTTGCCGGCGCCGTTGGGACCGATGATCGCCCGGATTTCGCCCTCGTGGATATCGAAGCTGACATCGCGGATCGCGATCACGCCGCCGAACCGCAGGGTGATGTTGCGGATGTCCATGATGACGACACCGACATGGCGCGGGGCGATGCCGTGGTCGATCTCCTCGTGGGCGTATTCGAGGTCACTCTTGGCGGCCTCGGCGACGTGCGGGGTATGCGTACTCATGCGCTTTGTCTCCTCACGCCGCCTTCGGCGCATGCTCGCGGCGCGGGAAGGTCTTCACGTCGCGGATCTCCAGGTTGCCGGCGATCTTGCCCTTGCGCCCGTCCTCGTAGGTGACCTCGATCTCGGCATAGACGCTGTCCTGGCCGCCGTAGAGGGCGTCGATCAGGGCGGCGTATTTCTCGGCGATAACCCGGCGGCGCACCTTCGAGGTGCGGGTCAGCTCGCCGTCGTCGGCGTCGAGTTGCTTGTTCAGCACTAGGAAGCGGGTGATCTGGCAGCCGCCGAGCATCGGGTCCTCGGCGAGGCTCTCGTTGGTCGTCTCGATGTTCTCCTGGATCATCTGGTAGACCTGCGTATGCGCGGCCAGCTCGGCATATCCGCCATAGGCGATGTTGTTGCGCTCGGCCCAGTTGCCGACGGCGTTGAGGTCGATGTTGATGAACGCCATGCAGCTCTCGCGGCCGTCGCCGAACACCACCGTCTCGAGGATGTTGGAGAAGAACTTCAGCTTGTTCTCGACGTACTTCGGCGCGAACAGCGAGTCGTCGGCGAGATGCCCCACATCCTTGGCCCGATCGAGGATGCGCAGCTGCCCCGAGCACTCGTCGATGAAGCCGGCGTCGCCGGTGGCGACCCAGCCCTCGGCGTCCTTGGTCTCGGCGGTGGCCTCCGGGTTCTTGAAGTACTCCTGGAACACCCCAGGCGAGCGGTAGAACACCTCACCCGACCCCTCGTCGATGCGGATCTCGACCCCCGGCGTCGGGACGCCGACGCAGTCCGGGTCGACACCATCGTCAGGCTGCTGGGTGATGAAGACGCTGGCCTCGGTCTGGCCGAAGAGCTGCTTCAGATTGATCCCGATAGAACGGTAGAAGGTGAACAGATCCGGACCGATCGCCTCGCCGGCGGTGTAGCCGACCCGGACCCGGCTCATGCCCAGCGTGTTCTTCAACGGTCCGTAGATGCAGAATTCGCCGAGGGAGTATTTCAGCTTGTCGCCGAAGCTCGGCGCCTCGCCCTTTTTCTGCTTCTCGGACATCGCCCGAGCGTGATCCATGAAGGTCTTGAACAGCCAGCGCTTGAACGAGCCGGCGTCCTCCATACGGATCGTCACCATGGTCAGCAGCCGCTCGAAGATCGACGGCGGGGCGAAGAAATAGGTCGGGCCGATCTCGCGCAGATCGACCATCATTGTGTCGGCGGACTCCGGGCAGCAGACGCAGAAGCCGCTGACATACGACTGGCCCATCGAGAAGATGAAGTCGCCGACCCAGGCCATCGGCAGGTACGCGAGCACCGAATCGGTCGACGCCAGCTTGTCGAACTGAACCGAGGCGCGCGAGGTGACGATGATGTTGTCGTGGCTCAGCACCACCCCCTTGGGCCGCCCGGTGGTGCCCGAGGTGTAGAGTATCACGCAGGTATCCGAGCCCTTGCCTCCGTCGATGAGGTCGTCCAGCACCTTGCCGAGATCCGCCTCCGCATCGCGGCCGATCCGCTGCACCTCGTGGTAGGCGTGCATGGTTGCGTGGTCGTAGTTGCGCAGGCCGTGCGGGTCGTAATAGATGATCTGACGTAGGTTCGGCAGGCGGTCCTGCACGCTCAGGATCTTGTCTACCTGCTCCTGGTCCTCGACCACGGCAAAGCTGACCCCGGCATGGTCGAGCACATACTGCATCTCCTCGGCCACCGAGTCCTGGTAGACCGGCACCGGCACCGCGCCGTTCATCTGCGCGGCCACCATTGACCAGTAGAGCCGCGGGCGGTTGTGGCCGACGATCGCCATCGACTCGCCCGATTTCAGGCCGAGCTTGGCTAGGCCCAGGGCCAGGGCGCGGGTCTCCTCGGCGACCTCGCGCCAGCCCCAGCTCTGCCAGATGCCGTTTTTTTTCTCACGGCTCGCCGGCAGGTCACCGCGCTCGCGGGAATTAGCGAGAAGCAGCTTCGGAAAGGTGTTGCAGCCAGCCGCGCGATCCGATTGTCCGGTCAAGCCATATCCTCCCAACCAGCGCCTCGCTCTAGGGGCGAGTCCACGCCTGCATCCGGATCGGCAGTCCCGCCCCGGATAACGCCCGGGATTAGGACCTTAGCGGTCCGACCCGGTCAAGCCCCCATAACTGAACGGGTGTTCGGTTAGGCGGAATTAACGGCGTAGGCAAGAAAAAACCGCACCCGGTGGGAAATACCGGGCGCGGTTCGATGATTTTCGTTGCAACCGACCGGAATCGGCCGACTCAGGCGTCGACAGTCTGGGTCTTGCGGCCGTTGGCGGTGATGGCGATGGTCCGCTGCTTCAGCGCCTCGGGCACCTCGCGCACCAGGTCGATATGCAGCAGGCCATTCTCCAGCGCCGCCCCGGTCACCTTCATGTGATCGGCGAGCTGGAAGCGGCGCTCGAAGCCGCGCTCGGCGATGCCGCGATAGAGGAAGGTCTTGGCCTTGTCCTCGGCGGTCTCGCGCTTCCTGGCGGTGACCGTCAGGCCCTGATTCTTGACCTCGATGCCGAGGTCGTCCTCGCCGAAGCCGGCGACCGCGAGGGAGATGCGATAGGCATCCTCGTTGGTCTTCTCGATGTTGTAGGGCGGATAACCCGGTGCCGAGGTGTCACCGGTCAGGAGCTGGTCGAGCATCGAGCCGAAACGGTCGAAGCCGACGGTCGAGCGGTAAAGCGGGGAAAGATCAAGATGCCGCATGGGTCATACCCTCCTAGCGAAGCGATACGGTTTCCGTGGCCCCCCTTTCGGGCAGGCCGGGCTCAGTCAGCTGGACCCGAACTCGGCGTCCGGCGGTGCGGATGTGGGAAGCCCTCCGCGGGCTGTCAAGGGGCGCTCCGCCACCCGCCCGGCAGACCTTTGCCCGGGCTCTATTCCTGTGCGGCCAGCACCGCCGGCAAGGCAGTGTCGGCCAGCACGGTGAAGGCGACCCGCCGGCCGTTCTCCTCGGTCATCTCCGAGACCACCGCGACCACCCGGCTCTCGCCGCCTTGGGAGACGAACACCGGCGAGCCGGAGGCGCCGAAGGTGACGTTGCAATCGAGATCCATGTTGGCGCCGTGGATCGAACGGATCTCGCAGCCCTTCTGCCGGGTCAGCGCATGGGCCCGATCCTCGCGGTAGCTGATAATGGTCAGCGCCTTGCCGAGCCCCGGCGGCGGCGCGATATGGAAGAACGGCGCCTTCTCCTGCGCGATCGGCTCGGCGAGCCGGATCAGCGCCAGATCGGCGGCGACGTTCTCCGGGCCGATCTCGGCCCTGCGGTCGTAGTCGGGATGAACGGGGATCGCCGCAGCCTTGCTGTGGCCGACCTTGGTGCCGCGCCGCCAGCCGGCGACGAAATGCACCGCCCCTGGCGGGAACACCTTGCCGGTGAAGTGGTGGGTCACGCAATGGGCGGCGGTCAGCACCAGATCCTCTTCGACCAGCGTTCCAGTGCACATCGATCAGGTGCGGGTGGTGGCGACATTGACCCGGCCGACGCCGCGCCAGGGCTTGCTTTCGGCGGCGTTGAGCATCCGCAGGCGGCCGAAGTCGAGCGCCGCGGCCGGCGGCGGCGACAGGAGGGCGACAACCAACAGAAAGAGCATCCACCTCATCGCCGCCAGCATAGCGCGGATCGACGCCCGGCGCACGCCCTATTGCCGCTCCAGAGCCTCCGGCTTCGGCCCGCCGGCGGCCCAGTCCAGGAGCTCCGCAGTATGCACCACCGGAATCCCGGTGGCGCCGCCGATCTGCATCATGCAGCCGATGTTGCCGGCGGCGATCACCTGCGGCCGCTTCGCCTCCAGGTTCGCCACCTTGCGTGCCCTAAGCTGCTTGGCGATCTCCGACTGCAGCAGGTTGTAAGTCCCGGCCGAGCCGCAGCAGAGATGGCTCTCCGCCGGCTCCACCACCTCGTAGCCGGCGGCGCGCAACAGCGTTTTCGGCGCCTCATTAACCTTCTGGCCATGCTGCAGCGAGCAGGTGGCGTGGTAGGCGACACGAAGCGTCGGTGCCTTGGTCTCCTCCAGCCCTAGTTCGACCATGAACTCGCTGATGTCCTTGGCCAGGGCCGAGATGCGCGCCGCGTCCTCGGCCAGGCCGCGGTCGTGGCGCAGCATGTAGCCGTAGTCCTTCACCGTGGTGCCGCAGCCCGAGGTGTTGATGATGATCGCGTCCAGCCCCTCACCGTCGGCCTCGGCCGCCCAGGCGCGGACATTCGCCGCCGCCGAGGCGTGGGAAAGCTCGGTCTTGCCCATATGGTGGGTCAGCGCGCCGCAGCAGCCGGCGCCCGTCGCCACCACCACGTCGCAGCCGTGGCGGTTCAGGAGCCGGATGGTGGCGGCGTTGATCGCCGGATTCAGCGCCTTCTGGGCGCAGCCGGTCATCAGCGCCACGCGCTTGCGCCGCTCGCCAGTCGCCGGCTTGACCCCCGGATCGTCGTGCAGCGACGGCGCGGCGACCCGCTTCGGCGCGATGTCGATCATCGCCCCGATCCGGCCGGGAAAGAGGCCCGGCAGCAGGCGGCGGAACGGCTTCACCAGCATCGTCCCGGCCATCGCCAGCCGGAACCGGCCCGGATAGGGCAGTATCTGCGCCAGCAGCCAACGCAGGGCGCGGTCGAACAGCGGCCGGCGATAGGTCTCTTCAATGTATCCCCGCGCATGGTCGACTAGGTGCATGTAGTGCACGCCCGACGGGCAGGTGGTCATGCAGGCGAGGCAGGTCAGGCAGCGGTCGACATGCTTGACCGTCTGGGCATCCGCCGGCCGGCCGGACTCGAGCATGTCCTTGATCAGGTAGATGCGCCCACGCGGGCTGTCGAGCTCGTCGCCGAGCACCTGATACGAAGGGCAGGTCGCGGTGCAGAACCCGCAATGCACGCATTTGCGCAGGATCTCGTTGGCCCGGGCGATGCCGGGGTTCTGGAGCTGTGCCTCAGTGAAGTTGGTCTGCATCTCAGCCCATCCTCCCCGGATTGAGCACCCCCGCCGGGTCGAATTTCGCCCCGAGGCCGGCCGAGATCCGCGCCAGCGGCTTCGGCTCCGGCTCGAACACCTCGATGGCCGCGCGGGCCGCGGCGCTGGCGCGGACCAGCATGGCGTGGCCGCCGAGCGCCGCGGTCTGGCGGCGGATGCGCGCCACGCCGCAGGTGCTGGTCTCGGGCGCCAGCAGCCAGACCAGCCCGCCGCCCCAATCGTAGAGCGCTTCGTGCCCGAGGCCGGCCTCGTGCAGTTCAGCGCTCAGCACCGGGCCGTCGCCGGTCTTCACCGAGACGCGCCACACCGCGCCCTCGCGCCCGGCGAAGGGCGCCACGTCGCGCACCTCGCGCCACAGAGCCGCGCTGTCAGCAGCCGCCGTGATCTCCCAGCCGGCACCCAAGAGGCCGCGCAGCTTCTCGGTGCGGTACGCGACCGAGCCCTCCAGCCCTTCCAGCCGCAGCATGGTCCGGTCCTGCTCGTGCGCCGCACCGGTCACCCCGTAGGGCGAGGTCAGCGCCGCGCTCAGCGCCGCCACCCCGGCCGCCGGGTCGAGCCCCGTGCGGACCAGCGTCGCCTCGGTCTCCGGCTTCGGCAGCACCTTGAAGCTGATCTCGCTGATCACGCCGAGCGTGCCGTAGCTGCCGCAGATCAGCTTCGGCAGGTCGTAGCCGGTGACGTTCTTCATCACCCGGCCGCCGCTCTTGATCGCCTCGCCCTTGCCGTTGACGAAGCGCACCCCGAGCATCGAGTCGCGGCAGGCCCCGGCCTGGATTCGCCGCGGGCCGAAGACGCCGCAGGCGACGACACCGCCGATGGTCGGCTCGCCTTCCGTTCCCAGCAGCGCCCGGTGGTCCATCGGCTCGAAGGGCAGCATCTGCCCTTCCGCCGCCAGCGTAGCCTCGACCTCGGCAACGGGCGTGCCAGCCTTGACCACTAGGGTCAGCGCCCCCGGCTCGTAGAGGGAAATGCCGGCGAGCCCGGCGGTGCTCAGCGTCCGCTCGGCCTGCACCGGCCGGCCGAGCCCGGTCCTTGTGCCGCCGCCGCGGACCTCCAGCGGTGTCTTTGCCGCAGCAGCTTCGGCCACCACCTCGGCAAACTCAGCCTCGTCGGCCGGGGTCAGGATCTCAGCCACCGCGCCGGCCCTCCGACAGCGCCAGCGGGAACACCTTGGCCGGGTTCATCAACCAGTCGGGGTCGAACACGTCCTTGACGTCCATCTGCTGCTCCAGATCCTCGTCCGTATATTGATGCTGCATCAGGTCGCGCTTCTCCACCCCGACCCCGTGCTCGCCGCTGAGACACCCGCCGACATCGACGCAGAGCCGGAGGATATCCGCCCCAAGCGCCTCGGCCCGCTCCAGATCGCCCGGCTGGTTGGCGTTGAAGATGATCAGCGGGTGCATGTTGCCGTCGCCGGCATGGAACACATTGGCGACATCGAGGCCGTAGCTCTCGGCCAGCTCCGCGGTCCCCTTCAGCACCCGCGGCAGCTGGCTGACCGGCACCGTGCCGTCGAGGCACAGATAGTCGCCGAGCTGACCCATCGCCCCGAAGGCCGATTTGCGCCCCAGCCAGATCGCCTTCGATTCGGCCTCGGACTGGCTCTCGCGCATCACCATCGGATCGTGGCGGTTGGCGATCTCCTTGATCCGGCCGAGCTGCTCGTCGATCTCGGCCGGCGAACCCTCGACCTCGACGATCAAAAGCGCCTCCACATCCAGCGGATAGCCGGCCTTGGCGTGGTCCTCGGTGGCGTGGATGCAAAGCTTGTCCATGAACTCGATCGCCACCGGGATGACGCCGGAGCGGATGATGTCGGCGACACAGGCGCCCGCGGTCTCGCTCGAATCGAAGCCCATCAGCACTGGCCGGGCGCCCTCCGGGCTGGCGAGAATCCGCAGCGTCGCCTCGGTGACGATACCAAGCTGCCCCTCCGAGCCGCAGATCACCCCCAGGAGGTCATAGCCGGCCGGGTCGAGATGGGCACCGCCGAGCTCGACGATCTCGCCCTGGGCGGTGACCAGCGTCACTCCCATCAGGTTGTTGGTGGTGACGCCGTATTTCAGGCAATGCGCGCCGCCGGCGTTCATCGCGATGTTGCCGGAGATGGCGCAGGCGAGCTGGCTCGAGGGGTCGGGGGCATAGAAGAACCCGTCGCCCTGCACCGCATCGGTGACGGCGAGGTTGGTGATCCCCGCCTGCACCCGGATGAACCGGTTCGGATAGTCCACCTCCAGCGTCTGGTTCAGCCGCGACACGCCGAGGATGACGCTGTCGGCGGTGGGCAGCGAGCCGCCGGCGAGCGAGGTGCCCGCGCCCCGCGGCACGACCGGCACCCCCATCGCGGCACAGATCCGGATCGCCGCCGCGACCTCCTCGGTGGTCCGCGGCAGCACCACCGCCAGCGGGGCGCAGCGATAGGCGGTCAGCGCGTCGCATTCATAGGCGCGGACCTCCTCGGCGGTGTGGATCACGCCGTCGTCGCCCAGCACGTCCACGAGGCGGGCGACCACGGTCGCCTTCTGGTCGATGGTCATCCGGTTCGGCACGGGCATTTCCATCAGGACGCCCCTTTCTCGGCAAACTGGTCACATTTGTTGACCGCATAGCGCAGTAATCCCGAGAAATCCACGGGAATCCTGCTCCTGCGGCGATTTCACCGGGGTATTTGCCTAGAATTCGAACCGCAGCGCAATGACTGCGCTGAACGCGCGGCGCTGACCGCCAAAATCCGCCCGTGCGCCGATCGCGACCCCGCGATCGGCGGCGTCGGCGGGTTCGAAGAAGATGATATTCCGCCACTCGATGACGGCACTGCGGTCGTCGCCGAGCGGCGCCAGGTCGGCTGCACCCTGCGCCCCAGCGTGCCACGCCGGCCGCGGCCGCCAGTCAAGCTGATCTGCCACCTCGCCCCAAGCCGGCGCGGCGGGGCGGTCCCCGGCCCAGGCGGGCGCCAGCAGCGAGGCCGGCCCGGCGGGCGCCAGGAGTAGCAGCACGACCAGGAGCAGGATGAGGAGGGAACGACCGCTTGGCATGGCGGCACCCTGCCACAGCCTTGGTTGCTACGGCGTAAGCGGTATCCGTAAACCACAACCCGGCCGTCCCCGCCATCCCGGCCTTGCCGCCTGGGTTGTCGCTGGCCGCTGCCACACCGATAGGATTCTTCCGGTCGGCGACCGCGCCGCGAAAGTTTTCCGGCAGCTGCGGGTTCTTCTTATGTGAGGCGCGGGACACCGCCGTACCGGTTCCCGCGATCGAGTAGGTTGAGTAACCTGTTTGCATGCGTAGCGTAAGGGAGCCTCATATGTCTGATGCGCGGGAAATTGGCTTGTCATACCAGCGAGCGCGGTCCCTGCCTCACGCGGGGGATTCCCGGAGGGTTGCGGTTCTGGATCAATGCCTCCTGAGCAAACAGGAGGCGCTGATGGGCAGAGCGATTGGTCTTCGTGACGACTGAGATGGCGACGATCTCCGGCGCCTGGCGCGCCGGGGCCGCGGCAGCGACCAGACCCGTCGGCTGCTGGCGCTTGCGGTGGTCTATGACGGCGGCGGGCGGACGGATGCGGCGCAGATCGGCGGCGTCACGCTGCAGACCGTCCGCGACTGGGTCCTGCGGTTC
>Ga0209049_1000065_pt1 | contig 19517 bp, 20 predicted proteins | sample WorMetulBAHAMAS2_FD_187398 | JGI IMG/M metagenome (GOLD analysis project Ga0209049, IMG submission 187398) | Marine gutless worms symbiont microbial communities from Max Planck institute for Marine Microbiology, Germany - Olavius ullae BAHAMAS.2... | ecosystem: Host-associated > Annelida >...
CAAACCGGGCCGCAGCGGGGTATCATCGAACATGGCGGGCTGGATCTCTAGGCTGGTGGCGCAGGAACAGGCTTGGCGACAAATTCACACGCCGCATCCACAGTTTAATCCATCCCCGCCAACCAAGTCAGGCACCCTGGTGAATAATCCGGGATAGAAGCATCGCCGATCTGATGGCGCCGCCGCCGCCCCGAGGACTCCAGACGAGGACCCGCATGGAGCTGATCTGGATCCCGATCGCGATCCTCGCCGCGCTGATGCAGGCGGTGCGCACGGCGGCGCAGAAGTCGCTGAACGCCCGGCTCTCCACCAGGATGACCACCTATGTGCGCTCGCTGTTCGGGCTGCCGGTCTCGGTGCTCTACCTCTGGGCGGTGATGCGCTACGAGGGGCTGGGCTGGCCCGATCTTGAGACCGGATACCTCGGCTATTGCATCGCTGCTGCGACCACGCAGGTGATTGCCACCTATCTCTTGATCTGGCTGTTTCAGATGCGGAATTTCGCCGTCGGGACCATGCTCTCGAAGACCGACGTGATGCAGACGGCGTTGATCGGATCGGTGCTGTTCTCCGAGGCGATCAGCGCCGTCGGCCGGATCGCGATCGGATTGACCATCGTAGGGGTGGTCTCGATCTCGATCGGCCGCGTCGGCCTCGGCAAGCTCGGCACCGGCGAGATGGGGCTCGCCGAGGCGCTGGTCGCCAAGCCGACCCTGATCGGGCTGGCGACCGGGTTCTTTTTCTGCATGTCCTACCTCTTTCTGCGCGAGGCCAGCCTCGGGCTCGGCCAGGGCGGCTTCCTCTACCGTGCCGCCTGGACGTTGGTGATCGTCGGCGTCTTGCAGGTGGCGGTCGTCGGCGCCGGGCTGATGGTCACCGAGCCGGCAAGCTTCCGCGGCATCGGCCGCGCCATCGGCCCCTGCCTGTTCATCGGCGTCACCTCGGCCATCGGCTCGGTCGGCTGGTTCACGGCGATGACGCTGGAGAACGCCTCCTATGTGAAGGCGGTCGGGCAGGTCGAGGTGGTGTTCACCCTGACGATCTCGGCGCTATACTTCCGCGAGCACATTAACCGCTTGGAATTGTTCGGCATCGCGGTCATCGTGGCCGGTGTGCTGCTGTTTCTGCTGTGAGGAGCCTGAGGGACACGATGACCGACCCTGCGACCGACTACGACCTGACCCGCCGCGAGACCTTCCGCCACTGGAACCCGGTGACGATCCGCTACTGCGACCAGGACTCGATGGCCCATGTCAACAACTGCGCCTTCGCCGAATACATCGAGGCTGCCCGTTGCGCCTTCATCTACGACCTGATCGAGCGCGGCGGCATGGAGGGGATGGAGTTCATCCTCGCGCGGCTGGCGATCGATTACCGGCGCGAGCTGTTCTATCCGGGCAAGGTCGAGGTTGGCGTCCGGCTGACCCGCGTCGGCAACAAGTCGATCATCACCGGCTACGGCGTGTTCAAGGACGGCGACTGCTACGCCACCGCCGAATGCACCAACGTCTTCTACGACCTGGCGACCCGCAAGACGACCACGCCGACGGACAGCATCCGCGCCGTGCTGAAGACCGAGCTGGAGGCGTAGCCGGGCGGGCGGCACCGCTACTGCGCCGCCAAGGCGGTGCGCCGCACCGACGCCGCGCTGACCCCGAATTCCTTGCGGAACTGGAAGAACTTCTTCTCCGTCATCTCGACGGAGAGCTCGATCCCCTCGGCATCGTCCTCGCGGCGCTTCACCTCGCCGTGGCCGTAGAGCCACGAGACGGCCCGGCCCTCGTCGTGGCCGAGCCGGAGGGTGAACACCATCCGCCGCGGATAGAGCCGCACCTCGATCTCGCTCAAGAGCGCATCGCAGCCCTCGCCGGTGACCGCCGATCCGGCGATGACGCCTGCATCGCGGGCCGCGGCGTTGCGCACCGCCTGTCGCTCCTCTTCGCCGAAGAGGTCGATCTTGTTGCGCAGCTCGATCATCTCTGCCCGCCGCGCCTCGGCGACGCCGAGGTCGTCCAGCACCGCCAGCACGTCGCGGTCCTGCTCTTCGGCCCTGGCATGGGCGATGTTGCGCACATGGACGATCAGGTCCGCCTCCAGCACCTCCTCCAGCGTCGCCCGGAAGGCAGCGACCAGCTGGGTCGGCAGGTCGGAGATGAAACCGACGGTGTCGGAGAGGATCGCCATGCACCCCGACGGCAGGGTGATCTGGCGCATGGTCGGGTCGAGGGTGGCAAACAGCATGTCTTCGGCCCGCACCTGCGACTCGGTCAGCCAGTTGAACAGTGTCGACTTGCCGGCATTGGTATAGCCGACCAGCGCCACCACCGGATGTGGCACCTTTTTGCGCGCCGCGCGGTGCAGTGAGCGGGTGCGGACCACCTTCTCCAGCTGGCGCTTCAGGCGGGTGATCTTCTCGTCGAGGATGCGCCGATCGGCCTCGATCTGGGTCTCTCCGGGGCCGCCGATGAAGCCGGTGGCGCCGCGCTGGCGCTCCAGATGGGTCCAGCTGCGCACTAGGCGACTCTTCTGGTAGGTCAGATGGGCGAGATTGACCTGCATCACGCCCTCGCGGGTCTGCGCCCGCTCGCCGAAGATCTCCAGGATCAGCCCGGTGCGGTCGAGCACCTTGACCTTCCAGGCGCGCTCCAGGTTGCGCTGCTGCACCGGGCTCAGCTCGCCGTTGACCACCGTCACGTCGATCTCGCCGGCAGCGAAGGCGGCTGCCAACTCCTCGACCTTGCCCGGGCCGATCAGTGTTGCCGGGTTTGGTCGCGGCACTGCCACGACGGCGTTGCCCGCCAGCTCGACATCGATCGCCCGCACTAGCGAACACGCCTCGTAAAGCGCATCCGCCGGGTCCGAGCCGGCCGCCCTGAGGTCGGGATGAAGGAGAAAGACCCGAGTCGTCACGAGCCCCCTGCACGTTCACCCGCCGGCGCATCCTTCATGTGTCGTCGCCGCCATCGTAGAGGCTTAACGGCTGCGCGGGCATCACGGTCGAGATCGCGTGTTTATAGACCAGCTGCGATTGCCCGTCGCGGCGCAGCAGCACACAGAAATTGTCGAACCATGTGATCACGCCCTGCAGCTTGACCCCGTTCACCAGAAACACCGTGACGGCAACTTCCTGTTTGCGGACGTGGTTGAGGAAACTGTCCTGAAGGTTTTGCTTGTTTTCGCCAGCCATTCTTATTGCCTGATGTTGTGTGGCTTCGGTCGCGTGGTGAGCGGGCGCCCTAGGCTCGCCATTTCGACTCTGCGGGTTTATTCCGCACATTGCCAGTTTTTTATTACGGATGCTAAATCGATCCCATGTGTCTGCACCGAAAAGGGAAATCACCGCCAGCGCCTCAATGCGGCCGAGCACCATTGCTGCCGCCATGATCGCCTTCTGCGATTCGCTCAGCCGGCCGTAGTCGGCGCCGCCCTCGGTGACCAGACAGAAGGCCGGCCCGGTGTTGGAGATCGAGGAGAGCGCCCCGATCAGCGAGTGCTCGAACGGCATCCCGGTCACGGTCAGTGCGATTAGGGTGACGAACACCGCCATCGAATAGAGCATGATGAAGGCCCAGGCTAGGAAGGCGCCCTCGCGCAGGATGCCGCGCAGCCTTGCGCCGGTCCCCAGCACGCTGCTCGGCTGGGCGATGCACTCCAGCTCGCGATGGCCGTGCCGGACCAGAGCATAGAACCGCACCAGCTTGACGCCGCCCGCCGTGGTCGCCGCGCCGCCGCCGACGGAGCAGAGCCCGAGCAGGATCAGCCCCGGATTGGCCAGCCCGCTCCAATCGCGCGCAGTGTGCCAGGATGCGCTCTCGAACCCCGTCGTGGTGATGAAGGAGAGGGTGGTAAACACCACCCCCAAAACCGCCGGGATCGCCTCGGAAACTCGATCGCCGAGATCGATTGTCAGCGCCCCGAACCGATGCCGCAGCAACAATGCCAGGGCCGCGGTGGCCACCAGCAGCGCCATCAACCTCAGCTCCGGGTCGTGCAGCCAGCGCCCGAGCGCCCCCGCGCGCAGCATGTCGGTATAGGTCAACCGGGTCGCCGCCAGCATCAGGAACCCGGCCGCCGCCAGCTCTGCGGCGACGCTCGGTTCGGCCGCGAGCCCCTCGGCATAGGGAGAGATGCCGCTGGTCGAGACCACCGCCATCGCATGCAGCACCGCCGCCAGACCGCTCTGGCCCGCGGCCGAGAGCAGGAGCGCCAGCACCGCAGTCAGCGTGGCGTAGACCGGCAGCACCATGCGAAGCACGCGGGCGAGGCGCTGGTCTAGCGGCATCACCGCGGCGCCATGCTGGCCGATGGTGCTCACACCCTCGATGTCGGCCTCGCCGCTGGCTTGCTCGCCAACACGCCTGCGGCCCGGATGCATGTGGACGGCGACCTCGAAGCCGCCGAGATTGCGCGGTGCCAGGATCGCAAATGCGGCGACCAGAGTGACCAGCCCGCCGAGCCAGGCGACAATGCCGCGCCAGAGATGGATCGCCCCGGGCACCTTGTCCGGCTCGGCATAGACCGAGCCGCCGGTGGTGGTGAAGGCCGCGACCATCTCAAACCAAGCGCCCCAGTAGCCGATAAACGGTGTGCTGAGCCACAACGGGGCACCGGCAAACAGCGGCACCGTCAGCCAGCACACCACCAGATCGCGCAACTCGCTGCTCCAGACACCCTCGCGCCGGCCGGTCGCCAGCGCCATCGCCAGGGTGGCGCTGGCGAAGCCGGTGAAGATCGCGCAGTAGAGGAAGCTGCGGGCGCTGTGCCAGTCGTGCTCGATCACCCCGTAGGCCGCCGGCCCCAACATCGCCACCGCCAGGAACCCGAGGCTGAGCGGAAGGATGGGCAGACGGAACAACCGCATAGCCGGCTCCTCAGAAGAACTCGGGGCTCACCCGGAACATCTGCTCGACCTGAGGCAGCACCTCGCGCACGGCGAACATCACCATCACGTCGCCGACCCGGATCACGGTGTCGCCATGCGGCATCACCAGTTTGCCCTCGCTCTGCATCGCGCCGATGATCGAGCCGCCGGGGAAGTTGACGTCGCGCACCCGTTTACCGGCGATCGGCGAGGTCGCCATCACCTGGGCCTCGATCACCTCGCCCTCGCCGCGGCCGATGGAATACACCGCCCGTACCCGGCCGCGCCGGACGTGGCGCAGGATCGTCGACACGGTGGTGGTGCGCGGATCGATCAGCGCATTCACCCCGAGCGGCTTGGCAATCCGCTCGAAGGTCGGATCGTTTGACAGCGCGATGGCGATCGGGCAGCCGAGCTGCCCGGCCAGCGTGCAGGACAGCAAGTTGGTGCGATCATCGTCGGTCAGCGCAACGATCGCGTCGGCGTCGGCGATCCCCGCCTCATCGAGGATGTCGACACTCAGGGCGTTGCCATTCAGCACCATGGTGCGTTCCAGGTTGTCGGCGGCGAACTCGGCCTGGACCCGGTCCCGCTCGACCATCTTGCAGCGCATCCCCGGCCTGCCTTCGATCTCGCGCGCGAGTCTTAGGCCGACATTGCCGGCGCCGACGATGACGATCCGTTGGGCGTCGACATTCTCGCGCCCGAAGATGTCGATGGTGCGGTTCCGGTCCGCACGTGCGGCGACCAGATAGATCTCGTCGCCAGGCAGAAGCTGGTTGTCGCCATGGGTCACCCAGACCCGGTCCTCGCGCCGCACCGCGACGACAATGGTGCGCAGGGTCGAGAACAGCTCGCTGAGCTGGCGCAGCGGCGTGTTGATCACCGGGCAGTCCTCGTCCAGCTTCAGGCCGATGAACTCGACCTCGCCGCCGAGGAACGGCTCGATCTCGGACGCGGCGGTGGCGGCGAGCCGGCGCATGGTCAGTTTCGAGACCTCCGCCTCGGGCGAGATGATGACGTCGATTGGCAGATGGTCACGGCGGAACAGGTCGCTCCACTCCGCCTCCAGATAGCTCTCGGTGCGCACCCGGGCGATCTTGGTCGGGACGTCGAACACCGAATGAGCCACCTGGCAGGCGACCATGTTGACCTCGTCCATCCAGGTCGCCGCGATCAGCATATCGGCATCGCGCGCGCCGGCCCGGGCCAGCACGTCGGGATGCGAGGCGAAGCCCGTCACCCCGGTGACATCCAGCGAGTCGGTGACGTTGCGCACCAGTTGAGCGTTGTTGTCGATGACGGTGACGGCATTGCCTTCGTCCGCCAGATGCCGAGCGATCTGGGAGCCGACTTGACCTGCGCCGCAGACGATGACCTTCATCGATTATCCCTCCGGGATGCCGCCGGGCCTTGCGAGCCGGGTCGGCGCCGGCAGACTATGGGCGGCAAGCCCGGTCGGTCAATCAACATCGTCCATCGAGGCTGCGGCGAACTCCGCCCCCTTATCGTCAAGGGCGGCGACCCGCACGCCCCCCCTCCACGTGGTCACCACCCCGAGCAGCTTCAGCTTGCGGTGTAGGGCCGAGCGCTCCATGCCGACATAATTGGCGGTGCGCGAGATATTGCCGCCGAACCGATTGATCTGGGCGATCAGGTATTCGCGCTCGAACAGCTCGCGGGCTTCGCGCAGGGGCAGGCTGGCGACCATCCCCATCAGCCCGCCGAGCCCCGCCTCGCCACTGTCGGCAGAGCTGCCGGGCAGCTCTTCGGCGGCAATCGGTCCACCTTCCCCGCCCAGGATCAGGACCTGCTCCATCATATTGCGCAGCTGGCGCACATTGCCCGGCCACTCGCGGGTCTGCAGCGCGGCGACCGCGCTGTCGCTCAGGGTGCGCCGCGGCAGTCCCTGGTCGCGCGCGAAGCCCTCGATAAACAGCTCGGCCAGCTCCGGAATGTCCTCGAGCCGGCGCTCCAGGGACGGGACCTCTATCGGCACCACGTTGAGACGGTGGAACAGGTCCTCGCGGAACCGCCCCTCGCGGATCTCGGCCTGCAGGTCGCGGCTGGACGCGCTGATCACCCGCACGTCGACCCGTACCGTCGAGTTGCCGCCCAGCCGGGTGAAGGCCTGATCCACCAACACCCGCAGGATCTTCGCCTGGGTGCCGTGGGGCATGTCGGCGACCTCGTCGAGAAACAGAGTGCCGCCATGCGCACGTTCGAAGACACCATCGGCCGGCGGTCGGTCCGGGTGCTCGCGGCCGAACAGCACCTTCTCCATCCGTTCCGGCTCGATCGAAGCGGCATTGACCACCACGAAGGACTTGTCGCTGCGCTCGGAATGCGCATGGACATAGCGCGCCGCGACTTCCTTGCCGGTGCCGGGACCGCCGGTCAGCAGCACCCGGCTGCCACCGCGGGCGACCCGCTGCAGCTTGTTGCGCAGCGCTGTCGCCGCCGGCGAGGACCCGACCAGATTGTAGCTCGACGCCTCGGCCAAGCGCAGCCGCGCGTTCTCCCGCCGCAGCCGGCTCGCCTCTAGGGCGCGCGAGACCACGACCAGCAACTGGTTCATGTTGAAGGGCTTCTCGATGAAGTCGTACGCCCCTTGCTGCACCGCGGCGACCGCAACCTCGATATTGCCGTGCCCGGAAATGATGACGATCGGAATGCCCGGATTGTCGCGCTTGACCGATTTGAGGATCTCGATCCCGTCCATCCGGCTGCCCTGCAGCCAGATGTCGAGAATGATCAGATCCGGCGCCGCCGCCTCGACCGCCGCGAAAGCGTTGTCGGCATCGTGCGCGGTGCGGGAGGAATAGCCCTCGTCGGTCAGCAGGTCCGAGATGATGTCGCGGATGTCCGCCTCGTCGTCCACAATCAGCACGTCAGCCATCGACTGTCCTTCGCTCCTTCGCGTCATTCACCGTTGTTGTCGTTGCCGCCGCCGCGGCGCGCGGCCGCGCCCGCTGCGCCGGCTTCGGGATCCGCAGCGTCACCTTGGCGCCGTCCAGGCCCGCCTCCTGCTGCGCATCGCCCAGCGTCAATTCACCACCATGCTGTTCGATGATCTTCTTGACGATCGCCAGGCCAAGCCCGGAACCCCTCCGGCGGTTGGTCACGTAGGGGTCTGTCAACCGGTCGCGATTCTGCGCCGGCAGCCCGATGCCGTTGTCGGAGATCGCCACCCGGAAGTTCCGGTTGCCTTCGGTCAGCGCCACCCGGATCCGACCCGGCGGCGGCTCACCCTCCGCCTTGACTGCGGCTTCGTGCCGCCCTTCGATCGCCTCGGCGGCGTTCTTCAGCACATTCGTCAAGCACTGCCCGATCAGCCCGCGGTCGCCGTTGACCATCACCGGTCCCTCGGGCAGGTCGAGCTCATAGGCGATCTCGGCATGGCCTTGCTGCAGCAGCAGCACCGCCTCGTTCAGTAACCCGACGAGGTCCTCGTCCTCGGGCGACGGCGCCGGCATCCTGGCGAACCGTGAGAACTCGTCGACCATTCGCCGGATGTCGCCGGTCTGCCGGGTGATCACGTCCAGAATCTGCTCGAAGGTCGCGCCGTCCTCCGCCAACCGGCCGGCGAACTTGCGCCGCAGCCGGTCAGCCGAGAGCTGGATCGGCGTCAGCGGGTTCTTGATCTCGTGGGCGATCCGACGGGCGACGTCGCCCCAGGCCGCCATGCGCTGAGCCGAGGCGAGCGCCGTGATGTCGTCGAAGGTGATCACGTGGCCTTCGTCCGGCGCCTGTGGCGCCTTCAGCGCCACGCGGCCGAGAACCTCGCGCCGCTCGCCATGCGACGAATCGTAAATGGCGCCGCGCGCGATCCCTGAGGGCGCCTGGCGCGCCTCCTCGACCAGTGGCATGAAGCTCGGCGCAACGGCCTCGATTGGCTGGCCGATCGCATCCACCGCGTCGATGGCCAGCATGTCGGCCGCGGCCTCGTTGACCAGGTCGACCCGCCCCTTGCCGTCGAGACCGATCACCCCGGCGGTGACGCCCGACAGCACCGCCTCGATGAAATGTCGGCGGAGCTCGGAGTCGTCCCGGGCTGCGATCAAGGCGTTGCGCTGGCCCTCGAGCTGGAGTGCCATGCGGTTGAACACCTGGCTCAGCACAGCGATCTCGTCGTCGCCGTGCGGCTCCTTTACCCGCACGTCGAGGTTCCCGGCGCCGATGTTTTCTGCAGCACTGGCGAGCCGCCCGACGGGCCTGGCCAGACGCTCCGCGAACCACAACCCCAGCAGGATCGCCGCCAGGATCACCAGCAGCGCGAACCCGAGATAGATCAGCGCGAAGTCGAACAGGATCTTGTCGCGCTCCTGCTCGAGCTGCTCGTAGAGCTGCACCGTCGCCCGGGTCTCGTCGAGGAGCCTCAGCACTTCGCCCTGAACGTTGCGGGTGACGTAGAGGAAGGCATCGAAGAAGTTGGTGAGAAAGACCAGCGCCCGGATCTCGTTGTTGAGCTCGTCCTCCAGGATCACCACCTCGCCGGCGCGGGCGCGCGCCATCTGCTCGTCGGTCGGCGGTTCGAAGGTGAAAAGATAGCTGAACTCGCCGCGGGCCAGAATCTCCTTCTGCGAGGTGAAGACGAAGGCTTCGGGCAGTTCGCGCAACTTCGCCTGCTGATCGACGAGGTCGTTCAGTTGCCCGCCCCGGATACCCGCCGCCGCCGCCCGGTTCAGGTCGTTGGCCATCGCGAGGATGTCGCCCTTGATGTTCCCGCGGTGCTCGCGCTCATAGGCCTGTGCGGTGGTGAGGGAGTTGCGCACGACGCTGCCGACCCGCTCCGAGAACCAGCCTTCGATGCCGAAATTGACCGTCACCGTGGCAAAGATCGCGACGATCACCGTCGGCACCAGCGCAATGGTGGCAAAGACGCCGGTGAGGCGCAGGTGCAGCTTCGAACCGGCGAACCCACGCCGGCGCGCGGTGACCAGCTGGCTGATCTTCACCCCGATCACGGCGATCAGGACCAGCAGGTAGACCAGGTCTGAGAGCAGCACCGCGCGCAGCAGCGCCGATGAGCCGCCCTGGCCGCCGGCGCCGAGCGCCACCGACGTTGCCACCGCTAGAGCGGGGCCGAGCAGAACCAAAGGCAGGATGACCTCGCGGCCCAGCAGGTGCAGCCTGCGCCTCGCAGCACTTTGGGTAGACACCGGAGTCGAGATCATGCCCAGGTCGGTCACATAGCCCTCACGGAGACCCGCTCGGCCCCGCCGGTCGCCGGCGAACCAAGACAGCTCAACTGTTGCGAATCTACATCAGTTTCTTGCCACGTGTGACCGGGATGTCAAGTTCTCTGATCCGCTTTCTCAAGGTATTTCGGTTGATCCCCAGCAGCTCCGCCGCCTTGAGCTGGTTGCCGCGGGTCGCCGACAGGGTGAGGGCGATCAGCGACAGCTCGACTTCGCGCAGCACCCGGTCGTGCAGGCCCGGCGGCGGCAGGCTGTCGCCGTGCATGTTGAAATACCGCTTCAGGTGAAGCTCGACCGCGGCACCCAGGGTGCGCCCGGCCTCGGCCATGTCGTCGGTGTGAGCGCCGCCCCCCGGCCGCGCCGTCAGTTCCTGCTCGATCACCTCGACCGGGATCTGCTCGTCCGGGCACAACGCCGCGAACCGCCGCATCAGGTTTTCCAGCTCGCGCACATTGCCCGGCCAGGCATGCTCCTTGAGCCGGGCGATGCCGTCGGCCGACATGGTCTTGCGCGGCAGGCCCTCCTCTTCCGCCCGGCGCAGGAAGGTGCGGGCCAGGTCGGCGACATCGTCGACCCGTTCACGCAGCGGCGGCAGGCGGATCGGCACTACGTTGAGCCGGTAATAGAGATCCTCGCGGAACCGTCCGACATTGATCAGCGCCCGCAGGTCCTGATGGGTGGCGGCGATGATCCGTACATCCGCCCGCCGGGGGGTGCGCCCGCCCACCGAGGTGAACTCGCCCTCCTGCAGCACCCGCAGCAGCCGGGTTTGCGCCTCGGCCGGCATGTCGCCGATCTCGTCGAGGAACAGGGTGCCGCCCTGAGCCTGCTCGAACTTGCCGATGCCGCGCTCGGTGGCGCCGGTGAAGGCGCCTTTCTCGTGGCCGAACAGCTCCGACTCGATCAGCTCTCGCGGGATCGCGGCCATGTTGATGGCAATGAACGGCCCGCGCGCGCGCTTGCCGAAATTGTGCAGGGCGCGGGCGACCAGCTCCTTGCCGGTGCCGCTCTCGCCCGAGATCATCACCGTGAGATCGGCGTGCATCAGCCGCGCCATCACCCGGTAGACGTCCTGCATCGCCGGCGAGCGGCCGATCAGCGGCAGATTGTCTTCCCGCGCTTTCGCCGCCTGGGCGCCGGCGTCATCGGGCTCGGGCACCGGTCTTTGCAGCGTCTTCTGAATAAACTCCATTAACTCGTTTAAATCAAAAGGCTTTGGAAGGTATTCATAGGCCCCAACCTCAGCTGCCCTGATCGCAGTCAGCACGGTGTTCTGGGCGCTCATGACGATGATCGGCAGGTCCGGCCGCTTCTTGCGAATCGCCGGCAGGAGGTCGAGCGCGTCGCCGTCCGGCATGTGGACATCGGCGACGACGATATCGCCCTCTCCCTCCTCGACCATCCGCCATAGCCCCGACGCCGAGCCGGTGGCCCGCACCCGGCAGCCGATCCGGTGCAGCGCCTTGTTCAACACCATACGCACCGAACGGTCGTCATCGGCCAGAAGTACCGTCGCCCCCGTCGTCATGCCGCATCTTCCGCCGACTGCCCACTGTCCATTGTCATTTCTCCTGTCGCCACCGGCAGCAGCAACCGGAACCGGGTCCAGCCCGGCTCCGACTCGCACGATATCACCCCGCCGTGGTCGGAGACGATCTTCGACACCAGCGCCAACCCCAGCCCGGTGCCACTCCGCTTCGAGGTCACGAAGGGCTCGAAGATGTTCCGCTGCAACGCCTCGGGCACGCCGCTGCCGTTGTCGGTGATGGTGATCTGCAGCGGCAGGCTCTCGCGCTGCCCGGACGCCGTCACCACCTTCATCCCGGCCTGATAGGCGCTGCGCAGGGCGATGATGCCGCCCACCTTCGGCGCCGCCTCGGCGGCGTTCTTCAGCAGGTTGACGAACACCTGCATCAACTGGTCCGGGTCGCCCGGCGTCGGCGGCAGCGAAGGATCGTATTCCTGGATGAAGCGCACATGCGAGGCAAAGCCCGCCTTGGCCGAACGGACCGCTCGGTCGAGCACGTCGTGAATGTTCACCGGGCGATAGCGCCCCGGCCCGATCTCGCCGAATTGCTCGACCCGGCCGACGAGGTCTCCAATCCGCTTCGCCTCCTCGCGGATCAGCTCGGTGAGCTCGCGTTCCTGATACGACAGCCCCATCTCCAGCAGCTGCGCCGCGCCGGTGATTCCGGCCAGCGGGTTCTTGATCTCATGCGCCAGCATCTGCGCCATGCCGGCAACCGAACGGGCTGCGGTGCGGTGGCTGAGCGAGCGGTCCATGGTCTCAACGATGGCCCGTGGCAGGATCGTCACCACTGCGCCCGGCTGACGCTCGGCCATCGGCCCGGCCTGCAGATCCACCAGCCGCGTCGGCAGCTCGGGCCAGGTCAGCTCGACTTCGTATTCGGCCACGTTGACGCCCCGGCGCAGGACCAGGCCGACCAGATCGGTCAACCGGCTGTCCTCGCCCGCCAGCCCGGCGAGGGTCTGGCCGGAGAGGTGGCGCTGCGACGCGCTGAGGAAGTTCTCGGCCGCTCCGTTGACCTCGACGATTGTGCCGTCGCCGTCCAAGGCCAGAACCGGAACCGGCAGGCTGTTCCAGACCAGCTCGAAGTCGCGCCGGGCGGTGACGGTATTTTCGCCAGCTTCCATAGGGTGCCTATTTCATGGGCAGACGCCCTGACATACCCATCACTCTTGTGCGGTTCAAGACCCCACACTAGAACGCGACATTGTGGTGCCCGGACCGTTCAGCCGCGGCATTCGAAACTGGTATGCGAACGGGGACACCAGTGGGCACAGCCGCCATCATCGTTGCCGCCGGCAGGGGCGCCCGGCTCGGCGGACCGGTGCCGAAGCAGTATCAGACCCTCGGCGGCGAGACGGTGCTGACCCGGACCCTGCGTGCCGCGCTGGCCTGTAGCGAACTGGATGCCGTGCTGGTGGCGATCCATCCCGACGCGGCGCCGCTCTACGCCGAGGCCGTCGCTCCCCTGACCGATCCGCGCCTGCTGCCCCCGGTCCATGGTGGCGTCGAGCGGTCCGACACCGTCCGTCTGGCGCTTGAGGCGCTGGAGCCCCGAGCGCCGCAGGTGGTGCTGGTCCACGACGCCGCCCGGCCCTTCGCCGGCCCGGAGCTCAACGCCACGCTCGCCGCACACGCGCGCGCCGGCGAAAGCGCCATCGCCGCCGAGCCGGTGACCGACGCCCTCTGGCGCGAGGCCGACGGCCACGCCGACAGCCCGGCACCCCGCGCCGGGCTTTGGCGGGCACAGACGCCGCAGGCCTTCCCCTTTGCCGCCCTGCTGGCGGCGCACCGGGCGAGTCTCGGCGCCGGCGGCCCCCCTGCCCTCGACGACGCTGAGGTGTTCCGCCGCGCCGGCGGCCGGGTGCGGCTGATCCCCGGCCCGCCGGAGAACTTCAAGATCACCACCGCCGCCGACCTCGCCCGCGCCGAACGCCTGATCAAGGCAGAGGAGGGACGAATGAACGATATCCGCACCGGCCACGGCTTCGACGTGCACCGGTTCTGCCCGGGCGACCGCGTCACCCTCTGCGGTGTCGCTGTCCCGCACGAGCGCGGGCTCGAGGGCCATTCCAACGCCGATGTCGGCCTACACGCTCTCGCCGACGCGCTCTACGGCGCCATCGGCGAGGGCGATATCGGCCAGCACTTCCCGCCGTCGGACCCGCAGTGGAAGGGCGCCGAGAGCCATGTCTTCCTCAGCCACGCCGGGCAGCGGGTCGCTGCCCGCGGCGGCCGCATCGCCAATCTCGACGTCACCCTGCTCTGCGAGCGGCCGAAGATCGGCCTCCACGCGGCGGCGATGAAGGCCCGGATCGGCGCCATCCTCGGGCTGCCCGAGGACCGCATCAGCATCAAGGCCACCACCATGGAGCGGATGGGCTTCATCGGCCGCGAGGAGGGTATGGGGGCGCTGGCGACCGCAACCGTGGCTCTGCCGGCTGCCGGCGAGGCGGCACCATGAGCGCCCGCCTGATCGTCACCTGCGGCGGCATCGGCACCCTGCCCGGGGCGCCGGGCACCTGGGCCTCGGCGGCGACGATTCCTCTCGCCTGGGTGCTGCACATGCTCGGCGGTTTCTGGCTGCTCGGCCCGGCGACGATTGCTCTCACGCTGCTCGGCTACTGGGCCACGGCGCGCTATCTGGGCGAACGCACCGACGACCCCTCCGAGGTGGTGATCGACGAGGTTGTGGGCATGCTGATCGCCCTCTGGCCGCTGTCGCTCGGCCTCACCATCCTCGGCACTGAGCCGCATGTCTTCCCCTGGCCCGGCTGGATGCTCGGTTTCCTGGTGTTTCGCGTGCTTGACATCGTCAAGCCACCGCCAGTGGGCTGGGCCGACCGCCAACCCGGCGCCTTGGGGGTGATGCTCGACGACATCTTCGCCGGCGCGCTGACGGCGGTGCTGGCCACCATCTCCGCGGGGTTCTCGCTTGGCTGGTTCTGACAGCCGCGCCCTGGCGAAGGCGGTGCTGGAGGCCTGCGAATCGCGCGGGCTGATGGCCGTCACCGCTGAGAGCTGCACCGGCGGCATGGTCGCGGCGGCACTGACCGACATCCCCGGCTCCTCCGCCGTGGTCGAGCGCGGCTTAGTCACCTACTCGAACGAAGCGAAAACCGAGTGCCTCGGCGTGCCGGCGGCGCTGATCGAGACCCACGGCGCGGTCTCCGAGCCGGTCGCCCGGGCGATGGCCGAAGGCGCCCTCGTCCACAGCCGGGCCGACCTTGCCGTCGCGATCACCGGCATCGCCGGACCCGGCGGCGGCGGTGCCGAGAAGCCGGAGGGTCTGGTACATTTTGCCACCGCCCGACGCAGCGGCGCCACCCGGCACCGGCGGCGAGAATTTGGCGTCCTCGGCCGCGACCGGGTCCGCGCCGCGGCAGTGCAGGAGGCCCTGGCGATGCTGCTGGCAGCGACGGAGGAATGAACCATGCTCCCTGACCACAATCTCGACGCAATAGCCGCCTTTATCTGGGCCGAGCTGGTCGCCGCCTCGCACGACAACGACAGCCAGTTCCGCCACGCCCAGCTCGCCACCGTCGATCCGCGCGGCTGGCCGCAGTCACGCACGGTCATCCTGCGCCACGTCGATGCCGGGCGGCGTGAGGTCGGCTTTCACACCCACCGGCACTCGGCCGAGATCGCCGAGCTGCAGGCGGCACCGGCGGTGACGCTGCTCGCCTACGATCGCCCGCGCGGACTGCAACTGAGGCTCTGGGGCCAGGCCCAGGTGCATGTCGAGGCGCCCCAGGCCGAAGAAGCCTAGACCGCCCTCTAACCACCACTGCGTGCCCCGTACCGTTCCCGCCATACTCCCGGCCGGCCGATCGAGGACCCGGCTGCCGCCGACCCCACCGACGCGGCACGCGATACCCCCGACCACAACTCCGGCTATGAGGATTTTGCCCTGGTTACCGTTTATCTCGCGCGCCTGGAGTGGCTGCAATTGCGCCCCAGCGGCCATCGCCGAGCCCGGTTTTGCTGGGGCGGCCGCTGGCAGGGCCAATGGCTGGCGCCGTAAAGACGCCGCCAATTCACAGGCTCCGCTTGCCGTAGAGATGCTCGGCGCGCGTCTCGAACGCCCTGACGATCCGGCGCACCGCTTCGCCGAACACCACGCCGATCACCGCCCTGAGCGCCCGGGTGCGGAACTCGAAGTCGATGAAGAAATCGACGTCGCAGGCCTTCTCGCCCTGCGGGATGAACTGCCAGTGGTTGTTAAGATAGCGAAACGGCCCGTCAAGATAGACGACATCGATCCGGTTCGCCGCCGGGTCCAGCGTCACCCGGCTTCCGAAACGCTCACGGAATACCTTGAACGAGACCACCATCTCCGACTCGACGACCTCGGTGCCGTTGGCCTTGGCCCGGCGCGCCCGGGTCCGTACCGCCGCGCACCAGGGCAGGAACTCGGGATACGCCGGGCAATCGGCGACCAGCGCGAACATCTCGGCCGCCGAATAGGGCAACCGGCGTTTCTCGGCATGGGTCGGCATAGGGACTCGGCAGGTTCCTCGGCACGCTCACGGGCAGGCTCGGGTCGTGGTTAGCACGAATGCGGCCCCCCGAAGCAACCCCCGATTCTACGTTGACGCCCCGGCCCGTTCCCGGCCAACCTCGCGGCAGACGGGCAACCGTGCAGGAGAGAGCCAATGGCGACCAACCCGAAGACTTTCGTGCTGCTGCACGGCGCCTGGCATGGCGGCTGGTGCTGGGAGCGGGTGGCGGAGCCGCTGCGCGCCCGCGGCCATCGGGTGACGACGCCGACCCAGACCGGGCTCGGCGAGCGGTCGTATCTGATCTCCCCGGACATCGATCTCGCGGTGTTCACCGAGGATCTCGTCAACCACCTGCCGTGGGAGAACCTGACCGATGTGACCCTGGTCGGCCACAGCTTCGGCGGCAACGCCATGTCCGGCGCCGCCGAGCAGGTGCCGGAGCGGATCGCCCGACTGGTCTACCTCGACGCCCTGGTGCCGCAGAGCGGCCGCTCGCCGTTCGACGAGTTGCCGCCCGAGGTGGCGGCGGAGCGAATCCGGCAGGCCGAGGAATCTAGCGGCGGCCTCAGCGTGCCGCTGCCTTCGGCGTCACCGACCCGGCCGACGCCGCGTGGTTCGAGTCGCGCCTGACCCCGCACCCGCTGCGCTGCTTCATGTCCTCGCAGACCTTCCGCGGCGCGCCCTGCAACGGCCTGCCGGCCGAGTACATCCTCTGCAACGATCCGATCTACGGCCCGCTGGAGAGCGCCCGGGCGAGCGCCCGCAGCCTCGGCTGGACCATCTCCGAGATCGCCACCGGCCACGACGCCATGGTCACCGCCCCGCTGGAGCTGGCCGATATGCTGGAAGCGGGACCCGGGCGGTGAGCGCCGACTACACCGTCAGGCCGATGCTCTCGACCGCCGAGATCGCGGCACGGGTCGACGCGCTGGCGGTCGAGATCAACAGCTATTTCGAGCCGACGGAGAAGCTGATCGTGGTCGGGCTCCTGCGCGGCTCCTTCATCTTCATCGCCGATCTGGTTCGCCGGCTGAGCCTGCCGGTCGAGGTCGACTTCATCGAGGCCGCCTCCTACGGCAGCAGCACCCAGAGCTCGCGCCAGGTGCGTATCCTCAAGGACCTGCACACCACAGTTGAGGGGCTCGACGTGCTGCTGGTGGAAGACATCGTCGACACCGGCCACACGCTGAGCCACGTGCTGCGGCTGCTGGCCACACGCCATCCCAACCGGCTGGAGGTGTGCGCCCTGCTCTCCAAGCCGTCGCGGCGCGAGGAGGAGATCGACGCCCGCTGGATCGGCTTTGAGATCCCGGACGAGTTCGTCGTCGGTTACGGCATCGACTACGCCCAGCGCAACCGCAACCTGCCCTATATCGGCGCGGTGGAGTTCGCGTAGCCCCGGCCGGCGCCACAAAGGGCGCAGAACGCGCATTGCATGTGATCTACATCGCCACTTCTACCGACGTCATCCCCGCGAAGGCCGGGATCTCCGGTCTCGGTCGAGATCCTCCGCCTTCGCGGAGGATGACGGAAAGTGGGGCGCAAATCACGAAGAGCGCGGATCTTTCTGGCGTCACCCCGGCGCCTCGCGCCTGCTTGCCGGGCGCTCGGCCATGCGGAGATGCTCCGCCAAGCGCGCCTCGTACTCAGCCATGGTCTCCTGCTTGGCGCCGCGGCGGTGGAAGAACACCCGCCGGGCGATCTCGGCCATCACGGGCGTGCCGACGAGGAGGTTGACGAGCTGCGCCGGAAAGGCGCCGTCTATCAACCGGCGCAGCGCGTGCTTGATGCCGAAGCCGTTGAACTCCTGCGCAAGCACCCGGTCGGGTGCCGGGCCAAGACGCTGAAGATGGTCGGCGATCACCTGTCCCGCCCGGCGCCCGTAACGCAGCGCCGGATGGATGCCGCCGCCGGTCAGCGGCGAGACCATGCCGGCCGCGTCGCCGACCAAGAGCACACCTTCGGCCGCGAACGGCCGCACCAGCCCACCGCAGGGGATCAGCCCGGAGCGGCGTTCGGCGATGGCGGCAGGGTCGTAGGCGAACAGATTGCCGGTATGCGACCGGAACGCCCCCAGGTCCGGCTTTCGGTTGCGGCTGTTGGCGAGACCTACCTGGAAAAAGCCGGGCGCGGGCGCGACCCAGCCGATATAGCCGGGGGCGATGCGGTGGTCGACGAAACAGTGCAGGAACAGGCTGTCACAGCCGCCAAGGGCGCTGAATTCGACCTCCAGCCCGGTTAGGAACCGGGTGTTGCGGCCGAGACCGAAGATGCGGGCGACGCTGGAGCGCGCCCCGTCGGCGCCGACCAGATACCGGGCGCGGATGCCGGCTTCGGGCAGCACGATGTCGCCGTTCTCGCGGCTCGCCAACTTGACCGAGGTCGCATAGGGCATGGTAGCACCGGCCCGCTCGGCCTCCTCCGCCAGCCAGCGCAGCAGCCCCGCCGTCTCGGTGGTCAGGAAGTAGTAACCGGGAGCGAACAGGTCCATCGACCGCATCGACGGCGCGTAGAGCCGGACCCCGTAGATCGGGCGAGTGTAGCGGGCCGGGACGTCAAGCTAGTCGCCCGCCTCCTTGACGATGATCCTGGTGGTGTGGACCCGCGCCCCGGCATCGGCCTTGACCTCAACCACACAGACCTTCAGCCCGCGCAGGGCCGCGGCACGGGCACAGGCGAGGCCGGCGAAGCTCGCGCCGACAACGGCCAGGTCGAAACGCTCACCGCCCGCCGGCATCAGCCAGCTCCCTGGGACAATTCAGTGATCGTCGGAGCGTGTCGAACATCCATGGCAAGTGCCAGTAGACCGGCAAACTGCGTAGCAATTATGACCCCTCTCGATCCGCAGCCTACGGCTCGACCCGGGCGCCGAAGGCTTGTGCCTCAGCGAGGTCAACGACCTCGGAGAACTCGGCATAGCTCATAGCCTCCAGCCCGCCCGCCGGCGTGCCGGCAGACTTCAGGTGCGCCAGGGCCTCGGCAGTGGCCCGGGCGGCGGCGAACAGCGTCGTCACCGCGTAGAGAACGACCGCGAAGCCCATCTCTTGCAGGTCCGCATGGGTCAGCCGGGTGCTGTCGTTGCCGTCGACGATGGACACCACCTTGCGCCCGGGCAAATGCCTGGCCACCGCCTCGACCTCGGCGACCGTCTTGATGCCGTCGACGAAAACTATCCCGGATTATTCATCAGGGTGCCTGACTTGGTTGGCGGGCATGGATTAAACTGTGGATGCGGCGCATGAATTTGTCGCCAAACCTGTTCCTGCGCCACCAGCCTAGAGATCCAGCCCGCCATGTTTGATGATACCCCGCTGCGGCCCGGTTTGGCACCCGTCGAGGGCCTCGATATCCATGCCCGCTTCGATGGCGGGGCGCGCTCGTCGGATGGCGGGGTGCCCTTGCTGCGCGAGATCGAGCGGAAGACG